>Ga0179593_1652380_pt1 | contig 12687 bp, 10 predicted proteins | sample CZODoug2_1_08_16_FD_185931 | JGI IMG/M metagenome (GOLD analysis project Ga0179593, IMG submission 185931) | Vadose zone soil fungal communities from Angelo Coast Range Reserve, California, USA - CZODoug2_1_08_16fungal (PacBio error correction) | ecosystem: Environmental > Terrestrial > Soil >... | reverse complement strand
ATTCACTTTTTTTCACTTCTTCCTCATCGTCGTTTAGGGAGGAAGTCTTTCTTCGGCTTAACCGCAAGCCTCTTGATGCATGATGTCGGTCCGCGTCAGTCTTCCCGTTTTTCTTCTTTACCTTGTCGTACTCTGCCCGGCACCCCCTCGTGCGGCCTTTTAGTATCTCTGACCCCAGATCACCTACCAACTGTTCGGTCGACGCGTCCCTTCGCGACCCTCGTGACGCCTCAGACCCGCGTCACGGCTAGGCGGCACCGTCTAGTTTTCTTCTTCCTGCCGCTTATTCACAGATAGGAATATTCTGTACTGGGCACTCCATCCTACGAAACAGCTTCCTTCCCTCGAATCCACGCCAAATTTGGCTAGCGAGTTTCCTTGAACTGTCTGTTTTTCTCGGCCAGTTCTGGTAGAAAAGCTACCTACCCCCTGGGAGGAGGGCGTGCTTCCCTCTTTATTTAGTGATTTATAGTCCAGAAAGAGTACTCTTGGTTTGTGTCTCTTTGCGACGGTTCGCCGTCCTCCCGTTTTTCTAGCCCTGCGTCGAGGCCTCCCGTCCCGCTCTCCCGTACGGACCGAGAAGTTCCATGCCCCGTGCCTCCTCGTCTACTTCAGTATAGCAGGTTCTGAGAAACCGTTTCTGCTCCCTAACCCGACCTCCCCTAGGAAGCCCAGTCGAGGTTCTTTTCAGCCGTATTTCGTTTTGCGTACACTACCCATCAGCGCTTCCCCCCACCCAAAACCCACATTTTGGGTCCCCTCGTCAAAAGAAGGACCTTTCGTCGACACCCGCGGTCCCTCTTTTTTGGTGCCTCAAAGAAACGACCTCCCGCGCCCCCCTGTGATAGACCCAGGAAGTTAGTCCTCCACGCGACTCCCATCTTTATCACCTTCTATCCTCTTTAAGCGGGCCTTCACGCTCTTGTTCTATCCCCTTTCTGACGACGCGGCCCAGATTTCCTCCCTTTTTCTGGGTCATATTTTTCCTGCCACTTAATGATGCGCTTTTCGGGTAAGGCAGCGAGCCCCCCCTTTTTACCAGCAGCCGACTCTCATCGCCATCCGCCCACCTGATCCCTTTCGCGCATCTGGATAAGACACATCGCCTCACGACGTTTTTTTGCGTCCCGCTCTAGAAGGGAGGCCCCCTAGTAGCGTCTCCAAAGACCACAGACCTCTTCTTGTTGAGACCTGTACCCCGTACTCTTCCTGACTGAAGAATCCCCTAGACGTTTTCTGGCCTGCTGCAATCGGGATTGAGCCCACTCTTCTCCTCTTAACGGGCAGGCCTTTACGTACGGCAAACGCCGGTCACCTCTACGACCGTCCTATTACGAGTGGCGGTAGGTTCGTACCTGCTTTGTGGCGAGAAGATGGTTAGACAGTGATCCTTAGGTTTCTTCACTTCAACGGAGATGAGAGGCTGCAGTCCCTCTATGTTTAGTGCGGACCTTGACCCGGCGCTTCGATTTCCCTCACCCTCGCCTTTTCTTTTGCTGTTCCCTCCAAGCCGGGGAGAACCAGCCAGCACTACTTTCGGGGGATCGTCATTCGGCTCCAGGGTCGTGCTGAATCGCGTGACAGGGTTCCTCCCCGGTCTGGCCCAGCTCCTTGCAGCACCGGGCCAGAGCTTTTTGATCGCTCCTTCCCGAGATCCACAGAGGTTTTCTATGCGCGCGCGCGATACTCCGGCGAACGTGCCATCCCTCCTCCTTGATGATCATCGCCGAACCCTCCTCGTTATTCCCCAAGCAAACGTGCGTCTTCCCGAGTCTTTTGAGGTCGAGGAAAGCTCGTCTCGATACTCTGTTCCCTCGACACTTTCGTTCTCTACCCGGCGCACCCATCAAATCTCCGCGCGATTTTCCTGAGCAACTTCGAAGGTCCCCGATTGTGAATTTACCCGGCTCGAGACTGTCGACGGAGAATTTCCTTATCACGTGGCGCCCTTAAGAGACCACGCCTCATAGAGGAGTCTTCCTTTGCTCGACTACTTACGATAACCCTTCCGTTGCTGCTTTGTGCCGCTACTCGCCAGTTTTCGGGTAAGTAAGAACTCTTTTGGGTCGACTCTGATTTTTTCTCTAAAAAAATCTGAAATCCTTACGCACCTTCTGACCTCTGCTGAGATTCTCCTCTCGTTTCTCCTTCTGAAGTTGTTGGTGTTGTCTCCCCCCTTGAAGAATTTTCTTGCGTGTAGAGGCCCAGTTATAATGTGCTGTGAAATCACCCCCCCCCGCTCCTCCAAATGACCGCCTTTTCCGATACCTAAATTCTGTTTGCACGGAACAAGAGATCATTTTTCAGCGTGGATCGTAAGTAGCCCCAGAGAATTGTGACGGCTAGTTCTTGTCGCGGCTGAGCTCCAAGTAAGTCCTCGGTCTCGTCGACCTTTCGTGATCCCCACTGTTCGCCTGCCCCAGGTTGCTTTTGGGGATTTGCGAGACCTTCCCCCCACGAGCGTGTGGATGTTCCGTTGGAGGTCCCTTTGTCCGACGCCCAGAGTATTCGTAAACTTTTCTTGTCCTTCCCTCCTCATGATGACGGGACGGCCCTCGCGTCCCCCTTTTCGATTCTTCACGTTAGTTCCTTCGAGAATAATCGGCTTATGTTTCTGTCCCCTTCAGGATCGAGATCGCGATTTCGTAGCGTCCGAACTCTGGCTTTGTCGTTAGCTTTTCTGATTGATTCCCCTTTGAAGATTTATGCCTTTGCGCCAGACGACTTGGCCGGAACCTTGTTAACGCGTGATCGACGCATACATTGTTTCTCCCGCGAGTTTCATCGGATGCGTTTCGAGCCCCTCCCTTCTTTCTCTGGCCCTCTCGTGTTCGGGACCGTCATCCCTTCAAAGAGCATTTACGCGTCCCCTAGTCCCTGTCTGCGGTCAGCTCAGCCAGTCTCCCGATCACGTGCTTACACCTTCTCTAGCATAGGCGCAGTGCCGAGGCGCATTTCCATCTTCCCCCCGGTATGTTTCCCGTTGACGACAGCTTTTTCCTCTTGACCGGCCGGGTTAGCGTCGGTCACTTGCCCTGTGGATTCGTGTCCCGCAGTCTAGGTCATTCCGGCGCACCTTTAGGAGGATTCCAGTAGTCTTTTCTCTTAGGGCACGGTGAAGGTCCAGGGCCCCACACGCCTGCATGCGATCTTTTCTTGCGGGACTTGGCCGGCTACCCGCTTTATCCTTACGGGGGCGCAGTCCGCACCAAAAGTTTTTCCACTATCTTGTGCGTTTTTCGGAGTAGATAGTGTCGACTATTTCTCCCTGGGGATGGGACTGTTTTTATCTTTTCCCGATCGATGTTTTTTCGACGCAACGTTCTGGCCTGACATCTGGTCCTTTGCGAGACCCCTTACCTGCTTTAGGCTCTTTTTTTGTCCTCCGTGTCCTCCTGTACGAGCCGACTCTCCTTGACTTCTTCCTTCCCCCCCCCCTCTCGTTAGAATGGATAGCTCCACAGCGCTTCGAGCTCCTTTCTTTCCTTCCCGGCTCCCAAAGCCGGCTCGGGTTCGGATACGGATTCTGGGCCCAACGCTGCGTTCGACGACTAGAAACCCTCCCCCCTCCGTTCGGAACTTTGCCAACCCCACGCTTGACCGAGCTCCTGCCTGTTAAGCTCGAAGGAGAAGTCTTCTTCAATCCAAGTCCCTAGACCTCCAGAGTAATCATTTTCGTTTTGTTCCTCTTTTTTATCCGAAAAACCGAGATGCCCGCCTTTAGGCGCTTCCTACGCGTTTCCCCTGATTTTTCGGTAAGGCGAAATGAACTTCTTTCCTCTCTCTAAGGGATTCGTCCCCCCCCGTCGACTCAGGAGACGAGCTTTGTGAAAAACCGCGCCCTTCCTTGTCTTGGACCGAATCCCCCCGCGTACTTTTAGATCACCCAATCCTTTTCTTTCTTTTTTGACCCGATACCCGGCGGACGAGGATCGCGCTTCAAAGGACGACTCGCCTCGGCCAAATTTGTCGTTTCTCAAAGACCCTCGTCGCCCCGCTTCGTCGTGTTTTCGTTGAGGCTTCTTTTTCAGAGCGTTTGAGATCGAGGATATGGGGCTCCCAGTCCGGGGGCGTTTCCCTTCGCAAGAAGTTTCTCCGCCAGCCCCGTGGGGAATACGCTTCTGTTCGCGCGGCTTTTTTTCCTCTCTCTGAGGCCGAGATGTGCGACGCTGTGACCAGGTTTCTTCTCCGACAGCCTTCAGAAGACTAGCGTTCGAGACTAACATATTTTTTCTTTTTGCCGCGGGGGAAGCTCAATCTGGTCACAGGACCCGAGTCCCGGCCCTCTCCTGCGATCCCCTCCCCGCTGTAACTCTTCATAATATTTTCTCCCGACGTGTGTTGGTGATTCCTCTCTTTCATCCGGCTTTTAGAATAGTCTTGCCGTTCGTTGTCGTCTTCTTTTAGATGCGGCTCGTCCAGTCCCCCTCTTCGAGGGTTTATGGCATGACGGAGTTCTAAGTGTCTCCCTGAGAGGGAACTGGTAGTTATCTGTCGGCACCTCTCGTTCCGAAGAGAACCCCCTCTTTCCCGACCTGGTTTAGAAGAACCCCACTCCGTCCTTTTTTTCCCCCCCTTCTCCTCCGCAACAGAGTCCGTGCCTTCTTCGCACAAGATCTCCCTAGAGATTAGTACTCCATCTCGAATCACGAACGTATATAAGACCTCTCTTTCCTTTGCCACGCCCCAAACTTGGACATAGAGATCCTGCTGGCCCCCGCGACTTAGTTAGAAGTTTCTTTTCTTTTCGAGCAGAAGCAGCAGGGAGTTTGTTTATTTTCTTAAGTCGTGATCTTCTCGTAAAGAACTACCTTTTCCCCCCGGGGATACGCGCTCGTCCCTTCCGCTTCCCCAGAATTTTGCCCTAACCTCGCCGGAGGACCTTCCCAGTCGGTTTTTACTTTCCGCCGAGAAGACCAGTTCCAAGAGCTCGCCTACCTTCAGCTCCGACGTGGTCGGAGCACCACCGTTCCTAGCAAGACCTCCCTCCCTAGGAAGCTTCCTCTGTCGAGGCTTAGGTACTTTTAAGTCGATCCAATTCGATCCTGCCTCCGCGTGGGTCCTCGTTAAAACAGCTTCCCCCGTTCGTCTTTTCCCCCCCCCGCGACGTCAGATTGGTGGTGCGCCCCATCCCGCCAGAAAAGCCCGTCGTACCGTTTATCTCCCCTAAGGAAGCCGAGAAATCTTCCCTCCCTAGCCTACGTCTGAGGATAACGCCGCCGTCCCTCTCCCTGTCGTCTCGGTCTTTGTCTTCATCATAGGGCCAGCTTTTGCCCATCTGTGATTACGGTTCACTCACTCAGGCCTTTTTGCCGTACCGCGAGCACCGTTTCTTTGTGGCTCACATCCCGCCGATAGAGAGCTTTTTTCCACTCCTCCTGGAGTCGGTCGTCAGAGTATCCCCCTCCTTCTCCCCCCTTTTCGACGTTGGCTGCGTGCCCTTTCCTGATATAAGGGTTTGTAGAAGGCGCGTCCCAATGATCTCAACTCCTTGTTTTGAACGCGTCGGGTGCGACCCCGTCGCAGTTAACGGCCCTCCTGCTTTACGTCGACGGACTCGCCTGTGTAGAGTAGGCCGCTCTGGCCGTTTTCACCGGATCGATCTTTGCCTTTCTGGACGACTGGAACCCGCCGGTCACTCTCTACTAAAGAGCGGCCGACAGTCTTTTTTTGTCGAGTTTCGTCTCGCGAGATCTCGCCGAGCTTCGACGTGTTAAGACGGTCGGTTGTTCGCTACCTTCCGCGGACCTCCCAGTCCGACTAGTCGTCGGCGGACGTCTGTCACCTGTCGTCCCGGATCTTTATCACACGCGCCGCTTGATGCTCAGAAGCTTCCCCTTTCCCCCCCCTAACTCGAGGCTTTCTCTACGCGAGATTGTCTCCGTCCGATCCAGGATACTTTATTTTTTTCCGCTTTACTCGAGCCCCACCGTCCCCCTTTTGGCTATCCGAATGCGCCAAACAGCGTCGTTGCATCTCGCGCTCGGTCGCGATATGTCCCCGATTTTCCCCTAGCGAGGCCGCTTCTCCGGCACAACTTTCGTGTAAAAGCCAGCATTTACGGTCGGCCGCTTTCCTATCTCCTTTTCGTAGCCTCTCGTCTTCGTCGCATCTAGGGCGAGGACCCCCTATTGGACCTCTCTGGCTAGACAACATACGTTCCCTAGGCGAGTGTATTCGTGCGTCCCCAGAGGGACCAGAGCACCGTGTCCCCTTCTAGACTCTACTGCAAGGGCCTCTCTGACGTGGTAGCTTCCGCTACCGCCTTAGATCAGGGGAGCAGGTAGATCATACCTTCGATTCCAGCGTTAGTTCTGCTGCATATGTGCGGATCACTATAAGGTTCTTTTTTCCGCCGCGCGAGGTTTATTCCTCCTCAGTTTTTGTCAATCACTGGTTAACTCCCCCTTCTTACACCCAAATTAGAGGAATCGCTTTCCGCCTTTGTTGTTGTGATCTGTCGATCGCAATGTACTCGACGGATAGTCTCCCCCCGTAATTTCTCCTTTTGATTTTGACACTCATTGCTCGGTAGCCCCCCCTAAGCGTCCTGACGATACCCTAACGAGCAACCGCGAGCCCATAGTCGAAGAAAGCCCTGTGCGTGGCTCCTTTCAGTAGTATCAGCAATGAGAAGATTATAGTTTTTTCTTTTTTAAGAGAACCAACGTTAAGCCCCCTCCTTTGCCGCGTAACTTACTCGAGACCTGTTATAGGCAAGGGTCTATTCTTCGCGTTGCGAGATAAAATACGCGTCTCTGCTTGTTTCCCGCGTATTTTAGGAGGTACATCCTTGTAATCTTTTCTCGACCTACTATCTTCTAGCCTAATCCTACTCCCTCTACGACTCCCTTTGTCTGTTGCTCTACAGAGGATTTGCTTTTCCCTGTCGTGCCTTTCGATCGTAAAGTTAGCCAGTCATCTTCTCGCGCAGATGCCTCTGACTAGTATTGGCCATTTTGATAATTATGGGATCGATCGAGATATATGTTTGTGACTCTAGGAGAGAGGTCGCCCTCGCCCTTTCTCTCCTTTCCTCAGAATCATACGGGATCTTACCCCCCCTGCCTCTCTATTGAATCTGTGACCTGCGCCCTCTGCGTAGCACTCGAGCTGCTTTTTTCTGGAAGCGGCCTGTAGAGTTACGGGTCGATCCCTCTTTTTCCGGGACATAGTTCGACTCTTTCTTTCTCAAGTCGTGGCTAGCCCCCTGCTCGTACCACGTATCGAGCCTAGTCGCGAGGCCGCGGAGCATTTCCCCGCCTTCTCTGTGAAATTGCCGCTCGTGCGTTCTCTGCTTTGTCTATCCTTTCGTAGCTGAAGGGCCCGTTTTCACCATCTTCTGCATCGTGCATTAGAACGCCCGTCTTCTTTCCCCCGACTTACTTCGCGCTCCGGGGAACGTTGAAGGAGTCACTGTTTCCACCATCTTGGGCACTTCTTCGGCTGATAATGTTCCCATTCGAAGTCCCTCCTTTATTCCGTACGGTTGCCTCCAAGTAGTTTGGTGCGCTTTATTTTTAATTCTCCGTTACATCGTGGTGCTGCGCGGACCTCCCGATCTTTCCCGCCGCACGTTGGCCGCTTTCCTGAATCAGAATGCAATTAGTGGACCTGGCCCAGTATCTATCCTCCGATCGTGTTCGAGTCGTTCCCCCTGTTTCTACCTATCTGTGATTGTACTTTCTTGAGCAACTCGGCTTCTTCAGTGTAGACTGGATCTTGCAGTAGAGGTTCTCTGCCCCTTTCTATACCCGAAGATCTTTTCAGATGGCCTTGGCGCAAAAACCGAGGGAAAGGGTGTCGCCCTTTTCCCCAGTCCGGCTGTTGGATCCGATGGACAAAAACTCGGAGGTTCCCCCTTGCTTACAGGGGCTGATTTTGACGAGAATTCCGGACGACTTGTCCCTCTCCCTACTAGCCTTAATTTTTTTTCTTTAGGGGGCTCAGCTCACTTGTTTCTACCGGTCTGCTGAAGCCTTCCGGCGAGCAGTTACTCGCTCCTTCGCTTTTCCTTTCAGGGACAAGAATAGAATGACCTTCCCATCTCCCTTACTTTCTTGAGAACTTCGACTCTTCCCGTCCCGGCCGGCTCAACAGCGAGACGGTATTGTCTTTCTGATCTCGCGGCAGCACCTCCAGCAACTTCGCTGCTTACGTTTGATTGCGGCGAGGACTTTCCCGTCGCGATTTCCCCCCGTGGGTTGGCTTCATTCCCCGCTTCTCTTTCTTTCGGAGACGTTTTTGGCCGATCTGTATCTGAAGCGGATAGAGATATGGGAATCCCTCTCCCCCTTCTTTTTTCTCTTGTTCTGAGTTTTGTAACGAAGTTCGGACCCGCGTCGACTTTGCACGCGTTCTGTCTTCGCGACGGTCTCATACGTTTCGTTCCAGGATTATTTGCCGCGAGTCTTTATACCAGGGTTTCTCTCCGTAGAAGGACAGAAGACTTTCTAGAGTTAGACTTACCTTAGTACCTCTCTCTTCTACGTGGATAGGGGAAGACTCTATGTACGGCATCATCCTACGATTCTTACTCCGGCCGCTGAAAGTATCTTAAGAATATTTTTTTTGGTTTTCTTTTTTTCAGCTTCTTTTTCGAAGTATTTTACTCGTTCTTCTTTGGTGATAACCGTCGTGCGGCCTTTCCAGTAGACAAGTCGAAAAGCGTCAGGTTGCATGAACTTTCCGTAGTCTGTGTCCTCGCTTTTACTGTTTTTCTTCCATGTTGCGCGGTGCTCCCGAGATAGAAGACCCAGCTAGAGACAGTATTCTATCCCCGTGATGCTTCTACTCTTATTAAGTATCTGTGGAATAAGCCCTTTACCCCTCCCCTTTATCTCTCCCTCATTCTCGACTCGAGCTTTAATCCCCTCGACGGTCCCTCTCACGAATTCCAGAGAGGTATTTGCTCCACGCCCCTTGTCACTTCTCTGTCGGCTTTATGTAGATATACGGCCTTTCCTTCCTTGATCTCAGCGCTCTGAGGTGAGGTGAGCTTCGTAATCCGTTTCTCCTTAGTCCAAGAAAGACGTCTAGATGGTGCCGAGAGGAGCCCTTTCCTTCTCCCCGACCCATGAGAGGGAAAGTTTCTTCGTCGGTATACGAGAAGTCAGTTCCCCTTAGTCAGTTCTTCATCCATCTCTCCGTTGACGGAGAAAAAGGCGTCCTACGATAGGACGTGCTCCCCTGGTTCCTTTCCGAGTTCCGTAGACTTCCTTCCTTTTCCCTTTCGCCCATCCCTTCGGTCTCCCTCCCAACAATTCGGAACCGTTCGTTCTTTCTAAACATTGTCGCTTGGGTGCCAGAGCCTTCCCCTTTGCGCTTTATGCCGTCAATTCCTGTTCCTGCGCCCCTAGCTCCTAGTCACGTCTATATCCGACACCCCTACCTGCTGGTCGTCCTCAAATTCGTGAGTTTCGACAATTCTGCCTTCAGGAAGGACTTACTTCTGCCCCCGGAATGAGATTTAAGCGACGATCAACTAGAAGACTCTATAGATCTTCCTCTATCCCATGAAAACCTGGAGTCGAGCAGACCTTGCCTCACTCACCATCAACGAAGTGTTGAGAGGCTCTTAACGAGATTTTTCTTCGACCTTACCATTCCGTAAAGACAGGTTTTTCCGGATTTGCGCAAGTGAAACCCCGAAGTTCGGATCTCCTAAGACCGTTACGTCGACGGGCTTCCTCACCTTTTTTCTCTTTCAGATGAGAGAGACGCTTTTCCAGGACGAGTCAATTTCTTCTCCGAGTCCGGTTCGAACCCCCCGTCCCCGCTCTAACGAGCGGCCCGTCACCTCTTCGGCCGAGCGTCACATTTTAACTCAGAGAAGATGAAGAGATACATTTTACCTCCGGCTCCGTCAACCTATTTTCGCCAAGTCAAGACTATTCTTCTTCGCCGTCGACCAGCGTCTACAGGATTGCAGTTCAAGCAACCCGAGCCACAAGGTGCGCTACTCCGTTGCTCATCACTTACCTCAGCTTACTGAGGCGGGGATAGAAGACCGTACTTTGGTCTCGCACCGCTGAGAAAACGGCTTCCGCAGTCTAGTTCCCTACCCCAGTAAGCACCCTCCCATCCTCCTTCTTCCGTGTCCCACTAGTTCTCCTACTCTAGGCCTCGTGATCATGCGGGAAGTCACATCATGAGAGAGAGCCGTCACTCCCGGCCACTTCCTTAAGAGCAACCCCAACCTTTCCTTTGCCGCAATCGACGATCGAGGCGGAGGTATTCGAAGATATCTTTCGCTTGGTTCCCCTGACACCCTTCTGGAAATCTATCTCGACCCCCGAGACTATGGATCTTCGCAATAGCAGGTCGTATCCTCCCCTCTTTCTATCAGGCTCTTTCATATTGCCTTCCAGGTCGAGGACTTGGGAGCTCTCCCCTTTCCCTATCTCTAGGCGGCGAAGGCGTCCCTCATCCCGATCTTGCGCCCCCCCCCCCCCCCCAAAAAACCCTTCTGCTTCCGCCCTCGCGACTCAGTGACGGGACGTCAGCCCTCTTTTGCGTTACCTCCTCCGCGAATTGCTTGAACATAAAGGAGAACAACCACTTACAATCTGCGAGATTACTTTAATCCCCGTTGTTTTTTTAGTTCTCCCTCGAAGACTTTTTCCCTAGAAGTGGCCGTGAGATTGCTTCTCACTGGTGATGTCAAGCCCAAAGAGATGATTTCTCTCCGACCCTCTCCCGTCACCAAACCAACCATTCTTTCCAGGAGGTACAGCGACGTCTCCCCTGAGTGCGGGGTCACTTAGAACGCCTTGTCCGGAGTTCCGTGATGGCGTTCTTCATCTCACCCGTCCCTTCCCTACGCACTACTCGACCTAGCTTTTCTAGACGGCACAGGTGCAGACCCTGGAACGTTTTGCTGTAACCCTCCTCAGTACGATGATGTGCCGGCGGCCTTACATCCCGGTTGTCACTCGGAACCGTTACTCCCCCTCGATATAGAACCATACGATCGTAGCCCTTTCCATAAGTAAAAATGTTGTTGATTGAACGGGCCCCCTTCTTCCTCTTCTCTAGGATTCCCGCTATAGCGGACTAAGTCTCCCGTCGGTCAGAGAGGAAGGAGAAGACGACTTCCGCTTTGAATTTCTTAAGACCGGGATAGAAGCAGAAGACGGCTGTTGTGCGCCCGTAAGCGTGTCAAGAGACCCTTTACATATCTCTTACCGCTTCTCTCTTCTCACACCTCCAGAGAGGGCCAGTGAGGAACAAATGACTAGAGGAAGTGCGAAACCATTCTCTCTGAAGTCTAGAGACAGGCTCTTCTAATTAGATGAGAGAGACGGCGCGGTTAGGCACAGAGTGAAGACGCGAATCTTGTCCCTTAAAGAATCAGTCCTTCGGACTGCGTCCTCTATCTCTTACCCTCCTTCGGTCCAAGTCCCGCGAATCGCGAGGCTCATTCAGGTCAGACCCTACCGGCGGACAGGTGAAAGGGCTCTAGTGTCTCGGACTTTTCCAGCCCTCTTTCCAGGCCGGGAATAAGGTTTGCTCTCAGAAGTAAGAGACTTGGGAGCCCTTACCATAAGCAGCCAGGAGGGCCGTACCCCGCTTCCGTCGTCGTTGTATAGGGTTTAGGCTATCTTTTCGACCCCGGTGCCTGCACCCTCACCCTTCCCACCCTCCTCCGGCTTTTTGCGTGATCTGGGGGACGTCCCTCTCCCTTCTATCCTACGGTTAGAAGCGACCCCAACGTCCTTCTTTTTAGTGCCCCTGCCTGAATCGAACAAGGAGGTTTACTTTGTCGCATCTCACGACGATGATGTTTCTCCTTTTGTAATGACAATCGTCCGTCAATCTTTACCTATCAGATCGCCATTCAGGTCGTCGCTTCGTCCACCCCTGTCCGAGTTTTTTTTTTTTACTTGTCTGACGCTTCTCGACTTCCAGTCCTTTTGCCTTTTTCCGGCATGGCGGCGATCCACCGGCGGGGTCCTGGATTTCTCGTTGCCCCACCACGCGACCGCGTGTTTCGACGACGCAACTTCTTTCTGTTGGTCAAGCTGGGCCCCCGCTTTCGGCACTTCTTTGAACTTTTATTTTCACGTGCCCGGCACGCCCGAAGCCTAGTGACGCAGTCGGTCTTCTCCTTTTTTTCCCTCAGACGCACGTTCTCCTCCTTCTCTAGGATGGCACGGACCGGAGCCTCTCCTTCACTCGTTCCTTACCGAAGATTCCCTTTTTTCGTAGACCTGGCTTCGACCTAGAAGAGCTCGCTGGCCGGCCCAGCGAGGACGTCGGTATTGACGAGCCTCACACCTCGGAGGATAACAGACCACGGGCGCTTGCCCTTTGTCGCCGATTTGCGTCCGCGCGCAGTTTCCCCCCCTCCCCAACCGTGGCGGTTCAAAGATTTTTTTTTTTTTTTCGCGTGGTTTTTCGAGTCCGCCTGAGGGACGAATCTTCTCAGACTTTTTCTCCGATCTCCGGGTTCGCGTTCATCCTCCTAATGCGGAAGCCCGACGCTCTCAGCCCCCCCTGTTATTCTCCGAAGTGTCGTAATCTCGTACCTCGTTTGCCGATTACCAAGGTATTACCCTTGACTCTTTTATAGAGTTATGAAGCCCTAATGACCCCAATCCTCTATAGTCCGTTAATCCGCTCTGCTCCCAGACGGCATAAGAAGACGACTTTCTAAGATCTTCCCCCCCCTCAAAACTCTCATAA
>Ga0179593_1651648_pt1 | contig 12687 bp, 20 predicted proteins | sample CZODoug2_1_08_16_FD_185931 | JGI IMG/M metagenome (GOLD analysis project Ga0179593, IMG submission 185931) | Vadose zone soil fungal communities from Angelo Coast Range Reserve, California, USA - CZODoug2_1_08_16fungal (PacBio error correction) | ecosystem: Environmental > Terrestrial > Soil >... | reverse complement strand
TTAAGTTGGTTCGTCTCCTTTCGAGGTGTCTTTTCTCGTCTTTAGTCTTCCACTCACTGGTTCTTTTCCAATTTTTGAGATTCAACCTAACCCCTTTTTTTTTTTTCCTTGGAACCAAACCCGCGGGAACTAACCGCAATCCAGATGCGGGAAATTCCAGACCCCCCCCCCCCCGGTCCTTCTTCCTCCCACAAGCGGGCCATGAACTCACCTTTCTTTCCGTGCCTGCCCCAATTTCTCACACCCTCTCCACCACCCTGGCCTTAAGGAGCGAAAAGAATAATGGGACCTGTATACCCTGTACAAGGCCCTTCTTTAACCCTCTCGACCAATTGTGGGTCCAGAGTGCCTACTTCCCCTTCCTTTTGGTTGACCCGCAACCATCCCCCTTTGTTACTGGTCTCTGTATGAACTTTTCAATGCAGTCCCCCCCCCCCAGGTCCGTAATAAAAATCTTAATGTGTCGTGCAATGACTTAATTTGTATATAAGACATCCCCAGTGCCTGACGGGCACCCAAATGCAATTTTGCCCGTTCCCCCCTACAACCTGTTGTAATGTTGGAGGTATTCCCTAGTGCTTTCTCTATAAGACTAGAACCCTCCCAGAGCCTCTGAGACCATCCGTAACCCGTATCATGGAAAAATGAAAACACAAAATTCAGTTCTGACCCCTGACTGTCAGTGCAATCCAGCTCAACAACCCACCCCGGTCTTTGTGGTTGGCTTCCCTTCCCTCTCCTTTGTATGTAAAGTGACATCATACCCCCCCTCTGTGCCGAAAGTTCCTACCCCTTGATCCTTTTTCGTTGAGACCCAAATAATTGAGGCATTTTTTAGGGGATTCGAATTCAAAACCCTATCATTACGTGTGTAATATGACCTTGCTTTACCATATTCACATGCACCCAACCCAGTGGAGGTTTTTCTCCCTCCAATGACAATCCAGTTTTGGGCGGAGATTGCAAGATCCTTTTCCTCCCACTCCCATAACCCTTTCCAGTGGAGGTGTGTTGAGGAACAGACTTCCCCATTTTCCCCCCGTAGGTCTTACTATTAATCCCCTCGTCTTGAGGAAGATCCGCCACAACAAGAGGATTCTAGATAGGGACATCCTTCCACTCCCCTTTTTTACAGTTTATGATTGTCTGATTCCACCCCTTCCAGAAGTGGAGTTCATGGTCTCATCTCTGACCACTTTCCCTTCTCTACCCCCCCCCTCCCCCCCCCCTCAACCCTCCCAATATTTGCAAGATAAAAGTCAAATTATCACTGGAGATTTTTAAATCAGGTTCTTTGGGTTAGCCCTGAGATGTCTGAAATATGTTGTCCCCAGTTAGCCCAACTCTTTATTTTTTCTTGAGTTTCTTTTTCCCTTTTGGGCCGATACATCTTCTCATTTGCGATTTTTTCTCCAATGGGATCCAATCCCCCATTACATGTCATCACGTGTTTTTACCGCTGCTCATCCCCCCTCGCCGCCACTCCAAATAGCCACAAAAAGGCAGTGGATTTTCGTAAACAATTTGCCAGTCCAGCGCCCACCTGTCAACATTTTGGGTTCATACCCAGGGACCATACTCTGACAATCCTTTTCCTATGGTTAGATACAATCATGTTTTCTAATAGTTCCCCCTCCCCTTTCCGAGATCCCAGTCTCAAACCCTCCAAAGATTCCACACAATTGTCTTGTCCACCTTCCCCATGATTTTTCATTTTACCTCGTCTTTGAAATACATTTACTTGACTTGCCCCCCCTCTCCCCCTAAAGATATTTGACTTTGTTTTCCAGCTTCAGACCCCCTGAGGACTCTGGCATTGCCCCCACTTCCTTTTCCCGGTTTCCCCCCCAAGGAGACAACATGGGTTCAAGACAAGGCCCACCTCCTTTCTTTTGCGTTGATTGACAAAGTGGTTTACTTCCTCTCCCCCCTCTTTAAGTTTCCCCTTGAGCATGGATCCCAAAGAAAGGTCAGGGAGGCCCAACCCCCCTTCCCCTCGCTGGGTATGTTCCCAAAAAACCTGATTCTCTGCCCTCCCTTCCCCCCTTGGCGGAGACAACACAATCCCCCTTTTGATGGGCTGTACTGCTTCCCAATAAGGTACCGCCCCTCTTTTTCTTAACATCACGATGCAAAGTGTTGAGTTTTATGAATTTATCCACGAACCAGCACCACAACAAAGGAAAACATCACATTTTCCCTCCATACCTCCAAACGTGGCCTGCAACATGCAATCATACCTAACTACTATCCATATTGAAAGACTCCTACGATGGGCGGTGAGATCGGTTATGTCGGAGCTGTTTGCTAATTTTTTACAAAAGACCCAAGGCGTCCACGTCCCGTGCAAGTGCGTAAAATTGTACCGTTGCCTCCCCTGATTTTATGAACTGTTCGTTCCTTTAACCATTCCCCCCCATGATGCCCCCACCTTGTCATTCTCTGAGGTTCCTCCCATTAACCTCCTTACTGTTGAAAACAAAACCCGGGCAAATAGTACCCTGTCTGCCATGACCTCATGCGGGCCATTGGGCCCTTTCAGACTTTTCTTTTGCTTATAGTGAGAGGCATCAATATGTCTTGGGTAGTCCTTCTTCCTCGGCATTCATCAAGGACTTGCACAATTTTTTTTTCCCCCCCCTTTCCCGAGTGAGAATGGTGTGTACCTTGGAAAACCATGGCATAACCTCCCCCCCTTGGGGTGTCCTTAAAATAAGGTGTGGTTCAGAGAAGACCCCCCTTCCTGCCCTTTTCAAAGTTCTTTCCCCATGCGTCCATCTTGTAGAGTTCTGTGATGCCTTTAAACAACTTTTGACCCTGTCTCCACCAGGGTTTCCAGGCAACTTGCAATAGATTCTTTTTGCCACTTCCCTTCTAATTACAAAGTCAATGCTGGTAATTTACCTTTCCTATCTTATATGATTGGCACAAAATCTATCGCTGGTGGCGGCAGATCATTAAGATCTTCCTCTGCCCCCTACGTCTTTACATTTTTTTTTAACGGCGGTGGAGGGAGTGAGAGCCGACTTCCTGCACCCCTTTAGCATTGAAGGCACAATTTTGTCACGTGAACCGATTTCCCCCTGGACTTTCTGCCATTGCACCGTCTTCTTAAAACGCCAAGCAGTAAACTCCCCCAGTTGTCCAATAGACCAAATTTTTACACATTATCTCTCCCTCTCCTCCTCAGTTTTTTGTCTCTCCTCTTCTTCAGGTGTGCTTGGACACCACCAATGTATTGTGATTTTGGGGAATTTTTTGTTAGTACAAATACGTTTATTGTTTTTTTGTCTTTTCATACACTTTTTCCCCCCCCAATTGGGTCATGGGAACTGTCAGGACAAATTTTTACTTCCCTACCAAGGTTGCCTCGTAACCATCACCACACTCCTTCCAAAAGTACAACTTTTGCGATCACCCCCCCCTGAACCCAACGGGGGTCAGATTTGTAAGGAAGATCAATTTTTCCGCCACCCTTCCAATTCCTCCCCCTACTCTTTTTTTCCTGCCCTCCCTCTCTGCGAAGTATGTAAAAACATCTTATGGCTTGTAAAGGGCTGTTCCCCCCTCTCTTTGTCCTTCCTGGGGTCCTCCCTCTGGGCTTGCGACTTTGTCATCAAGTTTGATGAAGAACTTCCCCCCTCTTTCTTTTAGCTTTCCGAAATGTTAATTGCATGCATGTAATTTGTGCCCTACCCCTGTCTTTATGCCCCCACAACATATTGTGTCTTTAAGTGTATTTGCCCTTTATACCCCCGGTACCCATTATATCCTTGAACCCTGCAGATTGGAAAAAAACCACTTATTCACTTTTCCTTTTATCCCAAATGCTTAAAGCGCATATTGGCAATGCCTCTCCTCCTCCTCCACTTCCTTTCTTCACCCTTCCTTTACTACTTTCCGATTCCTTTTGCGACTCCATGGGTGAATATTGCCACGATGGTCCTTCCCTTCCCCTGACGCACTATATGGCAGGTGGGCTTCCATGGAATCCCGACCTTTTTTAGGAACTCCTCCAGTAAGCAATTCCCGTGCTTCCCTGTACATCTTCCCACTTCCTTAGGATGGCATGTTATCTTTGTACCCCCCCTCGCACGACCGGCGCACATCTTTTTACCTCTCTCGCATCGGTGTTTGTAAGTTCATCTTATCCCTTTGCATCGTAGAGATGTCTTGTAGGTCAGGAGGGCCCTTTCCTCCCCCTCCTTTTGTATGTCAGTAAATACCCTTCTACGCCCTTTGTTGTGGTGCTTAGGTGGGAAGAGGAGTCCTCCCCCTCCCCCCCCCCCCTGTTTCCCCTTTGATGTGTTATTTTTTTGTGAAATATGGAGAAGAGAGTACATTCTTTTGGACCCCTCCAAAGATTTTCCTTCTCAGCAGCTCCTTTCATGCTGGAGCCCCATCGGTTTTTGGTGGACACAACCTAGGGTTTTTTTCTTGCACCTTCTTTTAAATCCATTCTGGAAAATTCACCCTGGCCCAATATTGTTCCCCTCACAGACATGAGGACTTTACGCTTGAGGTCATCCCCATGTTCCCTTGTCCGTACATTGGCGGGAACCGACCCCACTGTCCAGTCCCAGTACTCCGCTGGCTGAATCTGTCACCCCCGGCTCACCCTTTCTTGCTTGCAGAGGCAATCTTGTCCCTTCCCGAAGCCTGACGGGTCTTCCTTAGATCAACGCTGTATTTTCAAGTTCTCCTCTGTAACTTTTTTCCTACTCTTCTCTTGCAAGGGGCTTCTATTATGCTTGATTGGTTCTTCCCCCCCCCTTCTGGATGTTAAAATAACTCCCTCCTCCCTCATGTCTTCTTTTTGTATGAAACCCCCCCTATGCATGTTCTCAGGCGGTTTTTCCTTCCCCCCTTGTATCCAATCCGACCCCTCACTTCCTTTATGGTTTTAATCTGTGGCGCTTGAGATTTTTGAGAACCTTTGATGAACATTTCTTTTTCCGATTTAAAAATTTTAATAACTTATTTTTTGTCTCCTTAAGCGGTTTGTATCGGCCCAACCCCAACCCTGCTACACCTCCTCCCCTCTCTCATGCCTTTTTTCCTGAACTGGCAAACTATTTCCGAAACATTATGCAGTTCTCCCCCCCCCTTCAGACCTTTCTTTTCCACTCCGTGAGTAATTTGACTTTTACAAAAGTGCTTTTTTTTGCTTCATTTTTTTTCTTTCAGAAGCTTCAAGGACCCTGTAAATAAATGGAATTGTGACAAGTCTCCCCCCCATAAAGAAAGGTAAGTGGACTTTCTCCATTTGCCCATCCACGTGAGTTTTTCTTATCTTATCCACCAGACCCTCCTGCTTATTTTAGTAATAGCTGTTCTTTCCCCACATGGCTGTCATGCCTCCCCCAAACGACACCCATACTGACGGGTGATGTCTTGGACTTCCTTTTTTTTGCATGACGAACACTGTTTTTTGGTCAGATGATCCCTCCATGGTTGGATATTTTTTCGAATAATGGTTATTCTGGTATCCTTTTCCTTTTCATCTTCCCCCAGCTTCGTTGTTTTTTCTTCCCCAAATACGAAGGCCTACTCTTGCTACCCAGAGATTCCCAATTAATGGTAAGAAGTGTTTCACCCACCATTGGATGGGTATTATGTCACTTCTTTCCCCCCCCCCTTCCTCCCTCGGCAATGGAGCTTAACACTTCCTTAATTGGTGGGGGTTGTTTTGGAGCGCTTGAACATGTCACAGGGTGGTTCCTCATTTTTTCATTTTTCCTATTCAATTTGCTTTCTCAGAGGCTTAACGACCCTCTTTCTCTCGTGATATAAGAGCTTGCCCCTTCAAACCCCTCAGTTGATTGCGCTTTTCAATGCCTTATGGCATTTGGACCACCGAATATTACGTGTTGGTTCTTTGCGGCTTCATCCTTCCGCAAGGCCTCTCATTAAAAACATTGCCCGAATTTGATTACTTCCATTTCTGGTTTGGACCTGATTTCAATGATCCTACAGGAAATAACCCCATGGTGGCGGCACCCACTGATTATGCCTTTTGATCGCCTGGAACCCCCATTTCTTCTCTTCTCCAGATCCAGTGTTTTGAATTACTCCAGGACAGCTGAGGTTCCCTTTTTTGGAAGGATTTTTGAGGACATGTGAGTTTCCTTTTTTTCCCTTTTTTTCCGGCACGTTCCAAGTTCATGACAGCTTGTTCTGCCTTCTCCGGATGGGTTATCGATATTTATTTAACCTCTTCTTTTTCTTTTAGTTCCAAGAATAAGTTTTTTTGTCACAGTTTTAGGTTTTTTTTGAATCTCGGCCTTTGGAAAAGGACGGTGGTTGGGGCCCTCCCCTTCCCCCCTAACGTCCCTTCCACACCACCTCTCACGCATGAGACGAACCCCCCCTTAAATCTCTCTCTTTTCCTCTTTTTTTTTTTTCTCTCCTTGTGATTTCGTTTTCCTTGCAGTTTTTGAGGGTTTTGTATGTGAGGACGTAAAAATTTTCGCTTCTCTTTCCCGGCTTCCCCCCTTCCCTCTCTTTACTAAACCTACCCCCCCCCCCCCCCCCCTTTCACTGTAAACTAACCCTAAAGTTCGACCCCTATCTTGAAAAGTCCTAAACTTTATCCACCAGGTATCTTTGATGTCCACGTGCCTGGACCCCCTCTCACCACCAACCCCCCCCTTCCATCCTTCCGTGAGGGAAAAGTTTGAAGGTCCATTCACGTCAAGCCCGATGTCGGACCCCTCTAAGACAACCATGGTGGAGTTCTCCCACCATAATCGTGCACCATCCAGAGAAACTTTTTATTCTATTCATCCCTTGAAGCTCCTCCAGACTTAACAGAATCAACTTCGGGTGCCCTTTGGTGATGCCGGAACTTTGTTTACTTGGATAGCCGCCCCCCACCCCCCCCCTTTCTTGGTGCCAGTAATGCCTAGTTCCAGAGCAAATATGGCTTTGCTTTGCTTGAAGTTCTTTTCCTCTTCTCCTCATTAGAAACTCTAGGGTCGTTAAGCCCTTTGACAATCCTTCCCTCTCCCCGCAATAACCTTGATTGTTTTAACCCACCCTCAGTTCAGCAATACCTTTCCACCCCCCCCCCCCCCTTTGAGGAAGCATTGGTTGGCTCTAAATCCTTGAACTTGTAGACAGTTTCCCCCGGTGTCGAAGGCACTTTACATTATGAGCATCTTCTGTTAGCAAACTTATCGGCTTCGCTTTTGCTGTCTGTTTAATTAAACATACTCTCCCCTTCATATCCCTTCTCCTTACCATACCCATTCAACCATGCATATCCCCCAAGTGGAGGGTCATCGAAACCCCCCCCACCTTTACGGAATTGCAACTTCCGCGTCCTCAGCAAAGAACATCACTTCAAGTATGGGGTCGTTTTTCGTATCCCTCCCTTGCGCACCGGAGGTTATCTATTTACAAGCCGCGTAGTCTTTGTGTCGACACAAGCCAAAACTAACGGTTCTCCGGCTCCCTGACACCTTGCCATTTATTGAGGTCCCATTGTCACCACTTCCCTGGTTCATGGTCCTCAGATCCTTCCCCCTTCCCCTTTCCTTCCTAACTAACACCCAACACACCCCTATTTGAAAGGCTAAAACTTCAATCTCACTGGAGCTTTTCAATTTGTCTATCTTCCCCCCCCCCCCTTTTTGTTTAGACCACTTCAGATTTTCTGCAATATGTGGCCCGCCCAAAGGCATTCTTTTATTGTTTTCTTCTTGAGGGCAGGTGTTGGGCTATACCTCTTTCTCCGGTGCTTGGACCCATGTTTCTTCCAGTGTCTTTTGCAAATTTTTCTTCAACCCCTCACATGTTCATCAAGTTCCCCTGACTGATTCATCCTTTCGCACTTCCCCCATAGGCCCATACCCTTCCCTTTTAATTGTCTGATTAAACAATTTGCAATGTCAGCCCCAACAGTTTAGAACCCCTTCACACACGTTATGGACCAACTGATTTAATTGAGTATTTTTCTTTAATCCCTTATTCCTTTGAATATCATAATAGAACCATCCCTTTCACTCTCTCCCAAGTCGTCAACACTCCCCCTCTACCTGTCTTCGCACCCTAAACATTCCCATCCTTTGATATAATTCCTTCATCCTGAACTCCCCCCATTTACAGCTGCCCCTAAAGATAGGTGGAGCCTTGTTTTAGCTTCAGCCCGGCTTGCCCTCTGGTCCCCCTTTTTCGGTTGGAAGTCGTTCCCCCAAGTTCTAATTGCCATGGGTACAGACAAGCTCGATGAGAATTCGTCCTCCTTGCTGGATGGACCATATTTTGAGTCCTAGAGCGACCCTTTAAGTGGCCGTGACTGATTTTTTTTTTCTTAGAGGAAAAAACGAGCCGCGCGGGGTAGAGTCCCCACCAACCGAATTTCTTTAAGCATCCCTCCTTGGAGAACCAAATCATTGAATGTACTGCCTCACCTTTTTTACGCCTATTTAAAGCTTTACCCCTAAAATCACGATTTTTTTCAAAATTGGAGTTTGCTGAGCTGCAGCTTTCCCTCCCCCCTCCCCCCCCCCCACCAGGATCGGTCCAGGGTTTCAACGTTGGAAGACAATGCACTCCTGAACTACCCCTTCATCAGGCTAGCTATTCTCAATCAATATGGCCCTCCCTTACCCTTCCCGAGGTTTAGATTGTCCCGCTTATAAGGTCGCTCGTGCGAAGGTTTGTCCCCCTACTCTCCCAATATGGAAGTGAGCCAAATGTGATCACTGAATGTTCTAGTTCCTTTCACCACCTATTAATTCTTTCCATTTCCACCTTTACTTCTTCGAGGTCAATCACCACATCTTAGTACTGGAAACACATCGGGCATTCGAACCCCTTTCTATGCCCCCTGGTTCCCTTGGCCGGGATGGAGGGCAATGAAGTGGCTACATCTTCTCTTCCCTCCTGACGATTTTTTACGTATTATAATCGGCACTTTCAATGCTGCTCTGTTTTCCCTAGGTTCCCTATGAGACTTGTGTGGTAACTGTTTAGAAACCGCGCCAATAATAACCCCCAATATGTTTTGGGGGCACTCCCACCAAAGGTTGTGGTGCAGAGACCCTCCCTCCCCCCCTTACATGTCCACAAAATTTTCTCATTGATATTCGGGATTTGCTGATTACACCCTCTTGAGGACACCTGTCCTCCCAGTCTTTTCCTTTTCCCCTCCTAGATCTATTCCCCCCAGGCCTTTCCCTCCCCCCCTCAATGGTTTCCGATCGGATCTCGGCAGGAACAACCTATCGGAGTCAGTCGGTTTCCTTCCCCCCTACGGGAGCTGTCCCCTCTTAGCAGTAGAAGTGTCTCAGAATTTGTATTTTGCCTTTTTATGATTTTTCTTGAGAGCTCCTGGTGGCAAATTTCTACCTGAAGGCAAGTTTTCACGTGACCGAACATTTCCCCCCCCCTTCAAAAAGTTTTATTTTCAATTGTGAAACGAATATCAAACCCACCCCCATGCCAAGCTGTTCCCCCAAATTCCCCTCCCAGTTGGTTCAATAGCACACCTTTGATTACCCCTTATATATCTATCTTTTCCTCCTCCATTTTGAGTCTCTCTTTTCCTGTCAAGGTTCTCACTTTTCACCACCTGTATTGTGATTTAGTTTTTTAGTTAGTACCCAGGCTTGGCATTTTTTTCGTTCAACTCATTAAAACTTTTTTAAACCACTTTTTTTGAATAGGTCACGTGCCCTTTTCCGCCATGTTCAGGCTTTTCTCATGTTCTCTCCCCATCCACCTCCTTTTCCCCAACTTCTTCTAGCCCAACTTCTCTTCGTAAGCCAACTGGGTCCCGCTCCACGTAAGGAAGATCTTATTCCCCCACCCCCTGACTCTACCGTTTTTTCCTGCATCAGCTACCGAGCGACCCTCCCCCTTCTTTCTTATCCCTTCGCTCTATTGTCTATGGTGCCTGAATGGTTCGAACTTCCCCAGTGATGTGTAATCCCCTACATTCCCCAGATGGCGCACCGAGACAGGGTTTCTGCCATTTTTGGAGGTCTTATCTGCACCCCCCCATTCTTTTTCCTTTCCCCCCCCCCCACCCCATATTTGTGTTTATTAGGTTATTTGCGCTTTTTCTTCCCCCCCCGGGTACCACCTCCTCAATAGGACCCCCAGATTGGAAACCCCCACTGTTCCTTTTCCCCCAGTGAATGCCGATTATCACAACTACCTTGACGCCCAATTTTTTTGGCAATGCCTCCCCGTACTCCCCCCTCCCTGAATCGGCCCATGACTTCCTCTTCCTGTTTGACTCCCTGGAGTGAATATTTGAAGATGGTGTTTAAGTACCCTCCGAAGAGGGTTCTTTCCTAACTCCCTCTTTTCAGTTTCCCGTTTTGCTCCAGGGAATCAATGTCTTTTTTGACTTCCACAGCAGTCACCCGTGATTTTTCCCCTACTTTACTCCCTTAGGATGGCATTTAACGCGGGTATCGGTTTCCCCCCCCTTCGCCCCCCATATGGCGACTAACTCGTCCAGATCTGCAACCTCCTTGTTGGTTATGTACTTCAATATTTCAATGAGCTCTGATTCCCCTTCTTGCAATTTTTCCTTCCCCGTTTCAGGGTATGCGTAAAGCACATGCCCCCCTTTCCTTGTTTTTTCCATTTTATCTGAACAGCTTCCGCCCCAAAACTCCCCAAAGTTATCAATCGTTGAGTTCTTTTTCCATACTTTACCCCTCGTTGACCCAGTATCCCTCAATGACTGTGTTGCTTCTCCGACGCCAGAAAATATGGATCCTTTGGACTCCCCCCCGAGTCTCCCTGGTTTTACTAGAGCCCCCCATCATTATTTCTGACATTCTCCCCCCCCCGGACATCACCTGCATGACGTCACCCTATTGTCAAATATCCCACTCACCCTTCTTCCGCATTAATGCATATGTCTGTACCCCCCTTCAAGTGTGGACCTGGTCACCGCCTCCTGTAAAGATGCCGAGTACTAAGACTTTTTGAAGTGGAAAACACTTGCTCCCACCTTTTGGGGTTTCAAGGCTGTAAAGGTCACGCTTTCAGACCGTTGGTACCTTTGACGGTGGAATGTGGCTCAGCTCCCATTGATGTGTAAACTTTGGCTTTTTTTTCTTTGCTATCTTTTTTTGCAAGGTTTGTTCTATTATGCTTGTCCAATTTTGTATATAACACCCCAAGCGGATTACCCATAAATCATTACATAATGATGGTCCAAGTTTCTCCCCCCGTTCTCAGTGCTGTGGGGAATAGAATGCCCCAACCATATACCTAATCAGAACACCCCTTCTTTTTTTCTTCTGTGGCCATTCTCTTCTTGATGATCACCAGGTGATTTACCATTGACTGAACCGATGGGTGAGACCACCCATTTAAGAATCACCCCGTTATAAGGGTTAAAGGAAGGAGGTATGGTCCCCACAACCATATTACACCCCCCCATCATACAATCCCCCACAGAATGCACTTCCGTTCCTTTCCCCACTATTGACCCCGAACATTCTTCAGTGGTTTCCCCCAAAGTGATAGAGAACTCTCCCTGAACCCCGCTCCCTTCTTTTATCTTTCCACTCGTTTTATGTGATTTGTTAGGGTTGCTCAGGTTAATTTCCTCGATTATCAGACCTCTTTTTGGGGAACTTCCCACCCCTTCCCCTCTGCATTGCCATAGTCATTTGACTATCTAATCATCGTGAGTTTGGCAAACAAGACTACGGTTTAGTAATAAGACTCCTTGGGATGCCGCCAACTTCCTCATGTAAGCCCACACGATTTTGATCTTTTTTTCCCTCTTTGCGTCTCCAAGTTCTTCGAAAACACTGTTTTTTCTTTTCGATGGAGCCCCTCCGGGATATGTCATGGAATATGGTCCTGGTATCTACCTTCATTATTCGGGAGGATAGTATGCCTTCCTCCCCCTTCCCCCCTCCTTTTTAATATTTTGTCCCCCCAGGAAGATGCTAATGCGGAAGCCCCTTCGGACCCATTTATGATGAAGTCCCCTTGCCCGTAAAAGGAGGCAGGATGGATCCACTTCCTTCCTCCACATTTTTTGGGTTGTTTGGAGTTTTCCCTTCACTGTTATGGTGTTTCAAACCCCATGCTTTTTATTTTTCCTTGATTCCTTCATGAATCTGGTGGTCTCCTCCCCTCTGTATTTTCTCTCATAAGAAGGAACCACTCGGCACATATTCAAATTACATTCTTTTTCGGACTCCCTTATGGCATTCTGCACAGAAATATCCCTGTTTTCTTATCAACGAATTCCAGGTCGGCATCATCCACATTGCCCGAATGGTTGATTACGGACTTCTTTTCACGGATTTTCAGTCATAATATTTGAACCCTCCCCCTTGATTTGGTGGCGGGTGCACCATGTTCTGCCCTTCTATCTTCCCCCCCCCCCCCCCTTTAGATATTCCTAGTTGCCAGTGAATTCCTTCCGGAAACTGATGTTTCTCTGAAGGGGATTTTGAGACATGTTTTTTTTGGAGTGGGTGTAACTTTTCCTCCCTATGCCGTCATGACAGATTTGGTCGGCCCCAGAGGGGGTTAGGTCTCCTCTTAAAGAGATGTTATCTTTAGGTAAGATTAAATTGGTAAATTAGGTTATGTTTTGAATCATCTTCTTGGAAAAGACCGTTCGTTTGCAAAGAGAAGCTCATTTAATCCCCCCCCATAAAAACCCCTCTCCTGCCATGAGGAAGAACCACACTTAGA
>Ga0179593_1639094_pt1 | contig 12687 bp, 12 predicted proteins | sample CZODoug2_1_08_16_FD_185931 | JGI IMG/M metagenome (GOLD analysis project Ga0179593, IMG submission 185931) | Vadose zone soil fungal communities from Angelo Coast Range Reserve, California, USA - CZODoug2_1_08_16fungal (PacBio error correction) | ecosystem: Environmental > Terrestrial > Soil >... | reverse complement strand
CAGTTTCCCCGGCTCTCCTCGAAACCCCCGGTTGAACTCCCCCCCCTCCCCACAGAACCAATCCCGTAACCTTGAGGATAGGGTTAGGAACCCCCCCCCTCGAAACTGCTTTCGTCTTCATTTTCGGGATCCTTTGAGCTGCGTTTAGAAACGTTTCGATACAATATCGGCTCCCCTCGAAACCTTCTATGCAATGCGCCCCGGACTCCCTGAAGACGCACGTAACGCAACTTTGCACGCGCCAAAGCGCCTTATATCTTTTTTTCTATTGGGTGCATACCTCTCGTTATGCCCGAAATAGGCAATCTTAACTATAAACCCGCGCGCTCAAGTTTAAGAAGCCTGGCTCCCGGAGAGGCGCACCGGCACCACCAGTGTTTTCAGTCTCGGACCGGTTTTTTCGAGTCCCCCCCTTGTGGGCGATCTCGTCTTCTACACAAGCTGTCCCCTCCCTAGTCGAAAGAACCCTTTTCTCTTTCTTTTTAAGACTGACCTCTTCTTCTTCTGGAAGAAATCCTTGGATCGGAGCACTAGGACTTTTTCAAGCGCTATGACAAGCTCTCAAAAGAGTATTTGTTTGGTTAAAACATAGACCATTCCTTAGGCCCCCTTTTCCGTCAAAGAAGCCCTCAGCCTTTTTTTGAATACCCTGCATTTCGCCAAGTCCTCGAACTGAGCGTGCCCGCTGCATTGCCTTCTGACGTGCCGCGCAATCGTGAACATTCCTTCTTTCCCTTTCATATCGGACTGGAACTGGATTGCCTCATAAAATTTAGGTTCTTTATCCCTCCTGCTGCTTTCGTCGATTCAAAGTTTTTAGTTTCTCCCCGCCGGTGGCAATCGTTTTCTAACCCCCCCGCCAAGAGAGTCGTACCGGTCCTAAGATCCTCTCCCTCGCTTGACCTCTCGTCTGTGTCCTTCATTACAGGGTACTGGGAGATATTTTTTCTCTTTCCGTGGTCACTTCCTTTTGTGACTTTGTCCTACAGTCTTTGCGTGACCTGATTTTCAAAGTTGACTTCTTGTTACTTTTTCCCCCTGAACTCCCAAGGTTCACCGGTCCGCAGGAGCTTACGGCTAGTGGCGAAGATTCGAAGTTCCACGGGTGTTTACATTTGCAGGATCTTTTTTCCTTTTGCTGCTTTAAAGCGTCCTTCAGGTCCGATCCTCACCGGTGGGCGATATTTCCCCGTTTTTTTTTGATCATACTTGCCCCGACGTCCTCACTGTTGACTGGTTAGTCTGGCGACCCTCATGCCAATCTTCGCCGCCCCGTCTTCTTCCCGGCGGAGCGAGGCTTAGGAATCCTTTGGAGGCGCGATTTCTGTGTGCGATCCCCACGCAACCCCGGGCTTGCAATAGTAGGGGTTTTCACTTCCTTTCTGCGGTTCCTTTTTGTCCTGTTTCTGTTTTCTTCTCTCGTGAAACTCGGATCCTTCAAGGGGCATTGATGATGACAAATTTTGCTCTCTACAGATGCGTGCCCGACTCTGCGGGTGGTGTGATGGCGGTTCCTTCGATGATTATGGTCCCCTCGGATCTTCTGGGCGGCTCCGCGTGCTGCAAAACCCAGTTTCCATGGGCGCCGTTTGCCTGTTGTTCGGCTTGACCCATTACTTTCGAGTCTTTCCGCCGCCAGATACATCGCCCAACTTTGAACTTTTCCCTCTCCCCCCAACTACGACGAAACTTTTTTCGAATCTCTTCCGCGCACCTCTCTGACGGGCTTTCCGGTGAACGCGGAGCCCCGCTGGCGCATTGTCAGCACCCGTCCCTTTCCTGAGTCATAAAACTTTCAACGCCTTTTTTTACATCAACCCTTTTTTTCTAGAAAGTCTCCAAAAGCAGGTAACACTGCGCGGCCAGATTCCATTTTCTCCCTACAATGCACCCGTCAGATCACCATCCCCCCTAACCTTTCGCTTAAAAACGACGTCCCCGACCTTTACTGTCTTCGCAGATGAGTTCGGCTTCCATGACCCCCCCCCCCCTTTCCCCCCTTTTTTCCCCCAGGAACCTGCAGCACCCTCCTATCCCCTCACATGTGAGTCTTTCAGCAGCGGCGTAATGTGTCTTCTTATTCGGATTCCGGACCCCGCTGGCAACTTTTGCTACCCACCAACGTCGTCTATTTCAGGTTTTTTCCCTTTTATAGGTACGGCTTGTCCTTAATTTTCCTCACCATCTCCATTGGCACTCCGTATCTCCACAAAGTGCTTCACTCATCCTTTGAACCGAGACTTTGTCTTGAGGATAGGTGAAATTTCTCAATTGCCTATAGACGGCTAGGTTGTCACTGCGTCGCCTTCCCACTTTTTCTCACGTTCAGCGGCCTCCAGGAGCCTGCTTTACGAGACTCGTCCCTCATCCAGATGAGCCGCCTACTTGGGTCTCCACCACCCATTTCTGTCTCCCCAGTCCGACGTTTTCTTTTTCTGTTTCTGTCCCCTTAGAAGATGCTTCCTTTTAACATTCCGACCTCTAGTAGTCCCTCAATTAGCATCGAGCATAAACCCCCTCTAGAGTTTCTGAAAATACCCGGGGCTTCCGAGCACTAACTTACTCCGCCGCTACGCTGTTACCACTTTTCCCCACATGTGCGCTAACCCACACCGCCTACAACCCCCCCCCACAATTGTTGCTACCCCACGCCTTGCTGCTCCCACCCACACCCGCGAAGCTTTCAGTTGACGTTAGCCCCTTGACTGTCGTCGCCCCTCTTTTCCCCTTCCACCATGCGGATTTTCCCCTCCATGCTTTCCTAAAAATTTGTCCGAAACGCTTGTGAGTTTTCTTTTCAATGCCTTTCCCCGTGCTTTCCCAGTCTTCCGGCTGCGAATCCCAGATATCCCGCCAAATCCTTTCTCTGCCTCGTGTATTGTTTCCTGCTTTTTTTCTCCGCTAGAATGATCCAATGTCTTCGTGCATTAGTCGCGCCTTAACCTTTTCAGTCTGGCGTTTGCGTCTTAGCATCTTACTCCTTTATCTCTATTTTTCCTTGTTTGAGATAGGGCGCTTTTTTCCTTAAGCGGGCAACCTTCGTTCCGCCCCGGTTTAAGGCTGACTGATGAAGACTTTGTAACCCTTCCCTCAGTCTCTGCATCGTGTACGGACAGTCCCCACCCAGAGTACTACGTTCCCTTTGTGGTCTGTTCGCAGCCGCATGGCCCCCCCCCCCCCTTTCTCCTGAATTGGCTAAGGAACGCAATGCCCAAAAGCCCGACAATAGTTAGCCACAACAAAGAAATTCGATAGATGTGGTGTAAAATCTTCATTTGTGGGTTTGTTTATCCCTTTTCCATCCCGGGAGCTACAACTTGTTTCTAGTTTGCTTTGGTGGTATCTATGGGCAGAATGAGAGTGTGGTGTTCATCTCATTTTGTATATTCTTTTGTAAGATCTGAGTTTTGTATGCCCAGTTTGCCCCCGTGGTTACCTTTCTTTTTTGTTTAAGCAGCGGGATTTTTTTTTTTTGAGCCGACATTCGTGCTCGATTTAGGGATTTTTCGCCAGGTCTTTTCATGAAAACTTCTTATTTTTCGAGTTTTTTTCCCCACTCGTGCAGTTATTGGAAGTCTTTCTACTCCGCAGCTCATCGTTCTTCTCGATGCTGCTGGCAAGTTTTGAGAACAATCGATTGCCCTTATGAGGCCTCGATTGAGATGGGTTTTCGGGAAAAGGTAGGCTTTATCAGCTGAGCTTGAGCGGCTGTCTTCCTTAATATTTCCGTTCCGCGAGTGCGCAATCGACGGTGGGACCCGCCGCGCCAATTGCCCCCCCTTCACCATCTGTCTATCATTCCTTTTCTTCCCCTCAACTATCCGCATCGATTGGGTCTTAGTGAATTCATCCCTGGTTTCTAGGCCTCGGTACAGTTCCGGAGTTGCACCGTAATTTGGCGGAGAACTTTATCGTCTTTTCCCCAGGCCGCCCCAGAACATTGTTTCCACCATCTTCCCGAAGCGTCTTTTGGCCTGGGGCCCGCGTTTTTGTTAAAGGAATCGAAGGCACCCTCTACTCCCTCTCCTTAGCCGGGCTCGACCGTTCTACGTCTTCGCAGTTCCGTACTGGTGCGGACCCCTTCCCACTGTGTGGGTCGCGTTGGTGTTGAGTTTTTTACCCCCAACCCATCTGGCTCCCCCTTTCTTGAGACGACCATTGTATCCCCTCTTCAACGGTTGGCAAACGGAAGTGTTTTTGGAGTTGGCTGTATGCGTCCACAGCACGGTGGTGGAGCCTCGGCTACGTCCTTCTCCAAGTTTTTTTTTGCAGGCCGCTGTCGATTCAGACTTTCTTGTAAAGTTTATTGCATGGGTTCCCGCACTTTATAATTTGCCGCGCCACCAACTCGCTTGAGTGAGCTTTTCGGCCTCCTTTCTTCGCGTAGAGGCCAGGATGGTGTGCCCCCTTAATACTTTCTGCATACCTCGGTTCTGTTTTGGGGCCCCGGCGTTAATGCTGGTCTTTGTGGCGTTGCTTCGACCTTCTATGATCTTGGTTCTTCTTCCCCCCCAAATTGAGAACCTTGAGCTTTTTTTGAAATTTAGTAGTGCCCATCGTATCCCTCAACTGCCTCCTGAGGCGAATGGGGCCCTCCATAAAATCCCTCTGCCTAAACCCCCGTCCGCATCCACAAATGGCCTTTTCTCAGAAGTATGCCTCTTCATTGACAGGAACAAAACCAAATTTGTTATAGTGATTGAGAGCACCCCCTTTTCTTTCTGAGAGAACAGACAGGACTGACATCCGAAGAGTGCGTGAAACCCCCCAATTTATAATCGGGGGGAAAGCAGGTGAGCCCTCAACACACTACAGATACACAGGTAGAGTCCCCCCCCCTATTCCCCTCCTTATTGATAAGAAGTGTGAATTCTTGCGCTTCGGGAATGAGAATGGGAAGTGTTTTTGGGACGCCCCCTGGCGGCGCAGCCCCCCCGTCCCAAAGTATAAGATGGTCGTAGTTGAACACGAACCCTCTTCTGGGCTCGCGCCCCAACTTTGAAGATTTTTCTGCTTTTCCTTTTTTTCCTTCTAACTGCATTCATCATCGTTTTTAACTTATGTTAATCACCTTTGGCGCCAGCATTCATACCCGTCCCAGAACTTTTTCAAATGCCGTCCCGATACTTCGCTCTTGGTGACCCACATGTCTTCCTTGCATCCCTTTTCATCTGCTGGACCAACATTTAGCCTTACTGGGTAAGGGTTAATGTCCAGGTATTTACAACCGGCGTCTCACGCCTCTCTCACCATTCCTCCCCCTTTCTTCGTAAACAGCTGCCTGCAGTCTTTTCTTTCTGCGATCGTTCTATGAAGACGCTCTTTGTTGTTCTTCCTGCCTGTAGCGGGGCGTCCCCCCCCCCGAACTTTTCTGTTGCCCTCATCCGACTGAGCCAATTGACTTCCCCAGGAGGATCTTTTTTTCCTAGACTAGCCAGGGCACCAACCTGAGCCCCTCGCCTCCTTTCTGTCGTTCCGCTGTTCCGAAGAGCTGGAGGTGCTCTCCTCCACCCCATCACCAATTCCTCGCGTCCCCGCTCCGTTCGAGTTTTTGTCCTCTCCTTGTTTTTTTTTTTTCTTATTTCTGAATTTCAGTGCGGCGTTTTTACGGCTGTCTTTTGGAGCCGGGTACAGTTTTCTGTCCCCCCCCTGCTTTACGATGATGACTCTCCTTTCTTTTGCAAGCCGTATAGTCCCCTTCTCACCGCTTTTTCCCTTGTCCTTCCTACGAATCATGCTTCGTACCTTTTCAAAATAAGGTCTTCTAGTGTCGTGTTGTGGCGAAGCTGAGCTCGGTTCCCACCCAATCTTTTCCCGCAACTATTGCTTTTAACCCGGTTCGTGCGCATCCTTATCTCGCTCCTGCTTTGTTCTCACTTTGAGCTACTTTGCGTGGACTCGTTGCCTCACTCGAATGGCGGAGGCATTCGCGACACCTGGTCTTGCCCTTTCACATTCACTGCGGAGACTATGCGCGTGCGGCCTTTTTCCCAATTTTCGGTACTTTACGTACCGGGTCCGTGGTCGCGTCCATATCCTTTTTGCCGGCAGCGCGGGAGATCAACGCCTTCGCGCTTCTCATGAACATCCTCATGATCTCCCCCAGCCCTTTTTTTTCTTGTCATGTGCGCTTTTTCTTCCACTCAAGGTTTTTTGATGGGCACGTCCTTTGGTTTTCACCCACACCCACCACAACCCAAAAAAAAAACCACCCCCCCCCCACCCAAACAAACAAAACCAACCCCCCCTTGACTTTTCAAGGTGAATTTGCGTAGATAGGTGCCTCCTTCTTCTACCTCTTCCTCCCTAAGCCGTGTTGGGCTAGAGCTGAAGTAGGGTTTTAATTCTTCCCCCTTTGCCCAACACCGTTGCCCCCCTTTGGCACTCAAAAATGAAAGTGCACTACGACATTGTTAGGTAGTGTATTCCCCGCCTTTCCAGCCTCCCTTGCCCTTTATCCTTTTTTTGATGTCGAGTGAAAGAGCTGCTATCCGGCCTCCCTCGGCTTCCGCAGTCCCCTTCACCTACGCCCTGCACCTCGCCCCCGTCCCCTTTCCCCGCTGAAATCCCCCCTAATCCCGCACCTTCCCCTTTTCAAGAGACATTCTCCGCCTCTGATCATGAGGGCCTCAACCCTTTTAATCGCGTTCTTTCCCTAAGCCATAGGCAAACTTCTGTTCCCCCCCTCCCCCCCGCGCCTCAAATTGGAGTGATTACCGCTTGATCTCACTGCCGGCGATGCACGGAACCCGTTTGGTCGTAATCCTTTGAGGGTGTTGTGTTTGACTGCGTTCGAGTTGGCAATGAGACTATGCTCATCGCGTACCAACCCTCTCCCTGCCTTAAGAGACAAGACTTGTTTAACGGACTTTACCGGAGTCCAGCATTCGTATTGTCTCCCTTTCCCCTTTTTATCGGAGTGATCTCGTTGACTGGCTAAGCCCCCTTTCTCATCATAGTCCCAAATATTATTTGTTAGGTTGAACCTACGCGGCACAGCGTTACCAGAAGAAACGACATTCTCGCCCCCCTTTCCTAATACCACCACGCACAGGCAAGTTCATCGAACTCTCCTTTTAAGTCTCTAATTGAATTGATGCGAAGGCTTCTTAAATTCTTTTTTCAGCGTCCATCATATCGAATGGAACCCTGGATTCAGTCCATGGGGTTGGTGGTTTTTTTTTTTCCCACCCATGGCCGCTCTTCCTATTCTCAACGGAACTCCTTCCTTATTAGACGCCAATTTCACCGTTTTATGTCTTCTTGCGGCCCTTAAACAACCGCAGCCCGTGAACTCCGATCGATACAATTTGATCCCTCTCTTTTCCTCCGCGTGTTGACTCTAACGGGCATCAGGTTGGGAGCAATATTTCGGATCGACTGGTGTCTAGGGAATTACCCCTTCTGCCAGTCTTTTCTTTTTTTATCTTGCCAACGAAGATTTGCTGATTGAGTTGCATGACTATCCCCCTGCGCTCTATTATCGGTTCCCTTTTCCTTCGATCTGGGTAGTGACACCGCGGGAGGTACTCAGTTCCTTGCACGACCTCCTCGGATTTTTTCGTGATGCGTAGCTTCCTGTCAATTGAGATAAAAGCTTCACCTGGGACTAATCGTGACTTCGCTTCTTCGTCTGACCCTCCCTTCCCATATTCTTTTAATGGGAAGTTCCCTCGATGCCCTACCCCTGGTTTTCTGCTTACCCCCCCCCTCTCCGCACACCAACACAGATTCAAGCCCGTCTTTTCCCTACGATGGCCTTAGGAATACCGATGTCGCTCTTCCGATATGCTTGTTGCTCTAACATGGCACGCTCCTTAGGAAGGGGTGGGTGGCCAATCTCCTGTGAGTCTCGCGGATTTCTTCTCTCTAGACTTCCTTTGGCTTAACCACGACTCCTGCGTATATGTGTTCTCAAATGTAATAGTATTTACGCTCCAAGGCCGGGTGCACCATTGCCTTTTCTTTTTCTCGCTGTGTTTATGGACTTCCCCACCTTCTGACCCCTAGGGGCGGAGTCCTTGGCTTTTTTTTTCCAAACCTCAAAGTTTATTCGGATAGGTGCGCAATATGATCATCCCAACGATCAGAGTCGACGACTCCTCCCCCGAACAGGCATGACCGCCGCCACCGCGCTGACCAGCAAGAGTATTCCAGAACCCTGCCCCCTCTGTCATAGGGGCTCCCCCTTCGGAGCCACTCATTTCTTTGGTGCGAGCAATCCGTGCTTGAGTCAGGCCACGGCAATCCTTGGACATAAATCGCCAGCGGTCTCAACCCCCCCCCTGCCTTTCCACACCTTTCTGCCCAGATCCCCCGGTTACACCCCCGGCAACCTCGGTCCCCAAGCTTAACCCCACGCCGTTTTCCTCGTTGTCCAGACCTCTCCCCTTGCAACCTTTGTTTCCTAGCTTTCTCCCCCCCGGGTCTCCCTCTGTTTTTTCAGAAAGCCAACAGTCCGACCTCCCCGTTTCGCAACAGTCTTATTTCCACTTTCCCATCAGAAAAATTTATATTGACCTGCCTGGAGTAATTGGTCTCGTTCTTTTCTTTGACTTGAAAACCGCGCATTGATCCAGTCGTCTTTATGGTCGAAGGACCATCGGGCCCGGCCTTTCGGCTCGCGGCCCACAAAACTTCTGGTTGAACTGGCCTTGTCGATTCCCCAATTTTTGATTCAATCCATAATTTTTTCCCGGAGGTGATTTCTGGAATCCAGCCCGTCTCTTCGGTCTTGCTGTCAATGCGCTCGCTTTCAATAGATTGCGCCCCCACCTGTTCCGTTCCCTTTCTGCTGCTGTAAATCCGCAGCCGGCCCTATCCCCCCTTAGGTTCTTCCGGAACAACCAATTGCTTCCGGTCGTCTTTCCCTTTCCCTACGATTGTGTTCTGCATTTTCAGCCGCCTTTCAGGCCCCCAACAGTAATGACTCCGCGTTTTTTTCGGTTTTCTGTCATTTAATCTCCCCCACTGATTTCCCCGAGATACATTCGAGTGTACGATAACACCTGCGAAAATTGCGATTGCACAATATCTTTTCTCCTCCCACCATGCTACAATATTTTTCCCACAAATGGACAACTGCTACCAAACCAGAGTAACAACCATAGAGTTTTCGAGGCCCAAACCTTTGCGCTTCTCCCCCTAGAGAGTCCAACCCCCCCAGCCGAGCCCCACTCGAATTCAATGTCTTCTAACAAAAAGAACGCCGACCTTGCCCACCAATGCGTATTTTAAAAAGAACCCTGACCCTCCCCTTCTGCTTCTTCCAAACGTTGTCCGAACTATTGTCGGCATAGTTCCTTCTTTTCCTGAGGGACACTCATTGCTGGAACCCTGGCTGCCCCCCCCCAACCGTGAAGCTTAATTATTCTCTTTTTGTTTCTTCGTCGGACAAACCCCCTCCGTTCCCTGCCGAAACTTGTAAGACCGTCTTCACAGCTCCCCCCTACAGTCCTTGAGGACGCAGGTGCGTCCTCCCAGCCCGGCACTCTTCTTTCCCCTCCTCCTTGGTGTGAGATCATAGCGGCTTCCTGCAGATTGCTGCAAAATCTCCCCAAGTCTTACAGGTGAAGATTTTCCCTGTATTAAAAGCCATTTCTTTCGGGATCAGCTGTGATTCACGCTCACGAATTTTTTCCTTCCCACCATACCGAGTCAATATGACGCCCAGTTTCCCTAGTCGTAGCAGCTTTTTTTCCTTGGCCAGTAATTGACATTGGCATACCCCCTGTCCCCCTGGAATATGTACCATATTCAAACTACGACAATAGTTCCACTTTTTTTTCACCTCCATTCTCGATCGGCGAGTATGGTTCATTTCCCGGCGCTGGGGTCATTTCACGGGAGAAAAAGGCCTCATTTCGGAGGTTTTTGGGTCAATATGCATATGGGGAATTCCTGAGGGGGGGTTCCTCTCCCATTGTTTTTTTCGGGGTTAGACTCCAGCCATGTGGGTTCGGATCAATTTTGGGTAAGCCCAGCCGAGTTTTTTTTTTCTAAAGGAATATTAGTGCTCCCCGAAGGTGTCTTTCCGGTATTAGAAGACACTCGGGGGTCAACTCGCTGCCTTTCGTGTCGATGCTAACTTGAGACTCCGCAGCCCGAATTCTGTTTCCCTGTCTCCAGCGACATGCTTAAAATTTTATTCGATTTGCTGGGACGGCGGCATTTATTTTGGTGTGGTTTCGGAGGCCCCTCCTTTTTGTTGTCAGAGGATGGCGGGCGGCTGAGTCGCAGCTTGTTCCGTGACTTGAGTTTCAGTGGGGTGTTTCCCATTTTCTTTTTATGCAATTTCAGAATCCGCGGCGATCGAGCTTTCTAACCTATCGGCCGACCGGGTCGCCACGATGGCGTTCTCCCTTTTGCGACGCGGATTACAAGGCCGGAGGAGTGCCAATGGACGCATTCACACGCAACTGCAACACGACTCCTGACCCCGTCCCCCCTACCCTTCCCCGTTGTGAACTCAGCTGTCGTGTGGTACGCACTTTTTTTTCTTGTCCGTAGGCGACGTGCACATTACCTGCAGATTCTATATCCTTTCTACTGTTCATTTGCGGAGGGATTCGTTCCATTTTGAGAAAAATTTGATTCTGAGGTGGGGGTTCTCCACCCTTTATTTTCGCAAGCTCCCCCGTTGACAGTTAGCGCATCGGCGCAACGGAGTTTTAAGCAGGGTGTTGTTTTTCTTTTTTTCCGGGTTTTTGATTTCCAGCCCTTTTGCCCCGGACCTCGGCGCGGAATTTGGAATTCGTTAAAGCACCGTTAAGGGTGTAGGGTCATTTCCCTGACTCAGAAATTTTTATCTTATTGACTTCCTTTCCCCAAAGAGATTGCTGAGCGTTTGCTCCGCCCGGGGGCTCCCGCGTCCCCCTCTTTGGAGTTTTAATCTTTTTGTCAGCTGGGTGGGGGAGTCGTGCCCTTTTTGCTATGATTTCTCTGTGCCGGTGCTTTCCTACTTTCTCTTTGTCCTTGCCTTCAAATAGCTTCAATCCGGCCTTGACCTTAGGATGGCCGGCCACGGTTCCCCTTGCTCCGAAAAGGAAGTCTATTCCCTCTCGGGGCCCTTCCCAAAATAGTGCTTTCCATAACCCGAACGCCCCTTCGTTCTTTCACATGGCCTGGCTCCTGTTTTTACGAGCATGGAAGCAATCAGTCCCCCACTCCCCCCCTCCTTTTGATAGGAGCGTGGCTGAGAGCAATTCCGTCTTCTCCCCAGTCCCTGAAGCCTCCGAGGAGAGGTTCAACCATCACCTTCACTCCGTGGTTTTCCTTCCCGGGTTTGATCCAAGCCCCTTCCTCCCCTGGCGTCCCATAAGGATTCGACGTCTTCTGTAAGAACTTGTAGGGCCTTGGCTTTTAGGGCATACGGATACCCCCCACGTCCCGTCAAGTACGATGGCTCAGTGATCGTTGCGGTGAAACGAAGAGGAATCTCTCCGCCCATCCCTGTGAGCTGGTTTTCCTCTCCCCGGACGCTTACCCTGCCCAAATCCCCTTGATTTATTTGCAATGTACCTTCCTGCTTGTTGTTTGAAGAAACACCAGCCCTTTCGATCTCGCCTTCAATCTCTTGACTCCCTCTGCTTGAGTTCAGCTCCTTCCCTTCTTTCCTGGCACAAAGTATCCCCCTACATTCCCCCCTTTTCGTCCTTTGAATGTCAAGCCTGGACTTTTGCCTCACCCTCCGGCTGAGCCCCGACTGTTCCCTTCCAGAGAACCTTGTTTCGCCCTCTGTGTCAAGGACGAGGCCCCAGATTTCGACCCCGACGCGCTGTGGTTCCTGGAAAAATGAATTCGCGTCGACCAGAAAAAACGGTTGAATGCTGTTTCCTCCCCTTCCCCTGATCAAGCAGCAAGGGGATCCGGTTCTTCCTCTCCAGGACTTGGCCAGGCTCTGCATCCGTCACCTTTTTGGCAGATTCAAGACGTTTCTTTTTTTTGCTTTCACCAAGGTCGCACAGTTGCTCCGCTCCCCCGATTCCTTTCTCGAACGAGTGTTTTATTATCACCTTCTTGCCCCCCTTGTTTCTCTGCGTGTCCTGGTACGCCTGCATTTCGACGCCGTCCAAACCCTTTTCCACAAAGACCTTATCTTTCTTTCGCTTCACGCGCAAGCACGAGCCTGTCTCCTCGACCTTTCGTTTTTTGCTTAAACGAATCAGCCCTTGCTTCCCGTTAAAGTGTCCCTGCACTAAGCGTCTTCTCTCGTATCTCTTTGCAGGTTCCGGGTTTGTGGAGCCAAGCTTTCCTGAGGTCCTCGAACCGGGCCGCGCATTTTTTCCTTCATGCACCCGGTTCCTGTGCGCTCTTTTTCTTTTCTTTCGAGAAGCCGGCGGTTCCTTTGAGAGCGGTTTTTTTGTTTCTATAGATTGTTACTTTCTCGGTCCTCCTTCTCTGAGACCTGGGTATGAACCTCAATGTTAGATTTTCCTTTGTTCTTGCCGTGGCAATACTTTTTTCCTTTCCTCTGCAGGTGGGGACTTTCCTTTTTTCTCCTTTTCCCTTTCTGGAGAGTTTTCTTCCGGTATAAGTCTCTTTTTTCCGTTTTTCCCGACGCATCTCTCATGAAGAAGCCCCGCCTGCTAGGGGCCCGGTGGGCTTTTCACTACCTAATCCTCCCGCTCCTTCTTTCCGGTCTTGGTAGGCGTCTTAATGCCGGTTTTTGCGTAGAATTCGCTTTTG
>Ga0179593_1575844_pt1 | contig 12687 bp, 10 predicted proteins | sample CZODoug2_1_08_16_FD_185931 | JGI IMG/M metagenome (GOLD analysis project Ga0179593, IMG submission 185931) | Vadose zone soil fungal communities from Angelo Coast Range Reserve, California, USA - CZODoug2_1_08_16fungal (PacBio error correction) | ecosystem: Environmental > Terrestrial > Soil >... | reverse complement strand
GGCCACTTCCGACTCCGCGGAAGAGAGGAATCTTTTGTCCCAGGCAGGTTTCGCTCGCGTAAGCCAATTTTAATTTTTCCCTCTGCTTCACCCTGGATTCTCGGGGGTTGACGGTTGTGAACCCCCCCCCCTCGTGATGGACATTGTTTCTATAAATAACATCTCCATGTTTTTCCTCAAACCCTTTTTTTGAACCTGCTCATGAATAAGGTCGGTTTTTTCCCATAGTGAGCATACCAGCAGTGCATGAGGAAAGCCATGTCGATTAGCCCTTGGTGTTTTTTCCTCCGGTAATTACTTCCACATCTCCCCCCGAAAGTTAGGGGTTCTATTTTTATTTTGAAAGGTCGTTGTGATCAGGCTGTGAGGCCTTTCATCTTTCTTATCCCCACGCGTCCCCTTGCCAGTATTTGAGCTTGGAGATAGCCGGAAACCGTGGCTAGATTGTTGCCCCTCGCAGATCTCCTCTTTTCTGCGATAAAGTTCTGAGCCTCTCGCAAACACAGTGGCCTTGGTTCACCCGCTTGAACGCCCTCGCCCTTATAGAAAGTTTGAACCATCGCGCTTTGCAGGGCTGACCCTGCGGCTTCCCCCCCTGCTCGGGAACCTAGACGAAATCACGTTTGCAAAACCATCTTTACCTGAAAGAGCCTGCGATCTATAAGAGTAGTCGATCTTTTCCCCCTTTCTCGTCATTCTCTCCTCGCGTCCCACCGTGGATCGATTTTATTTGAAGACTTCAAGTGAACCAGAAGTATCTCACGGACTGAGGGGAAAGCCCCCCTAAAAAACAAAAAGGAATGTGCCACACGGGGCCCCTCTGATGACCACGTTTCCGGCCACCAAGCGCTCTTTTATGTTTCCGGCCTTGCGGATCCTGCCCCCGTCATAGCTGGTTTTCCTGTCGCGCACTCTTTCCCGAAAGCGGTCCGGCAAGTCTCCCCGCGAGACGAGGCGAAGTTTCGGAGGGCTTCCAAGTTCCGAGGAGCGCGACGCTAGCTCGTGTTGTTTAATGACCCTCGGCCCGTTGTTGACACGACCCTTTCCTATTCCTGTTTTATGCGGAGTCGTGGTTTTGCTCGAAGTTCGTTGGGAGCGTCGCGGGCTCGGTGGTCTGGGCTTCCTCTGCACCCTCTCTCTTTCCCTCCCCCTCGCCTCTCCGTCGTAAAAACCCTCCAATATTTGATGAACGCTCACAGACCATTTTCTCCTCGCATAGAGGTAAGCGCGCGTCCTCATCCTTTCTCCGCTTTCCATTAGTGAGAAGAAGTTCCGATGTGTCTCGCGGCACTCCTCTCCTGGTTCATCGTTGAATTTCTGAATCGTTTGCCTTCAATAAAGGCTTCTTGGACTTCCTTCCCGGCGCCTCAGCAGATAGCCGGAAAACTCCCTTCTTTTTTTAATGCGTTATGTTACCTTTCTTCCCTGTCCCGACCCTGCGGCTTTTTTTCAGTCAAGCGGTGTTACGGAAAATTACGCTCGCCATAAAGCCCAATTGCGAGCTTCTTGACGCTTTTTCCCTCACTCACGTTAGGACTGAGTTTGGGTTCCTCCGCAGATCATTTAGACCCAGTTCGTGGAGAGAGAGATTTTTCCTTTCTGGTCTTTACGCCTTGTATTCGGCTTCTCAGCCCAGCCTAAAATTTTTTCTTGAATTCGACGAAGTCATCATCTCTAATGGAGTCAGGTCTCTCCAGGTCCGGGATACAGTGAATCAGATGATCTTTGGCTTGTGCTTGTAACTCCTATATTAGGATGCTGGATCCTGACGCTTTAAACGACTCTACAATACCTCCGATTTCATACCCCGCGCGTGATCCCTTTTTCCCTTCTCCTCTTTGGTTCTTCCTTTTCATATGCCAGGCCGTGGGCGCAAAGAGGTTTACCCCAAATATCCCGTTTGTGAACCTGGACCAGATCCAGGTTCTGTGATAGGACCATCAGATTCTTGACCCTTGGATTCTTTCCCAGTCTCCTCGGGCCGGGAGATGTCTCAATTTAGCCGTCTCCTTAAGTCTGACCTAGTTCCGTAGTGTATCTGCGAATCGCCGTCCTCCCAAATCGTGGTTGCCCGCGATGCCGCCACTCGCTTCGGTATTTGCCGTTCTTTTCACTGCTCGTCTTCTGCGGTCCCCCCCCCCCCCACCTTCACGGGCTTGTTTCCAAAAAAATCTTTTCGCATCAAGGTGATAAATCTTCGATCCAATGATCAATTATTGGAATTGCCCCTCCCCGTCTAGCTTCCTCATGCGGTCCCCCCTTCGAAATTTTCCTTTCTTCGGTGTTCGTTTGTTCTTTTCCGCCGAAACGTGAATGCTTTTGCCGATGAGCATTAAGGATAGTTATAAGACCTACTCCGCCTTTCTCCTTCTTCGGCCGGCTTTCTATCCCTTATTTTCGATTCCTTACTTCCGTTTTTCTCAAGAGATGTAGCTATTTCGAGGGCCATGTCGTGACTTGGAGCGCCCCCTATTCCCCTTCACTTTTCTAATACTCTTGTCCTCTTTTGATATTTTGTATACCTGGTCAATGTCCCAGTTACTCTTAAGAGGAATTCACTAGTTTTTCTTTTTTGAAGCTTTATTCCTGATGCTCACGGACTCTTTGCTCGCCGACCCCAAGGGGACCGAACCGACAAGCGTCTCTTTGGATGTACATAATACTTGCCTGCTTGCAACGCATTCCTCCTGTCTTTTTCAAGCGCACAACAAAAACCCAGCCATTTCCCAAGGTCAGTTTTCTTGATATCAATTTCCAGGTACGCCCTCCCCTAAAGTCACGGGCGGACAATCTCCAACCTAATTATCCAGTATACTCCCGTTATTTCAACCTTGATGCACGGTTTTGTGAGAATCCCTTGCCTTATTTCCCGATGCCCTTTTGCGAGCCTGGTGGAAATCATCGGCCCAATTAGGCTGCATCGCACCACTGATTTTTGTGCGTACGATCTACGCCGACTCCCCCCACGGAACTCCTGGGTTTCCGGTCACTCCCGCCATCCCTGCCCTTGATTCTTTTCTTAGGGGGCTTTCTTACGACAGGACGCTGATTTTCCTGAATCCAGCACCATGATCCTGTCTTGCCATACTCTCTCTTTTTGACCCCCATACTTGTTGAAAATGTTGCGCTGCATTGATGCCTTTTCACTCCCCTGAAACCCCGATCGTTACGAATCCGGCCTCAGCTTCGGTGATGGAGAATACGAGGTTTCGATAGGTTCTCGCTCATGATCAAGTTTCCTCCCCTCCACAGGATCTTCGCCCCCCTTATCTTTTGATGACAACGGTCTTCGGACATGGTCTTCCACCGCCTCCCAATTATCTCAGGGTGCCTTCGGAACGGGGCAAAGAATTCCCTTTTTTTTCTCGTCCTAACTGCATTCCCCCGCCTCTTGACCCTCGAAAACGTCGTTATGCTCTCCTGGGCGTAACCCCCACCGCTCCTCAGCGGAGGCGACAGTACAGACTCTGATCTTTTGCCTAGCCCCCTAAGAATTTGTTTCGTCGAGGCCAAATTATCCTTTCCGCTCCTCTCGCTTGTGTGAAGTGCGCCCTCGTCGAAATTACCCACGGCCCCCCCTCACTGGTCACGGTTTCCGGCCCCTCTCGCGTACTCCCTCGCTCTTCCCTTACCAATTTATGAATTGAATTAATACCTACGGGCTGGTTATAGCCCCCCTCCACTCTCTGCGAGTGAATCTCCTTACTCCGACCTTCTCGCTGGCGTTCTTCAATCTCTGCGTTCCTGCGAGCTTACCTCTATGTTTTGACATGGTTTTACCTCTGCATTCCTTTAGGTTTGTTACAATAGTGGGTAAGCCTCGGGGATTTAGCAGCCCAAAAGAAACTTGCCCTCTCCCTTATCCCCCCAACTATACTCCCTAACTTTTCACTTGGAATAGTAGCTTTGAACGCTTTTCAAACCCCCCCCACCCCCCCAACCAACCACCCCACCCCCCACCCCACCCCCCCTCCCTCCCCCAAGTGCCTGAAATAAACAGAAGGTTATCCAGAAAACGCCAGCGCGTTTAGTTTTTTTCTGAGGCTTCGTCCAAAACCTTAAGTCCCCCTACGAACGGCTCTCTTCCAGACTTTCCAATGATATGTTTGTATCCTGCAAACTTGATTACGGAACTTGAATTGAGCCCCAGGCTTCTCCTTTGTTTTCCCTCCACCCCTCAATTTGCTTGGGCATTGCCCGGAAGACCTTTCCCGCTGACCTTTTGTTGCCGCCCCCCAAGTTTGTTTGAATTTTTTCTGGTTTCTTCCCCCTTTGTCCCCCGATAGTTACATTTCCAAATTGCCTCCATTTTCTCGAATCCTCGAATCCTCCCCGTTATAGCGAAGCACTGACAACGAAGCCGCACGCTTCGTTCCACTCGTTTTTCGGTCGCAAATTCTGGTCGACTTGAAATGGTTTGCCACACGGTGCTTTCTCCCCCCCCTCCCCCTCCAGGAAAGTTGATTTTCCCCGCGGTGCCCCTCAGGCTCAAACGGCGCCGTGTACGCGGGTCGATCCTCGTTCTTGTTCACACCAAACTCCCTTTTTGCTCGCCACGGCTCTACTCCCTTCCCTAAAAATCTTTCTACCAGCAACCATCGAAGCCTTCCTCTTGCAGCCTCGAGCACGCTGGCGCAATACTCCTGTCCCTCCTTCCCACTGCCCCCCCCCCGACATTCCTCCCTTTCTTTACAACGACCTTCAATCCCTCCCCCCCTCTTCAACCCTCCTGGTTTTCTGGCCTTCCTGCCCCACGCGAACAGGGCTTTTGTCCTTTCCTCATTGCACTTCTGGAGATGCGTCACATTGGAGCGTTTCCCCTTGGATTCATTCTTTAACTCCGTTCTTCGCCTCGTTGGGATTTTTGCAGTTTTAAACAGGGAGATGTCTCCCGCAACACAATGGCAATCTGACGACATTTTGTCCCAGGCATGTTTGCGCCCCCCACTTTTCTGACCCTTCCCTCCTCAATTAATCAAACGGGGGCGATAAACTCCAGCTTCTTAAAAGTCTCCTGTTCCCTCAACGATACTCAGTGGCCATGCCATCTCTTTTTTCCTCTTCCTGGTGGTTTTTCGATATTCCATTCTAAAGGAGCTCCCGCGCTTCTTTTTTGCGTGCTTTTACGCAGGATAGATCAGAGTTGCGCCAGTAATGGAGTACGTCTTTACTCCGTCCTTCGCCGCCTCTTGCCACCCAGTGCTGTTTCAGGGTTATCTCAAGGAACCCTCAACTTTTTTTACCAAATAGCAAAACTTTCTCCCCGTCTCCGGAGTTTAGATCATGCTTCACGGTTTTTTTTCTCTCTTCCCACTTGTGAGCATCTCCCGAATGCCATTTGTCAAGACAATTTCCCGCCCCCGCTCGTTTGGCGCGGATGGACAATCCCCGCCGGAGACCCTTGAGGGGCGTAGCGGGGATTTGAATTTCCTAGACGCTCCCCGTTGATTTCTTCTTCCTGGTTTGTTAGTTTTATAGTAGATCTTTCCTTTTGCTCTCTCTCGATAGGAGGTGACTCAATCTGCGGCCTTTTGCCCCTTCCTTCTTCTGATTCGAATCCCTTTTTATTCCGCGGTTCCCCCCGTACTTTCGTAACAAATCCTTTTTCCCACAGTGTTCACACCGTTGACATCCTTTACTCCAGCGTCCCTTGCCTCTTGCAGCTTTCGAATTGACGCTTTGAGTCCCGTTGATCAACTCCTGCGGAAATTCGGCTTATTGAGTCCAAGCACGTTTTTCCCCATCCCTCGACTTTATCCAGGCGATTCGAGTCGGATGCCATTTCTTGTAGCTTGTCCTGGCCGGCGCGATCACTGACCTCTTTCTGATTTTCTAGCAAGTACCAGGCCTTCATTAGAAGGCTCGCTCGAACCCGGCCGTCGGGGACCCAATGTCACCAAAACGTGCTGATGCACCCCTTCCCCGTTAGTCAGAGGGTTTACACAAGGCGCCGTGGCTGTCTCGGAACCCGGCTAATTGAAACAGCATTTCTAGTCAGGACGTCTTTTGGCAGCTTCTTGTCGTAAAGAAACCCCCCCCCAGGAAGGCAACATTCGACGACTTTAGATCGAGAAGCACGTTCGGATGTCCGTTCTTCCCCTTCCCCTATCTGTCCTAGGGAGTTGTTCCGTTTGAGCTTTTTCCCCAACTTAGGTGTAGTTAGTCCAAGTTTGAACCCGTTTGATTCCGTGTTTTTCTTCGTTTTTTTTTCCGTTCTCGCTAGTTGGTGGAGGACTGGCGAGTGGCATTCTATGGGGGCACCTGCTAGCTTACGAATCGCTCGTGACATGTTTCCCCCCAAATAATTTCTTCGCTAATCTATCAAGACATGTTTCGCGCCTATCTTCCCCTTCGCTATCTGGTGTTGCTTTTTGCATATCTTGAGTTCTTGGGCTTCTTAAATCGCCTGTACTAGTTTCCTTACGATTCCCGCTGCTTCGGTCGCTCATTAATTCAATGCCTTCAACTGAGTGGATTTCAGTGCTTAACCTCAGGCGTACGCGAGTCGGACACGACCCCTTATTTTTTTATCAGTGTTTGACTTCCCTCCCCGCTTTTATTCCAAAAGTCTGCTTTTTTTTCGAAGCTTCCGTTGAAATTTACGTGTCGAAGGCCCAAGTTTCTAGCTTACTCACACCCACAGCTCGTACTTTTCGCCCCTCCCGTTCTTCGACTCTCGCCCCTCCGAGGATAGAAGTTTTTTTTTTTTTGTTTTTTTTTTTTTTTCTTCCCTTTTTTCTTTTTTTTTTTTTTTTTTTTTTTTTTTCTTTCCTGTTTTTTTTTTCTTCCTTTTTTTTTTTTCTTTTTCTTTTTTTTTCTTTTTTTTTTTTTTTTTTTTTCTTCTTTTTTTTTTTTTTTTTTTTTGTCGCCGACGTCTTCTGTGGGCCGGATCTCGGGTAGGCTTTGCGTGCTGTCGTTTTAGATTCTTTTCGACCCCCCAAAACGGATCCACAACTTCTTTCTTCGGTCCGATCCTCCCTTTAGTTGGAGTAGTAAGCCAGGTGTCCTTCTACCGTGTGGAATATTGATTTCGGGGGTGAAAGGGGAACACGGCTGATTCTTTATGGTTTACCTCCTCGACAAAACTCTCCGGAAATACCGACCTTATCCTCAATCAACTTTCTTTGCTGATCCGGTTGATTCTGTTTGTCACCTTTCTGTTGCAGGGTCCCCCACGGCAAGACCTTCGCCCCCAGTTCCTCCTGGATTACTGCTCAAAGAATTTTGGTCTGCCACCCGGCAAGCTCAGGTTTTTATGAATTCAGGATCCGCGGTTTTGGCCTTTTTGAGCTAATACTGGGCCGGTCTAATCGGATTCGGAAGGCCTAGTCGAACTTGTTTTTTGACCGTTCCCTGCCAGGTAGTCCGTAGTGTGCGGAAGCGTCGGCACAAATTGGAACGTGTCCGCGCCAGTCACTCTTTGCCGTGATGGCCACCTGTTCCCATGGAAGACTCCTTCGGCTTAAGCAAAGCGGTTCTTGCAAAACAGATGCTTTTTGATCAAGTCTATATTTCAATTCGTCCATGGCCCTTGTTCTGATAGAGCGACTTCATTTTGAGGCGATTCCTCTCCTGCGTAGACTTCTCTGTTTGGTGTTTCGGTGGTCGATCCGCAAAAGGACTTATTCTCCTTCCCCCTAGTACTTCCGAAGTATCCGGGAAAGTTCCGAGTGTACGTCGGCGATCAGGAATTATGTTTGTCCTCATCAAGGACAGACGATGGTCATTATTGTAGCCAGCCCTCTGCCAGATACCTAAAGAATTGCCCCCCAGGTATCTTTCCTCCTACTAAGTTGTTGATGTTGAGCTGGATCCTCCCCCGGAGTCTAAAGTCCAGGATGGAAATCAGAATCCTTTCCCATTGATGCTCACCACGTTGCGGACGCCCTCCTCATTTTCTCCTCAGACACTCCCGGTCCAGGATACGTGGCCTTGGCTCTACTAAATCTTTCGCTTCGATTTCCCCCCCGCTTCCGTTTGCTTCGGAACTTCAAACGAAAAAACAGACATGTTCCCCTTCGCACGCCTTTCCTTGATCTTCTTCCCCGCTATCGTTTACCTGCGGGGCAATTCACAAGGTAATAATTCGTCTCCCTTGAGTCTCGAAGGACCAACCCTCGATATTCCCTCAGTGCCCCGCGATTGTTCCGCGTACTGTTCGAGCAGGGTGGCCCATCATCTTGCTAAACTACAGGCTTTATCGCCACGTTCACCCCTTATGGTTCACGCGATCCTTTTTCCGACAGACGTACGGCCGCATGGCTCCGGTAAACGAACGCTTGTCAACCTTTTACCTCCGATTCTCCCTCCTCTTTGATTTCATTTTCTGTCAATTTAAGCAAAACTGACGGTTCTGTCTGCAAACAGACTCCTGTAATCATTTGGTGACCCGCGGGCCCAACATAATGGAACGTTGCGTTTATGATGCGGTTTCCCCCTACCCGTGAAACTATAAGGCTATCATCTCGTGTGATGGAGGAACTAGAGTATTGTCGAATCGTTATAGTCCTCTCGGCAGTCCTTTTCCACTTCTTTTTAATTCCCCACCCCCCCACCACTTACAGTGATCATTCACACTCTCGAAAGTTGGCATTCACCCTCCAACGTATATACTCCTTGACTCTTGACCCGGCACAAAATACCTTACGTTACTTCAGAAAGAAAACCCGAAAAACGTTCCCATCCAAACTTGCCAGCCCTCTCGCGCCACGTACACTTCTTTCTACTCCGGGTAACCAACTCCTCCCGCTCTCCGACCAAGTAACTCTTTGCAGAATTCTCGAGAAGCTCGCTCAAAGACTTTTTTTCTGACGTGCCAACGTCATGTTCCCCCTCCTCCGTGTTCATTGATCGGCCCATCCATCACGCTTCACACCTCCGGGTAACGTAGTTTCGGCACTCTCGCATGCACTTATCTAATCCTTATTGACATCAATTTGAATTATAGACCCGAGCGCTTCGTTATATCCACTTCAACGAGAAACAGGCGCTTGCCCTGACTCCACCCCTTTCAAGCTATCTGAAGCGAGACCCTATTTCTGTGGATCGCGTCTCGAATATATGGGATGAACGCGTGTACAACGCCGATTCCTTCATCTATTTTCCATTCCCTACCCCCTCAAAGTATCCCACCTATAAAATCCCTATCACTCCCTCCTCATGATGCCAAACGGTGACTTGAGAGAACGCGGTTTTAAAGTGACGAATACCCCTCTGTAAGGTTATCCATTAAAAACCCCTCTGGCTTCCTAAAAATAATATTGGAACCAAAGTGACCCCACGTCTACAGATGCCGATATAGACCTTCTTATTGAATTACTTATGCTTTCTCTTCGATCCTGAACCCAGGCCGCCCCTGCAGCGTCGCAGGCTGTGGAAGAGAAGGACAATTCTGTCCGAAGACATCACGTCGACTCTTGGGGGCCTGGCACCGGTTGCCGAACCCTTCTCTCGGTCTTACTCCTTTTGAAGGGCCGGTTAAAATTTCGGCCTTTCAAAGCTTCCGCGCGAACTCGCTTGTCTTTTCACCTTTTTATGTAATCGGCTCCCCCCCTTGATCGCTTTGCCCTGAAGCCTTGACACGATGTCTGCTCGATCGTATCGTCGCTCGGCCCATGGAAATGCGTTTGAAAACTCCCTCAAAAGTGCTCGTCCTTTCTTTTTTTCCGGCCGGTTTTATCCCCTATGTGTGCCACGAGCGGGTTCCCATGGTTTTCCCGCGTCGTCGACCCCGCTAGATTCTTTTGAACGTTTCCGCGGTTTAAACCAATGGGCCCATTTTAGAACGGCCTTTCCAAGACAAACGAAAAGTCGCTTCAAAAAAATCCCTGCTGCAAGGCTTTCAGATTATCACGCCTATCGCAGAGACGGCCAATTAGCGGAATCACCTAAAAGCCCCGCCTGTTAACACTGCTTCCTAGGCCTGACAAAGAACTTCACGCCTCTGGCCGAGATTATTGCCGATTTCTCAACGACTTAACAGGTTGGACTTCTCCATCTCTTTCATTCTGTGATGCAAACTTTAAAAAGAGAAGAGGCTGAAAAAAAGCGCAGCTTTGAATGGAACAGAAAATTCTCTTGCCTTTGCGACTCTGCGCAGCTATTTGTTACCCACTTTTTTTCTTTATAGTCAGCACATAATTTTTCAACCCTGCCCCAGGTCGACCCCTTTTGACCTTTACCAAGATTGTCACCCCCTTAACAAGTGTCTTCCCCCCGGGGAGCTAAACACTCCCTTGACAATTCCCTCTCCCCTCTTTTTTTACGCCACCGTGGAACTTTAAACTTACTTGTTTGGTCGAGCTAGCATTTTACGGCGCTTCCAAGAGGCTCGAGAAGCAGGCCTTTTCCGTCAGTTGTTTATCCAGAGCTCCCCTTTTCTGTTTAGACCCCCTATTAAAGACACCGTTCTGTTGAAGTGGTGAAAAATGTTTTTGGACCCACGATCCCTTTTCCCTCTCTCCCAATAACTTTGCACGTCCCGCCAAGGCGATCGGACACTGTGGTTCGGGTTCGCTGCCCTTACGGTGGGGTTCCCCCCTTTTCATCTGCATTTTCGGAAAGGGACAATGTGATCCTCCTGGTTCTCGTTGGCGCGGTGGTCCTGAGGCTCCGCTGCCGCCGACGCTAGTGGTCGTAAGGGAGCTTGGTCCTCCTACGAGGAACCATTTTCATCGTCTGCATTATTTTTCTTGCCGTTCTCGAGCAGTTCGATAAGTTTCAAACCTGGCGCAGGATTAGATGTCTTTTAGTAGAGTCTGCTTTCTTCTTCGAAAGACCTTCTCTCAGGACGGTGCCTTGGTGCAAAACCGCATGCCCAGCCAATCTCTCTCTTCGTGAACGCGGCGGGGAAACCATGGCGCTTCCAGTTCCGCCTGGGTTCTGTAAATATTTATTACTAACGACGTTTAAACCCATCTTTCTGACCGTTCCTTATTGGCGATATACGATTCGATAAGTCTATGCCAGTTGCAGGTAGGAGCCTTTCAGGTGAACGATCGTAGGGTCTTTCCTTCAGAGCCCTCTATGATCCTGAGCGGACTTTGAATTCCACGGCCCTACTCTCAAACCCCCCGGTTGATTCAAAAAGGGATCCGGAGTCAATTTGTTATTAAGAGGGAGTGCCCATTCCCCCCCCGTGTTCTGTTCTCCTCCCCTGAGGCCCATAGCCTCCGGAAGTTCGGAAACCCTGGTTTCAGGATCGGACCCTCTCCAGCAAGAGGCATTCTCCAAGGATAGCGCGGGGTCTATTCTCGATCCTGGAGGGGCTTTCTCCCCCAAGAGGATCTCTTTTCGCTGCGTTGCTGTCACGTTCCTCCCCACTTAGGGTAGTCACGTTGAAACCGCGTGCTCGACGATTTCCTTGTTTCTTCATTCGGCGGAGGTTTCTCCTTTTGCATCTTTTTTTTTTGAAATGTTAGAGGAGCAACTTCCTGACCACTCTCGCAAACCCCCCCCCTAATTGTGTTATCCCGCTACTCGCTCATATATTAAGAGCGATTCATCCTATGGCGCGCTCCCATCTTCTCTCACTCTTTTATTTTTCCCCTCATGAGTGATAGTTGTTGCCTCCCTTCCTCTTCGTCGTTCTCCTCTTCTTGACACTTCAGTGTCAGATGACTTTACCGGCGCTCAGGGCGCCGCAGGCCTTCACCTGACCCTTTCTTTTCCTCTTTACCAGCCTTTCTTCAATTCCCCCGGTCTTCGGGCTGACCGAAGCGGTGACGGAAAAACGTGGCTCGACGCCGTTCGCGAGTCTCCCGAAGCTCACTAACTTGGTCTGCTTGCTTTTACGATGGATAATTACGCCGTTTCGTTGCGCTATAGGCTTTCTCTTCTGGCTTCGGCGTTGATTAGGAGCAAAATTTTTTTCTTTTCGAAGGCATACTTAGAAGTTCGGTTTTGAAGGACAGGTCCGGACCTCTTATTCTCTCCTGATCTTGTGAGTGGAAACCCTTTTCAGGTTTTTTCTCACTGGCGGAAAATGACGATCAAACGCTTCCAATACTTTTTCCCACACTTTTTTCCGTCCTCGGTTAATTAAGTCCCTTGGTAGTGACAACCGTCCTCTCAGACGGCGCACGCCCCTCACAGTATGTGGGCGCGGGTTCCACAAACCTTATTATTTTTTCATCCTATAACCTTTTCTCTTCAAATAAGAGTCGCAGTTCCTCACCTGGGCACCTCCTCCGGATAGGGCAGGGTAGAGTAGCCGTCGCAGTGAAAGGAAGCCCTGAGTTCCGTCTAGCCCGCTCGGCGTTCATTCTTTTTTCCAATCAGTTCCCGCTGAAGCCGAGCCTTTTTAGATGCGGCACCTGTCTCCTGCAACTGGGACGCGGATGCATCGCTACCGCAACGGTTTTCTTCACACAAACCTTCCTGTTTATCAAGGCTTCTAGAAATAGTAAATTCCACTTGGGAAGTTCATACCGGTAGATGGCGCTTTGCACATTCTTATAATCTCGGCGTCGATCTTTTTCCTTCGTTGTTTGTTGCCCCCCCCTCAGAACCCCTCCGTGGGAAATGAATTCACTGATTAGTACGATCCGCCCTACAGGCCTCCCCTTCTCCCTTTCAGGCAGCTGTCTTTTATTTTACATTATGTGCGAGCAGGACTTCCTGCTGGAGCACTCGAAGTGACCTCTTTCTTTTTCAAGTTTTCTTTTTTTATTCTTCTCAGCCAAAGGC
>Ga0179593_1734924_pt1 | contig 12688 bp, 27 predicted proteins | sample CZODoug2_1_08_16_FD_185931 | JGI IMG/M metagenome (GOLD analysis project Ga0179593, IMG submission 185931) | Vadose zone soil fungal communities from Angelo Coast Range Reserve, California, USA - CZODoug2_1_08_16fungal (PacBio error correction) | ecosystem: Environmental > Terrestrial > Soil >... | reverse complement strand
TTTGTTTTTGTTCCCGTATTTTTTTTTTGCCAGGGGATTGCACGACCCCCAACCAGGTTGTTTTTCTGGAAAATGTTTGGTGTTGTTGTTGGTTTTTTTTTTTTTGTAAAAAATGGTACACCCCCCCCAATCCCCCTCCCCCCCAACCCCCCCCCCCCCCCCCACCCCCCCCCACCCGAAAACCAAAAAATGCAGGTTATCACCCCTTTTGTTTTTTTTCCCCCCCTTTTTGGTAATAGGCCGTTTTGACCCCCCCCCACCCTAGTTTTTTCCCCCCCAGTTGGTTGGTTTCCCACCCTCTTTTCCCCCGTCGGTGCCTTACACCGTGCAACATCCCAGTTCTTTTTTTTTGTCCGTGTTGTCCCATTTGTTTTGCTAGGGTTTAACATGGTTTTTTTGTTTTTGTTTTGTTGTTTTTTTTTTTTGACGTTTCCCTCGTTGAACTTTGTTTGGCCCCCCCTCCAAAAAGTGTTATTTTTTTTTTTTCCCGGTTCTGCGTTTTTGCCCACGGCACACATACTCCCCCCTTTCCACGCTGGCGGAATAGTACATTGGCAGTTTTTTTTTTCTTGCTTATTTTTTCTCCCCCACATTGCCTCCCCCCAAATCTTCCTTTTTGCCCCCCTTTACCTTCGATTGTGTTTATGTGCCTTTGGACATTTTTCCCACGTGTCTTTCTTTTTTTTTTTTCACATCTTTTTTTTTTTTTTTTTTTTCCCATTTTTTTTTGCCCGTGTGGTTTCTTTTCTTTTTTTTTTTTTTTTCTTTCCCAAAGAATGCCCTCACCCCCCCCCATCATTTTTCCCCCGGTTTACAGTTCACCGTTGACTTCCCCCCCAATTGTCCCCCCCCACCCCAGCCATTGCCTGCGTTTTTTTATCGCCCCCGTTATTTTTTTTTTTTACCTTTTTGCCCACACCCGGTCCGGTTTGCAATAATCTAGGGTTTTGTTGGTTGAGTTTTTTGGAGAACCCCCTTGTCCCGGGGCCAAACCAGCGCCTTTTTTCTTCATTTATGGTTTGTTTGTTTGTTAATTGGTAACTCTTTTTTTTCCGGCCCCCATTTGACGCTTCGCAAATGGGGTACCACCCCCCCCCCCCCCGGTGCGCGTGTTTTTTCTTTTTTAACATGAAAAACGTTTCCTTTCTCCCGTTTTTGTGTCCACTTGGCACCCAGATCAAAAACCGCTCCCCCCCCTTTTTTTTTTTTGTACTTGCCGTTTGTTTTTTGAAACAACCAACTTTACTTTTTTCACCCCTTTCCCTCCTCCCCACCCTTTCTAAGATAAACCAGTCGACTTGTTTTTTTCCCCCCCCCTTGCCTTTTTTTTCCCCGCCCCCCCCCAGTTCCACCACCCCTCAAAAAGAGGGGCTTCTGACCCGACTTGTTTTCCCCCCCTCCCCCCACCCCCACAAACTTTTTGTGTGCACGAAAAAGTTTCATGAACGTTCTTCCCCCTGGGTTTTTTTCGTTGGTTCTTTCCCTTTTGTTTTGGGGGGGGTTTATGTGTTTTTTTTGTGTTTTTTTTCTTCTTGCTTTTTTTTTTGTTTTTGTTTTTTTTTGTTGGGCCCCCCTTTTTTTTTCCTGTCTTTCTTTTCTTTTTCCTTTTTGTGGCGAACTCAACCCCCATGGTTTTTCTTTGGTTCAATTTACCTTTTTTCCCCCACACCCCACCACTTCCCCCCCCCCCTGTTGCATAACTTCTTTTTTGTCACACAACCTTTGTTCTGTTCCCCTCGCTTCCCCCCTACCCCCTGTTCAAGAAAGCTTTTTTTTTTTTTTGGGCCCCCCCGCCGGTTTTTTTCTTTTTTTTCCCTCCGTTCCAGTTGTTTCCCTTCCCCACCCCCTAACCCCCACACCTTAAGGTTGTTTTTGCAGCTAATCAACAGAGCATGGCAACTTCGCCCTTTTGTCCTTTTAGTTTGTTTTGTCCGACGGTTGTTAAAACCCAGTGTTTTTTGGCCCCCCCCGACCAACCCCCCACTCCCCCCCGGGTTTTTTCTTTCCCCCCCCGGGGTTATCAGACTTAATTGGACCAGAGAAAACAACCCCACACCCTACAAGAAAAACCCCCAACCCCCCTTCTTCCCCCCCCCCCAAGGATTTTTTTTTTTTTTTTTTTCTTTTCTGCAAACCAAAACGTCTTATGTCCCCAGTTTTTTGTGTTTTCCAAGTTTTTCCCCCCCTGCTGCCAACTCCCCTTCCCCTTGAGACTGTGACCAGTGCCCCCCCCCCCCCCCCCCCCGGTGTTTTTTTCCCCCTTTTGATTTCTTGTCTCAATTTTTTTTCCCCCTTTTTTTTTTTTGCCGCCCCCTGCCCGACACCCCAAAGAGACTCCTGTCCGTTTTTGGCTGTCTTAGAGTTCTTCCATGTTTTCTTTTTGTTTTGAGACTTTTGGTGTCACACTTTCTTCCTGTTTTTAGTGCGGATCGTGACACCCAATTTTTTTTTTTTTTTTTTCGGTTCCTTTTGCCCCCCGCTGTTTTTAACCCCCACAGAACTGTCATTTACCCCATTTTTTTTTTTCCTGAATGGAGATGGTTTGTTCCAATTTAACCTTCTTTTTTCAAAGAACCCCTGGCTCTCCAAGTAAGCTCCTTCTTGCCCCACCCCCGGTGAATGTTCTTCGTTTTGACTTTTTCCAAATATCCACACTTCCCCACGGGACCGATCCATTGACTTCCCTTCCCCCCCCAGTCTTTTTTTTTTTTTTTTTTTTTTTTTTCCCCCCTAAAATGATTTTTTCGGTTTTTAACCAACCACTTGTTTTTCCCCCCCCCGGGACCCTTCTCGCAGTGGGGTCCCTGTGCTTTTTTGTCCCCTCCTTACCCTGGACTTTTTTTTCTTCTTTTCCATAAGGTGACCCCCCCTTTAATCCTTGACCGGTGTGGCCCCCCATACGGGTTCCAATTAATTTTTTTCCACCCCCCCTTTTTGTTGAACCCCCCCCCCCGCTTTTGGCCTGACGTTCTGGCCTTCTTTTTTTTGATTTTTCCCCCCCCCCTTTGGAGGCAAACAAGGAGGTCCCCCCCCCCACTTTTCTTTTTTGCGCGGCTTGGTGCACTTTACCCTTTCTTGGGTTACCCCCCCCCTTTGGACCACTGTCCCCCCCATAACGTAAATCCCACCCTTTCCCAAACCCCACCATCATTTCTTTCCCCCCCGGCTGTTTCTTTTTTTGGGTGGGTTCGGTGTTTGCGTTTTGTGAACTTGTTTCTCCCCCCCCCCTTCCTTATTTTTTCTCACTGATTCCGGTCCCCCAGGTTCCGGCTGGTTGTCCCCAAAATGTAGGCCCCGTTTCTTTTTTTTTGTTGATAATCTCCCTTTTCTCTTTTCCATACACCTTCCCCGCTTTTTGTTTTTTTTTTTTTTTTTTTTGGTGTTTTGAAGCAGTTGTTTTTTTCCCCTCCTTTTCGTTTTGTTTTTTTTTTCAACCCCTGTGAAGTTCCCCCTTGCTTGGTGGTGTTTCCCCACCTTTTGATTTTCTTTTTTTACTGATCGGGAATCTTGTTTTCTCCTTTCTTTTGTTGGTTTTGAGGAGTTTTTTTTTTTCACCGGCCCCCCTTTTTTTGACCCCTTTTTTTTTTTTTCTTTTTGTGGGGGTTCAATTTTGGAGGTTTGATTTTTCCTACATTGGGTTTTAACCTTTTTTGCCCCCTCAAACGGCGGTCAACAAAAACAACTTCTTCCACCCAAAAGTTTTTTTTTCTTCGTTGTCCCGGGTTTTTTGACTTTTTATTTTGGTTTTTTTTTTTTTTTTGAAACCCCTGTCGTGCATTTTCCCACCCCCCCCCCCCCCCCCCCCCAAAACAAAATTGATTCTTTGGACCCATAACATGGTCCCCATTTGTGTGTGGTTTTTTTACCCCCCTTCATTGGTTAACGTTTCCCCCCCCTTTGTAGGAGAAGGGGGTCTGTTTTTTATTTTTGTTTTTTTTTTTTTTTTTTTTTCTTTGTCCTTGCGCATCAGGGTGTTCGGCCGTTTTTTGTTCCCTGGACTCTTTTCTTCCCTTTTTGGGAATTTGACCTTGTTGGGGGCCCCACTGTTTTGTCAAAAAGTTTTGTTGATTGGGCGTTTTACTTTTTTTCTTTTTGATCGGTTGTCCCCCCCCCCCCTTTTTTTTGAAATTTATCAAGTGGTTCCCCTTTTTTAGTTTTTTTTTTTTTTGGCGGAGCGTTGGCGTGAATGGTGTGTTTCAAACGGTTCCTTCTAGTGCCCCCTCCCTTTTTGGGCATTTGTGTTTTGAGGTTTTGGGTTGCATTGCCGTTTTTTTTTTTTTTTCACAGGCCCCCATTTTTGGTTTTTTTTCTACCGGGTTCCCTGTCCCCCCCCCTTTTGTTTTCTTTTGATCCCACGGTGTTCCCAACACCATGTTTTAACCCCCCTGAACACCCCAACACACCCCCCACCTTTTTTTTTTCTGGTTTGATTCCTTGGCGTCCACCCAGACCCCCCAGTTTCAGCTCAGTCGGGGAGTTTACTTCCCCCCTGTTTTGTTTTGGCCATTTTTTTTTGCCCACTTCGGTGCCTTTTTCCCCCAATTTTTTTTTTTGCCATTTCTTGAGGGTTTTTTTGCATTTCTTTTTGCCTCCCTTTTTTTTCCAACGGGTTGCTTGGAAGCATCTCCTGTTTTCGTTTTTTTTTTTTTTTCCTTTCTTGTGTTTTTTTTTTTCCGGACTTCTGTGCCACCGTGTTTTGGTTCTTGACGGTCTCTCCTGGGCGATTTTTTTTTTTTTGTGAGACACTTTTTTTCCCCCAAACCTTTACCCCCTTTTTCGCTGTTACACTTTTTTGCTTGTCCTCTTTTCTTTCCCCCCCTGACCTAATCACTTTTTTTGTTTTTCCGCCGTTTTTCTTCCCGCGTTTGGGAAACCAAACACCTTGTTGTGTTTTGGGCCACCTTTTTTTTTTTTTTTTTTTCGTGGGATTTTGTTGGTTTTTTTGAGGTGAACGTGAGGGACACCCCCCCCCCGTTTAACTGGTCCGTCCAAAGGGCCTTCCCCCCACCTTGCATTTTTGTTTTTTTGGTTTTTTGGTCCCCCCCCCCCCCCATTACTGGTGAGAAACCTTTCTTTGGTTTTTTTCCCCTTTTTATTAACCTGATTGTCCCCCTTTGAGTGCCCCTCCTTCCTTGTCTTTTCCCTCTGGGTAAAAATTTGAGGCACTCTCACCCCCGTTTTCGTCCCTTACGTTCGTTTTTGTTCCCACGTTTTTTGACAATTTTTATTTTTTCTTGCCTGAGCCCGTGTGTAGTGTTGGTGAACTTTTTGCCCCTGTTTTTTTGGGTTTTTTTGTTTTTGCTGAGGGGCTTGTCCCCAAAAACCCCCCTCCTTTTTTTTGATTGTGCTTTCTTTGTGGTGTTTTGGTTTTTTTTTTTGTTTAGGTGTCTCCCACCCCCAGTGGCCCGCATTCGTTGGGCCACCCCTGTTTTGCTTTTTTTGTGGGAATAAGCTATCGCTTTTTTTTTGGTACCCCCGCCCAAACCCCCCCCCCCCACCCGCACGTGCTTTTCTTTTGTTCCTCTTTTTTATCCAAAAGGTCATTTTTTCCCCTTTGCCCTTCGTTCATCTGTCCTTTGTCCCCCCCCCGGGTGGCCCCCACCCCTGGGTTTGTTCTTCCCCCTGACCTGTGGGCCCGTACCCAGATGGTGTCCCTGAACCCCCCCCCCCCTTCTGTTTGGGCTCTGTGGCCTTTGGGACCTTTGGTCCCGTTTCTCCACCCCTTTAACAAAAGTTGCTTTCCCCAGTACTGCCTTTTTTCTAAAGGAATTTTCCTGTTTTGTTTTTTTTTTTTAGTCCTAGCCCGTGGTTTTGTTTCGTGATGTGCACCCCATTTTTGGGTTATGTGCCCCGTTCTTTTTTTGTGGATTAGGAGTTTTGCCCTCGCTTGGTGCACCAGCAATCCCCCCCCGCTTCTGTTGACATTTGTTTCCCCCTACCCGTTAGACTGTCCTTTTACATTTTTAGGGCCGCTTTACACCACTCTTTCACCCATTAAATATGGTCATTTTTTTTTTTTTTTTTTTTTTTGACCTTCTTGTCCCACCCCCCTTCTGTGCTTTTTCTTTTTTGCTCCTATGGGTACAAGTTTTTTTTTTTTTTTTCCCCTTTCAGAATTTTTTTTTTTATCTTCCTCCCGGCCCCTTTTTTCTCCTTTCCTCTGCTATTGTCGTGTTTTTGTTTTTTCCCTTCGTCCCGGGTTTTTTTTTGAGTTTCCCGACCCCAAACTTTTTTTCTCTTTTTTTTTTTTTTTTGCCCCTGAGTTTTTTTCCTTTTTTTCCTGGCAACCGGTTTTCTTTTTTTTTTTTTTTTTAGTTGCAGGTTTTTTTTTTTTTTGCTGGTTTTTTGGTTGCCTGCGCCTTTTTTTTAATTTGCGCGCTGTCTTCTTCGGCATTTGCTAGCTTTTTTTTTTTCCCCCCCAATCCACCACCCCCCCCCCCCACTTTTTTGTATGGACTGTTTGTTTTTTTTTGTGTGGTTGTTGCGTTGGGCGTGCTCTTTTTTTTTTTTAGGGTTTGTAACGGTTTGCTTACAACCTCTTTTTTTTCGCGCGGTGAGTAGACGCCTTCGCTTTTTTTGGGCGCTCCCTTTATGAATTTAGGTGGTCCCCCCACACACACCGTGTTTTCTTTTTTTTTTTTTTTTTTTTCCTGACCCCATTGGTTTCTTTTTTCTACCCATTTTTTTTTTGTTTGAGCAGCGATTTGTTTTTTGTCAACGCAACACCACAACGCCCCGGCATTTCCCCCCCCACATTGACCTTTTCCCCCCATCGGTGGCGCATTTGGCGCTTTTTTCCCATTGACCCCATTTTATCCCCCCCCCCTTTTCCCAAGAAGCCAAAACTTTTGAATTTTTTACTTTGCCGGGTTTTTTTTGCTCTTTAACCTGCAAGGTTTTGCTTTTGGTGGACCTTTCCTCTTTTTTTTTCCTTTCGGGGACGGTGTCTTTTTTCCCCCTTTTTTTGTTTTTCTTTTGTTTTGGGTCGATTTTTTTGCGGGCCCCCCCCCCCCGTTTGTTTTTTCCCCCCCTTTGAGTTTTCCGGATTTGGCTGCTTTTTTTTAAGGAAGTTCTTTTTTGCCTTGCATATTTTTATAGTTCCCTGGTGCGCGCATTTTTTTGACCCATTTTTTTTTTGCCAGTGTTCCCCTTTTTTTTTGGTGGGCATCGCACGATTGGGGGTCTTCACGGGATTTACATATTGCCTGTCGGTGTTGACCTCCACTTGCCTTGTTCAAAACTTTTCTCTTTGTCCGTTTTTTTTTTTTTTTTTTTTTTGTTTTTTTGACCAGTTTTGGTTGACTATCCGGTTACTAGGTTCTTTTTTCGGGTGCACCCCCCAAGTTTTTTTTTTTTTGTGGCCAGTTCTTGCGGTTGTTTTGCCAACCCGCCCCCCCCGTTTTTTTTTTTCCCCAACCCCCATTATTTTTTTTTTTTTTTTTTTGCGGGCCCGCTTACGCTGGTGGCAACTGCGTTTCCCCCACAGAGATCACATTTTTTTTCCTTTTCTGTTCCCCCCCCCCTTTTCCTTCCGTTTTTTTTAGTTTTGTTGTGTTTGCTTTTTTTTTTTTGACCAACTCCCTTGTTGATTTTTTTCTTTTTTAGTTTCCGTCGTTTTTTCCCCCACATTAGGTTTTTTTTTTTTTTCCTTTGGCGTATGCCCCCCCCGCTCCAACTTCCCTTTTTTTTACCACCCCTTTCCCCACCCCAATTGTACCAACTGATTTCTGTGTGCCCCGCCACCCCCCCCCTCCGCCAGCTTCTCTCTTATCCATCTTTTTTAAAGTCCCGTTTTCTCTAATGTTCCCTTTTGTTTGGTGGCCCAGATAGTCCAAAAACTCACCCCCCCAACCCCCCCCCCCCCAAACCGTTTTTTTTTTCTGCTGATGGTTTTTCCCCCCCCCCCCCACAAGTGATTCTCCCGTTGGCAAGTTTTTGTGCCGTCTTCCTTTCGGTCTTTTTTGCCCCCCCCCCAAAACAACTTGGGTTTTTTGACACCCCCCCCTTGTTTCCCCCCCCATGCCTGTCCCCTTATGAACACACTCTTCTTTCAGCTCCAACCCAGACACCCCCCCCTCGTCCCCCAATGTTCCCCCCCCCTTTTTGGCCGGCTAGGGCTTTTTGCGAAACCATACAACCCCCTTGCTTTTCTTTTTTTCTCCCCTTTGTGTCCCACCTCCCCCCCCGGCCCCCGTGTAACCCCCCAGCTTTTTTTTTTTTTTTTTTCCCCCCTTGAGGGTTCCCCTTTTTTTTTTCAACAATTTTATTTTTTTCCGGGCGTACCAATTTCCCCCCCCCCCCCTTGACCATCGTATAGGCCGGTTGACGTCGGACCCCTTTCCCTCGGAAGCATTGGCCGTCCTTTTTGATTTTTTTGATTTTTGGCCCCCCGTCTGGCCTTGGCCCACTGCTTTGTTTCGTGTTTGTTTCCCCAATAACCAACGAAATACGCTCCGCTTAGATTTTCTTTTTTTTTTGTTGTTTTTCTTTTTTTTCGAACTGATTTTAACGTTCGTTTTTCCCCCCATCCGTAGAGTGCTTTTTTTTTCCCCCTTTCCCCCCCCCCCCCTCCCCCCCCCCCGTAGCGAGTTACTTTAATTCGAGCATTTTCGTCACCCCCCCCCTTTTTGCACTCCTCCACTGACCAGTTTGTTTTCCCTCGTTGAGCTAGTTTTACCGTTTTTACAGGTTTTTTCCCCTTTCGCTGTTTTCCCCACCCTTTCCCCAGGGTTTTTTTTTTCCTTACCTGAAACACTCGGGGCCTTGGCCTAAAAGTTTTTTTTTCCTAACTTTTCCCATCACGTGCGCCCCTACAAGACCAGTTCCCAGTGCCTTCAGTATCGGCTCCCTAATTCGTTGGCAGCCATTCCTCCTATCTTAGTTCTTTTTTGTTCCTTTTGTTTTTCGTTTTTCCCTTTTTGAACACCCCCTTTTCCCCGGGTTATCCGTGCCCCCCATGCGTCCATTTTTTCCCGGTTTTCTCTCCCTTCTATCCCCCAGTCCCCCAGCGGAGCCAATTCCCACATTACCTCATTTTGATCCCACTCATTGCGTTTGCCCCCCCCCCCGCAAACAAACCGTTGAGCCTTACCCCAACCCCCCCACGATGACCTAGTTCGACCTTCTTTTCCATATTTTTCCATTCAACGCGTTTTTGGCGACTTGACAAGTAATCCCCCCGTCTTTTCCTAACTGTCCAAGCTTTACTTTTTTTCCTACAAGCTTTTAGTTTTCTCTTTAGCCTATGCGAGACCCCCCCCTACACCCTTCCCAGACCTCCACCTTTACATTTTTCCAGCGAACAAGAACTCCGCATTTTTTTTTCGGCCCTTTCCGTGCTCTCTTTTTTCTGACACACAAACAGCGCCCACGACTCCCCTCATTTTCCTGACCTTCGGATACGTTTAAAGTTTGTTTTTTTGACACTTTCTCTCTCTTGTCCAGAGCTACGATCCTTTTCATGACCTTTCCACCTTCCCCCCCCCGATATTGACAACTTTTTTTTTTTTTTTTTCGCGTTCTCATTAGTTTTTTTTACTCTTTTCCAGGAAGTCCCAGACTTCCCTTGTTCCCCGTTCCTTTCTCACCTTCAATCCCAGTTTTTTTTTTGAACCTTTTCCTTTTTCTCCCTTTTGCTCTTGTTAACCCTTCCAGCGACATTTCCCAGTTTTCCGATGCGCCATCCCCGCTCTCGGTTTTCCTTTTTCTTGTTCTCTTTTCTTTCCGTCCCCCGGCTGACCTTTCTACGCACCAATCAGGAGTCCCACTCCACGGCTTTTTTTGATTCCTTGTTGTTTCCCCCTACGTTCAGTGTTTGTTATGATGTTACAGTTTTCCTTTCTCATTTATACCCTTGACCCACTTCTTTCTTTTTCCTCCCGCCCTGCCCTTCCCCTTCCAGAGCTTCCCTTTCATCGCCCCGGTTTTGCGCACCTCCCTTGTTTTCTTTTTTTTCAACTTTTTTTTTCATGATCCAATTCCCCATCCCTTTTTCCCCCCGCTTCCCTTCTTCCCCTCCCCTTTTCTCTTCCTTGATGAACCAGAAGTTCCTTGCTTTCACTGCGCCTTCGACCCATTGCCTCAAGCGGGCCCCCCCCAACCCATTGTCGCCCTTTTTTTGATACCCTCCTGTTTTTTACCAGTCATGCTTTTCCCTTAGTTCACTGCATTTTTGACGAATCTTTTGTGCCCCCCCCCCCTCACCTCCCTTTTCCACCCTCCCGTTCCCACGCTCCCCCTTGTTTTCCCTTGCCCTCGTTCAGATTGTTCTACCCCTCCTCTTTACACCGCTTGCACCGCCGTTTCCCCCCCTTTTTTCCCCCAATTTTTCTCCCCTTTTCCCCCGTTTTTTTTAGATCTCCTCTTTCTCTTTTTTGTGTTTGTCAGTCCTGCCAGATCTCCCTTGACCCCTGCCCCTCCCCCTTTTGCCCGACTTGATATTTTCCCTCTCGTCGAAAGTCGATCCCCCTTTCTTGGTTTTTTTTTTTCCATCCCCCGCTGTCGCTTGTGTTTTTCCCTTTACGTGTTGGTGCAGAAGTTTTGACCCTTCGCGCAGAGGGTTTTCTTTTCCGGCTGCTCCTTCGTTTAAGGTCTTTTCAACCCCAAATATGATTTCGTTCGCTTCTTTGGTGCTCGTCACGTTTTTTTTTGAGATTCGTGTCCTCTTTTTTTTTTCTTTCTAGCGTTTCGACGTGTCCGTTCTTTAACCGACCTTCTTTTCCCTCTTTCGCGTAACCCTAGTTGTTTTTTTCTTTTTCGTGACATTGACCACTTTTTTTTCCTTGAGCCGCGGCGATTTTTTTTTTAACGTCTACGTCCTTTGTGTCATTCTTTTTTTTTTTTGCGCACAGGCCCTTTTTGAATGTTGTTCCTTCGGCTTTTTTTTTGTCAAACCCCTTTTCAAACCCTCCCGTTATTTTTGGCTTTGGGGCCCCCCCCCCCTTTGTCCCATTGCCTGAGCAGTTTTTTCTGGTGGAGTTCTTCGGAGTCCTTTGTTTGTCATTTGCGGCTGCTGCATTTGCAGCACAGGTGTCCTTTCTGAGGTTGGTTTTCCCCCTTATCTCATCTTCTTCCAGGTCTTTTCGTTGCTCTGGACATTTTACAACTGCTTTTTTTTTTTTTTTTTGGCGTTCCCCCTTCCTGCGCGTTCATTTGTTTTTTTCGGCCTTTGAACACTTGGCTTTTTCGTTTTGAAATTCGTTGCCCCCCCTCCCTTCCCCCCCCGGATTTGGATGACAATTTTCCGTTTTTTCAGTTGTACTCGTCTTCTGTGCTGCGTTTGGCCTGTCGCAGACTCGCAGCACGTCTAGGAATAGTCGGTATTCCTATCTTTCTTTCATGTACGGATGGCTGAGGACATGCGCTTTTTTTGAGAACCGCCACGTATGTTCTTTTCGCTTCTTTTTTTTTAGCCTATTTTTTTTTTTTTTCCCCCAAAGTTGTCGGCGTTTTCTTTTTTTTTTTCTAGCTTCCTCTTCTAAGAACATCTTCTTTTTGGCCTCTTTACCCTTTTCTTTTTTGACTAGATTTTTCCGTTTCAAGAAGTGCCCCTTTTTTTTTTACTGATGGCCGTTTCCCAGCCCCCCTGGGCTGACCGCATCTTGGACATTGTAAGCGTTTTTCAGGTGGCCCTCTCCCCCCCCGACGAAGATGAACCGATAAATTTGCGTTTCCTTGCCACTTTTTTTTTTTGTATAGTGAATCAGATTGTGAGCCCTGCTTCTGGCCAGCCGATTTTTTCCCATCCTCGTCTGGCGGGGTTTTTACCGCCTTTTTTTTCCCTCAATGGCGTTACAGGAACCCCCTCTCACGCCCTCCAGGATTGCCATTTTCCCGATACCTGACTTTTCCTAAGCAGTGTTTTCTTAATTTGATTGTCGCTGGTTTTCCCTTTCCGTTTTGATCTTGACTTAACCCCTTTCCCGGGACTTTTACTGTCCATTTTTTCGGTCTAGCACCACCTGTTTTCCCCTTTTGGCCGTCCCCCTTTTCTTTTGTTCAAGCTTGGGCAGGGTCTTTCCACTCTTTTTCTCGCTCCTCTCCCCCACACGTTCGGGTTAGCTGTTCTTTTTTTTGCACCCCCCCCACGGACACCCCTCCCCTACCTCCCTCTGCTCCTTCTTTTTTTCGACCAATTGCAAGTTCACCCCCCCCCCACGGGCGGTTTACACCTTCTTTCCCCTCCGTTTCGCCTCGTTTTTTTTTTTTTTTTCCCCCCCACAAAGTTCCCCTTTGCAACGTGTTCATTTTTTTTCATCCTTTAAGCAATGAATACCCCCCGTAAGCCCAATGATTCTTTTTTTTCCCCCTGCCGATTTTTTCCATGGCATAGAGATACCTTCCCACCTATTTTGTTTTGCCGGGAGTCTCTGGGGAGCATTCTTTTTCTTTTTTTTTGGCCGTTTTCCCCATTCCGGTTGCAGACTTTTTCCTGAGCGGACCCTTCTTTCGCGTCTGACCCCCCTTTTTTCTCTTTTCCGTGCGCGTTGGCGGTTAAGGATCTCCGCTGATATCTTCTTCACTCTTTTTTCAGGGCCGCATCCTTGTTGTCTTTTCTTTTTTTTTCCCTTTTTTTGACCTTATGTTTACGGCTGACCTGCCTTTATATACGTAGTATTTTTTTTTCGCCTCTGCAGGTTCCCCCCCCTCGTCCCCTTTGGTCTGTTGACGCGGGGTAAGACCCCCACTT
>Ga0179593_1689648_pt1 | contig 12688 bp, 15 predicted proteins | sample CZODoug2_1_08_16_FD_185931 | JGI IMG/M metagenome (GOLD analysis project Ga0179593, IMG submission 185931) | Vadose zone soil fungal communities from Angelo Coast Range Reserve, California, USA - CZODoug2_1_08_16fungal (PacBio error correction) | ecosystem: Environmental > Terrestrial > Soil >... | reverse complement strand
GGGTTCCTCTCAAGCGAGCGGCCCTCGTATTCTTTTGGAAAAATGATCTATATCCTTTTCTTTTTCCCCAGCCGCTGTCAAGATCTCTGTGTTGCGCAGGTTAAGGAATGAGCCTGACGGACTGTTTCTTCCGTTTGTGCCTATAGGTGCTCTTCCTTACTATTTTCCAAAAAGACAGGAAGCACCTTCCCTTTCTTCCCCGATGCAGGAGCCAACCACCTCGGACCGACATTAAGCACTCCTGTTCTTGTTTTTTCAATCTTTTCTCTTTTTTTTCCCCTTGGAGAACTCATCTCGACCTTTTTCGAGGTTTTTTCCCTTGCCTGCGGAGAACTCTTCCCAGATATGCGCGCCCCCCTTTTCCCCATTGACGGAAGAGCCTCCCTTGCCCTTGCGGGCGCTTAACCCTTTTTTTCCTTCCTCGAACGGCTCAGTTGTTTCTTTAGTGTCAATGCGACACCTTCTCGGAGTCCGTTCCAGGTTTCTGCGGGAAAGCCCCCCCCCCCGGAGGATATACTCTTTTTCTCCCCTCTTCGCAGACGTCGCCTTCCTCTACCCCCACAAGATCCGTCCGTGCCGACTACTTCTCTCTTCCCCCGGCGCCCCATTGCCCTTCCTTGTTTTTTTACGTTTGACGGCGAAAGGCTTTCTTTCCCTTGCGAGTCCGAGGGGACGTCCCCCTTCTCCCCCATCCATGCGACATGTGTCTCCTTTATTTGCACAGAACCTTTTAGAACGCGGGATGGTCCTTCCTCAATGGAAAAAATATAGTGGACCTTTCATCGTGAGGTAATTTTCTACCCTTTATTCCTCCAGCTTTTAAACTGCTCTGCGTCAATAAAGAAGACCTTTTGATCTGCGGAAGGACGCCTCCACCTTATCAGGCCCTACGACAGCCACTCTTCGATATCCGGGACTTTGGGGACATCTATTACATAGGGGAAGAAGTTTCCTTTCATCTGGTAGGAACGCGTTCCCCTCGGGCATAGGTTTCGCGTCAGAATCTCATCTTTCAACGCAGATACCCCTTTTTTTCCCTTTCTGCACGGTTGAACAGAAGGGCTCTGGTCATCGTACTTTTTAATGAGGGCCCCTTTTTCACGTCAAGAAATTTACCTGACAGAAGGATTTTCTCTCTCGTCGAAGTGGAAACGCCTCTTTTCTCTCCCATAACGAAAAACTACCACGCATGCACAGTTAAGTCCCTTCTCGTCACTGCTAAGGTGTACCCTTTAATTTTGCCCGAATAGACAGGAATAATCGCCTTCCCTGTTTTCACGTTTCGGTCTCTTTCTTTTCTACCGGAGAAAAAAATCCTTCCACACACACCGGGACTATAACAGGACCCCCCTCCCACTCTCCCTCAGTAATAGAATAAGAGTTCTCCCTCTTCCTAGCGGTTAGTAAGTCTACCCCCCACCCCCCCCCTCCTCCAATGCTCCCTAAGGGCTAGACCCCTCTTCCGCGAAGCCAAGCGAAGTTTCCCCCCCCCTCGAGGGAGAAGTAAGCCCTCCTTGGGCCCATCTTTTTCACTCCCAAAAAGCCTTTCAAAGAAAGACGTTGTCTTTCTTCCAGGAAAGCTTGATCTCTCGCAATATTGAGGAAGCCGCCTCGCAGGATTCTAAAGTGTCTTCTAGCCTCGACTGCGGGCCCCTCTTTCGTGAGTGTGGAGACTCTTCTTTATCTGTTCCTTCCTCTTTCTCGCTACGAAGGGCTGAAGTAGTTCTGTCTTCTTGGATTTATTTCCGTTTTTCCTTCCCCCTCCTCGCCTGATAGGGCCGTCTTTTCTCCTTTCAGATAGGATCCCCTCCCTTCAATCCCCCTTTTCCCCTACATGACAACATTAAGCTCCCCTTTTAAGAACTCATCCCCCCCCTTTGGCCCCCTCGCAGGCCCGCCGTTGCGACAATAATGTGAAGGGGAGGAATTCCTTTTTTTCCCGGTGCTGGGTTCGATCCCAACCTTCTTTTTAAGTCGTACTCCTCTCCGGAACCTCCTTTTTTTCTCAGCCTGCGAGACGTCGCCCCACATGTATCCACATCTCCGGGAAAACGTCGCTCCCTTTCCCTGGGATCAATTTGTCCCGGTACCGGGGCTCCCTGCGGACTTTCCGTTCAATGTAAGGGAACGCATCTCCTCCTTTCTCTTCAGAAACTACGGCCCAGTCCCCCTTTTTCTCAAACTTCTGGGACAGTGATCAATGTGTCCTTTTTTTTCCCTTTACTCTACGCAACTTGACGCTGAAGGCAGTTCTCTTCCTTGCCCCAGAAGCCAATCAATCTACTTTCCCTTTTCCCTTCCCCCGTGGAGAGCTGCCGGTTCCCTTTCCCTCAGGCGCTTCTTACCAGAAAAAGACTTCGACTTTTCCCTACCCTTTCCGTATTAGTCCAGAATGCAGCTTTCCTCCTGCCGTACTCGCGGACTCTTCTCTCGCTTGGCTAGCCGAAAAACACCCCTCCCCTACCTTAAGTTCCCTTCTCCCTTCTTTGCGAAGTTAAGCATTTTTTCCCCTCCCCGGCACGAAATTGAATTGAATTTTATTCTCCGACCGATCAAGAGCTCCTTTCCTGCCACTATGTTCCAGGCGGAATGTTCTTCCCCAAAAGAAAAGGGAGGGCGGTTTTTTTTCGTTTGCGCCATGAATGGGTTTTCGTTCCTCCGCTATCTCAGACACGATTCTTTCTCTTTTTGTAGATCAATAGCCATCTTTTTGGGCCCCATAACGGGGGGGGGGGGGACTTGGATTTTGTCTTTTGGTGGGGGGGGGGTTTTCTTTCTCTTCCTTTAACCTCTTCCGTAGCCATGAATCCAGACGGTGTCGCTCTCATCGGCTGGGGTCATTCCCTTTTCTCCCTGGTGCATGAGAGCACTTTTTCATTTTTGACGGGGATGAATGCCTCGGGCTCCCTTTCCCTCGAAGGGAGATTTCCCTCACACTTCTCAGGGTGCTTGCCGCCGCGTACCCCCCTTTCTTTGGCCGCTTACCGTAAATGTGGGTCATCGGTCCTTTCCCCCCCCGAGCAGTTCCACACTGCTCTCCTTTCCCTGGGAAGCGACGATGCCTCCAGGACTCCTGATCTTCACGCCTGACCCGCCACTGCTTTTTTTGATGATGAATTCGGAGTCGGCTTTTTTTTTCCGGTCCACCTAAGGCGTCAGAGGGCCCTCCACCCCCCCTCCTTTTTTTGGTCATTCGCCCCCTTCAAGTTCTTTTCTTAGATCTCATTCCATGGAAGGTGGTCCCCCTCCCCCCCCTCCGAAAAGCGATTCTTCTTCTTTTCCCCCGATCCTCTCTGTAAGCACAGTCTCCTTTTTTTTTTTTGCTCTTCCTGTACAGGCGATAACCCTCTTTCGCGTTTGTAATCACTTTTGCTCCGAAGGATAGGGTCCCTTCTTAACCGAGCAAGCCGTCGATCCCTCCCTGCCAAGCGTGCGCCCTTTTGCCTTTCGTTGCTGTTGAGATCTCTTTCTCGACCTTTTTCCCTCCTCCTTTTTTTCCTCCTCGCTTGAAAGAATGTCGCTGGCTTTTTTTTGTCCGTCAGCTGTTAGCGCCTATCCTGTTTGGGCCTTTTCAAAAATAGAGGAGCGTGTCAAGGGTTTTGCTGCAGGTTTCCTTTTCCCATTTTCCGAAGAAGTTATTTTTTCCCTTCCCTCTTATGTATATGTAGTTCTTGATACGGGAGGTTTTCCTTTTTCGTCCTTCGGAAACTGACTTACACCAAGCCTATGCTGAATTCCGCTGGTTCCCTTTTTTCGGGAATTGAATCGGAGAGATATAACCTTTGGTTTTTTTTTCATACAGAGGAGCGTTGCTTTCTTCTTTTCTTTTCCCGGACAGGCTTCATTTCTTTCCCGGGCCCGGAACCGACAAGGTTTTTGGTATGGAGGGGCTTTTTTTTTCAGTTTCTCTTGGTTGCTTTTTCTCGATCAGGTGGCAGAGTCTGGTCCGGTGATTCCCCTTTTTTTTCTTCTCTTTTCCTCCCCTTCGTGTTGTTGTTTCTCTCTCTCCTCTTCTTCCTTGCACGGCCATCTCTGACAAATGCTAGAAGAAACCTCTTCTTCTTTTTCTTTTTTCTTCCCCCTAAAAACCCCCAGAAAGAAAATCCCCGTGTCGGTTTTTTTCTCCTTTTCAGCCTGAGAAGGTCCTCCCCTGGCCCCTTTTCTCGCCCCATCAAGCGCTCTTTTCCTTTTTCAGAGGAGAGAGATATTTTTTCGACTTTCGCTTCATGCAGCTTTTTTTTTCATTCGGGGTACGACTGTCCGTCACTCACACCACGCCCGTATCACACTAAGTCTTTTGCTTGCAGCAGGTGAGTACCCTTCTGATCCTGACTCCCTTAGACGCCCAGCGCTTTTCTTTGTTCCCAACAAGTCCCGGTCTGCCCCCTTTTCCGGCACCCCCCCCTCCCTCTCTGCATACAGACCCAGTTACACTTCCTTCTTCCTTCGGCTTTTTCGTTCTTTTCTGCCAGAGATAGAACCAGCACGCTTTCACGGCTGCCCGCTGGAAAGGATGTGTTTGTCTTGATAGGGGAGCATCTCCTTTTTTTTTCGTTTCGTCCTGGCCTAGTGATACACCGCGGAATTCTGCGGTTGATCGACCTGTCCCTTTCTGTTTCTCCCTCCATCGGCGACGTGCGTATTTCATGGGCGCTAGTAGTAGATTTTTTTTCTTTCGGCTGCGGGTATCGCCTTCCCTTTCCTTTTCGTCGAATCCAGAGGGCGTCTCCCTTTTACCGGCCTCTGATGGATCCCTCCTTTTTTTAAGAGCTGAGATAGACTCCTTCTCCCTTATTCCTCATCAGAAGGGTATGGTCTCCCGATAAGGAATTTCCTGGTTTCCTCTACCCCGTGGCCGGACCTCTTTTTTTTTTTTCTTTTCGGATATAGTGGCCTCTCACAAGTAAGGTAAGCGGTCCCTTTTTTTTTTCTTTTCTTCCGCAGATGATTTCATTTTTTTCCTCGAGGATCGCGTCGAGGAATTCTCCCCATTTCCCTTTTTCGTTGAGATAACGTAGTAATAAGAAACGTTTCTTTTTTTTTTTTATTTCTGGCACTGCGCCGCGCAACATAGCAAAAGCGGGGAGGGCCCCCAACACTCTCAGCGCTCTTTTCGCCTCCTGACCTCCTTCCCTCCTCTCCCTTACTACCCACACTTCCTTGCCCTCTCTCTTTTTTTTACTCTTCCCCCACTCTCCTATACCCCCCCCCCACACCCTTCTTCTTCGCATCCATCCCTCCCCCAATCTCCGCAACGCCCTTCCTGTACCTCCTTCCTCTTCTTCCTTTCTTTTGTACTTATTTCGGTCTCCTTTTCCCCCCCTCGTACTCCTCCCCCTTCCCTTTTCGGTTCCCTACCCACCTCCGGCGAGACGCCCCCCCCGCCTTTCCTCCTCCTTGTTTCCTTAGACCTCTCTCCTCCTCCTCCCGTCCCCGTCGTCCCCCCCTCCCCCTCTCCGCCCCCCCAGAAACGCCCCCCCCTGTACAACCCCCTCCCCCTTACTCTCCTTCCCATTGTACTTTTCATTTCTCTTCCCCTCTGCTTCAATACCTTCACTAGAAACCCTACCTGTCCTTCCTTCTCTCCCTTACCACTCTTCCCCCCCCTCCACCTTTTCTTCTCCTTTCTTGCCGCTGCTTCTCCCCCTTTTATTTTATCCTGCACTATCCTTCTTTTCTGCTCCCCCCTTTTTTCTTCTCTCCCCTTAACCGCCTCTGTTTTCCCGCCTTCCCTCCTGCCTGCCCTCTTCGTCTTCTCTTTCACCTTCTACTCTCCCAAACTTTCCCCCCTCCTCTGCACCTCCCCCAGTTCTCGCTGCCCCCTTTTCTTTTCCCTCCTCATCCTCCCTCCTACCGCCTTTGTGTCCCCCCTTTCATTTATCCGTGCCCCGTCTCGCCTCCCCCCCCCTCGCCTCTCTCGCTGTCACTCACCCCTTCCCGTGTCCCCCCCCTCCGTTGAATGTTCTCACCCTCCACATCTCTGGTCTGCATTTCTTCCTATCCCCTCCTCCCACCCTTCCTTTTCCTCTTTCTTCTATCATCCCTTCCCTACCCACTCCCCCCCCTTCCGTTCTCCCCCTTTCCATCTGTTTGTCCCTACCGCCTCCCCCCCCTCACTTTTCTTGCACCCATCCCCCCCACTCTTCCTTCTCCCCACCCGGCCGTCCATATTGCCCTTTCGCCTTTACCGTACCCTTTCCCCTTTCTTATCTTCCCCCTATGTTACTCTCTGTTCCCGTTGCTTTTCCATCCCTCTTCTTATCTTTCCTCCTGCATCTCCCCCGCTTCTTTTCTTTCCCTCCCCACTCTCACTCCTTGCTGCGCTCATTCTCCCTCATACTCCCCTTCTGCTTCTACCCCCCCCTCCTCTTCCACCCATATCTCTACATCTCTCGCTTTCCCCTCCCCCTCCGCCTTTCATGTCTTCACCGTTTAGTTCCCTCCCCCTCCCTGCCTTCTTTCTCTGTGAACACTTGCCTACTTACCCGCGCTTGTTGCTCCCCTTTATTATCCTCTTTTTTGTTTGTGCCCTCCTCCTCCCCCTCCTCCCACCTCTGTGGCTCTATTGCTGACCCTGCTATCCATCTCCCTCCGACCTTCACCTCTCAACCCTACACCTCCTCTGCTATTCCCCGCCCTGCCTTTCTTACCTTTTGCCATTCTCCTGTCGACCCCTCTGCCCCCCCTTTTCACCCTTTTACCCTTGTCTTCGTTCTATCCACCACCTCAGTCTAATGCCCCCCCCCTACCCCCCCTCCCGCCCTCTCTTTATCTCTCTACCACCCCTCCCCTTCCTCCTTTTGATACTCTTCTCCCCCCCACCCTCTCCCCACCCCCCCCTCTCCCGCTCCCCTTGCCTCCTCCCCTACCTAACCCCGTCTGGTTCCCCTACTGCCCACCTCCGTGCTCTTCCCCATATTTCCTTCTTCCTTCTACTCATTTTCCGCCTCTTGCTTCTCTCCCCCCTCGTTCACTCTCTTACCTCCGCTCCTAACACTACCCCTCACCTCGTCGATTGTCCCCACACCCCCTTCCCCTCTTTACCTATTTATTTTCTCTCCCCTCTCCCTCCCGTTCCACCCCCCCTTTTCCCTTCCCCCTCCCCCTCCGCCTCTTTCTTTATCCTGACCTCTCAGTCCCTCTCGGGTCCCTTGCCCTCTCACCCCTTTCTACTTTCTCACACTCTCATCACACCCTTTATTCTGATCTCACGCTCCCCCTCCCCCTCCCTGTATGCTGTACGGAACCGTCTTCCCGCTGTGATCGATAAGGCACGCTCTATCGATGAGAGATTCCTACCTTTCCATAAGCCTGAATTCCCTTTTTTTTTTTCCGCTGTAAAATTCGCCTTTTCCTGGGCAGGGGGCACCCTTGGTGGATGACTTCTTTATCTTTTTCGTTAGCAAAATTCCAGTTCCTCTTTCCTTTTTCCCCCTACCCTGCTGAACGAGCCCCCTTTCCCTCGAACGCAAGGGAAACCTTCCTCTTCCGGATGTAGGGAGGAGAGCCCCCCTCTTCGGTATTAAGATCACTCCGGAGGGTAATCCTGTCTTCTTTCTCCCCTTCCTTTCGTTTGATAAAAGTGAATTTTTTTCTTTTCTTTTCCCGCGCCTTGCCAGGGTAAATGGAAATTCTTCCCTTTTTTTTTCCTGTTCCTTCCTCAAGTGGTGATCGTCAGGTTCGTTTCTTTTCCCCCCTCCAAGCGGAAAAGGATCCCTCTTGGAGAACAATATTACCGTCCTTGCCGGAGTTCTCATCGAGATCGTGGAACTTACTCTTTTCTCTTTTTCCCCTTTCTTTTTCCTCACCCCACCAGTCCTCCCTTTCTTTTTCCGTTTCCGACTAGCTTTTCTCCCCTTTTCGCGGGTGCGAAAGGCGGCTCTTTTTCCTCTTTCTGGGAGGAGAAGATGCGACTTCCTCTCTTCTTCCCACCCACATTTCCTGACCCTTCCTTTCTTTATTCGGTCGCAAAAGGCCGGCTCGTTCATCGAGTTGTCTCGGAGTTCTTTCCTTTCCCTCCTGAACCTTGGATTTTTCCCCCCTTGCGATGGGCTGGGTGAGGCCCTCCCGATCAGCAGAGCCTCCTCGCGGGCAGCGCAGAGCACCCTTTTTCCCTTCTTTCCAGAACGTCGTCGAAGGCTTCCTACATATTTCTTTTCTGCGTATAAAAAAGAAAAAATCTCGCTTCTGGGTCTAAGCCGTCTCCTTCCTCCCGGCCTCACTAGGCGAGGCGTTCTTTTTTTTTCCCCGGTGGCCGTCTGTGCGTGATTTTTTTCCCTCGACAACAAAATTGGAAACTCTCTTTTTTAGCCCTCACTTTCTTACACGGACACCTTTTTTTTTGGGGACGGTCTTTTTTTGAAGAAGATGGTGAGGCTCCCTCCTTCCCCCTTTTTTTTTACCTCTAGGAAGAGTTCTTTTTTCGAGCGAGTTTCCTCGGAGGTTTTTTCGTTAGCTTTTTCTTCCTATTTGGTTTGAGACGTCGATGGACCTGTCTTCTCCACCTGCACACCTTGTTACGCAGGCTTCTTTATTCGGGACGGCGAAGTAGAATTTTTCCTCGTCTCTGCTGGCTCATTTTGATCTTCCCTGGTCGTTATGGGAGTATCGTTTTCCCTTCTCCTTTTCCCACCCTGCGGAGTTTTTCTTTTCTCCCGTAACTTGGAAAGAATGCTCCCCTGATATCCCGTCGGGGACTTTTTTTTACCCGAGAGACTTTTTTTTTTTGGGTATGATGCAAGATTTAAAGATCCCTTTTGCACAGTCCGTTGAACTAGCCCGTCGCCTCGTTCTTCTTTCACGATATCGACGCCCTTTTCTTTCCCCTTTTTTTCTGATCGGGCTGATAGTAGGCAGTCCCTGTACTTCTTCGTGCTTTTTATTCTCCTGTCGTGGACTCTTTGAGCCCCAGTAGAGGACTTCCCCTCTTTTTTTCCCACGAGGATGTTTCCCGTCTCCTTGGAACCGCACGGCGTTTTTTTTTCTGACCCTAAAGTTCCTTTCTGGCGCATTGCTTTTCGCCCGGCTTTCCCGGCGCGCAATGATGCCCTTGCCTTCCCCTTGCTCCACCCTGGAAGTTGAAGTTTTGTTTCTTTTTTTCTTTTCCCTATATTGGGTTTTTCTCTTTTGCGGCGGCAGGGCCTTTTTTTTTTCCAGGCGACGAGGATTTCGCCTTCATCCCTTTTGCCACCCGGCGTTTATTTTGCTCGCACAGGTTAAAAACTTCCCCCGAACCGAGCCGTTCTCTTCTTCCCATTTTTCAGCCTTTGCCTGCAGGAATCCCTTCCCTGGTGAGCACGCCTTTTTCGTAAGATCTTCGGACGGCCTCTTCCTTTGCCTTCTCCCAGCTTGTCGAGAGATTTTTTCATCGGACGCCTTCACCCCTCTGACTTCCCCTTTGTGGTTTGGCTTTTTCATACCTTAGTGCCCTTTCAGGGGTTTATTTCTGACCCCCATCCCCCCAGAGTCACAAACCTTCTCTCGTCTCCGTCTGCGCACTTTCAAACACACAATGGCGATATTGTCTCAGGATTATCTCTCTACCCTCACCTCTTTCTCGATCGGTAGGATGAGGATATCTTCCTACCTACTACGTTCTGGAGAGATGGATCACTACGCGATCGGCGTCCCATCTTCTCTTTTTTGTGTGAGGGAATTTTCCTCGAATAATTGAATGTTGGCCCTTTTCGCCATTGGTTGTGCTCTCTTCCTGACCTTTTCATTCCCTTCCCCTTTTCTCTTCGTTTGTGCTCTTCTTTTTTTTGTCTAGGTACTCCCCTTTCCCTGCAAAGGGCAGATAAAGTATGGCGCCCAACCCCTCATCCCCTTTTGCCTCAGAGCGGACCCCAGTTTTTACGACCTCTTCTTTTGCCCATTGCCTTCGAGCGCTTCCTTTCTGATGCGCGACGGCGTGCTAACCATTCCCGGTCCTCCTCTCTGAAAGGCAAGATGCGGTTCAAAATGGGCAAGTACCCTTTCCTCCTTCTGGCGGCCTTTTCCTTTTTTCGAGACTTTTCTTTCTAAGGTTCCGGGTAAAGGATGAGGCGGACGCCCCCTTTCCTTGGCCTGGGCGCTTCTTTATGAGGCCTTTTTTTTCGCCGCGCTGATAACCCCCCCCCCCCCTTCCTCCCCTCTCAAATCGACAAGGACGACCCCTTGTGATGGTTCCCTCTCCTGGAATCCCTCCCAGTCTCTTTTCTGGGCGACCCATTACATTCTTTCAGCCCCTTGGATGAAGCATCCTTTGTGCTGGTACACAGCGGACATTCCCTTCTCTAGTGGATCGAAAGTCTCCCTTGCCTCGACATTGGGCTCGCCCGCTTTCCCTTTCAGACGTCCCACGAAGAATTTGTGGGGAAGGCCCCCCCTAGCGTCTTCTCCCCTGCAGCACTCCCCTGAGCAGGAAATCGACCTTCCCTTTTTGCGGAGGAAATAATAGCTCTCTTCTCTTGCGGACTTCGCGATCTGGCTCGGTGGCGCATTCTTCCTCCTAAAAAAGAGAGAACCCTTCTTTCGCTAGTTTAGGACACTAGGGTCCCCGACTTCCTAATCTTTCCTGCATGATGGCAACTTCCCTTTCCGACAAAGACTTCTGAATAGATGTCGCTTTCCCCGCACACCCCCTTCAGTTAGCTGCACACAGTTAAGCCCCCCCCTCCCTCTGAGAAAGGTGTAAAAAATAGACCCTCCCTCCCCGACTCCTCCCCTTTCGTCGCGGATTGTGGAAGGTTTCGGGTCTCCCATCCGGCGCCAACTCGGCCGGTCTTCTCTGGGGATTTCGCGAATTCGAACTCCTCGCAGGGCTTTTCGGGAGTTAAGTCTACCCCCTTTTCTCCCCTCCCGCAGGGCTCCATCTTCCCCCTTCCTCTTCCCCGCGCCGGTGCTTCCTTTTTTACTCCGTCCGCCCCCCGGGTTAATGTTTTTTTCCCACCAACTCACGCCAGACCTTCCCCTTCGGCCAGCGTCCCCTTTCCGCGCGGCGCTTTTCCGCAGATGTCAGATCCCATCCTTTTTTTCTTGTGAGTGTGGAGACTCGTCGTTTCCCCCTCTCCCCTAGGCGGAAGCCTGCGACGATTTCCCTCGTTCGCGTCCTGGTGGTCTTTTTTTTTTTTGCTTGATAGGGATGCTGTTCCTAGCTCGGATTTAACCTTTTTTCTGACAGGAACAATCCGCGTCTTCTTTTTTCTAACTCGCTTCTTCCCCCTTCATTTTTTGTACCGCAGCATCATGGTCCTTGGGGGGGAAATTGTCGTTTTTTGTTAGATCCACCTTTTTCTCGAAGAAGCTCCCGGACTTCCTGTCGTATGGAAGGATCCGGGCCCCTCCGAGAACTTAGAAATTGCTCCCTTTCTCCGTTTCCGATTCAAGTTTCTGACTTGTACCTTTCTCCTTTTTTCCTCGTCCTGTGCGGGGAAATGTCCTTTTTTCCCTCCTCCAGCCCTGAGAAACTCCTCTTTTCACACTGCGAGGGGGACCCCTCCTTTTTTCCGGGGGGACTTTCCCACTACTTTCTTTCGTCCGGAACCTGGAACAAGAGCCCCTTTCATCACGATGGAGAGCTGCTTTTTTCCTTCAGATTACCCAGGAAAAGACTCTTTTCCCCCTCCCGTACAGTATTATCCCCGCAGCTCCCTTTCTCGGCCTACGAGGGACCCGTTGCCACCTACATCCGGACAGCTTTTCCCCGGGCGATCGCTCCCGTTTGTCTTTTCCCTTTCCCCCTTTTCGGCACGACCCAAACACACCTCTTCCTTTTTTTGAGGTTCCCTGCCGCTCCCTTTCCCCTTTTGATTCAGCAACCCTGCCCCTTGCGGGGGGGGGGATTTTCTTTCCTTTTCGGCCAAAACGCAATTTGGGCGGTTTTTTCTTTCATGTAAGGAGATGAGGGTTTTCTTCTCCCTGGAGCGCTTCCTTCAACATCGCAATTAACTTTTTTTTTCCCTCCACGACTGGGATTTTTTTCTTTCCCGAGAAGCGTCGACCGCTTTTCTCGTGGCAGGAAACGGGCGGCCTACCCCGTGATCGAAAGGGGGCTCATTATTTATTTCCTTTTTCTTTTTTGCGAGCGATCCTCTCTTCGTAAATCAGGCGTGCTGTTTTCTTTTCGGCTTACCGTAAATAGTGGTCCTCTTTTTTTCCCGAGCACGCAACTGCTCCTGTGCTTCTTTTTTGGCTCTTTCCCCCGCACAGACCATTCTTTTTTCTCTGAAACTTCGGATCGGCTTTTTTTCGGTCTATTCTCACGGCTGCTCGATGCCGTTTTTTTCTTTCTCCTTCCTGGTTCAATTCGACATTTCAAGAAAGATTCTACTTGGAAGGCGATACCGCAAGCATTTTCCTGAGCGATCCCGCTACCCCTTCCCCTTTGAAACGATACTCGTACTTCACTTTTCTTGAGAGATTCTAAGGTAAAGGTTTCCGCTTAAGCGTTTGTATCACTCTTTCCCCAGTACGCGCCGCTTCTCTTGCGAACAATTGTTGAGGATAACCCTCCCCTTAGAGCCTCCCCGCAGTTTCCCCCATTGACCATCAGGCGTTTGGATCTCCCCTATCTGGACGCACTCTGTCGCTGGAGACGGGTTCTCTCCAAAGTCGTTCGCGTTTTCCCCCCCCCCCCCCCCCCATTTCGTGGAGGTTGTCAAAAAACTTGTGCCGTCGGGAAAGGGTGCTTTTTCGGTCCTGGCAGAAG
>Ga0179593_1677299_pt1 | contig 12688 bp, 17 predicted proteins | sample CZODoug2_1_08_16_FD_185931 | JGI IMG/M metagenome (GOLD analysis project Ga0179593, IMG submission 185931) | Vadose zone soil fungal communities from Angelo Coast Range Reserve, California, USA - CZODoug2_1_08_16fungal (PacBio error correction) | ecosystem: Environmental > Terrestrial > Soil >... | reverse complement strand
CCAACTTCCTTTTCTTTATCGAGACCCCTCGAGTCGCTCCTCTTTTTCGTGGATTAATCCTCCAATGGCTTCTCCTTTTTCTTCTGTCTCCTCTTTTCTAAGACCCTCCCCCCCTCTTTCTTTCCGCAGGAAGACAAGAGAAGAGGAAATCTCTTCCCTCCCTCTCCCTCTTCGATGAGGTGCTTGAAGGTGCCTTATGATCCAAGCGCATGTTCTCCCTTTCCCCTCTCGCCTATTGAGGAGAGACCATCTCCCCCCCCTTCTTTTCTTTGATTAGGAAGATGCTTTTCTTCTTCCTCCCAGTACAGGGTTGCCACTCTTCTCTCCCTCTTCGTCTTCTAGAAAACGTCCACCCCTTCCCTTTTGCTCGACATAATTAGATCCGACCCCCTCCCTCTTCGAGGACTTTTCCTGTTCGAGCTTTCCAGGTCTAGGAAGTCACTTTCCCCCCCGCCCTTCGACCCTTTCTCCCTTCGCAAATGCTCTGGAACCCGCATCTCGTCCTTTTTTCCCTTTTCCTTTCTCTTTTCACGTCTCAGAAAAAAAGAGATATGGCTATTTTCCTTCTTTCCCTCTTTTCGGGTGGGCTTCCCTCCTTTTTCTATATCAGGTTGAACTGGGTACTCCTTTCTTTCTTCTCTTTTTTCTGACAGGAGCTCTTTTCCCCTTTCTGGGAAATGGAGGGGGTCTTGGAGACGCTTCTCCCTTTTTTTTCCTCTTCTCATCCCCTACGTATAGGGCCCTTATCCTCACCAGACTATAAAGTAACAAGTGGAGCAAATTCTTTTTTTTCCCCTCTATTGTGCTTGGAAGAATTTTCCCCCTATTTTAGTAAATCAACCGCTCAGTTTTCCTCCCTTTTTACCTCCTCACTCGCCGAGTCCTTCTCCCTTTCTCTCCAAAACCGATCGTGTTTTCTCTTCTTTCCCTTCCCTCCACGGCCTCCTTCCTCAGGTAACCGACTTTTTTTTTCTTCCCCCGGCGATAGATCTTCTTTCTGCTTTCCCCCTTCCCCATTTACAATGGTGCTGGAAGTCGCCGATCGAGGGAGTTCCTTTTTTTTTTCCTTTTTCCTCACCCCCTCGTCCCTCTTTTTCCTTTTTCTTCTGGCGTCGAAAAACGCTCCAGGCCGGCCTGTTCCCTTCCCCCCTCTTCCTCCGCCTCCCTTCGCAACGACCGGGGCCTTTCCACAGAAACAGGCAAAGCGCCCTTTTTTCCCCTTTAGCATGGACCGTTCTGTTTTTCTTCTCTTTCCGTTAAAGAAGGGGATTGAGAGTCTGACCTCTCTTCTTTTTTTTTTTCTCCTCCTTTTGAGGTCCCGAGTGTCGTTCTTCCTTTTTTTTCCCTTCTCTTCGGCAAAACGAGAACGACGTTGCGATGCTGTGCCCTTTCTTCTTTCTTCCCTTTTTTTTCTTTGTTTTGGCCCCCCCCTTTTTTTTTTTTTTTTTTTCTTTTCTTTCCTCCTCTGCAGCGTGCTTGGCCGGTGACAACATCGCGCCTTCCCTTTTTCCCCCGTTTGATCCGTTTTTCGATTTAGCTTGTTCGTACCCGCTCCTTTTTTTTCCCCCTTTCGCCGATAGAGGAAGAGCGCTCGACGTGCGCATTTTTCCCTTCTCCTTTTCCTTTCCCCCCTCTTTCTTTGGACCGGGCTGGCCACCTTTTTTTTTTCTTTTGTGAGCAAAAGTAGAATGAAGATCGGAAATATTAACGAGATCCTATTTCCCCCTTCTCTTCTTTTTCCATCTCTCCCTCCACTTAGAACCTCCCCCTTCGTAAAGGGAAACGACAACTCGTCCCTTCCCTTCTTCCCCCCCTGACCCCCCTCATCTTGTCGGAACGTGCTCTTTGAGCCAGGCGAATTAATCGGACTTCCCCTCCCCCCTTTTTTTTTTTTCTGTACGGTTCCTTTTTTTCTTTTTTTTGCAAAAGGAGGAGACTTTTTCCCTCTTCAAACCTTATGGAAATCCTTCCCCTCCCTTCCGCCGTAGATGAAACGCTCTCTCTTTTCTTTTCTTTCTTTTTTTTCCTGCCCTTATTGACTTCGGCCCTGGAGGGCAGTACTTCTTTTTTTTTTTTTTTTTAGTACTCAAGGAGGACGCGGCGCGACGTACTTCTCTTTTCTCTTTCTCCTTTCCTCTCCTCATGATGTGTGTTTTTTTTTTTTTTTTTTTTTTTTTCCCTTTTATCCCCGCCCGGCGAACTAGACGGGAACGAGACCTTTTGCGCTCCTTTCCCCCCTTCTCCCCTCTTGAAGGCGTGACGCTCCTGGCGTCCCCCCTTTTCTGCCAGCATAGGGGCAAGCCAGGCCAGGACTTTTTTCCCCTTGTGCGATTGCGCCAAGACCTTCTTTCTTTTTTCCTTTCCGGCGAAAACGAATACCTGGAGACGTCCTTTTCTTTTTTTTTTCTTCCCCCACATTGAGAGATGATCGCACCTTTCTTTTTTTTTTTTTTCCTCTGCATCTTAACGTTCCGCACTGCTGGACGAAGGCCGGCGATTTTTTTTCCCTTTTTTTTCGCTCTCAGAGACAAAAGTCCAGCCGTCTTCCTCTTTTTTTCCTCTACTCCCCCCCGCGCAACGCTAGGAAAGGAAAGGGTTCGATCGCGCTCTCTTTTTTCCCTTTCTCTTTCCTTCCCTTCCTTCTCTCGCAGGTAGGCGTTTGCTTCTAAATTGGTTTAATAATTCGGCCTCTTTTTCTTTTCTTGGGAGTTAATGGCAGGTGCCTTTTTTTTATTTCCTTTTCCCTGCTGCCGGTTTAAATGTTGACTTCTTCTTTTTTTTCTTTTCTTTTTCCTTTTTCCGCGCGAGTTGTTTAGGGACGGGTTAGTTCTCTTTTTTTATTTTTCCTCTGGCTGGTTCATTAAGAAACGATTTTTTCCTCCCTTTCTTTTTTTTTTTTTTCTTATCGCATCAGCATTTAAATAAGAGGTACGTCGCTCTTCCTTCCTCTTCCTCTTCGCCAGAGAAAGCGCCTATATCCTTCCCCTTTCTTTTTCCCTTTTCCAAGGGCGTAAGAGAGCCGACGCCGGATCTTTTTCTTCCCTTTTCTCCCTTCCTCGACTTTCTTCTTCGTACACCCGGCCAGAAGAACTTTTTTTTCTCTCTCTCAACAAATCACGCAGATGGTGCTGTCCTTCCCCTTCTTTCTTTTTCCCCCCCTCCTTTGAGTGTGACGTGGCTTTATCCTTTTTTTTCCCCCGTGCGGACGTTAGAAAGATTGCCCTTTTTTTTTTTTTCTTGTCTTGACCCCCCGTTGTGGTCCCTTTCCTTTTTTTTTCTTTTCCCGGTCTAAGGTGTCTTTTTATCCCCTCTTTTTTCCGAGCGAGCCCGTAGGATATGAGGAAGAACCTCTTTCCCCTTTTTTTTCTTCCCCCCCCCACGCCCTCAGATCAGGTGCGTCCCTTTCCTCTTTCCCCTGGCCTCGAGGTGGCCCGAGGGCACGTGGCTCTCGATTTCCTTTTTTTTTTTTTTTTTCCCGCTCTCTTTTTTCAGTCTTACGAAGGCGCCTCCTTCTTTCCTCTCTTCCCCCCCTTCTAGGAAAAACGGATAAGCTGTTGGCACTCTTTTTTTTCTCTTTTTTTTTTTTTTATTTCCCCCTTTTCCGGCCCCTCGGCTTCTTTTTCGATACTCGACTCCCTTTTTTTCATCCTTCCTTTTCCTGGCCATAATAGAAAAAGTCTCTTTTTTCTTCTTTTTCCTTTTTTTGTCCCCGCGGGACCCCGACGACAGCTCTTACTCTTTTCCTTTTTTTTTTTCTCTACTCGGCAATCGGGATGGGAAACGCTCGAAGCAGACGGCTTTACCATCTTTCCTCCTTCTTTCGATTCTCCTAGTCTTTGGAGGAGCTGGCCGATTTTTTCTCTATTCTTCCGGTGATGAGGAGAGAGAATGGTGCTGTTCTTTTTCCTTCCTTTCTCCTTTTTTCCGAACAGCCTCCCTTCCCTGATCAGTCGGGTCCTGTTTTTCTTTCCTTTTTTCTTGGGTGGGTTTTTCTTCTCCCCCTTATTCCTCCCTCGAACTTCTCACTCCCAACATTGTGAATGCCGTTTCTTTCTTTCCCCCCAAGATAGGACGTTGTTTGCAACGTCTTTTCTTTTTCTTTCTTTTCTTTTTCGCGCCCTTGGTGTTGGCTTCTTTTTCTCTTCCTCTTCTTTCGGGCTAATGAGATTGGAACAGGATGAGGCGGTCTCTTTTTCCCCCCCATCCTTTTTCTTCCTAAACCAAACCTACTGTCCTCTTTTTCTTTCCTTTCCGCGTGGTTTACGCGCAGAAGAAGTCCTCGATTGCCGAAGGACTCCCTTTTTTTTTTTTTTTTCTCCCCCATCCCCACGCCTGGCCCGGCCGATTTTCCCTTTTTTTTTCCCCCTTCTTCCTTCTGGATTGGGATGAGCTGGAGTAAACAGTCACTCTTTTTTCCTCTTAGATGTGGTACCAAAAGTCAGTATCCTTTTTCTTTTCGGGCCTCAGGGGAGAGATAGTGACCACATTCGTTTCCTTTTTCCCCTCTCTCTCCTCTTTCCAGAGTCTTTTTGGCTTTACTCGATCCAGAAGGTTTCTTTCTCCTGTGAGAGAGAAAGGAATATTAAGAAGACCCTGGCTTCCTTTTTCTTTTAGTCCGGACAGTTGGTAGCTTTTCGATATTCTCCCCCCCCCTTTTCGTCACTCGGGAAGGCGGGTTTTTTTTTTTCCCCCTTTCCTCCCCAGTGTCTCTTCTTTTTTTGGCCCTGAATCGGCGATACTAAGGTGTCGTTCCACGCCTTTTCCTTTTAGATCTCCTTTCAAGTCACCGCACGACGTATTTTTTCTTCCCTTTTTTTTTTCTTGTGTATGAATGAATTGCCCGGTGGACACGTTTTCTTTTCCTTCCTTCCCCGATTCATTGGAGGATTACCTTTTTTTTTTTTTTTCCTCTGAGGGGTTCGGTCGCTCTCGGTTAAAGTTGGATATATATATTTTCATCCTCTTCCGTTTTTTTCTTCTCTTTCCCTTTTCCTCATTTTTCTTCAGTTCACCCTAGAGTCGTCCCCCTTTTTTCTTCCTCCTCCAGGAGAGAGGGAAGGGTCGAGGGATTCTTTTTCCTTTCCAGGGCGGCCTTTAAACCTGGCGAAGAGTAAATCTTTTCCTTTTCCCTTCCTTTCTTGCGTTGATTGAAAGGAAGTCGAGATTCCAAGCGCCCTGTTCTCTCCCCTTTCGATTGAGCCGAAATCGACGATGAGGGCCTACTCGGTGCCTTTTTTTTTCAAACCCCAAGCGCTCTCTTTTCCTCTTGCTCCCGCTTCAGTTCGATTATCGACACCTCCCCCCTTTTTCCCGTCCCCTCAGCCAGAGGTCTGCGGAAAGAGCCGTTCGGACTCCCTTTTCTTTCTTCTCCCCTTTTTGATCTCTTTAGCAATTTCGCCAATGCTCTTCCCCCCCCTTCCTCTTTTTGTCCCTCCCCCGCTGTGGGTAATATAGCGCACCGGCGTCTTTTTTTCTTTTTTCTTTCCTTCTTTTCCTCAATGATTCTCCTTTTTTTTTTCCTTTTCCGCAAAGAGAGAAGAAGATATCGGTGAACCTGGGTACTCCCCTCCTTTTTTTCTTTTATCATTTCTCTTTTCCTGCTGTCATGTCGTGTGTCTTTGCTCCTCCTCTTTTTTTCTTCTTCGAGGACGTCGAGGAGAGGTTATAAACCCCCCCCTTTCCCCTTTCCCTTTCTCCGCCCGGTTATTTGAGTACTGGAACGAACGATTTTTTTCTTTTTTTTTTTTTGGCTAACGCAACAGACTAAGAATGGGCCAAGCTCATGATCCTCCCATTTTTTTCCCTTTTTTGACCTCCCACCGATTAGTGCGCTTCCCCTCCTCTCCCTCCCGCAAGAAAGTTATAACCGAACGTTCCCCCCTTTTCTCTCATGTCGACTGTTGAAGATTACCTCACCTCCCTTTTTTTTCCGTCGAAGTAGAGGGCGTACAAAGTTGTGCCGGTATCTTCCTCCTCCCCCTTGGCAGGGCCCCGCTTTGAAGTCATGGGAGGGCTGCGTCTTTCTTTCCCTGCTCGTCGATCAAGCGACCGCCACGCATCTCCCTTTCTCTCCTTTTATTTGCACTTCGGCAACGCCTCACGACTATTTTTTTCTTTTTTTTTTTTTTTTTCCTTCCTCTCTTTGCGATCTAGTAAAGCCGGAGGTTCGATCTTTTTTTTTCCTCTCTCCTTGGCCTTTTTCGCGTTTAGTGCACGTGCATGTCAGCGCCCCCCCTTTCGCACAATTGAAATTAGCAACCCGAGTACCTATTTTTTTTTCTTCCTCCCCCTCTTTTTTGTTCCTCCCCGTATGCGCTCTTTTTTTTTTGTGACAACATCAGGAGAAGACCCGTCCATTCCCTTTCCCCTCTCCTCTTCTCTGTTACTCCTGATATTTTAGCATGGCCTGTTCTTTTCCTTTTTTTCCCTCCCGGGAACATAGAGAGAAAGTTGAAACCGCGGGCCCCCCCCCTTCTTCCCCTTCCTTTCCCCCTCGCACCTCTTTGTCGTTGGGCCACGTCGCCTTGCTTCTTTTCTCTCCCTCCCTTCTGCTCGTAAGCGACCGTTAGGAAAGAAGAGACCAGCCCACCCGTCGCCTTTCTTTTCTTTTTTCCCTTCTTCCCCCTTCCCCAGTCAGCCCCAGGACCCGCATCATTGTCGGAACGTTCCCCTTTTTTTTCTCTTTTTCCTTATCACGAAGTAAGCCACGGTGGAGGGTGCTAGGGCAACGGTGCGGAGCGAGGAGTCCCCTTTTTTTCTTTCCTGGTCCCACACTTTTTGGTGATGACGAGTATCGTCCTCCCCTCTTCCTCCTTTCTCTTCCTCCTCTCCCTTCTTCGGGCTCCGCTGAAGACCTGGCACCATTTTTGCTCTTCTCCTTTTTTTTTCTTTTTTTTCTTTTCTTGAAGCGCAGCGACGTACTTTCTCTTTTTTCTTTTCTTTTCTTCCTTTCGTCAAAAAAGAGGCTGAGACAACCGCCCGGGCTACTCGACCTTTTTTTTTTTTTTTTCTCCCAACCTCATCTCTTCTTCTTAAGGCTCGCTCCTTTCTTCAACCTTTCCCTTTTTTTTCTCTGAACTCCTCCTCGGATGAGAGTGTGTGAGCGAATCCAGCCATGCGTGAATACTTACCCTTATAATTCCCCGGTACAACTCCTCCTTTCTCTTTTCCTTCTTTTTCTTCTCTCTCTAACCTGTAAGGACAGAGCGTTGACGAGGAGGGTTATCGAAGTTAACGTCCGCCTTTCTTTTTTTTTTTTTTTTCTTTTTGTTGTTGTTGAGGCCCTCATCCTTTTTCCTCCCTTCTTCCCTTTTTTAGATTCGAGAACCCTCAAGAGCAACGCTAGGACAAGGACAGGTTCGATCGCGCTCTCGTTGTTTTGCTCCCTTTTTCTCTGGAGTTTGTCTCCCTTAGTGTTTTTATAATTATGCCGCATGGCTTTCTTTTCTTTTCCTTTCTTGCATGGCTGGAAAAGAGGAGGAGATGCCCGGTCCTGTTGCACCTCCTCCTTTTCTTTTTTTTTATCTTTTTTTAATGGCCGGTTTCTTTTCTGTATTCCCGGTTCGAGTACGCTTCTGTTTCCTTTCTTTTTTTTTTTCCACCTTTCTCTTCGCCCCGAAGGAGAGAAAGTAAGATGAAACTAAGGGTTTACTTCTTTTTTTTCTTCCCCTCGTCTGCAGCGCAAGCTCTCTCCCGTCTGAAAAAGGGAGAGTCTCAATTTTTCTTTCTTCTTGATCTGACATTAGAATCCGTTCGACTTTTTTCCCTTTCCCTCCTTTCCTTCACAGGCCCTCCCCCTTTGGACGTCGTTCCCACCTCTCCTCTTTTTTCCTTCCCCCCCCTCCCCCGTGGCGTGAAGTGCGTGATAATTAAAGATGAAGGAGAGAGCCTCACTTTCTTCCCCCTTTCTTTTTCTTCTTTTTTTTGCTGAGGTGTTCCTAGGTGGGGTAACGGTAGCGCCTTTTTCTTCTTTTTTTTTTCGCGATGTAGAAGGTAGCGTACGAGCGAGGCCCTTTTTTTTCTTCTTCCCCTCTTTTTTCTCACCCCCCTCTTTAGTCTCGTTGCGTCGATTTCCTTCCCTCTTTTCCCGCGTGAAAGTGGATATAGAGGCGAATGGATGCGCACGTCTCTTTTCTTTTTTTTCCCTTCCTTCTCCTTTCCGAGGGCGACCCTGGTAAACGTCTTTTTTTCCCCCCCGTCTTCCTTTTTCCCGATGGAGATGGACGTGTTCGGCGCCTATTTTTTCCCCTGTTTCTTCCGGTCGATCCTCGACTGCTCGGGCGGCCCTCCCTCCTTCCCCCCCATACCCAGCGGAACATCATCGGAAAAGTAGGTACTCGGGTGACTCCCTTTTTTTTTTCCCCTCCCCCGCTTTCCCTTTCCAACGGTGCTCTGTTCTTTTCTTTCTCTTGCTCGGCGGTAAACGATAGAAGACGCCGGCTTTACCTCTTTTTCCTTTTCCGGCATCTCGACTAGAATCTTTTTCTCTTTTCTGCATGAAAGTAAAAGTTCGTTGGTCGGCGTTTCTCTTTCTTTTTTTCTCCCATCCCGGCCGCGCCTGTTCTTTTGTGCTCGATCTTTTTTTCTTTTTCTTCCGAGGGGTGGAGTGGGAGGCGCTCCCGGACACCCTTTTTTCCTTCCCCCCCTTTTTCCCTTTTTGGCGGGTGAGTTCTTCAACCTAGTCGACCTCGCCCTTTCTTTTTTTTTTTTTTTTTCTTCGAGTCGATGATGACGAGAAAGATAGGCTGGTTGGCGTCGCATTTTCACCTTTTTTTCTCTCTTTTCCCCTTCTTTGAGGCGCGTGAGTTCCTCCCTTCGCCGCAGTTCGGCCACCCCCTCCCCCCCTTCCACTGGCGATGGAGCAAAGTGAAGGTCGATGTCGTTTTCTCCTCTTTTCTTTTTCCCCCTCTGCAGAGGCCTGAGTGGCTGGAAGATGTTCCTTCTCTTTCCCTGCCTTGGAAGGTAATTAGAGAAAGAGCCCAGGTACACTGGCTTCCCTCTCTTCTTCCCCCAGCGCACCGACATTTTGCTTTTGTGGAAGAAATTAAAAGAGGAGATGCCGCCTGTCCCTCCTCTTCTTCCTGTTCGCGGCCTCCCTCTCTGCGACGATCCTTCTTTTTCCCGTGGGAAAGCGGTGAAGATATGCGTTTTTTTCTCTTTCTCCCCCCGCTCCCGAGGGTTCCCAAGAACTTGACTTCTTCTTTCCTTTTTTCTTTTACTGACCGGCTGATGGAAGTAGGATAGAAGAGGTAGAGGCACCGGCCATTTTTTTTCTTCCTCTCTTTTCTTTCTTTTCGGGGACTTCGCTCTGTCTCTGCTCTTTCCCCCCCTTTCTTTTTTCATCTCGAGGGGAGCGGAAGAAATAGGCGATAATTTTTTTTTCCCCCTTTCTCCGTCCCATTCCAAAGAAACGAAAGCCCCTCTTTTTTTTCCCCCTTTCTCCTGCTGAAAGGTGGAAAAGTGGCGGGTCGTCTTCTTCTCTTCCCCTTTTCTTCTTTCCCTCGGCGTTGCCGTATCTCCTGAGGGGGGCCGAGGACTGCTTTCCTTTTTTCTTTTTCTTAGATCAAAAGGTAACGAATGTCTGAGCCGGGACACTCTCCCTTTCTTTTCTCCTTGGTCCTCCTGCTATATTGTCAGGTTCGATTCTTTTCTTTTCTCCCTTTCCCCGGGAAGAAGGAAGGAACAGCGACGCGAAATCGATCTCCCCCCCCTCTTTCCCTCTCTTTTTTCCGGTGACTTCCTAGATCCATTGCCCTTTTTTTCTCTCTCCCTCTTCCGGCCGCGCAAATAGAAGATGCGGCATACTCGGCTCGGCAGCTGTGTTTCACCCTCCTCTCTTATCCACTGACGATGATCGTATTTCCTCGATCTTCTCAAACGACAACTTCCTTTTCTCCCTTTTCTCTCCGACAGGAAATAAGAAATGGTATTAGGGAAGAGCCGTTCGCGCTCCCTCCCTTTTTCACGGTCTTTTGTTCCTCCTTAGGTCCCGCGGCCGAGCCCTCTTTCCCCTTTTTCCTCCCCTTTGGCCTCGCCAGAGGGGGTGAAATCTTTTTTTATCTCCCCCTCTTCTTTTTTCCCCGAGACGCCTCTCTTTTTACGGCATCTCCGGCGTTTTTTCTCTCCGACGCAGATAGAGGGGAACTGGGTATCCCTTTCCCTTCTCTCTGGTCTCGATGTCCTGTCCTGGGCACTGGCTTTTTTTCTTTTTCTCACGCCCCGCCTGGATCCTTCGGAATCGAGACGTCGGGGCTTTCCCTTTCCCTAGTCTGCCTTCACGTTCTCCCCCCCTTTCTCTGCCTCCTGGAACGAAAACGATTGGTTGGCGAAACCTTTTCTCTTTTCCTTTCCCCCTCACCGCCTTTTTTCTGGAAAAGCTCTCCCTCCACAGCCCGGCGACGAGTAGAAAATTGAAGAAAGCCAACCATTTCCTCCTCCTCGACTCGCTACTTTCAATTGTCACGACGGTTTTTCTCTTCGGTCAGAAGGGTTGACCCCTTTCTTCCCCTCCCCTGGTGTTTCCTTCCTCGAGGTCTCTCCCCTCTCCAGTCCAAAGCAACAAGAGGACGGACCCGCTCTTTTTCTCTTTTTCGTCTAGCACACCCTTCTGGATCCGGACGCTTCTCTCTATTCCTCACGAAGGCTAGAAGAACAGCACCGCCTAGCCCCCTTCCCCTTTCTCCCCTCTTCCAGAGCTCCCCTCCGATGGCGATTCCTCTCTTTTTTTGATCTCACAGGTAAAGCAGGAGGCTTCGCGCGTTTCCATCTCTTCTGCGCCTTGTCTGGTTCGCGCCCCTTTCCTTTTTCCCTTGACCATTAGCCCTCGGAACCCGCTTCCCCTCCTTTTTCTTTTTCTTCTCCTAGATCTTTTCCTCCTAGTTAGGTTTCTTTCTTTTCCCCCCCCTTTCCGGTGACAACATCGGCTTTCCCTTCCAACAGCTGCTTTTTCCTAGACGGCGTCTTTTTTTTTTTCTCCTTCTCGTCCCTGATGAGAGATCGCGGAGCGAGCTCTCTCCTTTTCATCAGAGCCTTTCCCAAGGTGCCCCCTCGATGGCCCTTCTTTTCCCCCTCGCGCACGAGATATGAGTAGTGGTGAGCAAACGTCGCTGAGATCGTGCCCTTTCTTTTCTCTTTTCCCCCCTGCGACCATCTTTTGCTGTTCCTTTTTTCCCCCTCACCTCGTCAAGGAACAGCTCCGAAAACTCCCTTTTTCTTTCCCTTTTCTTCCCTTCGCCTTCATCTTCCCCCGCACTTCACGCCCACGTTTGTTGGTTTTCCTTTCTTCCCCTTTCTTCCTATTCTCATCACCAGAGGAGGAGGTTGGGAAAGAATGTCCACACTTTCTTTCTTTCCTTTTCTTTGTCGCTTTTTGACGATCTCGTCCGCACCTTTTTCCTTCCTTCTCTCTTTACTCCCTGGCCAAAATTGCTATTAGAAATGGAGGGACAGGATGGATATAGCGCTTGCTCTCTCTCCCTTCTTTTCTTCTCTCCCTAGTGGACTTTTTCAAGGTGGATCCGCGTTCTTCTCTTCTTTTTTTTTTTGTTGGAAACGAGAAAGAGAGCGAAACGGCACTGAACCCCCTCCTCTCTCTTTTTCCTCTTTCTCTTCGTCAACAGTTCCTTTTTCTTTTTCCTCCTTGCCCGGACTCCTGAAGAAATACATAATAGGTGCGAGTGTGTTAGCGCATCCCCGTCCCCTTTTTTTCTCTTTCCCCTCTTTCCCTACAGTCCTGAAATCCCCCTCTGGTGTCTTGGTCCCCCTTCCCTCTTTTCCTCTCGTTGACGCGGGAGGGTTCTCGAATAAAATTCCGCCTGGGGACGACGGCGGCCGGTGCTGGCTTTCTTTTTCTCTCTCTCCTCTCCCCCAAACCCGGCTCCGTTCTGGGGTCCCGTTATCTCTTCTTTTTTTTTTCCCCCTTGGGTGCAGCAACGAAAAGAGCGATAAAGGGACGTCGCAGGGGAGGAGTGTCCTCCCCTTTTCTTTTTTTCTTCCCTCCCCCCCCTCTTCCAGAGGAGGAGTTCTTCTTTGTCTGGGCCTTCTTGCCCCTATTTTCTTTTCCTGCTCTTATCGGGAAAGAAAAGGAGAAGGGAGTGGCCAGCGGGAGTTGTTTCCTTTCCTTTTTTTCTTTTCTTGTCCTCTCCTCTTTTTTCTTCTCAATCTCCCTTTTTTTCCTTCCCCACTTGTCCTCCGTCCGCGCGTTCATAATGAGAGAAGGAAAAGAGGCTACAGCGCTTTCTTCTTTTTCCCCTTCCCTTCCCACTCAGGCATGGTGCCAGGTTCTCCCTTTCTTTTTTCTCCCTCCGTTTCGTACGCGAGAGGTCAGAGAAGGGAGAGATATCGTCATCACGGCCCTGACATTTTTTTCTTTTTCCCTTCCTCCTTTCCCTGACACCCGCCACTTTCCGTGCTATACTTCGATGAAGTCTCCGTTTTTTCTTTTTCCTTTTTTGCGTTGCTGAGCTGTTATTTGAAGAGGGAGGGTCCGGTAGTAATGTTCTTTTTTTTTTTTTTTTTCTTCTTTTCCTTTTCTGGACGAGCGGGTCTTTGAGTACGGGAATATGGCCGCTCTCCGTTCCTCTTTTTTCTCCGGATGAGAGAGGTGTGTTCCCCCCTTTTCCTTTTTCTCTTTCCTGTGGCTCTCGAGTCCTGGATGCGCACGTTCTCTCTTTTCTCAGACGAGGAGACT
>Ga0179593_1430241_pt1 | contig 12688 bp, 16 predicted proteins | sample CZODoug2_1_08_16_FD_185931 | JGI IMG/M metagenome (GOLD analysis project Ga0179593, IMG submission 185931) | Vadose zone soil fungal communities from Angelo Coast Range Reserve, California, USA - CZODoug2_1_08_16fungal (PacBio error correction) | ecosystem: Environmental > Terrestrial > Soil >... | reverse complement strand
ACAATACACCGCCGTCAATCTCGTTCGAAGACTCTCCGTTCGTGCGTTTTGCCCCCCCAGGGGTTCCTCCCCCACCATTCACCACTGGCAGAGGGGACGGAGAATTATTGCCACCCTCCAGGTCTTTTTAACGCACCTTCGTGGGCAAACCCTGCCACCCGCCTATCCTGAGAATTGGCACCTCATTACCCTCTGCTTTTTCCTCGAGTTTCCCTCTTAGATACCTTCCGTCGAGTGTTCTCTTCTGGTGGCCCCGTCCGGTAAAAGAAGGGCGATTTACAAAAAACGCTGTGGTGGTTGATTTAATGCGATAGCGATGATGAAAGAGTCTGATCTGAGTTCTTCTTGTGGCGAGTTCCTGATTGGTTTGGTTTGCCCCCAGCTTGCATACATGATACCTTCCCCTTGAAATTACAATAGGGCTCGTGTGCTTCCCCTTCGTTTAGTTTCAACTTTGCCGTTTTTTTTTCTGATTCGATCGCACTTCAAAACACTGAGTCTCAACAATGGTGCTACTGTTGTTCCTTACCAGTCTTTACTTAAATTTCGGAAAGTTAGGAGGTCTGCCTTTCATTAGACCTATTTTTTACCGAACCTGTCGTGAGACACCGTTTTCCTCCTCCGTTATATTCATTCAGTCCCAACCTGTAGTATGCCAAAGTATGAGTCCTACAACAAAAAATCACTCGTTTGGCTCTCTTTCTCCCCGCGGCCCCCTGCGCGCAAGTTGATGAAGCCGCCCCTGACGGTCATCTTTGTGGTACCTTGAAAGCACGAGCGTTCAAGCCCCCCATGTCGGTGAATGGTAGCCGCCCGTTTTCAACCACCAATGTCGTCCCCCTGCATGTTTGTTTCATTTCCCCTCCCGACTCACCCTTTGTATTATGGAAAATCAGGTGCGACGTGGCCCGGTCTCTTTTCTTAAAAAAAAAACCCGATTATCAGCCTGCCATTTGCTGCTTAGTTTGCCAGGTTTGTTTATTAGCTGTGTGGTTCGGAGGCGATTTTGTTTGGATAGTTCGAGAGACGGCCGCACTCGCGCCGCACCATCTGGTGAATGTTCTCTCGTCTCCGGAAACAATCCCCGGTGCTTTTCTTCTCGTAAACATTTTCCCCGTTACTTTATTGAAAATGAAGGATGACCCGATTTCGGCATAGCTTGCGCATGGGAAGCGACTCGCACACGTTCCCCTCCGTTTTTACGGAATGACCTGATTTTTTTCTTTCCCGCTGTATGAGTCGGAAAAAGAAGTCTCGCTCCCCATTGTTCCAATCTTGAGTAAGGCCGTCGGGCAGTAGTTCGCTTCTTTCCTTTCGTGAAATAGGGGAATCATATTTGCTCTGGAGCCACCGCGTTGCACGTGGGTTATCTTTCCCTCCCGCGCAGCTTCACGCTGTAGGGTCAGAAGCAACTTTCGATCATGTTTATCATTGCGAAGAATATCATCAATCCAGGCGTTTATCGCTTGCGGTCAAGGACGACCAGCGGTTATCTTTTCGGCGATGAGGGAATGCTTACCCGGAACTTCCTCCTTGGTGTTGGGTACTTTCCGAGATTTGTCTATACCCATTGCCATCTTTATTTTATCTATATCTCTTTTAGCCGCTTTAAGACCCGACTTTCGATCCTTCTTGGCAGGGCTTTTCGTAGCAGATGTGTTGTCGTAAACAACCCCGGGCTACCGTGAGCCGACCTCATTTTTAGTGACTGATGGGAGAGCAATGTTTTCAGAACCCACGGCGCAACGACTCTTTTTAGTCGTTTGAAAGAAGGAAAAATTCTTTCCCCCCCCACTCTGTTTTTCCTTGATGGCCTTGGGGATAACCCAATTGTCCGTACTGACTCTCTACTCCCACATATCCCCCTGGGACCGCAGCCTATATCGTGTCGTCGGCAGTTTTTCCGCCCCGCTCCCGTCAGAGCTATCGCCGCTTCCATTTAAAAACTCGGTCATTCTGTCTTCCTTCTTACCCGTCTGACACACCGCTTTTGTCTTTTTTATCCGAACCACTATTCGTAACCCGTCCTTGAGGATCCCGTGATGATTCCCTTTTTTCATTGCTCGCATGTGGCGTCGTTCAGCTCTTTGGTTTTCTTTGTTTGGCCGAAGTTTCCTCTAATTTCCTGGTTGCCTTTCCGACATTCGGGGCCGGAGACTTCTTGCGAAAGTCGGCGCACTAAAATACTACCCTTATCTTCGCTGTATGACTATATCGTCTTCTGCAAACGAGAAGAAGGTGCCTCGAGATTCGTTTAGACGCCCAGTATGTGAAGTACTTTTTTCTTTTGGGCACGAGCTCAATTCGGCAATCCCTCTCCCTGATTGACGCCCCAAAACCATTCCAGTCTTTCCCCATATCTTGCGTGAAACTCTTCGAGAAGCAGCTCTTATTCCGGGTCAAAGCAACACCACCCTCAGACGTGCCCCCCTGTCCATTTCGTGCGCGCAAGGCGTTAGTTTCTTTTGCTTTTTTCGCACACTAAACAAATGCGCGTTACGCAAATTCCAGTGGCCTCGACTGCTTTTTTCCCAAAATATGAATGCGAGGCTCCCTTTCCCCTTTCCGTGTTTCGGCGGTAGGCGAACACTAGTGCACTTCTTGCTAGACCCCGCTTTTGTTTTCACCGGATTGGACAAACGCCCCGTTCCCTACAAGTTGAGTATGGCGCGCCCTTTTCTGTGCTAGGTAAAACCTTTCTGGCCCACGGTTTTTTGTTTGAAAAAGCTCAACAATTGGTCCAAGGGTTCATTCCAATTGGACCGTCCCTTTTTGAATTCAGCCAACCCCCCAAGTGAGTCGGATTTATGCCAGGCGTCCCCTCTCTCTTTTCTGCTCTTTTTAAGGATCCGTTACAGTTCTTGTGTACCTGCAGGATGTGCTCCGCGCGTGCAGCCCTTTGGATGATTTGGGACATGCACTTCAGCACCGGTTTTCTTTGATTTCCCCCTATTTTCCTCTCGAATAGTGGTAGTGAGCTTGGACAAAGGTTTTTTTAAAAACCTCCCCGCGACCCCTTCCAACGAACTTATTCAGATCCGCTTTTGTCGCTTCTCCATTGGGAATCTTCCCATATGACCGTGATTGGCTTTATTTTTTCATTCTACCTTTGAATAAGACCTCCGTGGTTGTGTTTCTTCTTTGAACCCCACACATGAGTCACCGGCCTATTCCCACGCTGACCCCTCGTTTTCTGCCTATTTATCTAATTGTCACGTCTCGTGGTGTTTTCTCCCAACCTTTGTCCAGCGCACTACACTATTTCGGATTCGTTGTTTTTGCATTGCCTGTCCACTCCACTGCTTTCGCGCTTTAAATAAGGCAGGGTTTCTCCAGGTTTTCCCCTTATAATGTGACTTGCAGGAAAGCTCGGCTTTTTTTCTCCTTCTGATCAATATTGGTTGATGAATTTCCTTTTGTTTCTTCGTGTTAAATTACCCTTTTGACGTTCGTCCTTCGTTCACCCAACCACCTTGCCTCTGTACGGCCCCTTACTATCCGGTCCTGCTGCAGACTATTCTTCCTCTTTTTCTTTTCCAATGCTGTTACAGAACAATCTTTGGGGTTGCCCTATTTTTTTCTCCTACCAGAATCCCCCCTTACCAGGTACCGTCTCCCCTGCCTTTCTATGTTTGAACAGCCCTCTGCCGATCTGGACCTTCTTTCCTTTTTTTTTTATTTCCAACTCGGCATTGTGAGTGTCTCCACCGTTGCCCCGAAAACTCCCTCCTTGCGCGCTCCTTTTTCACAGTTTGCCGAGGATCTTAGGTTGTTTTTTTTCCCCCCTTTTCAATAAGTCTCTCTTCTGTGATAAAGTTTGCCCCCCCTCGATTGATGAGCTACTGGAATTGCTTTTTTTTTCTTCAATCCCCTTCTTTTCTTATAATGAGCTCTTTTCCAGTTTTCTGTTTTTCCTTTTTTTTCCTAATCATACGACTATCGTTTTTCTATTTTCTCTTTTTTTTGCAGAATCGATATGTATCGCCTCTCCTTCCTGTTCTGATTTATTGCGCAGACTTCTCGCGTTCCCCTCCTTGGCTCACTCTTTCTTGGTCCTTCCTCCCGGTATTTATTCCAAACTTCAGACAAGAAGAGTGAGTCCCCCGGCCTTCTCTTTTTTTACAAGCCAAGCGAGACATGTAACGATTTTTTCCCCCCCCCATCCCTGGTTTCTTGAAGTCTCTGGTGGTTTTTTCCGCCAGCCCTCTCTTGAGGTTGTGTTCCCCCTTTCCTTTTCGCTTCCGACACCTTGACGAGTTTTTCCTTTCTCTTTTATCTTCCTCTTCCGCGGCGGACCACTTGCGCCCCACCTGGATATTATCGTTTTGTTAGTTGATGACCATTTGAATCTTGCGCGAGAATTCCCTGAGACGTCAGGAACTCTGTTATGGGTCAGTTACCCCCCCCGGCCTTGCCACCAGATTTTTGTTTTCCGGTAAATTTCCTGAGCGTCCCATTCCAATGGCGTTAGTTGCGTCTTTTTTTCGTTTCTGAGGAGAGGACATCATTCACGGACAACTTGAAGCGTCCCTTTTTTTTGCCCCCCGGCCCCTCAGATTGCGTGTTCCCTTTACTTTCATCCCGAGCCCTCCCCGGTACCACGATAATAGGATCAAGTCTCTGTTTTTTTTTCAGTTGTTTCCCTAAAGATAAAATAAATCTTCCCTTTTTTGGTGAGCTATCTCGCGGCCCCCCTTCCCCCACCTCCCCGTCGCTCCTGGTGAAGATTCCTCTCCTCGGAAAAGTATCCTCTGGTCGCTTTTACCCCCTCCCCCTATACTAAGAATTGATTGGAATATGGCAAATCTCCCCGCCCTTGATCTCAAGTTGTTCTTTCTCCCCCCCAACGGTCTTTTTAGGTCAACAGGCGTAGATTAACGTTGCACTATTTTTTCTCCCCCTTGGGTGGGCAGCAGTATATTTCTCCCTTCCCAATTGTCCTGTCCTATCCCCACTCGTCCCCAAGTTCGCCTTACCAAACCTCATGGTACCGATTTCTGTTCCGTTTCCTTGCAGCCGCGGACCCGGCGGTTTCTTCTTTATTCTTTTCCTTGGTGGGGGAAGGTGTTCCGGTGATTTCCCTCTTTCCTTCACCTCTCATTTTCCGTTTTTTACAAATCGGTCCTTCACCTTTCCTTTTCTTCCCTCTACTCGTTGTCGAGGGTACGAACATCCCCTCTTTTTGCAAGTCACTTTTTATTTGTTTATCGGGCGTAACTTACGAACACCCTTCCCCTCCATGTGCTTTTTGCGGTAGTGCGCGGCCTTCCTCCGGTTCGAACCTTTTTTTTGACCCCATTAGTCCGCCGCCCCTCCCTCGTATCCCCTCCCCGCACCTAGCACAAGCCGCGGTTTTTCTTGTTTAATTGGTTCTTTCTCCCTGCACGTTTTTCCTTTTTTCTTCGCACTTCTTTTTTCCCCATATTGACATGCCGAGGCGCCACCAGGAATTGGTTCTAGACTTTTCTTCTCTGCGAACGTCGGCGAACATGCACCTGGACCTTTTTTGTTTTTCGTCTAGGCGCTCTCTTGCGTTTCCACTTCCCCCACCTGCTTAACGAAGACTTCCAGGGGTCGTTTTCCTCTGTTCAGCGTTTGGACGAGGAGAAGCTCGGCCTTGACATTCGGTTCCTTCTTCTGTGCGCCTCTCTAGAAACTTTGGTTTCTGTGGTCCCTTCCTTGGACTTTTCCTGACTTTATTAACGTTGTGTCGCGTTTTTTCCTTTGCGGATCATGACGCCTTGGTTAGGGTGTACGCTTGACTTCTGTGAGAATGAAGATGCCTCCCCGTCCGAATTTTTCTCCCTGCTTTTTTTTGGTCCTGAACCCCTCTTTCCCCCTTGTTTTTGCGCGCTTTTTTTTGAAAAAGTCTCGTCCTCAGACAACAAATTCCCCTATCCTACCCGCTACTTTGTCCTCCAAATGCCCCTTTTTAACGTATGAGCTTGACTTGGATTTTTTTTCCGCTTTTCTGCACGTTTTGTTCTTTTCTATACTCTCCTAGCCCTTTCCCTCCATCTCTAAGGGACTCACTAAAGGTAACCCCCGGCCTCTCTCCCTCTCTCCCAACGTCGTGTTGAATAACCCCGTTTTTTTTGCACGCGGTTTACCCCCTCTCTCACTCGTGTCAATGTTCATTTACGCTTCCGGCTCGGTCCTGCGTTTTTCGTGAAAATTATCTTCTTTCCCCCGTTTTTGTGACCACGAAGGTTGGTTCCCGATTCCCTGCTTTTTAATCTCCGGCCAAAGCTGCTTTTTTTAATGGTTTGGGTACCCCAAAGACCAGCCCGGAATATTTTCTCCCTTTTTTTCTTTCCCTTTCTTGACGTCTTTGACGGCCCGTTTTTCTGTTACCTCTCTTCCTCCTCCCTTTGTGTTGTTTCGTCTATCCCCAATGACCGCGTCCTCTGTGAATGACTGTTCCTCTCTTCGTTCCGTTGCGTTTTGTTTGCAATTCCACCCGGAAGAGGGGAAGTCAGAATACCCTTCTCTTCCTCGCCCTATGGGCAGCACGTCCACCCTCGCTTTTTCTTTCCAGGCTTTATTCCTCTTCTTTCTCGATCTTCTCCCCTCGTGTTGGCTTTCTGCCTCTGTTTTTTCCACCTTCTTTTGGTTGCTCACAAAGACTGGGTTCGCTTTATGGTATTTTTCTTTCCCCGCCCGTAATGACGTCCCTTTTCGGGGTAGTCTTGATGGGCTTTTCCTTAGACTTGGTCCCTTCACGCCCAAAAGCGTTCATAAAGCTTTCAATTCACGTGTCAGAAGTGGTACCCTCTTCCCTGTTCTCTTCCCTTCCCTCGTCTTGTAATGCCACATGGATTTTTTTCTCTTCGTCGTTTAACTTCAAACAATTCGCCACCAATTTTTGTGAGGCCTCTTTTGTTATTCCCCTTGCTGCCTTTAAAGTTGAGTGCAAGTCTTCTTTGTTGGCTCTCTTTCCCTACTCTCCTGCTTTTCCCTTGTATTCACAAACAATGTATTTTGGATCACGCCTTTTCAGACCCCGTTTCCTCTCTCCCTTTCCGTCCTCTCATGTAAAAAACCCTTTCTAGCGTCCCCCACTCGACATGTAACTCCCCTCCTCTGCTCCTTTTCCCCCTTCGACGCGTTTCTTGACGCCTCCCTTTACTTTGTTTGTTGGATTTCAAGAACTCGCTCGTCCTCCTCTCCGCAACCCCCATTTTCTGTGCTGTCCCCCTCCGCTTGGGCTCTTCTACAAATCTTTTCCCTCTGGTTGTTCGTTCTTCTCACGAGGTGACCTTTGATTTACTTGTTGCCCCTTCTTCCCACCTGTTCTTTTCTTTCCCCTCTCTCTCTCCCCAAGAAGAAATGACTCTTTTGGCCAGGTTCCTTTTTTACTACGCGTACTTGGCTCCGCCGCTTTTGCTTAGGTAGCTCCCCCCGACCCGCCGCCGACAACCAAACCTTTGTTGCCATGTTCTTTTTTTTCCCAGATAACCCCCCCCCGTTCTTCCCCCATGTGTTTTGTTTTGCCCATCCCCTCCACCAGCTTTAGTTTTCCGTCTCCTCTTTGCCACAAAATGAATGGACTCGATTTCTCCCTACCTCTCCCCGGTTTCGCGTTTTCCTCCATTCATCCACTTTCCACCATCATTTTCATCCTCCTATCGCACCTTTTTTTTCCCTGGCCCCCTCCCCTCTATTCAAAGAGATCAGCAAATTTGTTTTGTGTCATTTTTAGTATTGAGTAAGGCCTTACTTACCGGGCCCTTCTTTCTTCCTTCTCTTCTTTCAACCTGGATTTGTTCTAACCCCGCGTTACGTGTGTATTGGCAGCTAGGGAATTGTTTTCAACTGAACCATTTATAACGGGTAAGCCTTTTGTTTTTACTATCATCCCCACCTCCACTTCGGTATTCTTTTTGTTTTCAAGGAATAACACCTTGAGGATCCCTCCTTCCGCCGGGGATTCTTAAGTCGAGGCGATTGAGCGGGTTGGGTACTTTTCCCCCGCGATGGTCATCTCCAATCTTACCGATTTTCTTCTCTTTTGCAATGACTTTGCCACTGTTCAGGACTGACTATTTCACTCTTTGCCTTTTTTGGCTTAGCTATGTTTGTCGCCCACAACTAATATGAATTCCCTGACCAAACGGTTTTCCCCCCCTTCCTTGTTCCTTATGGAGAGAATTTTCCCTTCTTGACGACACTCCCATCCAGATCACTCCCATATAGGTCCTCGGGCTCCGTTAAATTTTAAAAAGTTGTGGTGACCTGCATCTGTCCCCCTTTTGGTCCCCCAACCTTTCCCCTACTGCCCTTGCCTATTCCAACTTTTCTAGATCCTACCGTGTTAGAGGAAGTGGTTTACCTCCTGCTTTTTCCTCCCGTCTATCGCAGCTGAGCCTGATAACACTTCTTTTATGTTTGAGTAGCCAATTTTTCTTTTAACACCCTCCCTCAACTGATTGTGATTTTTTATCCCTAAAAACCACCGATCATTCTGGCACCAGTTTCTTTCCCTTGATGGATTGCCATCCGTTCCCATGGCTCGTGTATTTTCCCATCCTTCTCGTACTGGGTCTCCTCCTTGTTTGCCTCATTCCCCCCCTTCTTCGGACTTCACTCCTTCTTTATTTGCTTTCGAATTTCACCTTAGCTCTCCCCCTAACAATCCATACCTATCTTTTTTCTCCCTCTTCTTTATTCGACCCCTCGCCTTAATTGTTCTCGATTTTCCATCCGCCCTCGATGCATCTTTCCTTTTGGTTTGAATTCTTTTGCAAATATGATGTGCCTGTGTTACGCCACAACCTCTTCCCGTCATTTCATCTCGTTCCCCACCTTTTTCCACTTCCCCCTCGACAGGTTCTCATCGGGTTCATTCCCATCGACTTCACAACACTGCATTGTCCTTGCGCTCTCCCTTCTTTTTTCCTGCCTACGTCTTTCCCCCCCAATGCACGAGTTTACTCCCCTCGATTGTAAATTCCTTTCTGTTCCAACCTTCTTTGCGAGGGAGATTCTTGTGTTGTATGCTCCCCCCTCTGGCAAAATGTCCCCTTTTTTTTTCCTCCCCCCTATTGTTTTCAAGGCCTTTTTGACCCTCCCCCCGGTACCAGTTTTCTCTACGGGGATATCTTGTGGTCTACTCTTTAAAAGTTGTGGTTGGGTTTCGGTACCGCTACCCCCACTCCCTTACACCTTTTAACTGCCTTGATCCGCCCCCCCAAGTACTCCTTACTTGTTATTCATAGTTAGTTCCGGTTCCCCCCGCATCCTTTTTCTCCTTTCATATACCTTCCCTTGCTAAGGGATCCCCTGTCTTCATGTTGAGACCTCTCCGCCTCTTGTATTTTGCCGGCAAGGAAGACCAAGCTCTTTTGAGTCACGCTTGAACCTTTTTTCTTGCTTGGCCCCCAGTTTTTTCTAAAACCCCTCCACTTTTACAGCCCCCCCCGTTTCGAGAACACTTTCTGCCCAGACTTTTTTGACGCGGCTGGTGAAGCGGGTCTCTTACTGCCACATTTTTCGTTTCTACTCTTTTCTTCTCTAACGATCTCATCTTTCTTTTTCTGTTCCCTACCTCTTTTTTTTTTTTTCTCTAGTCTACTTTTTCTCCCCACCCTCCCTGGTTGCCATGACTTGTTTGGTTTTCCCCCGGAACCTCCTAGTCCAAACTCTCTTCCTTTCTCCCCCTCCATTGGAGACAGGTTCTCGTGGCTTTTTCGTCCCCAACTTTGTCAAGAGTACCACACTTTCTTCCTCTCTTTCTTTTTATCGAGCCGTTGTTTTCATTCCTGTCACAAACTCCCCTGCCTGTCTCCGGCTGGATTTTTCCCCCTCCATACTGTTTCCTTCGAACGGCCCAGGATTAATACTCTCCCTCTTTTTTTGGGGGTTTTCTGTATTGTCTTACACACTGCTCTTTGTTTTTCCTTGTTTCTTCCTCCGTCTTTTTCTGAGAACATTGGCTGTTACGTTAGTATTTTTTCTTCCCCCAACCCCTTTTCCCCCTCTTGTTTTTTCACGATCCCCTATCCCTCTGGTTTCCCCTGAATTTCACTGTATGGGTACATGGGCGTTGCCAAACAGTCCCCATTTTCGAGACACCCCTACTGTCCCAAGTTCCTGTTTTTCGCCCCCTCCCACCCAATTCTAATGACTCTTTCTCTTCTCTTTTGTTACTCCCTCGCTGTAAAATGGCTGGCAAGTTGCGTATCAACTCCCTTCCTGTGAGTGTAGCCCCCCTATGGCCGACAATCCGTTGATTCTCCTCCCTTTACTGTGGCTCCTTCTTGGTTGGTTGATTGGACCTCTTTTGCTATTCCGGACATCCCCCATGACCACAGCTTTCTTTTTTGCCCCTCGATTTCTTGAGTTTTCCCTTTACTGTTTTGTTCTTCACTATTATTAGTTGAAGCCACTTCTCTCTTTCTCCTTCTACTTCAAGGATTTGGTTTAGGCACAGCCGCCTCCTCCGAGGCCTGCCTATTAGACTTTTAAGAATAGTCTTTTTCTCACTCTCTAAGATAATGTCCTGTCTTTTATTTTTTCCTCCTTCTCGCTCCCTTTCTACCTTTTTCTCCCCTAATTTCGTAGAAGCCGACACTTTTTCTACACTCCCCTTGCAACCCCCCTTTTTTGCTTCTTTCCCCTTTCAGATCTGCTGTCACACTCCCAGCTCTCCTCCCTTCGGGCATATCACGGCCTCCAATGCCTGGCTACCGTTTCGTTTTGTCCGTCCTCAGACCCCTCCCCCTCCGATTGAGAGTGTTTTTGATTGTTCTTCTCTCACCTACTGACCCTCTTTTTTTTTCGAAGTTGCGCCATTCCGATATGGTAATCCCTTTTTTTGGCCCCCCCTGCCTCACTTCCCGATCTCTGCGGCGCGCCATGTTCTTTAGTCAAGTCACCAGGCAAAACTTGTTAGTCCCCTCTTCAGAAACTGCGCCACTGTTGGGTTTTTTTTTTCCCTTTCGGCCGTGTCCATCTCCCACTACTTTGGTGATTTTTTTCGGTCCTTGCTCTCTCCCAACTCCCATGCCTGAACAACTTCCCGAATTTTATTTTCACCATTGTTGTGACTAGACCCCTCAGTACCCTTTCCCTCTTTCCTCATGAGTAGGCTTCCCTCTTTTTTCCCTAAGATGATAAATAAGCTTTCCTTTCCTTTCGTATGACCATCTGAGCAAAGTACACCACCGCCCTTTTTTATTTCTTACGCATCGCTTTCTGTCCCACTTCTCCTCTTTTTTCCGTGTCCAGAAGAAGTATACCATCCCCTCGGATTCTGCGAAATCGACCCCTTATCTCTGGGTCTTTCAAAAGACACTTTCTCTCTGAACATTTCGATAACTTTTTCCCCCCCCTGGTTCCCCCTTTTTTGGCCTCTTTTCTCCCTATTACCCTAATTGAGGGATTCTAATTCTTCCCCCGTGCCCTGATTTCCTTAGTCTCTTTTTCTCTCTTCTATTTTGTTAAGGACGGAAGAAGGAGGGTTTTCGTTTTTTCCCCCAGGTCCTATTTGGCATTTCGGTGATGACCTTGTTCTCACCTGTCTTCCGGGTCTTTAAATCTTGTCCAGTCACTTCTCTCTTTTACTATTTCTACAATCGTGTTTACGATTCTCAACAGCCCTTTGCCCGAACGTGTTAGGACTGATTTTCTGGCACCGCCTTTGTGCTTCTTCTTCGGCCGTTGTCTCCTTCCGAACTCCCCGTCCCCCTCCCCTTCTTCCCTCAAGCAAAGAAACTGTTTTTTTAATTTGCTCTTTTTCCTCTTTCACCCTTTCGGCAAGAAGACCATTTTCTCCTGCTCATCGACTTAAAATGTCCTTTTCACTTTGGACCGGCACAAAACAGGAATGGAAGAACATGGGTTATCGTTCCGGACTTCTTCTTAAACCTTACCAACACGTTTTTGACCTGGGGTTGAGGCTTTTGTTGGCAGCCGCTAGTGCATTCCTAAAAACTCTTAAGGACTCTGGTTGCTTTCGTACATTTTAGTTTTTTCCGAGGAGAGTCAGATTCCTTCTGCATTCGGGAAATTGTTGTTTCCTGCCTAGCACGAGTTGTTGATCAGTTTTTTTGATTTTGTTTTCGTAAGTGCTTCGTCCCGTTTTTGCTCGGCGAAAAAGGTCGTACGAACTTCCCTTTAGTTTTGTATACTCTTTGCAGGTTCTTTTGCTATTAATGCCTGATTCCTTTAAATCGAACGTCAATGGTAATTCGTGCGGACTGGTTTGCACTTCCCCAGTGGTGTTTTTTGCCTTTTTTCATTTTTTTTGATTTTCACGTGCGAACGACACTGCCCCAGACCCAAGGAAATAGAATTGTTCCCCCAGTTCTTTCCCTTTGCGCTTGATTGGTTAATTCTTTCGGTAGCTGTCCTCGATTTTCCTTCATCTCACCCGGATAATTGAATCGCCATACCTATCGAAAATGGCCCTTCTCCCCAGTCTTTTTCTCGCCACGTCTTGGTTTTCTTTTTTCCCCCGCGGTACGTCTCTCGGTCCATTTTAGGGATCTCGCACTCTAGGAGGACGTTTTTTTTGACCTGGGAATGAATTGAATTCTCATGGACGCTCTTTTGTTTTTGTTGACTTCTACCGCTCTTCTCGCGGCCTTCCCTTTTGGGTAATGTGTCCGATCGTACCACTGTGGAAACAAATGCAACTCACGTCCTATTATGAAGTCTCCCCTTGGCGGGATTTTTCGCGGGTATG
>Ga0179593_1364783_pt1 | contig 12688 bp, 13 predicted proteins | sample CZODoug2_1_08_16_FD_185931 | JGI IMG/M metagenome (GOLD analysis project Ga0179593, IMG submission 185931) | Vadose zone soil fungal communities from Angelo Coast Range Reserve, California, USA - CZODoug2_1_08_16fungal (PacBio error correction) | ecosystem: Environmental > Terrestrial > Soil >... | reverse complement strand
TTCTTCCTCCTCAATTAAGACGGTCCGTCCAGCATGAGGATTTTTCGGCTTAACCCCCTCTTTCCTTCAGCTGACGATGGAAATTAAAATGGAGCTGGCGTCTTTTTCTTTTGCTTCCCCCTCCCCACAGCGTTCTGTTTTCCAAATCCTCATTTAGCCAGGACCTTCCCATTTGAGAGGAGGTGCCTTTTTTTTTTCCATTTTTTTTCCGTTCGCGCTACTTGCTGTTACGGCAGCTTCTTTTATGGATAGTTTTTTTTTAGCATTTTTTCCCCCCCTTTCGGTTGCTCTTCGTGAGGCTTAACTCGTGGAATCTCCAGATCTTCTTCTCAATCCCCCTCCACGGTAAATCTTCCAGCAAAAGTGGGTCAAATGGTCGACCAGCCAATGTGCCTCCTCCCCCCTTATCGCGGAGCTCCCCCACCAATACATCGGGAATTTTCCTTTTCCTTTTCCCCCCCCATCGTGAAAGGTTTCCTGAACCCATTTTTTGGCGGTTCTCCCTTATGCGATTTGCTCAAACCCAAAGGAGGTTCCCAGATGTCTATGGTTTTTTTGCAGTTTCCCTTTTTTTTGTCCCGATCTTTTTTCCAGTTGACGGCGGATTTTTCTCCTCACGCGGGCGGCCTTTTCAGTGTTGACCTCTAATCCAGAACTTTCCCTTTACTTCCCTTTGGAACCCCTCTGCCCGAGATTAAAATCCTCCAGCTTTCAAACCCGAGCCGCCCGCAAGATCTTGTCCCCGGTAATCCCCCCTCTTTCGCCGATTTTGGCAGAAATCCCTTCACCCGCACCTTTCCCCCCCCCCTATGTTTTTTCCTGGTGCAGGTTACTCGGTCGCATTTTCTTATTCACTACCCAGAACGCTCTTTCCGATTGAAAGAAGTTTGCGTTGTTGCACGACCCCTTTTCTCGCTTTCCCACCGTCTTTATTAAAGAAGTTTTCATCCCCCGCCGCAACAAGACGGCCCCTTTTTTGTCACATAAACACTCACCCGCCGTTTCTTCTCTTTGGATGAATTTTTCCTGCACAGTAGGATGGATAATACAACCGCGGGTTATTCAGGTTCCCCTATTGTCTGTCCCCCGCTTTTTTCTTTTTATAGATTTGTCCTCCCCCCGTGCTCGTCACTTTGTTGCCCCTCAAGCGCCCCAAAAAAGTTGTCCGACTTTGTCGGAGTGGAACCCCTGTCTCCACTCCTTCAGATTGCACTTTGTCCATTACGTGGTCTAATTCCCCCGGGTTCCCATCGCCTCGAAACGGCGTGCTTTCTAGGAACCCTTTCAGCTATGTCGTCTCAGCCTCGGCCCCCTTCCTTCTGTGATCTCATCGTTTCCCCCCTCTGAATTAAAGTCTGGATTTGGACACTATGGATGTTTTTGCCGTCACGAGTCCTCCGAGACCCCTCGTGTTCCTTCGTTACTTTTCACTGACTGGCTGTTCTTAGGCCAGCCCCTTGTCCCCCCTACGAGACTACTTCACCAAATTCCCACGTTCCGTCCTTCTTCCTTTTACTTTTCTAATAATCAGTTTTGTTGAGTCCGAGATTCCTCCCCCCCACCGTTTGTTTGCTTTTTTGGAAAAGTCTTTGACTTCTTTTAACCGGTCATCTCCCATTCCCCAGAGACAATTCCGCAGTCTTTTCGAGCTCAACTTCCAAAACCTCCTATTAGTACATTTAGAACCAAGAGGGAATGTGACCAGCCCCAGTTTGAGATCGGAGTGAGAATGGCGATTGCCCAAGAAAGTAGCTTTAACCTGCTCTTTTCGACCACTTCTTGATTGCAAGTTCGCTTGTAAAAGCGTCATCCGGCGCCAGCTTTAGGGCGGTTCCCTTTTCGAAAGTTTTAAGTTTTTTTAAGCTCACTTTGGGAACCTTGGTTTTTGCCGCTACATTTTGGAAAGGTTGATTCTTTGAGGTCCCCTTTTTTTTCACTGTAAGATCGAGGGCGATTTGACGCGTCGTCTGTTTTCCTCCACCTCCCAAGCTTTGCCCCGGTCGGGCCCGCCGCCACTTTCGTCCACATCACGCTCCCCCTTCTCGAAGCTTAATATAGACAGGCTCCCCCCCTCTCTGTCCACCATTCACCCCAACGCAAGTTACCGAATTTTTGGCCTTCAACTGATCTCTCTCGTCTTTCTTCACGTCCGCACACCTACAGCAACACACACGCCCCCACCAAGATGCCGTTTCCCCGCCGCCAACACACAACTTTTTCTGCAACCCCCTGCGTCCGTTCTAGTTTCCGTAGTGATCCCTTCCTTACACAAAAGAGCGCCTTCCTTGCTTACGAGTGGTTCTGGATTCACGCTTTAACCACACGATTTTCCCGTGCTCTTGTTTCATCCGACGCATCGCTATTCATGCCGCCCAGACGTCTCAATTTTAGTGGCCCCGACTTCCGGACTGCATGTCCCCCCCCTGAACACCTAGCGGATTAATACACCCTCCCTACGCTACCCCGCTCATCCTTGACCCCAGCGACTTCTGACCTTTTTTTTTCCTTTGCCGCCCGTCCATCTTAGACAACAGTCACCTCATACCTTGCGCCGTTTAACAGATTGCTTTTTTCGAACCTATCGGTATTCTTCCCCCCTCCCGTAGGAGCTCGGCGCTGCCAAAACTTTTGCTGTTCGCAGGTTTCCACTGACAACATTACCTGTAAGGGATTCTGTTCAGTCATTAAAGTTTTTCCCAGCGTCTACACCTGTCTCCCTGGGAAGGCTACGTAGGCTAAGTTTCCCCCCCCCACAACAACACACCTGTCCCACACGGAACGCCCCCCTGCCCCGCCCCACTCTCGCAACGATAACCCATCCCTATCCGTTAACAGCCGTCTTCTTCAAAGACTTCTCCTCTAAAAGTTTTATTCCGTTTTTATCCACTGTTGACAGCCTTCACTCCCCTCCAGCTCCTCGTACGACGCACAGCCCAGTCTCGCAAACGCGCCCGCTCTGGTTCTTGTCCGTCCCTTACATTTTTGTCCCGATTCCCTGGTGAGACGTGCCAGGAATGACCTTTACTCCTTTTCTCTATGCTTCTCCCCCCCCCCTGTTGAGATCTTAGACGGCCTACCCATAAGACAACCGACTACCAACCCTGTACAACTTCCCCGTGCTTCTTACCAGCCACGGCACGTCCTTTTGTCTTTTTTCTTTTTGGATCTGGCGCTTTCGATTCGCCGAACCTCCGTTCCCATCCTTTCCCACCGTCAACACCAGACACCCCTATCGACGGAGGTGACCCTCACACTTGCTTCGGCTCTGGCTCCGATTACTTTTTCGAGTCTTTTGCGTTCCGTGAAACCAACCTTCGTAGAGACTCCTTCTCCTTCTCTCGCTCGATTTCTTGGTGAACTTACTGTACATCACGGTTTCCCTTCTCGCACTCTTTCCAACCTGTTGACCTCCTTTTTTTACGCGTTCGTGTGTTTTCGACGCGCTCAACCTGCTTTATTTCTTGCCCTCTGCACTCTGTGGGGCGCAAGATGTGCTTTGTCTGGGCCTCTGGCCCTAAAGTGCACCGAACTTTCCTCTCTTTTTTTTCCTACGACTTTTCAATCTTCTGTGCCAGATGCAGCCGAGTTCCCGACTTCCCTCTTGAGGCCCGCAGCTTGGGGCCACTAGCGCAGTCTGTCCATCCGGACCAGCGATCCCCCCCCCCCTTTGGGCTTCTACTTTCTAAATGTCTTCCCTAACCCCCCAGACCCTAAACTGCTAAAACCTTTTATATGAAGTCTTCCCCGACCGATTTGAACACGCGGCTGCTTTTGGTTTCTCTCATTCTCGCACCTACTTCTCATGTTTCTCAGGATTCCGTCCCGTCCGGCCCCCTTTCTTGCAACCTTTCCCTCTTACCGTCTATCGCAAGACGTTCGCCCCGGGTCATCGGTTATTTTTCTTCCTTCCACCATTAAGCCCACAGATCTTCTCGTGCAATTTTTCAATCCAGTGTTCCAGTTCATTTTCCCAGAAACCACGTCCGCGCACCAGACATCTCCCTCGTTTCTTTCTATTGGCGGCCGATGTTTGACCCCCCCCCCCCCCGATACGCACGAATCGCTTGCACCACTCCTAGGCATGATGGGACCTAATTTCTTTGACATCAAACCGTTTTTTGCTGATTGTGCCCCTGACCTCAGGCAACGGGTCGTGTCTACGCTTGGCTTACGCTGCAGTCTCTTTAACCTTCATCTCACGAGAGGTGACCTTCCGCACTTGTCCGAGTGAGTTCTCCTCGCTCCAATTCCTCTACCTCCCCCCCCCCCCCCCCGCTTCCCCCAGACCTTCGCGGCTGCCACTCGGCACTGGACTTGTGCCTACGAGGCCTACCCTTTACACCATGCTACGCTTTCTACCCAGCCGCTGGGGTGCTCGTCTCAGGGTTCCTTTGCTTACCACCGTCAATTTGCTGTCCCCCCTCATCAGAATCCCCCCTGTAGACACAACCCCTTCGTTTCTGAATCAGGTTCCATGTCAAAGCTCCTCTCTTGTCCCTGATTTTCCCGCACCCAACTGTCCACCCCTACCCGCCGTCCTGTATTTCACTACGGTTAAAGTCTTTGAGTTGACCCCCGCTCCACCTCTTGGTTTCACTCGTTGAGCTCCCCCTCCTTTCTTTTCCCCCCTCTTCGCCTCACCCCCGGAATGTTGACCTCTCCCCTCTTTTTTAATCACTTAAGCTGCACCCACTCGGTCTTCAGAAATATTGCCACCCGGTTTCAGCTCTGCCCTGAGAGCCACGTGTCGCCCCACCCTCCGCCGGTCCACCTTCTGTCCATTCGTCCATTTTCTTTGGTCAGCACACACACCCCTTGTCTCTGAAAGCCTCACCACCGTTTAATTGGCCCCCGCCGCAATTCGTCCCCCTCGCTTCTCCCGCCACACGTGTCCCACCCTCTCACGCTCCAATGACCGCCCGTAAACGCGCCTCCTGCCCCGCCCGCACCCTCCTCAATCGGTTACCCATTTCTCCGAATTGTCCTACCGACATCATTCCATTTTCAGCATCCCCCTTACGAATTAATTCATACCAACCCGGTAGTGGATTCTCCCCGCCCCGACCCGGTTTATCTCACCCTTTGGCCTCCAGACTGAAAACTTTCTATAGCCATAGAAAGGCCCCCCACCACCCGGAGACCCACCCAGCCCACTTTCACCACACACCGCCCCCTAAATCCTCTCCCACTTTGAATATCTTAGACCGACTCGCCGATACCGCCTCCCTATCCCACAGAGGTTTTTAGGCAAGAACCACAGTTGCCCCCCAAAATCATTTATTTTGAATTTTCGTTTTATTCCATCAGACCCCCTATGTTAGGTGGTTCTGGAACTAGTTTTCTTTTTTAATTTCTCTTTGGGGGGTTTTTATTTTTGGCGTTTTTTATTTCATCACTTTGATATTGTTATTTTATTTTTTTTATTTTTTTCTTTTCTTTTTATTTTGTGTGTACTTTATTTGCTTCTTTTTTTTGTTCCTTTACAATTTGTATTTATTTTTACCTTACTTTCCTCCTTTCCATCACCTTCCCGTAAGTACCAGAGACCGAATCATCAACTTCTTACCCTGCCCCCCGTCCCCTTTCAATCCCCGTCCTTGAGGACACCCTACCCCACCCCTCCCCTCCCTGTTTTCCCCTCCACAGACCCCCCGGCCCCTTCGCTGTTCACCCCCCCCCCCCCCCCCCCCCCTCACCTCGAACTTCCCATAGTACTTCCCGAGAGCCCCACCTCCCCCACCCCCTCGCTCCATTCCCCGACCCGCTCAGGCACCGGCCACTGGTGGCTAGTCATCATCGCCCCCCCGCAACACCTCCCCAGGTGGAGGATTTCTCCGACCCATCTCCTATGCCCCATCTTTTCCACTTCTTAAGGCGCCCCCGTAGTGTTGTCCGTCTCCTCAGGTTACCACCACTCGAAGCCCCCCTATCCCTGACCTTCCTTTTTAGTACCAGAAGTTGCCCGTGTCACGTTTCGTTTCATTCCTTGCATTTTCATTTGCCCTCGCGCCCGATAACGCTTTTTTCGCTCATTGAACCTCGCCCCCTCTCCGATCATTACAATTCTTTTTTCGACCCTAAAGTTGGCTGGTTGATTCACTGCCCATCCGATCCTTTTTGATCTTTTCTCCCTCTTTTTGTTGGCAGTCACACGACTTTTGCCTTCCGCATTATTGTCCTCCCCACCTTAGTTTTTGCAAAAACCCTTTTTTCGCGCCTCGATGTCCTTCAACCTTCGGCTGTCGTTGTCGAGGACCGAAAACACGCTTGAAAGCGTCCGGACTACCCAATCAGCAACTGAGCCCTTCCCCACTTTGGCGCTGAGCCCCGCGTCCACGGGACCCCCGTTACGGGTTACACGACGAGGAGCGACGAGCCCAGATTTTTTTTTTTTTGCGGTTTTCCGTTTTCCACCACACACCCATTGCAGACTGACGCATTCGTGAGAACTAAGTTTACCGACTCGCCCCCCCCCCCCCCCCATTTCCACGTCTTCCAGTAAGTTCGCCTGCCCCGTGGTAACTGTTCGACCAGCAATTCGTTCTCCAAGGCTGCGTGTGGCTGAATTGTCTGAATGACGGTCTGGATTCTCCCCACCTTCCCCTTTTGCAAGCCCCGCTTCCCCTCAGCGTTGATGAACCCGACAACCAACAGGTTCCGTCCCTTCTGAGATTTTTGGCCTATGCGTCGACGCTTTTCCCCCGCACGGGTGATTTTTCATGCATCTTTGACGCTTCGGTTACGATTACACTCCTTTCAGCGTCACAGAACGCGCTTTATACTTCTCCTCTTTTCCAGACGATTCTATTAAGTTCCCCCCCCCCCCCCCTCCCCTCGCACCACAAAGTCATACGTTATTGAAGAACCCTACCTTTTCACCGCGAACTATGAACAACATGTGTACTTTTCTGCATTCGCCGCCTAGCTTGTCCGCAAGGCTCTTTTCTACGCCAGGCGACTAGGTCGACGGTCATGACGACCACGCCTTACGCCCCTTTCAATCTTCCGTTTTTTTCCCCCGCCGTTTTATAGCGTCGTACCTCATCCGTTTCTTCTTTTCTCCGAAGTCCCCTCTCCACCAACCGGACGATCCGTGAACTCCCAACCCCCGCACACCCTCGCCGTTCTCTCTCTTGTATGTTGTCCTCTTAACGTTTTCGCCATATCCCCCCCAATGCTTTTTTCCTTATATACTCGGTCCCCTCAATCTGCCCCCTTTTTTCTGAACCGGGAGTCCGACTTGTAGCGTCTTCACCTTTGTTGTCTTTCTGCGTTGGGTATTGTTGAACTTCTTTCTTTTTTTTCCCTTAATTTGTGTATTTTATTTTTTCGTTTCTTTTTTTGAGTCGTCTCCCCTCTACGTTGTGTATTTTGTGGCCATGATGTGATTCTATTTTTTTAACGTCGGTCTTTTGTTTTTCGTCTTGTTGACTTTCTTTATACCCCCCCCCGCACTCTGACCCGCGCCACCTTCCTTTTCCGTTTTTACTCTCATGTACTCGTCTGCACATTCACGGCTTTGATCTTTTGCCCCGCACCCAGGCGCAGCCATCCAGAGAGGCCGCACCCCGTTGCTCTATTCATCCTGCCTGACTCTGTTTTTTTCCACAAGTTGTCCCCATAGAGAAAAGTCGTACATTCCACCTGGGGTCTCTTTCTTTCTATCCGTTTTTGATCACACATCCCATTGGGAACCGCTCGACGTTTATCTTATTTTTCCTCACGCTCCCTATTCATTTATCTCCTCCAGTCCTTTCTCGCCATTTTAGCCCCCCAGGTTTTTCACAGCCCATGCTTCTCACCCCCTGCCATTGTCGGCCCCTCATCGCTAGCTAGCTACCCTCAGGGCCAGCCTTCCACACCCGTGCTTATCCAAGAGACCCTAAAAAATCCCCGGCCACGCCGCCTCTCATTGAGCCTCGCTTCTGCCCTTCATTAGCAGCACCACTGTCCTGACAAACCCACCTCGAGGACGCCCGAGCACACGTCGTGTATTGTCGAACCAAGTAGTTTTCCCACTCACACCTATTCCGGCTTTTACTATTTGTTTCCGCCCCTTGCAACTCTGAATTGTCTTCCCCAACCCACCCCGCGTGATTCAACCCCCTCTCCTCCCCAACGTTTGTGATTTCCTACCGCCGCAGCCTTTACACCACCCCTGACCCCCCTTTTTTCCCATTTCTGCCCGTTTCCAAACGACCCTTTACACCGAACCACGAGCTCAGCCCCCCATCGGGTCCCCCCCGGGCGAGCTCTCCAACCTTCCTTTTTTTCAACTTTCTCCATTGATCTCCCTTCCGTAGTTTTTTTCTTTGATTGTTCACCTCGAGTTTTACCTTTACTTGGGTAAGGGCCCTTCCGCCGGCGCGAGAATTTTTCTACCCCTTTAAATTCTTGAACCGATGACGGCCCCGATTCCTTATTGACAGGCACTCTCACTAATACGACATCCGACCACCCACGACCCCCCCACCCCCCCTCCTTACACCTATACACCACCCCCTGCAGCTTTCCAGTTTCGGGTCCCTGATGAAAGTACCCTCCGTTTGAACCCCAATCAGTTTCCCTACAGATCGAGTTGAGCTTATACGCACAGAGTATTTTTGCGCGTTTTGTTGAACTTGATAAGCTCAAGTTTTTGATACCGGTAACTCTTTCATGCTTCTCCTGTTCCTTTTTTCGGCCTTCGTTCCCCCCTTCTGGCATCCCCCCCAGTACCCCGCTGCACACTTCTTCTCCTCCCCAACACCCCCCCCCATTACCCCCCCTCACCGACCCCCCCGACTAGCCCGTGGAACCTTACCCTCCCCTTCCCATGTTTTTTACCCCAGCTCCACCCCCAGCGGACAACGCACGTTTTTTTCCCTTCAAGATTTCCGTGTTCAGCACCCCCTTCCGGCACCTTCCCTTATCTGCCACGCCACCCTTCACACCGCGCTCCAGGGAAGCAGACAGCGGCCACAATTGCGGTGGTCACAGGTCACCGCGGCAGGTTTACGCTTCGATGTCTCCGTAACTTTCAGACTTCAACGCCCTTTGCCCGCACTTCTCACGACGCGTTCCCACAGACCCTTGGTCGCGGTAAAACGGAAACAGACGTCACCTCTTTAATCCTTGCACTACTCCCACTTTTTTCCCATTTACTACATTTCCCCCACGCTGACCACCTATTTCAGATCCTTTCTCTTGCACTTTGCTGAGTTGCCGCACCCCGACTCAAGCTTTCTCTTTGCGAAGGCTAGCGAAACGCACTCCGCCCAGCTCCCCTTGTTCCCCTCTTTTCCTACATGTTCCACCACCCCGCAAAGTCCTCTATATGGCTCCCCGCCCGCCCGCTCAATGTGCCCCCCCGTTATTGACTCTCGCCCCGCTTTGTCTTTGGTATTTGCTTTTGCTTTTGTTTTTGTTGCTGAGATTCAGAATGATTAGGGACCTTCCGCACCGTTGCTTCCCGTCCTGCTATTGTGATTGGTTTTTTTTTTTGGTGTTTTGTTATTTTGTTGGCTTCTGGGATTTGACGTATTGCTTCTGGTCCCTCTTTTTTTCCTTTTTTAATGGCTTTCCTCTTGCCTCCTTCCCCTGCACAAACCCCGTGCCGCTTCAACCCTAACACCTCAGCAATAGCAAAGGCAGTTCTTTGGGTCCTACTCACACCCACCCTTTTGCCCCCCCTTCTTTTCTTTTTGTTCTTTGGAGCCTTGTTCCGTGTTACAAAACCCAGACTCGCTGGTCCTTCCCGCGGACAATCCTCTTTTCTGACGTCACCTGGGCATTTTACGCCTGCCATTGGTTACCGAACACTGTCCCCTTTTGGCTTCTCTTCCTGTTTTTTGGCTTTTGCTTGTCCTCAAACCCCTTGGTGCGCCCGCCCTTTCTTGACCACCGCACGACACTCTCTTTCTTTTTGTCTTTTCAAGCAAGAAACCCCTCGCACAGAACATCCTTTTTTTACTATAGTTCCAGAGCTTCCCCTCCCGCTACGGCGGATGGACTGAAGGAGTCCCCTTTGCCGTGAGACGCTTTGGCCTTTTTTAGGTTACACCTCCTGCCCCGCACCTCCTCCTCTTGGTCCCCTTTGCACTGATCCTCACCCCTTGATCACGTTTACCCGACCCACCCACCCGGCCCGAAACCTACCAGCCCTACTAGGTGCGACTACGTCACCCCAGCATCTTGATTCTTTGGACCAACGCAGTCTCCTCTGATGCAACACTTTCTCACTCCGAGCCCCCCCCCCCCCCCACCCCGCCCCCCCCCCCGCAGCCACCCCCCACACCCCAAGCTCACCCCCCCCCCGAACCCCCCCCCCCCCCCCCCCCACCTCCTCCCCGCCACCCCCCCCCCCCACTAGCCGCTCCACCCCCCCCCCCCCCAGTCCCCCCCACCACCCTGGCGGCTGCACTTCCAGTGCCCCTCCCCCACGCCCCCGACATTCTCCGTTCACCGACACGTTCGCCACCCCCCCCCCCCCTGTGGGCAGACCCCCCCCCCCCGCAAAACCTCTTTCCTTCAGGCAGGCCTCATTAGTAGATCCCCTTACAGCCCACACAGACCCCTCCTATATTGACTTTGACTCCCCCCTCCACGGATGCACTCTACTCAAAGCTCCGGCACCACTAGGATCATACTTATCAGCTTTTTTTCTCCTGCCCCGATTCTTCCTCCCTTCGACAATCCAGAACTCAATTGGTCCCTCTTGGAAAATTTACCCCCCCCCTTTCTTTCCCCTTCCTTTTTCTTGACCTCTGGTGCGACTTTGTCCGGCCGCCACTTCCGGGAAATCATTAGATCCCCTTCTAACTCCCCCCTTTCTTTAGATGCCGCTTCCAATATTTTCTTAGGACCCAAATAACTTTCGACGCCCTTCCTCCACATTGTCCGAGTCCCCAATTCTTAGGAAGGTTTTATCATCGCAAGCGGCTGCATCTGCCCCCCCCCTCATGTATACGTGAGTTTTTGCCGAAACTTCCCGAGTCCCCCCCCTCACCGCTAGCGTCTTTGATAGAGCAGCATACCTGACTTGACCGACGAGTCAGAAAAGTTCCCCAATCAGCGAAGCTCTCCCCTTTTCCAAGTTCCCCCTTATCCCTTTTCCTCCCTCATCTGTTTTGAAGATTCCCCGCCCCGTTTTTCCTTTTCGACTTCTTATTTGGAAAGCGCTTTTCGGGGGTTTCCGTTTTTTCGGACGAGCCCCCTAGCCTTTATAGATTTGAGCTTCCCTCGCCATTTTTCGCACTTCGTAGTACATTCCAAGCGTCCCTTTCCTGACAGTTTTTCATCTCCCATGTGCCTCTTACTTTTTTCCGAGGATGCATCTGCTTCCCCTTGCTCCGCCACTCCTTGAGAAGGTTTGCCTTTGTCACCCCGAACCGGTAGAGTTCCCTTTCCTTTTTTTGATTCTTTTTAGTTCCTTTACTTTCTTCACCGTTCGTTAACCCGTTTTTTCTTTGCTTGACCGACAGTACCCCAACTTTTTTTCTACCCCGTTCGGGCCACTCTCAATTTCGACTCACGTTGTCAAGTCTTTGTCCCCGTTTATACTGCTCAGACTTCGGGCGATGATCCCCCGCTGTTCCTTTGTGCAGCATCCAAGAGAGAACTGTTTGTGGGATTGATTTTTAACTTCTTTCAGTCTGGGACGTTTGAGACTTCGAGTCGACGCGCCCTTTTCTGCTGCCCCTTTCTTTTCTTCCCCCGCCCCACCCCCCACCCGCTCGAATCCTTTTTCTTGCCTCTTCCTGGACTGCTCGTTGAAGACCCTGTTCCACCCGCCGTCCCGATCCCGAATCCCCCCCTCCCCGACGTCCATTTTTCCGTAAAAGATCCTTTCGCACCCCACGGTAGCTTACCTTTCCGCCCCCTCCCCTTCGGCTCGACTTCGGTGATTTCCCCCCGCCCGCCTCCCCGGTTCTGGAATCTACGTTCCTTCCTTTCTTGTGCAGCTTCTTTTCCCATCTATAAGCTTTAATGATTGCCCGCTTCCCATAGTCGCATTACCCCTTTAGGCCCCTTCTTGCCTGATTTTCTTCTTATTTTTTAGCCCCGCCCCGTTCCCGGATTTTTTACCCCCTCGATGACCACGCCCTTTCCTAACTCTCCTCCCTTTTTTTTTCCCTGTAGACCCCCATTCGATGAGACCCCACCTTTCCCCCCCCCCCCCCCCCCCGAGTTTCCCCCAGACCGTTTCCCCGATGGTCCCCACTCCAGACCTTGTTTTTTCCTGTAGTGTTTTTTTCCTGGGTATTGAGCCCCCCAACACGCCCGTCCCGTCCCCATCGGCTTAAAAAAATAGTTATGGTTTCCAGGTTTCCAACGGTTGCACAGTTTCCCCTTCACCTTTTCATTATGTGTTTCAACTTTTCTTACTGCCTCCCTTAGAGCCCATCTCTCGAGCTCAAGGTTTCCCCCACCCGAAGCACCACGAACCCTCCTTTTCATCTATTTTTACCTCCCAAGTTTTTCACAGCCTCGCTTTCATCTTTTGACTATTGCTGTCTTTCCGTAACGTTTTTCAACGTTCTTCTCCCCAAACAACCACCCCCCCCCCAACCCCACCCCCCCCCCCCCACCCCCCCCACCCCCCCCCCCCCCGAAGGCATACCTCAAAGCGCAGCAAAATTGTCTGAACCCCCCGGTTCCCAATGCTACACCGCTCTTGGGGGAATCAGACTCTCCTCGATTTATTCTG
>Ga0179593_1346890_pt1 | contig 12688 bp, 13 predicted proteins | sample CZODoug2_1_08_16_FD_185931 | JGI IMG/M metagenome (GOLD analysis project Ga0179593, IMG submission 185931) | Vadose zone soil fungal communities from Angelo Coast Range Reserve, California, USA - CZODoug2_1_08_16fungal (PacBio error correction) | ecosystem: Environmental > Terrestrial > Soil >... | reverse complement strand
CCCCTAGCTGCTCTTTTTCTTCCCCCTTACCCCTTCGTCTTTTTCTCTGTTACGGTGGATCAACCAAAGCTTTTTCTAGACTTTTATCGTTGCTTGCCTGTCCTCACCCATCTGGGAGTTCGATAATTGTACCATCATTTTCTGTTCTACCTTTTCCCCTCTAGCTGCTGTCCACTCATACGTTCAAGTTGAGTTTTTGAATCCAACATCCCCGCGTTGCAGGGGTTTTTCTTTAAGCATGTATGCCTTCATCCCCGTAATTCCATCCAGCCTCTAACCTGTTTCCTCAGGCTTTCCCCCCTATCCCGATGGTTTGCAGCTTTTTCTACAGCGCTCTTGGTCTTTTTCCCATCCTTTGAACCCATAACCGAGGTTCCGAAGAACCATACCATCCCAAGTTAGTGAAAAGGGTCATTTCTCTCCCCTCCCAAACCCCTTGTCCTTCTACTTCCTTTCCGAAGCGCCGGTTATTTCTCACTTGCAGTGTGATCACTGGGTACGTCAATTTTTCCCCCGACAAAGCATGAGCTCTTCTTTCGACGGCTAAGCATGAAGGCGTTTTCGCTTAACATTTTGACTGGCCAGAATACCACTATCTTTTTCATTTCTGATCCTTCTTCCTTCCCCCCCTTCACCCCTAGCTTTTTTTCTATGAGTTTACGTTCGTCATTCTCCCGACCTTTCTCCCCCGGGCTTCCCAGCTCTGGTGCTATTCTGTATGAACCCTCTTCGTGACTTGGTGGTTCCCACATGCCTGGATTCTGGATTCCTTTGATACGCTGCATTTCGCCCTCTCTCTTCTCATACTTTTGTGGTCTGTTTCTCCTCCGTCTCCCGTAGATGGAGTATTCTCTCTTTAAATCCAGATCTGCCTCCTCCTTTCGCCCCCAACTGTCTCGGGTCTCTTCCCTTTGGTATTCCCTCTTTTGTATCATCCATTTCCTATGAATTGACTCCTGTACCCTTTGATAGGGATGGAGACGGCCTTTGCCCAGCTTTTCTCCCTATATCATACAAGATTTTTTTTTTTTTTCTCGACAAATGATTTCTCTCGGTCGCGCGTCTTCTGTATTGCTCCGTCTGAGAGACGTCTTTGTGTCCCCCTTTCCTTCCCCCTGCACATGGAGCAATAAGTGTTTCACTCAGGGCAGGTTCGAATCGGATCTCATTCAGAGTTTTTCATGACTGTCCTCCCTTCGGTCACTGGGTTAACCTCTTCAGGATTTTTTTTTTTTAATGACGTTGAGGTTCCATCAGTGGTACTGTTCCTCTGTCCAAAATAGAGCTGAGACCCTTGCTCATTTCTAGGTGCTAGAAGATTTACACTGTTGTCGAAATTGTTCTTGTAATGTCCTTGCTGCACTTCTTTTTCCCCTCTTTTCGGGTTTGTTGAGTTGTACCCCCCCAGTTAGGATTGGTTTCTTTCTTTTCCTCCCGCTGATTTGAGCCTTTGCATTCCTTAATTTATATAGTGTAACTTGAGTTTTTTTTGCCCCCCAATGTCACAAGCTCCACCTCTGCTCTCCAACTCTTTTTTTCCATTTAGGATTACCTTCTAAATTTTGTTCCCTCCTTTTCCCCCCAATGCGTCGCTATTTTACCATGTCCCCCTACTGTCGTATTCGCTATCCTCCCCTCAAAGCTGTAATCTCTTTCATCGTTCTTTAGTTTTTTGAGGAATTTGCTCAGTTGCCTCTCCTCCCCGTTAACAGTCCCCCAACAATTGGCACATACTTTCTTCTCAATTTCCCGTCTTTTTTTTTCAGAACATTGGCCTTGATTCGTCCCCATTTGTTGTTTTAGGTACTTCTTATTTAAGTTCGACCAGCGCTTATTCTGCAGGACTCATCCGTCATCCCCTTCTTCAGTGACTGTTTGCTTGTCGTACTAGTCCAGTTTACCCCCCCCAGTAGAAACATTTATTCTCCCTTGAAGCTGGCTTAGTTCGGATGATGTTCCTTTCCGCCTTTCCTGCTTGACTGTATCCTCTCGGCCGACCCGCAATATTCTGCTTAAAGTTTATTTGAAGCCTACTTAATGTATGTGAGATGGACTCTTTCATAAGTGTGACCAGAAACCCCGTTCTTCTTTCTTCTGCTGTGTCCCCTTTTCTAATCCTTATCTACTCTCTGTTTTTAGTGGTTCTCCGCTTAAGCCCTTCTGACAAATTTTAGTGGGGTGTTACCCGGTTTCTCAGGGTACAAAGTTGCTTTTCGGTCTTTCCATGTTCTTACCCCTCGTTTCCCCCCCGGTTTGTCGAGGGATAATCCCCCCACAAACATGAAGCAATCCGTTGCTTTTTTTGGCTTTTTTGACCCTGAATGTATTTCCCATGGCCAATGACGCCTGCTAGTTAATTTCCCGAGCCAGGTTGCTCCCCTTTTTTTTCGCAAGGGAAAGGTGATTCTTCACTTGAATCTCCTATTCGGCAATTTAAGACGTTCTCGAGCCTCTTCTTTCTTTTCCCGCTGCCCTGTCATTTCTTGGATAGAACCGGACGTTCTAGTCTGGATTTTTTTCTCCTTCCCTTTAAAGAGCGTGCTTCCTTACGTCTTTCCCAGCCAAGTTGGTGGACCCCCACAAGATACTCTGCCTTTGTTTTTTCCCCTTCCCTCCTTCCCTTATTACTTCTTCTCTTTCCATTTTAATTTGTTTTCTTACGTCCGTGATGAGGTTTTTTTCAAGTTGGTACCTTCCTTCACTTATCCGCCTTGCTGAAGGGTCACTTCCATAACGAATGTTTTTCCTTTTTCTCCATTTCTTATCCTCTTCTCTTCTTTTCTTCTCCCTAAGTTTTGTGAGCGCTTTCATCTCGCACCCTGCGCCAAAAAGCTTATCGGTATGTATTTGTAATGCGAAACCCTTGCTTTCGAAGTAGGAAGGCTGTTCCACCCCCAACTTAAGACCCTCTTTCTTCCCGGGCCCCAAAACTCTGTTTCCCTTTATTCTAAAGTCCTTCTATTTCTAGAGGGAATGTCGTTTGAACATCTATGACCCCCCATTCCCCCATCGATTCCCCTTGGGCAGCTTTGTACCTTACGAACTAAGCGCTGGAAGAGAGGAAGTCATCGATCTCGTTACTCCGGCACTCCCCGTTGCGACCCCCCTCTTTTCGTCGTTAAACCTCCAAGCGTTGGACGTTCTCCCCAAAAAGCCTAAGATATTAGATCTTACCCCCCCTTGTGCTCCCTGTATGTTTTTGGCTTTCCACCTGGTCAAACCCTGGCCTCGTTCATGACCTAGTTTTTTCTGTCCCTTGACATACCACAAGGCCAACGACCAGTCCAACCAAAAGCCCTTGAGTTGTAAAGCATGTTAATTTTTTTAGCCGCTAGATTCTGACTTTAAGGTAGACCTTCCGTCCCACCTTTTTATCCCCCCTTCCTCCCCATTCAACCTTCCAACCACCTCATTTCCATCCCCGTAGAGCCCCCTCAGTCCGAATTATTTCTTTTCCCCACCTCGAGACATGCTATAATAAGGGTTTCTTCTTTATTAATCTGACACTTCTCCAAAGTCCCCCCTAATATCTAATTTAAGACGGACTCTGTCTTCCCCTCTTTTCCCCTTGCCGGTTTTCTCTTGGACAGTTGTCCCAAAACTTTATAAGCCTCTTGCCGCCTACCGCTTTTTTTCTGCAATAAATGTGCTACCTTTTTTGGATTACTGGATTGGCAATTCTCCCCGCCAACAAAGGCCAACAGTAGAATTCACGCCTAGGACTCTGGCTGACCTTCTCTCTTTCCGAACTTGAAAATATGAAAGTCCCTCCCAGAACTATTACCCTTTTTTTCACTTTTGATGAAAGCCCCACACTCGAGGGTTATGATGGAGAAGCCGTATTGCCTGTGAGGTTGCGTCTTTTTTCTTCTCTTTCCATCTCCCCCCAGGATTGCTTGCCTCCTCCCTCACACTGCACAGGCCTGGATACTACTTGTTCTGATTCACACCTACCGACCTTCTGATGCATGGTAGAGCGATTTAGCATAAGGGGGAATAGCCGTATCTTTTTTTGACCTTGTCCCACCCTTTTCTCTCTTTCCTCGTAACTGGTGTCATCCCCCCCCACAACGTTTTTTCCCTCTTGGCGATTGGTGTGACTGCAGCCACAAATCCTGTCCAAGACCACTGAGCTTTCACGTGGGTTCTCCTTCTCCTTCTGACCATAGCTCTTCCATCCACGTGACTTCCCCCTCCCCTGGGTTTGATTGTGTATCCACTCACCCCAACATCCTTCTCTGTTCGACCTGCCTCTTCATGCTCCCTAATCAAAGACTCTGAACCATGTTGGACTTCACTGCAGCACCCGCTGCTCGATGGACTCCCCTAACTCCCGCTCTTCTGACAGAGTAACCTACCGTCTTCACTCCCCTCCAAAACTGCCCTATCACACTCAATGTTCTCTTTTTACACACGTCTGACTTGTATTACGATTTCCGGATCTCCCCTTCTGGCCTATCATTGCTCTTTGACAAAGGTGGATTCCCTTCCTTCCTCATCGATCCGTTCAGACGGCTCAGACGGTTTTTCTCTTAAAAGACGGTTCTTTTCTTTCCCTCTTACAACCTCTTAGGGTAGACTCTCCCATTCCCTCTCCTTATATAGCTTTTCCGTTCGTCATTATATGCCTCCCCTTTTTCTTCAACCGGTCGTACCCCCCACAGTTTTAACTCTGTTTTACAGCCCGCGATTTCATGTGAACCGCTTCTTACTCTTGATTTCTCCTCGTTAAGATACGTGCTGACTAATATTTCTCCTTCTCCTCCTCGTTTTGTAGGCTGATTCGTTTTTCGTAGACGTGTCTCCTAGTTATCCCCCCATCAGCCCTCGCCGTTTCCTCCACCAATGCCGTTCCTTTGATATATGCACTCTGCTTTTTTTCTTTTCAATCAATGTGCGGATGAATGCCGACCGTCCCCCTCTTCTTCCCTTATAGACTTCCTTGAAGTCGAAGTGATACGCCACTACAAGTAAAGTCGTTTGTATTCAATTAAACTAGGCAGCGGTAGCCGCCGTAGTTCGTCTGCGGACTTTCTCCTCCTACTCTTCCGATGTAGGGACCGTTTCGGTCATATTGGAATTGAGCGTCCCCAAGGGTGCCCGCTCTGATTGAAGTATCCTTTCATTCAAGTTTTTTCGAAGTTTCCCCTTTGTTTCCCATTTTCCTTCGTTTTTGCTGTTCCTTGATTTCTTTGTAGGCTCTCCCTCCTGATCCCTGATGTCCCATATGCTCATCGTCTCTTTTGAGCAGCAAGGTTCCTCGTGCTGTGAAAATGTATTCTCGTTCCGGATCTTGCTTACCCCTGAACAGCGTTTAAGGATTGTGATTTTGTATTCACCCCTCCACCCAGTTAGTTTCCGGCTTCTTTTCCGCGCTAGTTTCTTTCATCACCTGGTCTTTTTGTCGTACCTATTCGTTACATGATTGTGATGCAATTTCACCCAGCCCGTACAACTTTCCTTACCCCTAGGCCCCTCACTTGTTTTGTCCTCTCAAATGCTCTCCCCTGATGCTATCTCTCCCCTTCCCTTCACTGACTTCGTGAGTGACCTCCCACGTCTGACACTTTTCTCCCTCCTGCTTCGTCTCTGTCCGTCTTCCTTCTTATTGTCGGCACCGATCTGCCCTCAAATTGGCAATACGGCTTTCTCCAACTTTCCCCCGAGTCTTGTTGTCCCAACCATTTTGCACAATTTTTCCTCTTGAGTCCCATGCTTAGGGCTTCAATCCCGCCATCGCTTCTTCTTTTGACCGTTGAAAGATATCCCCTGAGAATCGACTGTTGGCTTGTGACGATTTTCCACCTTTCAATCACCCCCCCCCCCCTTAGCCACCTTCTTTTCCCCGCTTGACTCTTCCTTTTTTTTTTTTAGGTTTCTGTTGAATTCGATTCCCGCCTTAATGGGTAGTATTATACGACGAGTTGAGCCAAAGTGCGCGTAACGGTCGTCGCAAGCTAAATTACCTTGGACTTTATTTGTGAGTCTCTTTCATATTTTCATCAACCCCAAGAAGAAACCAGGAGTAGAGCAAGATTCCGACAGTATTATCATAATATCGTAAAACTTCCTTTGTCGGGGTTTTTACGCGATTCTCTGATGCCAGTGTTTTCACCCCTTGGTGGATGGGGCCCATGCTTTTTCACAATTTTTTAGGAATTCCCCTTGGTTTCACCTACCGCTAGAGGTCTTTTGCGCCCCCATTACACTTTCCCTCCCTCTGCGTGCAGTGTTGTTGTTTAGTCGTGTTTCCCTTTTTCCTCCCCCCCTTTCCTTTTTTTAGAGTTCATTCAACTGAGGCCCCTTTTTTGTCTGTCTGTTCTCCGACACGTTAGCCATTTCAATTTTCTTATACAGGCCTTATGCCATCATTGTTCATCGTGCCCTTTAAGCATCTGCGCTCCCGTCTTTCTGTTTACTCCCTCTTGACTTTCCTTCTTGGTCCCTTCTGGTTTCTAGTCTCATCTGACTTTCCCCCGATCTTCCATTCTTGCCTTAATTCGTCAGGTCCCCTTTGGATGCCTCTTTGTTCAACAGATCCTTCTTGGCTTTTTTTTGCCTATATTTCTTTCCACCTCCTTCCGTATTTAGATTTTATTTCTTCTTCTTCTAGTGTCGTGCGTAAATTTTCCTGACTAACTTTCTCCTCCTTCTGAATTTTGTCGTCATGTCCATGATAGGTTGGCAGTCACCCTTTTGTCTCCCTTTTTCCTCCTCCTCTTTGTTTTGTTTCTCGACTCTCTTTCTCTCCCTTTGATAGTTTTCCTTCATGACGCACCATTCAAGGCGGCGTTCAGGACCGGCCTTCCCCTTTCGCCCATTATCGTGGCCACTAATCCACCCTGCTTTTAATTCCCTTCGACTGGAAGTTCCATATATGTCCCCCCCCCATCCTTTTTTTGCGGTCTCTTTTTTTTGCCACAAGCTTGAGGTCAATGGGGACTTCAGCTAAAGCACTCTCTGGACTAGACAGGATCAGATCGTCCGACCGCCACGCCGATTTCCCAATGCACCTATACCTGGCTCGGTACCCCACACCGAGTTCAAGTTCTGCCTCTCGTCGGGCTTAACCGTCTTGCTGCTACAATCTCGTTCCTCCTGTTGGAGTCATCCCCTTTCCTTTTTTCCACGCGTGGTCATGATCCCTTTTACCGCTCTGTCACTCAGGCGTGAATTGTTTGGACGGTCGTCAACCAAGACTGAGGTCCCATCTCCCACACAATGCCCCCTTCCCTGATAGTCGCGTACGATTGGAATTTAGGGTTGTACCCGATTTTCCCCCCTTTTTGTACTTTTTAACAAGGGACTTTCCTTATTAGTCTCCCGCCCCTTACACCCCTTTTTCCCCCCTACCTTCCCTCGTCACTCTCGCAAACCCCCCCTCTCACGTCCGCTAGTTTCGCTCTTCTTGATGTCCCATATTTCCACTCGCATCCACTCTGTCTTCTTCTTTCAAAATCATGACAGCCTCACACCTTACACATCTTCTCCACCTTAATGCACGAATACTTTTAAATCTCGTTCTCCCTGCCCCTTAAATTACCTTTTGGCACCTTCACCCTGAAAAATTTAGTAAGCATTTAAGAGGTCGGCCATCCCTTTTTCTCACTTTTTTTTCTTTGGCTCCTTCCCGTGGCCCCCATTACGCGCCCAAAACATTGGTCCACTTTCTGCTTGTTATAGGCCCCCCCGACCTCTTTGTGACATTTTTTCTATTTCACTTGCCCTACCCCCCCACGGAATTTACCCTCATTTCCCACAAGTCAACCCCCCCCGTCCCCCAGATTGTTTCGATTGAGAAGAAGCCGTATCCCAATTGTAGTTCCTGTCTTTTCCCCTTGATCATTTCAAATACCGCACGGCTTTGCCGCGGAACCTCTGTCAAAGTATTTCCTTTTTCTTTTGATCAAATCCTACCGCAGGTCCTGTGAGCTCGCCAGGATATCCTTCCTCCATTATATTTCCCCCCACCATTCATTTTCGTGGAGCCTGTAAAGGTTTCTCCTATTATGCTTCGGTGCGAGTTTTTCTTTTTCATTGGCAGCACCAAAATATTTTTTGACCCCTGCAAGACCTATTTTTGGACTCGCTCCCCCAAATTGCCATCGTTGACATTTTTCGCTCTTGACCCCAGACCCCAGTTTTGTGCTTTGTGCCCCTCCACACCCCCTCCTTAAAAGCTGTTCAGTAAGCCAGTGCCCTTCAGACTAATCATCAATTTTACAGCCCTCTTTAATTTTGGACTCTTAGCCCCTCTCCGATAGCAGAGGGATTCGAAGACTCTATTTAGTCCAATCCTCTCTCTGCTTTCCAGGAACTGAATCTCCCCAATACGAACGATCCATGCCTTACTTTTATTTTTCTCCCCATAAAAACCCCTTCTGACTCGACTCCCTCTTCCCCTTCTGCGCGGTTTTCATGGTTAGAAACCTGCCCTGTGTCCCGTACATAGGAAGACCTTCTTCTCTCAGTACGTAGCAAGCCAGGGTCAAAGTCTTCCCGGTCTTCTGATTAAAATTTTTTTCATCTACCCCTCTCCTTTCCTTCCTCTGAGATACTTCTCTCTTCCTGTCTACTCCCTTCCTTTCCGAGAGTTTACGTACTATCCCGCCGGTAGTTTACCCAGGCTCTGTTTTCCTCTGTCTTCTCTGCCTGGAGTAAATTTGGTTTGATTATAACCTGGTAACCCCCCCTTCTACGTGATTCCTCACCCCTTTCCTCCTTCCCTTTTTTTTCTCTCGATTTCGCTTCCCCTGATTTTTTTTCCCGTACTCTTTATCAACCCCTATCAGCATCCGAAGGGCCGATTAATTACTATATGCACCTTTTCGTTACGGTTGAGACTCCCCCATGGAGGATCTTTTCATTGAACGTCTTTTTAAGATCGACGGCCTGCAGTCGACAGCCTTCCTCACCTTCTCCCCCCCCTCCTCCTTGGTATTCTGCCAGATTTTAAAACCCCTGATTTTTCAGCGCAGTCGACGTCTGTCTCCTCTGCGTCTGCGGGTCTTTTCCTAAGTGAGTTATTTTCACTTGGGGAGTCCCCCTTTTCTCTACTCCATTTTGGGCCTGTTCCGAAGCGTTTTAAGTAGACATTCTTTCCCCGTTTTTTTACTGTATCCTACTGACCTTTGCGGTACTGGGAAAATCTTAAGGAGTTTCCCTTGTGAGCCGCCTCTAAGAGTCCTTTCTTTCCAAATCAGCTCTTTTTGGACATTTTGCCCCCTTCCAGGCTTCGCCGGGGTTTCCAACCTGTAGTATTATTTCCTTTCAGGCCTTTGTTCAGAAATTCCAGTCTGTTTTTTCTTGCTTTCCACATCCCCCCCTTTAGGCGTCTTTTGTCAAGCCGTATCCACTCGGATCTTTCCCTTTAGCCTCGCTTCGGTACAATTGATTTTTTTTTCAATGTCCCCATTCCCGGTTTCTATCCCCTTTTTCACCCCCCCTCTACTCTTGCCTACCCTCTAAATTGTTTACAAGCTCCAATGCGGCCCCTATCGGATATCCCGTTTACCAGGTTCAAGACCTTGACTTTTTTTTTTTTTTCAGAAGCCAGAGAACAAAGATTCTTCCCCTTCCAGCGTCAGAGGTATTGTGGTCTCCATCTTCCTCCCTCTTTTCTGCCCCTCCCCTTTCCCTTAAGTCCATACAATCTCCCCCCGCTTCAGCTTTTCTTTCTTTTCGACATGTCCCTTTTTTGCGAGCCCCTTTCCTAGAGCGCTTCGGTCAGGAGATCCGCCACTTTCAAATTACGCTTATTTTTGGCTTTTTTTTTTTCCGAATTGGTCCACCGTAAGTCAATTCCACAACCCCCTGCTGCCGCTTGCTTTTATTCTTCAGATTCCCCCTATGGTTGGCTTTTTTTTATTCTATTTCCGGCTCCTGCGTTTCCAGACCCTTCTTTCTTTCCAGGTCGTATGCTCCCTTTAGGTTGGGTAATTCGTGTTCTGAGCTTTGGTTTCCCACCACTGATGTTTTTTTTTTCCCAACAACCAAGCCAACCAGGATTAGCGCAATGCTCTCGTGAACCTCTTCCTCCATCTCCGTCCCGCTTGTGTCGATGGGTGCGGTTCCGAGGTTCCCAATAGGTTCCTTTTGTTTGAATGGTGTGAAAGGTAAAAATTTTGGGGCCCTGTGATTCATCACCTGAAGAGAGTAGCTTCGGGCTCCTCCAATACACTTCCCCCTCTTTTACGAGAAGCCCGGCATGTGATTTGTGCTCTTTTGACCGTTTTGTATCCAGGTCCCAAGGCGTTCATTCCCGCCTTCCCCTTTTGAGTTCTTTTTAGCATCCCAAGCCTCTTTCCTTCGCTTCTCCCCCCCCTGGGAAATAGCTATTTATTCTTAGCCCATCAAGCCGGACTACGTCTCCTTTTCGGGTGTTCCTCGAGGGGCTATGTTTGGCCTAGCTTGAGGATGACTTCTTTTCCCCCTCCCTTGGCTTTTCCCTTTGTGAAAGTAGGTCCACCATTTGCCCAATGTGGTGCCAAAAAATGACCTTTCCTCCCCTGCCCATTTTCTCTGGTTTCCCTATCTGTTCCCTTCCTATATCTAATTCCTTCTTAAAGGTAACCATTGATTGGTTTTTGAATTATCTGTTAGTTCGGGTTAAAGTTGTTTACTGCCTTTTGCCACCTTCCCTTCTCCCGTTGTTCTTCCTCAGTATCCGCGTGGAGATAGTACTTTCTTCCTCCCCGTTTTTTTTTGCGTCTCTCTCCCGATATGCTCCCTTGCTTTATATATTTTTTCTCCCCTCACCTCCGGCAAGGCTCTCTTTACCCAGCCCTCGCTATCCCGGGCATCCAAAAAAAACGCGTTGTTAACCTTTCTTTTCCGAATTACAATAGAGGAAGGAGTCACCTATTTCCCAAACCATCCCCCATTCCTTCTTTTCTCTCTTTTTCCCCAAGCTTGAGTTGCAGATGGGACCCCCTTACGACTTTACCCTCCCCCGCGTGGACGGATGATTTTCAGATCGTTTCCACTTAAGACAGCATATGACTTTCCCCAATTTGAACCTGTGACCCACATCTTTGTTTCCTATTTTCTCCCGACCGGAAGCCCCCCTCCTACGTTCCCTATCCGCTGCGCTCCCCTTTCTTTTTAAACAGTTCCAGCTCCCAACCTGATCACCAGGGTACCTTTTCCCCTGCCACCTTAGCGGTTTGGGACCTGTAAATCCCAATCGAGGTCACTTGCTCCCCCACCACCTGCCGGTTGCTTCATTTTTTTCATTTCTGGGCTTATCGCGATTTTCCTTTGTGATTGTTCGCCCATGCTTCGTCCTTTTTAGTCCTTCCGCCCTCCCCCTGTTTACACCCAATACCTCTTTTCCCACTCGTCCACACACTCCCCGACCGCGCGCTCCTCTATTTTTCCTCTCTTTCCTCTTCATTTTCTCCTTTTTTTTTTTCTTGTGCGGTTGATTTACCCCTTTCTTTCCAACTGCTCCCCATCCCCTAAATCTTCTACTCTTTCAGTCCAGTATCATATCGTAGTCCTTACAAGGTAATCTCCCCTTCACCCATCGTACAGACCTCTCTATCACTCGGGTGTTCCCCTTTTATACCCGTTTTTTTGTTTTCTCCCTTGTTCCCCAATTCGCGCCCCCAGTCGCAAGTAAGTTTCTGCGCCTCCCCATCCCCTGCCCGAAGAGCTTGACGAACTTGACATCAGCACGACCCAACGAGCCCCCCCTCATCGACCCCATTCCCATTTTTCCCCTCCCCCACTACTTCATCGGCTTTGTTTTTCTCGCCGTAGTTTTTCTGGGCGATCGTTCCTCAATCGCCTTCTGCCTCCTCTCTTAAAGACGGAAGGGATTCTTTTATGTTATTATCTTCCGAAGTCTATTGATTTTCCCCGTTTTATCATAGCATCCTTATAGGCGCCGCAATTTTCTTTCCCTCTTGTTCCTTACCTGTTCCTTACGAGTTTTGATTCCGCTGGGCCTCAACCTTTCCCCCCCCCAATCATTCCCTCGATTCCTTCGTTCTTTGGATTAAAAGCCCTTTTCTCCCCCCTCCTCTTGATATCGCACATCCACCCCCGTTAATAAGGGGGTTGATTTTTTGAATACACAAACTCCCAACCTTAAACGCTGTCGTTTTTTCCCCCTCCCTGCATGCCTCTTTTTCCTACTCACCCCTCACCCTCCCCTGCGAACCTTTGGTCTCGGATGATCCCCCGTGATGTGAGTCCCTACCTCTCTGTCAAGATTAACCACCCTTCTATCTGACTTGTAATTTTTTTGTAACCTTGAGCCCCCGCCACTCATTGCCCGATTCCCTTTTCTTAAAGGGTCCCCCCCTACCAAACCTTTGTCCTTCTCTCCCTAAGATGCATCCCTGTCTGGTCTCAATTGTCCGACCATGGCCACGGTGGTCCCGCTACACGCATTATGAGCGTTCCTCCTTTTTTTCATACGTATTCTCTTCCCTTTCGACCTTGCCTTTCCTTTTTCCTCATGGTTTAATTGCCAGCCCCCCCTCTTCCTTTTTTTCTGTATTATTTATCCTTATCAATCAGTCTTTTCTTCGTCATCTCGCCCGCCTGTAGTATACCCCCTTTCCGCGCTACACCAGGCTTGGCAGTATAAGTTATGACCCAAACCCTGCATGCAGTTTTGCCCCCTTTAGGTCTTTCTTTTCTCACTGAGTCCTCCCCCTTTCCCTTTTTCAAATTCGAA
>Ga0179593_1333507_pt1 | contig 12688 bp, 15 predicted proteins | sample CZODoug2_1_08_16_FD_185931 | JGI IMG/M metagenome (GOLD analysis project Ga0179593, IMG submission 185931) | Vadose zone soil fungal communities from Angelo Coast Range Reserve, California, USA - CZODoug2_1_08_16fungal (PacBio error correction) | ecosystem: Environmental > Terrestrial > Soil >... | reverse complement strand
TTCGATGCGAACCCCCGAGTTCGTTCTGTCCCAGAATCCCCCACGATCTAGACCACGCGTCGGACGTTGCTGACCTCTCCCCATTTGGGTTCATTCCAACCGTGCTCTCAGTCCCCTTTTCACCCCCGTCTCATTTCCCTTTGTGTCCTCCTCCCCCCCTCATTGATTAAAAAACTGACTATTTAAACACAAGCCCATCCACCCCCATTAACCAACCCCCTCCTTTCAAGCGATCTTTACTGTCGACAAGCTTTTCCCACTGCATCCTCATTTCAACAGGAGATACCTTCTGTCCAACCGTGAAGCGTCCTCCCTTTTTTTTTCTATGTTGGTTACCCTCCGATATTCTTTCCTTACTCGGTCACCCACCTGAGTCCTTTAGTATTTTAGCGAATCTTATGCCCTTCGCGTCGTTTCGTCCCCTTCGACTTTCCCCAGGTGGGCGCCTCTCGCAAACCACCCTTTACCCTGCTCTTTTCGACCTCCCTCATGTGTCTATTCTTCTGCTGATCCTCTTTTTTGTCTCTTTTTTGCGTGTCCCCCCTCGCTTGCTGTTTATCCCGGACAACTGCGGATAACAGCGGACGATGCCTGTTTTTCGGCGGGTTCTTTCCCCCTATACCGCCTCTGCGTTTCGTAGTACTTTTCCTGGATAAATGTCCCTTACTGAACAGTACCGCCGTTCTGCGTAGCCTCCACCCCCGCCCCTTTTCCGTTCCTGATGTCCGAGTTTAAGGTGAGTTTTTGTGTTGTCATGAGACTTCTTTCTTTTCTTTCTTTTTGTCCCCCCCCAGATAAGGTTCACCTTTGTTTTGTCTTTGTCGTCCATTTCGTCGCGTCTCTGTAGTTGTGCCCCGTTCTTTCCTTTGCCTCACCCCTTCCCATGCGATCATTAAAGTCGCGTCTCTTTGCAGATTCGAGTACGAGATCGCCTCTTTTCGTTCTGGTTTCTATCGCTTGTCTTCGACACTTTTTTCACCGTTTTCATTCTAGGTAGTGCCGAAGGGCTTTCGGTTTTAGGTATTTTTCGTCTTTCTCTCCATTCGGAACTTCCCAAAACTTACTACACAGACGATACGATCGTCTCATTTTGGCTCCAGTTTGCACTTTCATCCGCATTGTTACTGTCCCGTTTCGTCCTAGTACCCCTGCCGAGTAGTTGGTGTTGATCCTCTTTTCAGTTGCGTTCTCCCAATTTCTCTGTACTTATGAGAACGCTCGCCTTCCTGGTTTTGCTCAATCTATGTCTTCTTTTCTGTGCCAGCAGGTATTCCCTTCGGGTACAGATCTAAGCTATTAGGTGGACAAATCACTTACCGGGCTTTCGGTGAATATCGTTGGACAGCTCCCTTTCTAGTCAGTTTTCGAACACACCACCACTTGATTTCTGAGCCCCCCCCTCACTGGCCTTTCGCGCTTTAGTTGTTTTTTGCTCCCTGGTAGACGGCCCGTTGAATTCCCCTAGGCGCGTTGTCGTGCTCAATATTTTCAATACCCTGTGGTTTTCTGATGCCCCGCGAATTCTACCGCCAGTGTTCATTCCCTTGAGTCGTTGGACATAATCAGTTCAGCTGACGTTGGGCTTGGAAGAGGACTCTTCTAATTCGATCTAAGTGATGGTAACCCTTTTTTGGTTCCCAAGCGTAAGTAGTTCGCCTAAACTATCGGGCCAGAGGTAATCCGAAGCAATCTGGAAGGGTGGTGTTTAGTATGTCGTTAGGACGGGTGTCCCCCCCCCCAGTGTGTATTTTTTTAGTTTTTTATTTTTTCGTTGATCCGGCTTGTCACCCGTACGCCTTCACACAAGCGTGCCTTTCTTGACCCTGTCCCCCCATACGAGGTCTCCGATAACGCGTCCGAATACATCTCCGATTTCTTTATTTAAGTTCGTCGCCCTCCATTAGTGGCAAAACTTGGAAAACGGCTCCCACGCGCTGTTCCCTGCGAACTCTTTTACCCTCAACTTGTGCACCCCCATACTTCTCCTCGTTCCCCTTCCTCCTATTTCGACGTACGTACTGTCGCACGTTTTTAACCCGGCACTGCTTTCCTTCACCCCCCGTTTCCTCCTCCTCCGTAACCATGAGCACAATCTCACCCTCGTGACCCTTTCAGTAATTTCCCGAACACCTTGCGGTGTCACGGTGAAAACCTAGACGCTTTTTGCTGAAGTATCCTCAATTTTCTTCGGGCCGACTTTTTATGCTCCCGGGAGCCCTTCTTTACCGAACGCTTCGGCTTCGTAACCTGGGACCCTCACAATAGACCCTCAAGAATTCCTCCCCCGACTATTTTCCGACTCCCCCTTTCTGCCTGTCGGTTTTTGACGCCTCCGAGTCCGCGTCTGGCTGACCGTATTTTGGGATTGTCTTTTCCCGGTTTTCCTTTCTTGTTTTGGATCCTCTCATGACCGTATCTATGTGCGACTGGTCACTTACTTTGTTTTTTCTCACTGCATACCGACGTCGAGGCTTCCCTCAGCTCTGCGCCCCTGTTTGCTGGTTTTGTTTCCCCCCTGCCGATTCGTTTCAACATAGAATTTTCCCAATGCCCCCCCATGTCTGCTTGACCGTAAGCAGCCCCTCTTTTGGACCTCGTCGTTGAAAACTACCCCTTCTACCAGGTTACCAAAAATGAGAAGGATTCCTTTTTCTTGAGGCCCAACCCCCTTCAGTTCCGATCTTTTTCCGGTGATTCTGAGAATGTTTACCCCCTCGTTTACGGACCCCTTCATTCCCTCCACGCTCCGCTGCATTCTTTCGCTGATCTCCTGGGGTCTGCCCGTTCCCCCCAGTTTCAGGTTGTTTGCTTCTGTTGAAGATTCCGCCCCCCAGCGGCTTTCAGTCCCAATTCGTTTCGGCCGTTTTCTTGTCCCAAAACGTCTCTGTCAGAAATCACCTGGGCTTTTTCACCCAGCACTTTAACCCCCATCCCCCTCTTTCAGCTAGACCTTCTAGACCCAAACGTTCTCCTTCTCTTGTATTTCGGTTGAATACGTCTTACTAGTTCCCTAGTACACATAAGCGCCCCGCAAATCTCCGAGCCCTAACGCCCAGGACCTCCCTGGTGCGGGGCCCTAGACTTTGCCATACCCGTAACCAGTCTATAACAGGGCTTAAACGTCCAAAGGTGCCCCGCCCAAACGCCCTAAGAACAAGAAGTGAACAGCCCTCTCTCATGGCCCCCACGCAGCCCATGGTTCTGCAACAAGGTCGTCGTTGACCGGTTCTTCCCTGCAGGTACTCCCGTGGTCCTCGCCCTCCAACTCTTTTTTTCGCCCGATCCGAACATTCAACTCCTGTCCCTCCCCTTCTTTCTTCGCCATTTGTAATCACGGCCCCTTTCGTTCCTATAAGCAATGTTACCGTCATATGAGGTCAGATTACTTTCTCATTTTACTTTGCCCTCTTCCCCGCTTTTGTATGAAGTATAGTCTTCGATGTTGAGCTTTGCTACGTTATCACCTAGTTCGATATCCCCCGCGTAATTTTCGTCGTTCGCCCCGCCTATCGTATTGTTACTTGGTAGTCGGCCTTCCTAGGAAGCTCACCGCGGGAACCTCATCTCTCTTTTCCCTTTCCGTTTTTTAGAGTTCTCGGTGTCGTAGGTTGTGATCCCGGCCACCTCCTCGTGAGACCCCATATGTTCAACGTTCCCGCTGGCCCAATCTTCCATGTACGCGAGAGTTCGACTTCTGGTCTCTTTCATGTTACGTGCTGATGTTGCTCATTTCTAACGGTGCTGTTACGCTCCCTAGCCCGTCGCGCCCCACACGCTCCCTGATACTGCTTACACACGTAAAATTTCCGTGCAGGGACCCCTGCCTCAGAACCCTCATCTCTAGTGAAATTGCCCTTTCGTTAGCAAGTCGTTATTTGACATTCGGCTGGCTCCATTCATGTTCTCTTCTTCCAGTCGTTGTTAGATATGTTCTGACCAAGTAACTTTCTCGTCTTCTGATGTGGCGCCTGACCTTGCCTTCTTGATGACACCTTTACCACAGACAGACCCCTGATAAGCCCGGTTGGGGGTCCCTTATTCTTCAATCCCTGTGGTTCTTCTGGGGTTTGGTGTCCCCCAAGTTGGGCGTTAGTGTTAAGCCTTTAGCCTACGTTCGGTCTGCAGCTGCTTTGACCATAGACACCCGAGTCCTGTTCTCTTCTTGGAGATTTGCGTGCGGCTGCTGTCCTCTCTTGAAATCTTAGGATCTTCTTCCCCGACCGCCCACCCCCGACAATTTTTAGGAGCCGTTTTGCGCTTGCCCCCCTAGAGTGCTTTCATCGAATTCTAATTTTTTCTTTTTTTGGTTCCCCCCCATGCCCCCCCCGTTTTGTTATGGAAAGTGGACGTTTGCGATGAGACGTCCCCATGACCACACTGTGTTTTCTTGGGTTCTTTTTTTTTTTTGAATCTTGGGCTTTATCTTACTCCTGCACCCCCCCCCTACTCATTCACTGTCTGTGTTTTCCCCTACCGAAGATTCCTCCCTTTTTCCCCGAATTTTTTGACTTTGGTGTTATATACTCGTGTGTTCGAACGATTTTAACCTGCTCGACTCCCGGTCTCGCGCCTGGAGGGATTGGTGCCGCCCAATGGTCCTTCAGTATTCTGTTTTGCCCTTTCCGTCTGCTGTACTAATTTTTTCTCCACTCTTGTGCGGCGTTTCCAATCACCTTTTATTCCCTAAGTTGTAGGTCAGCCTTTAGCGATATTCGCCCTGATTCTGGTCCCCCCAACACCACCATCACAAGTTTTTCCAATCCCTCCCTATTCTTTCTCAACTGATGCCTGCCCCTTGTCATTCCCCCCTTCTACACCAAACTTTTTCGATTTCAGTCCGCCGTTCGAGGCGATGCATTTCGTTTTTTCTCAACATCCTCCCCCAAACTTTTTTCAGCCCACTAACCCCACCGCCCTGTGACCCTCACTCGCTTGCTCTCCCCTTTGCTCAGAGGGTTTACCCTGAAAACGTCCCTCCGGATGGTTGATACGATCTCTCCTCTATTATTCGACTTCCTTTGATGGCTTTTATTGCCCACGCTTAAGACGGGCCTGCGTCTTCTCCCGATTTCCAAAGCGGGCCTACCTTTCAGGACCCAGAAACTTGATTTATTACTTGAGCTCCCTTGGTTCTTAAGTGTTTGAGTACGGGTTTCCCCTCATTCGGGGACACCTCCTATGACATAGATCACAGTGTGGTTCCCTGCAAGGTTTCTCCGCTCTCAAAATTCTCTGCGTGCCCCTCCTCCCTTTCGGTTCCAGCAATTTCGACGGAAATACTACTACTCCGATTTTGTTTTCCACCACCAGTTTTCGTCTTATTGATTTTCCCTGTCGGTAACCGACAGAGGTGGGACTTCGTGGTCCCCCTTTTTCCTTCCTTCGGCCACTCCTGACCCCCCCACCCTCCTGCCTTCTGCGGGCTCCTTTTTTGAGGTCGCACTCCTCTTCGTTTTCCCTTACTTTCCCCCAATTCATTCCCTTTGGTTCTAGTGAGACTTCCTATTTCCCCGCCTTCGTTTCCCCTTTCCCCCCCTGCACGCAAAGACACCCCGCCCGGGCAAATCCAGTCTCCTACGTTACGCCCCCACATTTGGTCAGAGCTTCTCGTGCTTTTCCCCCGTTCCGATTTATTGCGGGAGTGCATTGGTAGGACCCGTAAGAATGGGGCTCGTGTTTTCAAAAAATACTTTCCCCTCCCTGCTTCTCTCGTTGAAGCCGTATTTGACCGCGAGTAGATCCCCCTGTATGAGTTACCCTACTTGGTTAAAAAGTCTTTAACTCCCCTTTTCCATTTTTCTTTCGGTTCCCTCTAGTTAGTTGGTCCCTGAATCCGGCTCAGGATTACCGATCACGCCCTTCCCCCGGCTCCGCCTCTGTTCCTGGTCAGCGGTACAGGTTTCTACCCTGGCCCACTTCCCCTACTCTCCTTTCCTCTTTGCCTCGTCCCGAACGTTTTTTTGTCTACACTTCGCCCCACTTTCTTCGTTCAACGTCGCTGCTTGTTGATTCATTCCGGCCTCCCTCGTCGAAGGGCCCGCGCTACCGCGCCAGCTCGATATTTGACCGTCTGCGGTTCGGCGTTTTCTCCCTCCGTCCGGAAAGTGTCTCGCCACCGGGACCAGCTGGTCGCCACAACCAGACTCTGGCTTTCCCGCCTTGTAAAATTTTTACATGAAAACTGTTGTATCTACGTCCCCGCCACCTTCTCCGAGAATACGATCTTCTTTGTGAGCTCCTAGCGGATGTTGATTTACCTCGTCTCGTACTACCCCTAACCCCGCTATAAAACCAGGACCCCGCACCCGTTCTAGGCTCTCAGGCCCCCGTTTCACCCGTGGTCATCGTCCCTTTTTCTGCTCTCCCTTTTCAGGTGCTTTCTGCTCACTCCGACCTCTCCTTCTTCCGAATGCCACTTTGCGGGCTTTCCTCCGGCCCAGTACCCCCCCCTTCTCAGCTTCCCCGTTTTCACGCCCTTTTCCTGACTTCCCACGCGGCTTTCCGTTACTTGTTGGACAACAATGATGCCCAAGCCATCCCCTTTTTCCTCTGCCACTCTCCCTCCGTACTCGGCATCTTTGCGGATTTCCCCAATTCGTTCTAATGTTCCGCCCTTCGTGTTCTGACCGGGTGGATTCTTGTTTTCCCCTTTTCCCAAAATACTTCCACGGTGCTTTTTGCGGGTGAGCGAAAAAGTCTTACCCAACTTCATTTCCCCCCCGAAGTTTGTCCTCCCCTGTTTTCTCTTTTCTTACATTGGTCCACTCAGGCACCAAGCTGCACCAAGGAAGGTCGAGACCGCTCCCCCGTATCACTCCCCCTGTCATCCCTTTCCACATTGGCGGGGTGTCCTAGGTTCTCGAGTTCCCCTCCTTTGGCCTGTACGCGACTACCCCGATAATTTGCAGTCCCTCCCTTTCGGGTTGCAAAACTTCTAACACATTCTTCTCCTGTGCCCTCTAGACTTGGACGGATATATTGAACCTGCCTCAACCCCTGAGAAAAACAGACGATTCGGCGCCTTATAGTTTTTACCGTTAGAATGTTAATTCTTCTTTCCTTTGAGATATGTCTGGGATGACCGTCCGAACTATGCGGACTTCTTTGTTTTTGATTTGTTTTTTCGTGTTTCGGCGGTCTTTGTTTTGACTTACGGCTCTCTATGACCCCTCCTTTCCCTCTCACGGCCCGGTTTTTAACTTTTTACAATTGTCCTTATGAAGGCTTTGCGCACTTTTTCCCTTGAGTTTTTTTTCTTTCTAGCGATTTTGCTCTCCTGGGGATTCTGTTTGTGCCCAACGTGGAAGTGGAGCAGACCCTCTTTTCTCAATCGACCTCCCTAGGCTTTTCCCCCCCCCCTCCTGGCGTGCTTTCGCCTACCTTCGACTTTTTGACCGGCTTCCCGATGTCAAGAGTTCTGCCGCCAGGGGCTGTTTCCCCTTTTCCTCCCGGTATGTCTCTTTTGTCAAACTTTCGGTACCCGACAATTGCGGCTTCTTTCCAGGACTAAGTGCTTTGGCGCGTCTCTCAAGCGCTTCCCCCCCGTCGCCGATGCTAACTCGGCCTTCCTCTCTCATACATTCGGATCTCTTTTCCCCCCGCTGGGGTGTTTGACCGACTTCTTGCTTTCATTCGATAGCCTCTTTTCTCTCCAGCCCTCCCACCTGTTTCCCCTGCCGCTCTCTCCTGTTTCACCGTTACGACCCCCCGTTTGTGAACTCCTGTGCTCCTGATCCGCTCTCCGTGACCTCAGGAAGGCTCTGGCGATCTCGTTCTTCACTTTTAACTCGATTTCCCTTCAGTCCCTTGTCGTCCTCTTTCTACAAATATCTAATCCCCGGCGGACTCGCTTAGTCTTGAGGTAGTCACCCCACCCACTTTTCTAAGTCCCTGCTCTGGCTTTGCCACGATTGTCTTTGGGTGCCTCGTGTCCTCCCCACTCCCTCCATAAATGATTGTTCACATTACTGGTAAACCGCTGGGTTCCCCTTTTCGTAGTGCGTCGAGGCCTTTCATTAGTGCATCGGTGTCCTCCTTTTGTCTAGCGCAGGGAAAGCCAAACCCTCTTCTTCCCCTCCGTGGTTCTGTTGGTGAACCCCTTGGACTCTCCTTCACATGTTTTGAACGTCCTTCTACCCCATCTACCTTATTTTGTTCACAACTCCCTCCACAGGTTGGGAACGGCTTCGGACCCTTTCTTTTTGAAGTTCCGGATACGGCTCTCTCCCACCCCCATCTGGAAGCTTCTCCTTCCTGAAGCAGTCTTGTCTCCCCTTTGTCATCATTTTCCTTTCTCCTCCTTTTTGAGAGAAGTGCCTTCCTCCTTTTCTCACCATATGCCGGTCCCTTTCGCGCTCCAGATGGTGTTGACTACACGACCGTTCCCTGCCCCCGGTGAGACTCCGTTCCCCCCGTTTGATGTTTTCACCAAAACACCCCCGTAGTATTGCTTTACTTTCGTAAAACCTGGTCCATGAGTAGTTCGGGTTTTCACAACCCTAAACCCGTGTCTTTTTCATACTTGTCTTTTCTTCTTCCTCACCCCTTGCACCTTTCCCCTCTCGGCTCGAATCACGCCAATCCACACCAGAAGAGTGTTGATAACCTTGAACCTGCGGCCCCAAAAGCCGTCGTTTTGCGATTTTCTTCCCCTATTCCACACAATACGCGGCCCCGGTGGCGGCCCTTCTCTGTTCACCAACTTTTTGAATATCGGCGCCTCTCCTTAGTCCTCGTTGAGCTTCTTCTCTCTCGGTGCTCCCTCTGCGACTATCGATGTCGGTCCCACGTGTCCACCCTCGTTTTCCGTGGAATAATTCTTTGCCCCCTCTAATTCTTCCGGGTCGATCAAGTTAACTTTTCTCGAGTGCAGTTAACCTCGTCTTGCTGTTCGAGGCACCAGCGCCCTTCCTCCCTTTCCCTCCGCCCTTTACCTTCCCCCCCCAGATCTTTTCTTTTTGATTTCGATCGCAGCGTTGAGCTTTCTCAGGCCTACCCAGTTTCTCTCTCAGAGTGAACGCTCTTGCTCCTTCTCTCTCCCTCGTGCCTGACTTTAAATCTCTTCCAGATGTTATTCTAGCCCTCAACCCCTTTTTTGACGAAACCCCTCCGATTTCCCCCTTGAACAGTCCCCCCTGTAGTGGGCGCGGATTGGAAATGCGGACCCAGTATTTCCCGTCGACCTTTTCGTGAAGTAAGCACCATCCCCCTGTCGGGGGGTTGTTACAATCCCCGGTGCAGGAGAAACCCTTGTCGCTCTTCCCGTCCCCTGGTCCCCCACAGACGGCCCCATCCCTTTGTCTCCTTTCAAGAACGTATTGCAAAACTGCGTCCGCATTCCGCGTTTTTTTCCCCCCCCCTTCGCAGCAGGGGTTGCCCTCTTCATCCCCGTTCCCCCCCAAACCCTTCGCCGACACCCACGACACAGACCCCCCGAACACCTCCTTTCCGCCAGGACGGGACGTCTACCCGCCCTTCCTAACGATCAATACCTGATACCCCCCCCTGAGAAACATAGAAGCGTCATTTTAGTTCTATGTGTGCTCTGTCCTTCATGTCGATTTCAACAGATAATTTGTATTTTATCCCTGTTATCTTTCTGACACTCCTTTTTTTCGTCGAGACATTACCAAGCGTTTCTCTCTCCTATCCCCCAACAGGTTACCTTTTAGTCTGTTCACCGCCCTTTTTTTTTATTTCTTGACCTTGGTCCTAATTGGTTCCGTTCTGCCCTCTGAATTGCGGTGCATTAGGACCCCACTGCGTATACAATTTTACTTTAATTTTGTTTCTTTTGAGTTTCTGTCACCTCTCCTCCCTCATTCGGCCGGTTGTCGACTGTCCCCCCACTTTTTTCTTACCGCGTCCGATTTTAACGGCAAACGCCTTTGCGGCCAGTATCCTCAACAAGCCCTTCCCATTATCCTCCTCTCCTCTGTTCCGGCTTCTTTGTTCCCTCTCCCCCGGGGATGTCGGTGCTTCCCGCTTGCTGTTCCCCCCCCTTTTTCGTGAAATCGCGTGCTGTCTTCGTGTCGGTTGACTTTTTTGGATTCTTGGCTCCCCCTTCTTTTCGATAATAAATTTCAGAGTACCCCTCTTAGAGATGTCTCTCTGAGCGTCCTCGATCCTTTTTCCTGCGATTCCCCCCAGGGGGGTGACACCGTGTACTGTATCTTTCTTCGAGTTTCTTTCGTTGCATTGTTTTTCTATCGTTTTGTGAGTCTTTCCCCCCCCCCTTGTTTTTTACCCCTCCCCCCACACCAAACCCCCCTTTCTAGTGATTCTCCCTTTGTTCCCATTCACCAGCTCTCTCCCAGAATCACCGACCCAATAGAAGATCGTCCCTTTGGCGTCAGGGACCGTATTTTATGACCCACATTGTTCCCTGGCACCATTTTTGATTCCCCCCCGGCTCTTTTTTTTTCTCTGTCTTTCCCCTCCCCCCGTGGCCTTTCTTTATCCCTCAAGGAAGGTCTCAAGTCTATATTCTTGCACGTTTCTCTTCCTGGCCAATCTCTATCTAGTGCACATCCACTCCCCGCTCTGCCTCTCCTTTTCTTTTCGTTTATGCGTCATGTGAGCAACCAACTGTTCTTACTCTGCCTAACCGTCCATTGATATCGGTGTTCACCGGTTCACCCAATGTTCTCGGCCCCTTTTCCGCTATTCTGCCGTTTAGGCGAGTCTTTTTGAAATCTTCCTTCACCTTCAGTTCGGCCCTGACAGTGTGTCGACCCGGGCCCTGTCCCATTAGCGACTTTCGTTCACACATTTTTCCTCCCTCCCTTTGTCGATTTTTCGCGTCTCATCGGGATTCCGTAATCTATGTCCTGCAAACGATTGCCCCGTGTTCTTTTTCCAGCTTGCGTTCTACCTCTCTCTTGTAGCCGGCCTCGAGCAGCTATTCTCGAGTGGGTCCTTCTCGTCTACTTTCCCTTTGACTTTTTTTTCTTCTGGATTTTGGGTCCCCTCTGTTAAATCGCCTTTCTCCTATCCCAGCTGCCGTGACTTTGAGTCTCCCCGACGTTTGATCCTCTCCTCCCGCCCCCGGTTTCCTTCTTCCCTGCTATCCTTATCCCTCCCCTTCTGACGGAAAACTTTGAAGCCCACGAGTTCCCCCACCGTGCTGTTCTCTCATCTACGGTCAACCTTTCCCCAGAATTCCTCTCGCGTACTGAAGATCCCACTAGAAGGTAGTCCCCGGAAAAACGGCACCTTCTTTCCGGGTCCCCCGAGAAGTTCTTTTTTTTAGCTAGTAAACCCCTGCTCCCATATCACCATCGTGACATAGGGACCGAATTGCCCCGAACCCTTTTCTGCCAATCGGAACACCCGTCGTCCCTCCTTTTGAATTTATACTCCTTGGTCCGACAGGTTCGGCAGAAATGTCCCGTCTTGTTCACCTCCCTCCGGCTTTATTATTCACCACAAGCACCTACGACTGAGCCGAAGATACTGTGCTATCAGGATCCCAGCACATTGGTGGGTTTGTGGTTCGCTCGACCCCCGAGTCCGAGTGGGATTACCCATTGCTTTTGGTTGTTTTTTCCTTTTTTTTTACCTCGGCGTGGTTCCTTTTTTGCTCTTTTCCCCGCCGTGCGACTTGGCCAACTCTCTGTTGTCGCCCAGAATTCCCGTCTGTTTGCAGCTTCCCATACCAGCTTTCCGTTTTGCTGCGTTTGTTTTGTCCAGTTAGATCGCTACCTGCTGCCCCTCCTCCCGTTTATTCCCCTTCTTGCACACGATTTGCTTACTTAGGTCCTTAACAGACGAAACGTTCCCCCCCTGCTCCTTTATTCCATTGGCTTGGACCCATCCCTCCTCTTCTCTCTTCCCGGTTTCATTTGAGTCCCATTTGCTTCCCCCCGTAAATATACCGCATCCCGCCAGAGACATTCGGAATGCGTATAAGTTGTCTTTCCACATCCACCCAGTTGCTTCTCGTTTTGCGATTTTTTTTTTTAGGTAGATGAACTCCAAGCGTCTTAACCCCATATAAGTTTTGTCAGGACTTTTTCTTTCTAGGTAACTAGTGCCATTTTCCCAGAAGGTGCTTTTTCCACACAGTCCACGAAATACCAAGGGAGATTGACAGCTACGTCCCCTAGCCCACCGCGTCGGTCCTTCCCTCCGTCGGTGTAAAAATTATCTTTCCCCCCTCCGTTTTCACTCTGCGTGGACCTCAGCCTGCCCGTCGACCTTTTCTTCCAGACCGCACCGACTTCGTGGGAGCTGTTCCCTGCTCTCTCCCTTCCCCCTGGAATATTTCTTAAAATTCTTTTAACGCCCCCTCCCCTCAACGCAGCAAGCACTGACGGTCCCATCATCCTCTTTTTCAGGCACCCCGGCCTCTGCCCAGATTTGACCTTTTCCTTCCGCATGGCCTTCCCTTGGCGCACATATCATCCACTTTTGAATCCATTTATCGCCCCTTCACAAACCCCCTCCCATCGCTTTCTCTCCCAGCCCTTATTCACCCGGCCCGTTTGCAGACGCTAGCATTTCGAGAGGCATGACTTTCTTGAATTCTTTCAAACTATCCCCTTATGCCTGTTTTCATACTCTGCTTATGGTCGCGCCGTTCGAAGTCCTTCCCCTGAAGCGATCTCCTGACTTTTTTTTTATTCATTTTTTCCTTATATCGTTCGAAGGTCGAGGACGTCTGAGTCATACGGCTGCACAGTCAGGA
>Ga0179593_1562520_pt1 | contig 12689 bp, 13 predicted proteins | sample CZODoug2_1_08_16_FD_185931 | JGI IMG/M metagenome (GOLD analysis project Ga0179593, IMG submission 185931) | Vadose zone soil fungal communities from Angelo Coast Range Reserve, California, USA - CZODoug2_1_08_16fungal (PacBio error correction) | ecosystem: Environmental > Terrestrial > Soil >... | reverse complement strand
CCTGTCGCAAGCATTGACTCTGCGTACTTTCTAGGTGCGACCCCCCCTTCCACTCGGCGGGTAATCAGAAGACCCCCTGTTTCACGAGATGCAGAAGCCGACCCTGGTCCCGCCCCCCCCAGCCGCTCTCTCCTGTGCAAAGAGGTATCGCACCAATCCGGTTCAGCCTCAGCTCGAATTTCGAGAAAAATGCACGTTTCTGTTTCCCCCGCACGCGGCTGATTGTCTTCCCCTCGTCCGTTTTGTTCTTGTTCGGTTGTCGTCGTTTGGCCTGGTTCGGTTAGTCTGCGCCGGGCCTGCCAGCTTCCGACCCCGGCGACAACAGGGCGTGGCTGAAGTCTCACGGCGCCTTGACAGCACTTCCTCCTTTTGAGGTCAGGGCAAAAAGTTTTGCGTGGACGTTCTTACGGTGTGTTGCGTTTCCCCCTGGCTGACCTGACGTCCTTGGCCGAAGCGTGGTGGATTGCAGCTTGAATCCGTGCAAGCGGTGGGCGCGTTGAGTACTTTTTTTTTAGTGTTGATAGATTGACCCCAGGACCAGATGCGCTGCGGCGGGCCCGCCCCTTTCAACCTTGAACTGCTTTTTTCTTTTCAGCCAAGGTTAACCATCGGGGTCAATAAGCACCGATTTAGTCTCTCAGTGGCTTCCCCAGAACCGCCGCCGCGGCAGCGTAAGGTTCGGTTCTCCCTTTACGAAAACGCTTGGAAAACGTTTATGGTTTTTTTTTCAGAGACACCCGCCTAGGAGCCCTCATGCCCCTTCAAATGTTCGACTCCGTCGGGTTCACGCCTTTTCTCATCGTCCCCTCAAAAAACTGCCCTTCGTTTCTAGAGGCCCCCCGATCGCAGTCATCCGTTTCTTTCTTTCCGGACCGTTCAGGGCCAGTCCCCCACCTTTTCGGGTCAACTTTTTTCCCGCTTACTTGCCACGTATTTTTTTTGGCCCCGGATAGTTTTCCTGGAACTGCCTGGTCGGCTTTCGTTCCCCCCCCCGAGTCGTTGGGACTCGCATGCGCCTTCCGGCGGTGTGCACGGGCGGCGGCGTCGCTCGGGTGCGGCACCCTTTGCTTATCGACTTAGCGGATCTGTTGAGAGGGTTTGTTCATTGCGGTTGCGGCCCAGTCAGCAACGCCCAGGAAGTTTACCTGCGCGAATAGTCCGCCGCCCCCCCCTGATGCAGAGCCGTTGGCCGTTCCCCTGGCCGGCATTGGCACGCTTGGACAACAACCCGCCAACCGGACTTTGGCGCTCTTTGGCGCGTGGCCGGCGTTAGCTCTTTTTAATTGAGAGCGTTCAAGATTCAAGATTGAGCCGGCGGGGCCCATCGTAAGGAGTGAGGCGCGTCTCAGACCGGCCGGTAGGCCCCTGCCTTTTTTCATTCTGTGATCACAGCCTTCAGGTTGTAAGTAAGAAATTCCTTTTGGCCCCAGTCGGGCTCGAGTGCAGCCACCTGCCCGCCTGCGTCCCTCACTACATACCGATGGCTGTCTCTTCACGCTTCTGCCCACCCTCCCGCGTGAATTTTAGTCCAACTGAATCGAGAAAAAGATTCGCTTCAATTTTTTCCTGGCACACGGTGGTACCAGGTATCTTTCCCTCCTTGACGAGTCGGAAAGTCCGGATCGTGGTACTAGGCAAGGGACCCTGTCCCGCGCCCGATCAGCAGTCTTCATTTTTTTCATTCTTTTTGATTTTTTTGAGTCGGCCGCTGTCCTTCCTGACGAGCAGCTCTTTGTCTTTTTTAGCTGGTCTGGGCATACTCCCCCCCTAAGGTACGCTTTTTTTGTGCCCCGCGCCCAACAGAAGGGAGTGGCCCCGTCCCAGGGTCCACGCCCTCAAGAAGGCCGATCGCCACCAACATTCATCCCCAGTGATCCAGTGGAGAAACGCTATTTTCGGCCAGTAGAGCAACGAAGGCAGTCCCTTTTCCCCCTTGCCTCCCCCCATTGCCAGCTTGGCAGCGCTGACCGGTCGTCTTTTACTCTATTTTGACCGGCTGTCGTCGCCGCAGCTCCCCCGAGGGTCAAGGAAGCCCTCTCACCCAGTTACCTCCTCTGGCTTTTCACACTCGCCGCAACCCCCGTCCCTTCTTTTGATGAGGGTCCCCGTTCAATTCGGATTGCCCCGCTAGTTACAGTTCAACCCGTCTGACTCCACTGAAGATCTTTTCAAGTGCTTTCCATTTTGATCGGCCGTTTAGGGTAGGACCCGTGTGGAGAGAGAAAAGAGTGGTGCAAGTCCCCCCCGACGACACGCGCCGCGGGAAAGGGAAAGTTTCCCTTTAGTCGCCTTCCGGTTTTTTTCTCTTCGTCACCCCGACCACTTCCGAGTCACCCCTACCTCGTCCCTCGGCGTCTTCGTCGTCTTCAAAGTCCCTTCTCGACTGAGTTTTAACCGGGTGCCATAGCCCACCAGCATGCCGCCGACTATTTACGCCTACGGTCCATGGGCCGGCTGATGGGGCGGTGTTTTAACACCCCGCGGTTTTTGGCAGGACCGAGAGGCCCCTTCGACTTTCCTTCTCCTTAACCATCTCTCTCTTTTTCCCCTCCTCCTCCTTTTTGTATTCCTTCCTGTGAACGGCTGTTTTGTTTTCTTTTCTTGCGCTTGGCCGCTGGTCTCCTTCCGTCGTTTTGGGGTAAAAGGCCGTCCAACCCAAGCCCGGTGTGTACAGAGCTCTCGGCGTATGGACACAGCCGGTTTAGCGTGCAAGATAGTTCGGCTTTTTTTTCGGACGACGCTTTTCCTACCGGGCCCCTGGTAAGTCTGAGTTCTTGGTCTCTTTGAGCTTGTTGGGACGACGGCTACACTAGTGCGCTGCACTGCGAACGGTTTTACGTTTCGGTTAGCGTCGCCGGGGACGCGTTTCTCTCTCCCCTCGGACTCGAACAGGACGGCCCCCTGGCCCGTCACCTGGCTCGGCTCTTGGCCCACCGTTTCAGGGGGATTCTTAGGGTTGACCCCCGTCCCAATAAGCTGGGCCACCGGCCCCCCTCGCTCACGTCGATCCCCTTCCCCCGGCCTTTTTTCTTCGCGGTCGGGCGTTCTTTTAGGTTTATGGTGAGACGCCCCTCTTAGGCACTCGGGTCACGGAGGCCCCCGAGCCCCTGGGCCCCTTTCTTTTGCGGGCACGACTTTTCCCCCCGGTCAATCGCCTCCAAGCTGTGCACACGTGTTACTGCCGAGGTACGGCTGTTGCTCGAAATGGAATGTCGGGCCCCGCCACCTTCTCACTTTGGCTGAGGATCGGTATTCTTTTCCTGGCTTTACGCAGGCGAACGCCATCCGTCACCGTCCTGGTATCGGTACCTTAGGGGACGGCGTTAGCCCACTTTGTCGCGCGACTTGATGCGGAATAAGAATTCACTTTTGAAGCTTCCGCCTCACCGATCATCTGGTTGCCGATTCAGCGGCTTATCTGCGCCGTGTGGACTTTCCGTCCTACATACGCGACTTTCCCCCCGTCCTCTGCGGGCCCGCGCCGCCCCCGCATTTTTGATTTGCCTTTCTCCTAGATCCACTCGTTCTCTTATGATCTAGTTTGTCCCCTGAGCTAATCGTTTTTTTCTGCCTAGTGAGTTTGTCCTTTTTTCGTTTCAGGAGTGGTGACTGGTCCGAAAGGCCTTACTGGTGTTCAGTCGTTCCAGCCGAGCTGTTGCTCACCTGAACTTCGGGGACCGCGGGATCGGCAGTCGAACTGCGCCCAAAAGAGATTCCCTCCGTGTCGACCTAATCTGATCCGATGCCAGTCCCCTGATTCATTCTCTCGAACCCGGCCCTTCGCCATTTATATTCCGCGCCCTGTTGCTGGTGGTCGGTTTTTGCCGCACTCGTTCGGTGATCGACCAACGGTTGCCATATGACGCGGGTGGCCGTGACTTGAAGCGGGGCCGGTCTGCCCCTTGAGAGAACGATGACCCTGCTCTTCCAGTTTAGTTCCTCTACTTGTCTGCCCCCTGTCCATATTTAAGAAGACAGTCTTTTCCCTTCCCCGCGCGACGTGCCCCTCCACGACCTTCTTGAGACGATAAACGACCTTCATTTAAAATTACCCCGGGCCAACCCGTAAGCTTGGTCTGGATTTTCCGGTTTTCGCGTACTGCCCTTAGGGGAGCCCCGTTAAGTAGCCGACCCTTTGATGATGATTTCCCTTTTCTACGTGAGGTCAGTGTGTGCGTTCCTTCTTGATTTGTGTACGCCGATGCCAGAACATGTCGCTCTTTTTTCTTTGTGGCCGCTCACCGCCCGCTAACGTTGAAATAGGGCGGAATCCTGCCCCTTTTTCCCCCGGACGGCTCGTCGTCTGGCCTAGCGGGGAAAGTCCCCCAGTAGCGATCTGGTGGCCTGATACACTGTTTGGTTGACACTTTCTCCAGTCAGCTTCCTGGTTGAAGGGAACTGGTTTTACCTCGGTTTTTGGAATCGCTTGTCACGATGAGGTATCCCCCCCTACGCAACGGTATTTCTCCTCCGCCCACCGATTCGGCTCCGCTCTGCGGTCGAGGGTAAATCCACTCCACCTTTTGCCGCCCGAACCACCCGTCCCCTAGTAAAGAACGGTGTCCCTTGCCCCTTTCCCTGTGCTGCCACGGGCTAAGTGATAGAGAGCCCACCAGAACCTTTTGCGGCGAGCTAGGCGCCACGATGCTTGGTGTTTTAAAGGTTTTCTATTCCCCCTGCCCCACCCAGGCGGACCTAATGACCAGCAGGCTTCTTTTTTCCGTAGCTTTTCCCTGAGTTAGCGACCATATGGTCAATTCCCTCTTCGCAAGACGCGTGAAGTTGTTCACCGCATAGAATTTTGAGCTTTTTCCCCCAGTCCCGTTGTGGTGTTCCTTCCACACTTCTTTTTCGAACACTCGATCGGACTGGGAGTTTTTGCGGTTTCGTCCCCCTTCCCTTTTCCAAGTGGTGCTCGATCTGGGCTTATGCCCTCCGAGCCTACATTTTGTCCACGAGCCCTTAGCGGTAGTGGACCCCCCATGTCCGTGAAGTCCTTCCGAGCGGGTTTCTCGCCTTTTTCCCCCGTGTTTTTTTTTCTACCGACTGGACTTCCTTTTTGTGCATCAGGGGTGTTTGACTACCGCCCAACGGTAGACCCCAGATGCTTTGGTGGATCGGCTGGCCCCTATTCAGAACCTGTTCCGCTTTCCCTTGGGCGACTTTCTACCTGCCCTTTTTTTCGCCCAGGATCGATGAATCCTGCAACCCCTAGGGTATCGCCTACGCGCAGTACCCTTGTTGTACCCCGGGAGGCGTTCCACATGCACGCGTTTTGTTGCCCTACGAGTGTCCCTATGGTCGATAACCTTTTTTAGCGTCTCCTGCGCGTAGTTTTCGTTCTTTGCGGAGTAGCGCTTTTTTTTTTTTGAAAGCAGTAAATCCGTCCACCCTTCGGCAGCAGTTGGGCACCGGGAATCTTTTGCACTTAGCCTGGTGCGCACGGCCTATAAGCAGTGCGTAGTTTTTTCCTCAAGTTTGCGTGACCCTCGGAATTTTTTTCGGACGCCTTGCGAGTCTTTAGAAGTTTTCGTTATGGCCGCACTGCGCCCCTGGACCTCACCCCTCTTTGTGTTCGTAGCAGCTCGTAAAAGGTGCGTTTAGTTTTCCTGCGCCAATTCCTCTCTTTCGTTTTCTCAATGGACGCCGGACATGCACGGCCGATTAACGCGTCCCCCCTCCTTTCAAAAGCGGGTAAACCCCCCCCTAGTAGAAGTGGCTGGAAAGCTCTCCAGCTCCTGAGCCGAGGTTCTGGTTTTTCTCTTTCTGCCTCCCCGATGGGCACGTCTGAGGGAAGACTTCCCACTGAGATCTGCATGGGACCACTCTCGCCACTGTGCCAGACTCCTGATCGGCGTACGTGTGTTCTTCTAAAACCGCCCCGCCTCGGGTCTCCGGCGCTCCTCACAGCGTCTCGTGCCGGAGCGTTCAGACAATGGCCAGTTAAATCACTTTATTCCCCCCCTAGCCCCCGCGTACGTTCTTTGGGTATATGTGCCGGTGAATCTTTTTTGAGTTTGATCGTCGAGGTACGGCGTCCTGGCCCCTTTCCGGACGGTCCGGGTAACGTTGGCTTTCCTTCATAACCTGTAGCGACTTAAGGCTTTTTAGCGCCTCCACTTTTTAGCGCGTGCGCCTCTCATCCGGCCACTTCCTTTGCCTGGACGCCGCATGCTCCATCAGACCCCACACCCGTACCGGCATCCACGTTGGCTTTCTAAAAGACGAGAAGGTTGGTCCTTCCACAGGAACACGACCCCTGTCCCTTTCACTGCCGATCATATTTGGATTCCTTTCAGCTTGTTAGACGCCGGAACTGAGTGAGAGTTTGTCTATTTAGGTAGACAGTCTTTCGTTAAGGGCGATTTTTGCCCTGGCGCTTATTCTCGAAGTATTTTTCCTTGGTCCCCCGGACAGAAGGGGAGCCCACCCAGTCCCCTTTGGGCAGGAGGTAGACCTACTGCTCTACCAGAGTAGCTTAGTTTCCCTTTTTAACACGAAGCGTTACCGCAGCCATGATGAAGATTTGCTCAGCAAAGCAACGGATTCAGCACGCCCCAGTGTTCCTCCCCCCCTGACACCAACGAGATACACCTGCTGCACCGAGTTCGCTCTAACCCTGCTGCCCCCCCTTTCTTTGCACACCGGGTTCAAGCCCCTTTCTTTTTTTTTCTTGAACGTCTTTTGTCGTTACGCGGAATCCACGCCGCCCCCCTGATCCCTCCCCCCTTACTTTGGCAAACCTTTTCTGTCTTTTTTTTGTGATCTCCGTCGCTGCGGATTTCCCCAAAAGCGCAGGCGTTAGGACCCCGTGAACCCCGACTTCCTTTAGGAGCTGCCGAGGTCCTTTCTTACTTCTGACGGTGCCCACCCCCCAGAGTTCTTTTTAGTTAGAAGATTTTCAGAAGTACCTCATTTTTTTATCCGCCGAAAAACCCAGCCCCATCATACCAGACTTTTATCCGAGGACCAGATTTAGAGAAACTGCTTTTTTTCACCGAAAGCACATCGGGCCCCATTGGAGGACGCGTCTGTCGTCGTGCACGCCAACCCAGTCCCTGCCTTTCCCTCCCAAGGCTCGAAAGATTGTAACGGACGTTTTTTCCCAGAGACCTCTCCCTAAGCCTTTTTAAAAGCTTCCCCCACGGCGGGCGGAAGTGAACCTGACCGGTTCTTCTTTTTTTGGGTCGACAGGTTAACTGCAATAATAAAATTCTTCCCAGTCTTCCTTCCTAGGTCTCTCGGGGTTGTCAGTCTTTGAAGGTTAGAGTACGATGTTATTTCCTTCCCATTCGTCAGGCCGGACACTGGCCTCCAAGTTTTCCTATCTCCTAGATTTTGGAGTCGCTCATCGTGTGGGAGAAGCTTCCAACCCTCACAGCGACAGATCCTTCATATCCCTCTTCGTATTTTCCCCAAGTCCCACGTCCGGCCTCGACCGATGAACGCTACCACGCTTGTCCCCCCCAGAAACCGCCTGCGGAGCCGCTCTTCCTGTCTTACCTTTCCCCCCCTGAAGGGTTGCTGGTCTGGCTTTCTGGCCCCCGACCTCCCGTAATGAAAGCTTCCTTTTCGCGCGGCTGACCCGAATCACCATCCTCCTTTTTTCCTAGTGTGTTTCTAGTCTATGTTTACCGTTCTTTGCCATCCGCCGCAGGGAGAATACTCCCTTCCACCCGATTTGCGCATCCCCAAACTCATTCCCGGTACCTTGCCGTCGACGGAGAGGTGCTATTCCACGTTTTTAGTGCGCTCGTCGGATGCCGGTTTTTTTGGGCTAAGAAGGACTCATCTTTCCGCGGCTGTTTCCTGCTTTTTGAGTGTGGAGAAGGATACAACCTCATTGAGGACTCCTGCGAAGGATGGTCCACTGGGTCCCGTTCCCCTTTGAGTAGCGGGTCGGCCGGACGCTCGCGCCTCCACATCGCGAATATTTTTCCCACTTTTTCCCGGGCCCATGGGCCCCCCGGATAGTGGACCCCGAATCCCTGCGGAAGTTTAGGAGGGGGACCTGCCCCCCCCCCCCCCCCGCCTGGGGCCACCGGCCCCTTCAATTTGCTGTAAAGTGATCCTCGACCTCGGGTCTGTTATGTGTCATTCCCGGGGTCTAAGGTTCGGCGTCTTTGATTGAGTCGCCACCGTTGACCATCGGCTTGAGAGGTCCTGATGAGTCCTTACGCCGGGCTTTTCCGACGGCTGTCATTCTACCCCCGTAAGAGCCGAGTCAAAGATGTTTTTTGTTCACTGAATGAGGTACAGGGCTGTTGCGACCAATTCCTGGCGGGAGGGAGTCCACTTTAATGGATTTGGACTTTCCCCCCTTTGGTGGAGGCGGTACCCCGCGTATGCTACTCTGCGCAAGAACACTCAAGCTGTTTTTGATCTTAACTCGCGTTCTGTCCTTAGTCTGCTTTGCTTCTTTTTTTGACCATCAGAAGTTTGAGTCTTTTTTTTTTTTTTTTTTTTTTTTTTTGCTGTCATCCCTACCGCTTTTGTCTGCTTTTTATCCAGCTCCGAACGGCGGTCCTCCTCCCCCCCCCAAAAGATTCCCGTCGGTTTTGGCGATGAATAGTGGCCAGGGAGTAAAGTGGGTTTTTTTCCCTTTGACCTGACGATCCGAGACTCGTCGTTCGCGTCCCGTTGGGGTTGGTGCTTAAATCCGCAACCTTTTCCCCAGTCAGACTGACGAACGCGATGCCTTTGTTTAGTCATGTTGCGTGCACGCTGTGCGTGTTTCATGCCTCTAGTAATCCCGGTCTGTTTGCCGCGACACTCGGACCGACTCGGGCTTAATTGTGTTTTTTACATGACCTCCAGCCCCTTTTTTTAACCTCTGATGATTACTTACTTGGATCGCCCTGCGATACGAGACCCTCCGACTAGCTTCCTGCTGGCGGACCTACCGCCGGCTTTCAACTCCCCTCAGCCTTTTAAACAGGCCGCGCCAGATGACTTCTTCGTTTAGGTTTTTCCGTTTCTTTCTCCCGCAATGCTCTAATGTTTTTTCTCCCAACGGATAGATGAAGGTAGTGTTGGCGGGCGACGGCTATTTCGCTATACAGTTGACGGGCAGCCGGGCGCGAATTGCGTCCAAATGCACTCTAAGAATTTTCAGCTTCCGTCGGCGACCAGCCAGGTTCTGTTCTCTCCCGCCCCCCTTACCCCCACCCAGAGATCCTTTCTCCCTCACTGACCGGCGACCTATCACGACCAGTGCATTAACAGTAAACTCTTTAACCCGTACCGGCGTAGACGGATCTCGTGGCCACGCCGGATCCATTTTCTTTACTTTGCCCTTGATTGGGGAGAACGGCTAGAAGTACTCCCCCCTTTCCCTCCCTGCTAGTGAATCTACGTACCCGAGAGTTCATTTTTTGTGCTTTTGCCGCTGTTCCCCCCGAGTGAAGACCTGCCCCGGTTTTAATTCAAGGTAGCGATGGCCCTGAAGGGCCTGCGCGGGCCAGAAATCCCTGGCAATCCAGCTGCGCCCCGACCTCCTGGGACAGGAGATGATAGATTCTTTTTTTCCCGTCGCGGCGTTGGTGATTTAAACGCTTTTGTTTGTTGGCCCTTGCTGTCAACAGTATCCTTTTCAGTGCCCCCGCTGCGCCCCTCGCATCTCCGTGTCCCTCGGGTCTATCGGCCCGGTTCTCCCGTTAAACAACTCTTTCCCGTCGTCGCGGCGGCGATGGCGTCCCCCGTCCCACCCTTGCTCCGCCGGCCGCCCCGTCTCGTCACGAACAGGTTTCCCCCGTGCCCGCCTGGACGGACCGCTGTTCCAGGAGTGTTTCTGATCGGCACCCGCACTTTTTTGGCGTCCCTGGTCTTTCCCTTCGCAGATGTATGGCGTTGCTCGCCGCGTACCGGCCCTCCCCCCTTGCGCCGACGCAGCTCGTCGCAGTGAGAAGAGATCCCCTGCTTAGCTCACCATAATGGACACTCATCACGGGCAGGCTTGCTTGTCCGTTTTTCCCACTTCGCTACGAGCTGATAAGTCCTGTCCCATGGTAGTCCTTCTTGGCCCGAAACTTCCTCTCGTGCGTTATTCAGGTGCGATGCTTAGGGAACATTGCTGCACTCGATCTGGTAGTTGGCCTTTTTGCGTAAGTCCCACGTTTCCATCCCCGTCGTTTCTCGGCCCAACATGATTGACCCCGTCCGTACCCTATCGTCTCTCTCTTTTCTTTTTTGTGAGACTCCCTCTTGACCCACGCGCAATTCCGGTGTTGATCCCCCGCAATTCTGGCTAGAACCTTTCGTATCCCCTTTAGGCTCAAACTACCACCACATTTCACGCTCCTTACGACGCCCATTGAGCTCCCCCTCTCGTGAAGCGGTTTTCCTCCCCCTCAGGGTACTCGTAAAAACCGCTCTTTTTATGATCCGCTCGTACGGCGGTTGCAACCTTTCACATCGCCCGCTCCGCGGTCTTTTTTTCCATATGGTAGATAAAAGCCCTTTTTTTTTCATCTCTAATCGTTCGAGTGGATCGTTTTTCTTTCCGTCCGGGTGTTTTGCCGCGTTTCTTAGCCCTGTCAATATTGGCGTAAAGTCCCTTTTCAACGGCGCCAACAGTTGGCAGTCCCGAGAAAGGGACCTTCTTCCAAGCAAGGAGATACCGACCGGGGTGGGCAATTTCCCAAGGTGCGTGACGATACAGTTGGGAGTCCGCTTTCTAGGCGGATCCTCGTATTGGATGGACTTCTCGGTTTTTGTGAGGTCATCTTCTCTTGGGTCTTCTGATATGGTTACCTTCGTCGCTGATAGAAGACCCCTTCCTACGCTGCCAATGGTTCTTCACTTCCCCACCACTTTGGACATTTACTTTTTTCCCAAACCCCGTAAACAGCCCACCCGATCGTAGTAGGCTGAGCCGTCCCCAGCGTCCGCTCAGCTCTCGGCGATCTCAACGTCCTTCCCTTGTAGGAGGTGGAGCGGCACTAGAGGGAATGACCATCGCGACTTGTAAACGAGTCCTTCTCGTCGTCCTCAGGCGATCGTCCCTCACCACACTGCCGGGGACGTCTCTGCCGGCGAGCTGCTCTGGGTAGTACGCCTTTTTTTTCCGGTCTCTCCCCCGTGAGTACAACCGAGACGACCTTTCCACGCGCTACGGCTGTATCCGGATATGTGTTCCATTTTTCCCCGTGCATCCGTCCGGTCGTCGGTCGGCTTCCGGTCAGGGGTCGTTTTTCCTTGTGCGTCGACGCCCGTCGCCGCAAAGTAGAGTTATCTTAGTAGTTCGGTTGAGCGCGTTCGAGTGCCTCCGCCTGGCACCTGGAATTCTTTTCGCGATCAGCTCTGCCAAAACAAGTCCTTCCCATCGTAGCCGTTTGCGTTTGCAACCTGCCCTTTACGACCCCGGACCCCTCAACTTCTTCTCGGGCCGCTCATTGGCGCGGTTTTGCTTTTTTCCTGGCTGTTCTTTCCCGTTCGAAGCCGTTTTTATTGTAGCACGCAGAAGTTTGCGGCTTTCAAATTTCCGGCCGTTATTACCGGTCGGCCCCTGGGTAGAGTGCCCTTTCTCTTCGGCTTTTCGGTTCAGGCGTACCTGCCCCCTTTGTGAAGGACTCCTAGTCGTAGAGACGCCGCCCCAGCCGAGGCCTCACCGACAGACGTTTTGTTCGCGCGCAACGGATCAGTACGCCCCAGCGTGATCTTACAAAACCAACGCGGTTATCCCCCTGCACCGAGTTCGATCTTGGCCAACATGTCTCCTGTAAGGGTCCCCCACCCCCCCTGTCGCGGCCCGCATGGGGCGTCTTTGTTTGGGCACCTTCCGGATAAGCTCCAGGTACACAATTTTCCGCTCCGAGACCCGTCCTTCCCCCGACGGATGATTGGTTGTTAGTAGGAAGACTTCGCGGCGGAAGCCCCTCATTAGAGTAGTTTCCCGTCGTAGTGCAGCGCCGCCCGTCTTTATCAAGCACTCCTTTCCGGTTTCCCCTGCACAGCGTGAGTGTTAGCCCCAAGTAGTATAAGGGAATCTCCGCTCCACCCAAAAGGTGCACTTTCTTCCCCAGTTTAACCCTTTCCCCCCCAAGGAATTTCGAGCAACAGCCTCGTAACCAATAGGCAAGTTCCTCCCCCCATGCCAGCTTGGCTCGAGATGACCAGTTGTAGTTTCGTTGGTTCCCTCCCGTCCTTGACGCAGTCGCGACCTCATCCCTTAGACCCTCTGTCCCCCTTTCGTGTGCTCACCAGAGACCTTGCCTGAACAGAAAGATTTTTCCCTCCCCTTTCCGGCAGGATCGAGCAAATGGCGGATGAAGTTTTGGCCCCCCATGAGGGTGGACTTTTTCCTTCACCCCCCCTTCTGCCCTCAACTCTTCCTTTAGTTTTCCCGAGCTGCCCTTTGCCCTTCTCCTTGCCTTTTTTGACGTCCTCTTCTTGGACGCGCGCGAGCGGCGACGCACTCTACAAAAGGACCGCCCCCTTTCTGGCCTCCATGCCAAAGTTCGTACTGTTTTTCAGTCGCATCGTTTCTTCAAACTCGCCCCCCTCCCTCCCCTAGCCTATCCCTTCCCCTATTTACCTCGTCCAGCCCCTCTAGTCATCGACGAGCTGTCCCGCTCCCCCCTTGCTTGCCATGCACCTTCGCCGCTCTTTTTCCAATGCCGGGTGAGTGGCTTTCTCCCCCCGCGCCTTGGTCCTTTCTGACGAGTCAACCCACATGGCCAGCCGGTCAA
>Ga0179593_1353884_pt1 | contig 12689 bp, 9 predicted proteins | sample CZODoug2_1_08_16_FD_185931 | JGI IMG/M metagenome (GOLD analysis project Ga0179593, IMG submission 185931) | Vadose zone soil fungal communities from Angelo Coast Range Reserve, California, USA - CZODoug2_1_08_16fungal (PacBio error correction) | ecosystem: Environmental > Terrestrial > Soil >... | reverse complement strand
CGCTGATAGTGAGAGTATGGGTTGCCTGTGCGTGTAGCATTGAACATAGTCAGGCGACTTCACTTTTTTCTAATCACACGCTTCAGACTGACCTGTCTCTTTTCTCTCTTAAACCCGCGAATCCCGCCTGACTATATTATCTGCCGTTTTGTTGTCGCCTCCCTCATGCTGGGAGTCGCATTGAGGCAGAGATCGTTTTGATTTGATTGTCGTTTTGAAGCTTTATACGCGCTGCGTAAGTCGGATCTGCCATCAACCTTTGGGCTTCTTTCCCTGTCTTGCCGGAGTCTCCCCTTCGAGCTATTACAATATATACTATTCCCTCATCCGTTTGTTGATGATCTATAGTGTACGATTTTTCGGCGCCAGGTTCAGTTTCACTCCTATCTTATGGTTTTTTGCGCCTAGTTTTTTCCCGCGTCTCCTTGCTACCCCCTTGACAAGCATCCGCGCACTCCCCCATTCTAAGTCTTTTCTCGGTTCGACCAGGCCACGGACGCTACACGACAAGGATTTGCGTTGCTTTTTTCCCTTTCCTCGCGGTCAATCTATCTGGAAGTTATATCTTATCCGAATCCTTGGTCTCTACCCGATTTCTGCGCGCTCTTACACCCACTCCGCGCCGCGCGTCTCGGCTCCTGGCGTAGGGGGTTGCCATTATAAGAGAGACGCTTTTTCCTTCGGACGCCATCTAGCTTTAGGAACCTTTCCAATGAGGAACCCAAGCGTTGTTCATGCACAGGGTCGCACCTACGCAACTCTTCCCGAGATTTTTGCGATTCGCACTGGCGCCCCGCGTTGGTTTCGTTTCATATCCCTTGACACCCTTTCCCCCTACTGCCATTTCCCCCTAGCCTTCAACACTTTTTTTTCATCGACCGGTGATTTCACATTCGTCTTCCCGCTTTCCATTTTTCCAAAAGACCTTTTCACGTTGTGCTTTTTGAAGACTATCCTGGGTTGAAATTTGTTGTCCTCGATTAAGAGTTATCTTTCAATCTGCTTTTTCCCTTTCCATTACCTTCGCCCACGCCAAGCTACATTTGTGACTTCATTCCAAGGAATGAAAAGAATTTCCGATCGACGCTGCCAAGATGCAGTTGAAGTGAGGTAGCGTTTGTTCTCCTTCTGACATTTGACGAACAAACTATTCCCCCTGCCTCGCCGGTATGCTTCGTCCTTGCTTCCTTTCCTTGGTCGAGGTTCAGATCGCCGGTTTTTCCTTTTCCAGCTCCTTCAACCTGGCCCCTTTCGGTTTTTTTTCTCGCATCCGATCTTTTTTTACTCACCTGTTTGCAATCCTTTTAAGTTCTTGCGTCTTTCTCCGCCCTTCAGTGTTCGTTTGGGATCGGGCCATCCCGGTCGCTGATTCAACCTCTTCCCCCCCGGGTTTTTGTTGTTTCGTTTTCGGTTTTTCGAACGTTTTTTTTTTCTTTCTTGTCAGAGTCCCCTTTCCAAGTGCTTCCCGCCGCGGTTAGCTACACGATTCCGCTTCCCCTTTCCCTGAATAGTCCGTCGATTCCTCCTGTCACTTTTAATTCCGCCCATAGTTCCAGAACTATGTTCCGCGTACCCTCTCAGGAATCGTTTCTCTCTGGGTCGACAGTTCTGCATTTTTTGCGAGATCTCTCGACACCGTGATCCGATCCTCCTTCTTCTTACCGAGGGCCCGGACTTCGTAATGCCTCCCTGGTTCCGCGTGTACTTTTTAACCCCCTCTCGTGTCCCCTTGCGTTTCCTCGGTTCTTTTCCCGTGTCTCTTTTTCTCCCATGGTCTTTAACATGTTCCCCATAATGAAAGTCGGTCGGTTTGAGACTTATTTTTTCTTAGTTTGCCAAGGGGAGTCTTGCCCTCTTTCCTACCCCGCGATTGCACGTTTTTTTGGCACTTTCTCTGTTAGGTATTATTTTTCTTTGCACGATCGTCTTTTGCGACCTTTTTGCACAGTCGCTTTTGCAGGGTCCCTTGACCATTCGTTTTCTCCGATGGGTTGATTGTGCGATCTTATTTCATTGCCCTCCATAAGAATCGTGCTCAGTCGAGCTCTGTCCCGCTGCTTATTGCCCTCTCCCCCAGAATGCCGTACCCCCCCACCGGCATCCCATTTCCCACACTTCGAGCTTTGATGCGCGTCCGTCTTTGCGCTCGGACTGAAACCCATTATGCTTTTCTTCTCTTTTTTTCTGATCTACGGTTGCTCTCCCTTTCTCGCTTAATTTTTTCCCAGGTCGTCCAGCAGTACCTTTCTTGTCCCTGATTTTTGTCCCGTCGGTGCGGATTGTCCACGAGGCCTTTCGTCACCCAGGGGTTGTTGATTTCCCCGCCCACACCGGCGAAGTGCTTTTTAACATCGATTCCCCTTTGCGTCATGGCGATAGGCTTTATGCAAAGAGTAGGCGTGCTGCTTTATTTTTCCCCACTCTCCTTATCTTTTTTTTTGGATCTTAGTTTCAGGGCTTTATCTCTTCTCCTCCTACCGGTTTTTTTCTCTTATAACAGCCTTAATAGCTTGTAATCCAACACCATTTTCGCACTTCATCCGCGGCATTTTCGTGTCTTCCCCTCATGATAGCCCCGGATGCGGCCTTTTTTCCGGCCGGTTTTTTTTCCGTCCCCCATTCAGACTCCTTCCCTCCGGTTTGACATCATCATTTCCCTTGTCGATCTACCATGCCTTCATACTTGCGTGAGCCCTTAGTTGTATTATTGCGTTTTTTTTTCCCCTCTTCCTTCCGTCCCCAACCCTCCTGATCCGCATTTTTTTGTCGGGAAGCGCTCCCGACGGTCCTCGAGCATCTTTCCTCATTTTTTCCGGTCGGAATGTTGTAGAAGGGTATTTTCACCCATGCTGGAGGCGTTGGCATATCGCGAGCTGACCTGTCGCCCCCCTTTCTGCTCCGATGCTTTCTTCCGGTGCAATCTCCGATTTCCAACCCCGCTCCACGCGAAGTTGCGGTATGACCCTCTCCCTTATCTCTTCGTTCGTGATCTTTTCAAAATCGTCTTCGGACTGATGACGTGCATTTTGTTGAGGATTGTCTCTCTTTTTGTGACCATTTCCCTTCCCACCTTTGCGTAGCTGATGCTTCTATTTGAAGGTTATTCGTCCCTCTCCTCCATTCCTGTCCCTTCCCCACGTCCAAATCCCATTGCTGAATAGAGAATCTCATCCTTCCCCCCCGCTTACAGGCGTCCGCGCATTCTGTTGCCGTTGAGCGTCACCCCCTCTTTTTCCCCGGCTTATCGCCCCTGCTGCCGAATTTTCGCGTCCTTTGGCGTTCTGTGGGTAACTTACTCTCCGTGCTTCCGGCCATTCTCCGCACCGTCCTCGAGACACTTCCTGACTTTCTGTATTCCAGCGAATGGTTTCCCGTTATGGGGGCGGCGCCGTCCGCGTCCGCTGCTTTCCTTCCCTCTCCTCTGATTTAAGTTTTTTGACTGTTCCAGCTGTTCTTGACAAAATATTTCCTTGGCATGTTTGGTACTCTTATGTTTCGACCTCACGCCGGCCGCTTTCTTCTGTGATTCTTTTCCAACACCCGGTTTTGGGCAGTTTTCTAAATTTATTGCTTGGGCGCGCGACCTCTGAAGCCTCTCCTCCTGACCGTGTCAATGCGGCAGACCCTTCTATCTTCAAGAGGTTTAGTTTTTTCTTGGTTTTGCGTTTCCTTTTTCCCCCTTGTCCTCGTCTTTTGCCATTTTGTTTATGCCCTGAACTTCAACGCCCCTTTTCTTTCTATGCACACACCCGAACACGGGACCCTTTTTGTCATGGCCGAGCCTGTGCGATTGCCGTTGCACCCACTATTGGGCTGTCGCTTTTTTTTTATGCGCACAGGACGCGTTCCTGCATGGTCTCCGATTTTTCTTTTGTTTTAGACTGTTCTTGACATTGGGTCGCTCATCAGTGTGATCTGACGCTTGCTTGGCGGAGATCGTGGTTGTTCGGTTTTAAGCCGATTTGACCTGAGTCCGCTGCTCCTTTTGTGTTTCCCCCACTCTTCCCATTGTATCTCCTCTTTAACCTTTCTATTTTCTTGCCATGCAGCGTGTTTTGAGTCCCGGTCGTCTCCTCCCTTTTGCCTTGCTCTTTTCGGCTCTTCTTTCTGTGCTGTTGGCATTTGGCCGTACGAGTGCTTGCGATCAGGTGCTTTTCTTCTCAAGGCAATCTCCCAGTGTTATGGAGTGCAGTGCATGAAACCTGCCGGTTTTTGATTCTTCTTTATTTTTTTCCCCGAAAAAAATTTTTCTCGAGTCCCTGTATGAAGTTTTTCATTTACCCGCGCGCGTTTCTTCTCCCCCCGCTCCCTCGAGAGCGACTTGTCCGTTGAGCCCGCTCGTGCGTTGTTTGTGCGCGCTCAATCCGTTTTCGGCTGACCTCCGGCTTTCGAATCCCCCTCCTCTTTCGATACGTGTCCGTGGTTTTTCCACCTTTTCGCTTGTCGTAGATTATGTTTGCTTTTTTCTGGGCGTTCCCCCCCGAATACTGCTTTCTTAATTGGCTGGTCTATCTTTGATTTTTGACGTTCTGCTCGTCCCGCAGTTCCAGACATGGCTGCCCTGCCGAATTTCCTTGCGAATTGCTCTCTTTAAACTCTTTTCTTTTTCTCATTCCTTTTCGATGATTGTACGATTGGCGTACTGCTTCGTCTTTCCTCGAGCCCTGTGTGGCGGCCACTGATGTTCTATCCGCGAGTTTTTCTTCGAAAGCTGCTTTTTTAGCGCTTTAGTCTCCAAGTTTTGTTCAAGTTTTTCCGTTTTGCTATCAGAGACCCTTCTTGTTTCAGCCGTTGTGACCCGCTCCTTCACTTGTAATTTGCTTCCTTATTCTGAAAGTTACTCTTTCTAATTAGCCTAGACGCTTCTCACCCTTTCGCCCATGAGCGGCGTCCGCGTTCGTCTTCGCTGGTTACAGCGCTCTATGTTTGCTTGCGCCATTTTTTTTCGGAAGTAGACAATCGCCCCTGTCGCCGGTCACTTGTTCCTTCTGGCGGCAATTTTTTTGCTAGCATCCAGTCCCGTTTTTTCCTCTTTTTTTTCGATTCCGGTTTACCATTGCGCCCAGTCGGGACCCCATGAACTTTTTCCCTCTTTACTCGTATGCCAGGGCGGTCGCATCGAGGCGTCCATGCTTCTTTCGTTGTTCCCCCCCCCCCGAACCTTTGCCCCTTTTTTGACAATCCGGCCTTTTCCTGGCTTTCCTTCCTTGTTTTCTTTTTCCGTTTTGCCTGTACGTCCACCACCCCCCTGCGTTCGCCGCACCCTCCTCCCCAAGATTACACCCGTCCCGTCGATCAACCTTGTCTATGCACGCTGCCCCTTTCCCCCCCCCTCCCCAATTCCATCCCACTTCGAACCAGATCTGACGCTTTCGTGGGTGAACTTTGAAAGTGTTTTGTCCGGCACGACCCGGCGGGACTGAGAACCCTCTTCATTTCCTTTCGCGGTCTTTCGGCCAATGAGCATACGGTTTGCTTTTTTTGATGTTAAGAATTATATCTTGTTTGTAGTTCAGCCCCGCTCCGGTCAAACCCTTGGTCTCCTGGTTCTTGCAGAATTCTCCTTTTCGCGATGCCTACATTTTTTACTTATCTGACTTCTGCGTGTTCCCTCCACGGCTTGTCGTTTATTCCCCCTTTTGCATAGGCGCCCCTAACTCTTCTTTTCACCTGGTCCCCCCACCGCTTTGGTTTCGGGCTCTTCCACATCAGGCCGGCTGCGAGACCATTCTACATGCCCTTTCGAACTTTTCCCCTCCCTCTGGGAGCATTACGTCACACTCATTGCTTCCTTCAGTAATCGAGTCTCGTGCCTTCAGCAAAGCCTAGCGCTCATGCCAAACATTTTTTTTATTTTCCCCCAAACTTGACTCTATTCGTGGTCTTTAGTTAGGAATGGTTCGTCTATTTTTCCGGCGCTCACTACCGCGCCCTTTCGCACGGTTATCATGGGCCGTCTTGTCTGATGGTTATACGGCCCCACAACCAATTTGACGCCTACCCTGGCACCCCTCTCTTCTTGTTTGCGCTTTTTGGTATTCTCCTCTGCATGATGTTCCGCCAGTTAGGTACCAAGTTTACTTTTACGGCGCTTTTCGAGTGTCGATCTTCCTAGTTATTTCAATGCTCGCCATTTTTTTGCGTCTCCAGCGACCTGCTCTTGCAAGCTTGGTTGTCTGGCCCTTAATGTTTTTTTCCATGACTTGGACTCTGTTGGACCGAAACCCTCTTCTGCTCAGTTTACGCCACTCTGGAGAGCGATTTGACGATAGCTTTTCCTTCTAGTGGCGCCTTCCGGGCCGGATTGTCCTTTTTTCGCGATTTTCTTCGCTCCCCCCAGAGTTTTTCTCTGCATATTCCCCCATGTGTAAAAAGTGGTTTCCTGACGCCGCCAGTCGCCGCTTTCCCGGACCTCGATGCGGCTCGTCTTTTTTTTTTTTGCTAGACGGTCGCGTTTTTCCAAGTTTTTTCAGAATACCCGGATACCTTTCGAACCCCCTTTTCAGGCTTTCAGTCTGGCGTTCTTTGAGTGAGGATCCACTCCTTCAGTTTCCCCCCATTTTCCGGCACCCCCCCCCCCCTTGAATATCACATAGTTTCTCCTTGGCGATCTGGCCGATGATCACGACGTTCTTCTTGTTGCGTGACTTGATCTTGCAGCTTTTGGATTTCAGCGTATTATTTCTCTCTCCTCCTTCCGTTTTTGCTGAGGTCGCACCTTCCCTCGTGCATCGTCTGACCCAACATTGGATCTACGGCAAGATTGTTACCTTCCTCATTTCGTCATCTTTCCCGCTTGACGCGTTTTTTTTGCTTGGACGTGCATTTCGCCGTTTTTTGTTTTTGCGCAATGGGTGGACTTCACTGGCTCCGGTGGACCATCAATCCCCCTTCTTCGTCTAGCGTCTTTTCTTCCCTGCGTGACGTACCCTTTACCGTGTTGCGCTCTCGCTCCCCCCTTCTAGTCCGAAACTCCCTTTCCCTTTGGCTGGGTCCGTCCCTTTCCTGTGGCGTCCGCGCATACTGGCCGTTTCGGCGTCATGGGGTCTTCTGAGTACATTGCTGGGCGCGTGTTGAACATGTCTAAGTCATTTTGTCTTTATGTCTCCCTTTTGTTCTTCTTGTTTTTTTCCATGCCCGCGTATCGTCACCACCAGCTATTTTACTTGCCGTGGACACTGAGTTCTCCCTTCTTGTTTCCAAGGTTTTAATTCGTTCCACAACGTACTTTTCAATGCTTTTTCTTCCGGTTAGAAGCTTCTTTCACGAGTGGTCGAGATTTTGCCCTGACCGCTTGGTTGCTTTGACCTTTTCTTTTTCTTCCTTCGACCTTTCTTTCCGAATTCCCTCACATTTGGGATATTCTTCTTTTCACTTGCAACTAGCGCAGCGATTGACTAGTTGATCTTCTGGTTGCTTTTGCCTAATTTGGCCTCTCCTAATTTGCAGTGCCTTTTTGCTTTTTTTCCATGCGTGCTCTGTCCCGTTCTGTATACCTGTTTCCTTTTTTTTTTCGCATTCTTAGCTTCTTCAACCCAACTCGGCTCTGTTTTTTTACAGAGCGCCTTTTGGGATGATTTCTCCTGAGGTCCAGTCTTCTCTTCGGCGTCGGCGTGACTGCACGACTTCGATTTCTGCGTGACGGCTCACGCGGGCTTCGGGACCCCCTAGCTCTTTTTTGAGGGATTCTTTTTAAGGATTTTTTGAGTGCGCCTTGATCGACGCCACGGTGTGTGTGACTTTTAGGAAGGGATTTTCTCCGTACGGCCTTTCCTCGTGCCTGTCCACGCCGCAGACCTCCTTTCCAACGGGTTAGATGCCGGCCTTCCCCGGTCGCTGATGGTCTTGTCTACCACGGTGCCGTTAACGTTGCTTTAGATTTTCCGTTTTCCCTCCCACTTCAGCGATCTTATTGACAGCGTTTCTTCCCTAGATTACCTTTCCTGCCCTTGTGTTTGGCCCGGCCAGTACCGTTTGCCATCCGCAATGTTTTTTGCCCTATCGCCTGGCCTTGGAGACGTCGTTTTCCCCCCTCGTGATCATTGTTTACTTTGATTTCTTTGGGACCCCTGACTTGCTGAGCCTTCGTCACGCCGTCGTTGTTTAGAGGAGTAGCTGTTTCCCGTGTCGGGCTTTAATCATTTCGCCCATTCTTCTAACTCTTTTCACCGTGTTTCGTTTCTTTTTCCCATGCGGATTGCTTGTGAGATGTCGATTGCTATTTTCACTTTCCGTCCTTCGCTGCTGTCGGGTTTTTTTTGTGTAACTTCTTCTATGTGACCCCCCCATGCTGATCTTCGGCGCTTCGCCAAAATTCGTTTTCAGTGCGGAACTGCCCGTGGCTACACCCTTTGCAGTCTTGCGGTCGAAGAAGTTTCTGTCGTTCCTTTCCTCTTCACTTTAAGCGTTCCCCCGCCTCTTTTCTGACTCTCTTAGTTGCGCGTCGGGTTGGTTGCATGCCCCACTTGTCCCTCGACCGACGGATTTCTTTGATACCTCTCTCTAGGTCGTCTTTCGCTTCTCCCCGATTTTCCTCTTAGTCGTTTCATGTGCGTCAAGTCCTTTTCGTTTGGCATGAGTTTTTCGTCGTTCGTTGATGCTTCTGGTTATCTTTCTCTGCGTCATCGATGAAAGAGTCACCCCGGGCTCTGCGTTTATGTCATTCCCTTGTTCGATGCGTTTACCCTTCTTTTCCTCCGTGTGTTGTCTCTAATAGTCCCTATTGCTTTTTCGTTCCGCACGCGACCCTTGTCTGTGTTTTTTCCTTTGCCCACTTTACCTGTTTCGTCGCCCAGAAATCAGACCTTCCTCAGGCTCGACAAGTTTTGCTTTCGTGTCAGTTCCGGACGGGCCTAAGATTCTCAAGATCTTCTCGGCAAGGTGCTCTGCGACTCTTCTGTTTGAAGATTGTCTCCGTCTTTCGATACCTTTGACGATATTCTGACTTGCAACCCTGACGTCGCATTTTCCTCCCGGGTCGCCCTCCCTTTTGCCGTTGGGATTATAGTTTGCTCTTTTTTTTCCCCCCCATCTCGTTGTCGGTTTCTCCTGGTCAATCTACTTTGGGGTGTTGTCATTAAACTACTCTTAAGCGATTTTTTTTTTCATCTTGCCCCTCTCGCCTTTTTTGTTCAACTCGATGTCACCTGTGCACATCCCTACTAACAATAATATTCTGACTACTAGCGATTGCAACTGCGTCGTGCCTTGACTGGCCTTTTTTTTTTGGGCCGATCCTTTGGCCCCACAGCCGTCGCACGGTTTTTTTGATTTTTTTCCCCCTTTTAGACCTTCCGTTCGTTGGTTCCACCGTTCGCTTCGGTCAGGCGCCGACCGTTTTCTGATTCTTTCCATTTTTATCTCAAATTGACACGCGGACTTTGACACTTCCCCTCCCCCTTCCACTGCCGACATCCGTTGCAGGAGGCCCCGTGCCTTTGGCGACCTGCGACTAGCACACTATGGCTTTTTCTTCATCCGGTCTCCCCTTCACAGATTTGCAGGTTCTAGTCTGGAAAATTTCTTTTTCCAGTTTTATTTTGCCCGCAAAGGTCCGTCTCCGGATTTTTTTTTTTTGCTCCACCTTCCTCCTTGCAGTAGAACTTCGCTCCTAATGTGTTCCTCGTGTTCCGCTTTTCGCTTTTTTTCTTTTTTTCCGGGATCGGTTAAATCCTGCACTTACCCTTTTCAAACAAATTTTTTGGATCCCCTCCGGATCACTTGACTTTGCTCGGCGTCTTTTACACCGTGTAAGGCAGTGGTTGCCCAGAGCCGATTTTTTAAGCACTTTCCGCTCTCGTCGTCATTTTCGCCTTAAGATTTATAGGCTTCCCTTCCTGCGCCTTTGAGCCCCCACCATGCGCTGGACACCCACCCCGCATGACTTTTCGTCGATTTTGGTTTAGATTCTTTCTTGCGACGAGTGCGAACCTTGACGTGCCCTCCCCCAGCTCCCGCAAATTTTAGTCCCCTTGACGCGTCACCCTTTCGAGTCTCTCAACTTTTTCTCGTCGCAACCATATCTCTCAAAGGTTCTCCGATTTTGGATTCTTTGCTTTTTCTGCATATCTTGCTTGCCCGCCCCTGGTCTTTGAAAACCCAGTGTTCGGGCGGAAAGAGTGTCGATGGTCCCCTCTCCATGCCGATTTTTGGATTATATTCCCCGTGTTTTTGTTTCCTCTTAATCCAATATTTCGTCTGATTGGACTGACCCTTTCTTTAATTTAAATGCGTTTGGCATTTCACTTTTTTCTTCCTCACTTTACGCTGATACTCGCCGTCTCCTTCCCTTAGAGTTTTACGATTGTTTTTGTGCCAGAGGCCTTTTTGATTGAAATCATAAGTGTGTCCTTCCCCCTCCGGTTGAAGATTGAATTGGCCTCCGCGCCTTCAGCCGAATCCTGTCCTTACCTTTAGGCCCCCCATGCCGCTCCCCTTTCGGCCAGGATGTCGTTCGATTTGAGTCTCCCGGTTCTGCCCCCCACTCACGATGCTTCGTTTGCGGATGCCTTTTGTCTCTTCGAACCTTTTTAGTGAAATTACCGATAAAGGTCGTTCAGTTTTTGTCTTCCTTTTTCGTTTTCAGCTTTTGTCACTTTCAACTTGCCGCGTTTTTCACCCATGTTTGTTGGAACTCCCCCACCCCCCGAATTTGCCGTCAATCGAGGCCGAGCCCGGGGATAGGTCCTATTTCTGCATGTTCGGTTTGTCTTCTTTTGAAGTTAGTGATTTCGGCAGGATGATGATCTCATTTCCCCCTCCTTTGTTTGTTGAGGTGATTTCATCATGGCTGTCCCTCCAACCAAGCGAGCACTCTCCCAGATTTTTTTTCCCCTTTCCCTTTTCTCCATCTTGCAGTCCATCGCCTATCGTCCGACTCTCGGGCTTTTCCGCGTGCCCGTCCCGGGTTGCGTTTGGCCGTCACCGGTTTGATTTCCGGACTTTGGACCTGATCCTCCCGGTACCCTTAGTCGAGATACCTTTGGCCATCTAGACCCTTCTCCGTGTATTTCTTGTTAGATGCTTCTAGCCAAACAGCTTCTATTCTCTCGTCTGAAGCCGCTTGCCCCTTGTCATCCTTTACTTTGCTTTTTGTAGGTGAATGGTTTTTATCCGGTCGGGTTTCGTTTTCATTCTTTCTCTCTCCGGGGACGGTTCCCCAGTCCTTTTCGCGGACGGCGCCCCCGCTGCATGATGTTGCGGGCAATGCCGACGTTTTTATCAACCCATCGCTCTGCGTAACTGCGTCCTTATGCTCTTTTCTCCCCTTCGTTCCCCCCTTTTTCGATTCTTTTCTTCCGCGCTTTTCTTGCGATACGTTGTCCTGATGGCCACGAACGCCATTGAAGCTGGCCACCCTCGTTGATAGTGACCTCGAACAATATGTTTTTGACCTTTTCCTTTTTCGGGCTCGTTATACCTCCCCGCTCTCTCAAGGTTTTTGTTTCTGTTTTTGCCTCTCCGTCCTTTCTGTAGAGCGTACTTTGCCGTTTAAGGGTCCGCGTTCCATTTTTATTTTTTTTCGCTCCTTTTTCCCCTGCTGACGCGCTGCCCTCGCCCACGATCGTCTCAGCATTTTTTGAAGCCGTGTGTTTTTGGCCCAGGACGCCGGCGCCGAGTTTTCTGCTTATGTCAAGCTGAATGGCGGTGACGCCCGTCCTTCTCTTTTGGCACCCCCCCAATTGCACACTCTTTCATTCTTCCGCTGTGCTTCGAGAGTTGCGCTGTGATCGTTACCGTGTGGGCATTTCTCCGCACGTTGATTGCTCCTGATCCAGTAGGCTTTTCCCGCTTTTGCTCTACGCAAGCCTGGTCTTCCCACCCTATTTTTTCTCAGTTCTCCGGTTTTTTTGCTGCCAAAGTCCTGCCGACTACGGGACCCTTTCGTCTTTATGCGACTTCCCTTTGTTTAGACCCCTTATTTGACCCTCTTCTGGTTGCACTTCATCGAACTTTATTTTTTTTTTTTGATTTCGTTTTTATTTCTCGTTTCCGTTGGCTTCAATTCCTTCGCCGCTGCAATTGCCGATCGCTCCATTTTTTTTTGAGCTGCTGCTTGGCTTTTGCAGATGTTAGAGGTGTACAGTTTTCTTCTTCTGCGATTGGCGACGATCTTGGCGTTTTTGTTTTTTTCGTCCGCCGTCAGACTAGGGCGCGTTTTTTGGCTAACATCTTCAGCCATTGACTAGCGTGATCTTTCCTTGTCAGCGGGAAGCGCCTTCCCTATCTTCGCGTTTCATGGCTTTGCGATGCTTTTTTTTTTCTGGTGTGTTCCCGTGTGTCTTTCTTTTTCTTCCCTTTAGTTCTTTTCCAAAATCATTTTTGGCGAGGACCCTTAGAACCACCGGTTGTTCTTTATTGTTCCTTCGTCGGCTCTGATCTCAGATTCGCTTTCTAATCCTGTTCACGCGTCTCTGCCGCCCCGCGCATCTATTCGTGTCGTGGTGCGTTTTCTTCGCATTTCTTCTCCCGATTATTACCCCGCCTTCTGGCAGATAGGTTGATTTGGTTTTATGTTTCACGGGACGCTTAGTAGATGTAGAGGCTTCCGTTGCAGGGCTTTTTTTAACTCTTGAGCCTTTGATGCCTTTCTGCTTTATTGTCGGCCATACCGCTTTGCCCAGTCTTAGGAGACGACAAAGGGGCTTTTGGTCCTTGTTTACCCTTTTCTGATCTTCTTTTTTTTTACA
>Ga0179593_1679768_pt1 | contig 12690 bp, 12 predicted proteins | sample CZODoug2_1_08_16_FD_185931 | JGI IMG/M metagenome (GOLD analysis project Ga0179593, IMG submission 185931) | Vadose zone soil fungal communities from Angelo Coast Range Reserve, California, USA - CZODoug2_1_08_16fungal (PacBio error correction) | ecosystem: Environmental > Terrestrial > Soil >... | reverse complement strand
CCCCCCTGGCTGGCCGAGGTGGGCTTCCTGTGATGAGCCAGCCCTTTTTTTTTTTGCTCCCGATGCTTTAGGATGAGGAATTCTTCACCCCTTTTTTCTCTCTTCCTGGCTTTGCAGCCTCTCTTCCTTCACCGCCCAGCGAGCGCCTCTTCTTTAAAGCGGAATGGGGCCCGTCCGGCGAGAACGTTTTTCCTTCCTATCCTGATCGTCCCCCCCTTGCTTTTCCCTTTTTTTTGACCACCTAGGTTTTTCCTGCGGCTAAACCTTTCCACTCCCTCGGCGAGAAGATCATACTTCGCTTGTCGGTTCCCGCTTTTTCAACTCGACGCTTTTCCCCGTCCCGAAGCCTGTCAATTCGTCGGATTGCGTTCACCCGAACTCGGTTTTTTTCCGAAAAGGTTTTGATCATCAGCACGTCCCCCCCCAGAATTTGCTTTTTCCTTCGCTTCGAGTCTCTGCCGCTGTTTTCTTTTTCCCCGCGATGCGTAGCCCCTTCCTTGAAGACTTCGCCACTTGTCCGCCACTTTATTGCCATGGGACCCCTGGCCGCCCTCAACAGCGGTCTGGCTCTCTGTGTCAACAATGCTTTTTAACCCGGCCTTTAGTTTTTTCCAGCCAGAAAGTTGGGTTTCTTCTACGCAACAGAGCAATTCTGATCTTACGGTTTAACTTTCGGTCTCGGCTGTAGGGGGGCCCCTGGTTTAGTGGAGTCCACAACAAGAGCCGACTTTCTCCTCTTTTAGTCCATTTTCTTTTTCTTTCCAAAGATCCTCCTCCGGCCCCCCATAAACCCTCTTCTTCAGCCCCCAGAGGCCGCCCCTCCTGATGTTCACTCTAAGAGCGGTCTGACGGCGTCCCCTCCGTCTTACGGAGGTTTCCGCGTCAAAACTTTTTCAGGCAGAGCTTTTTCCTCGAGGGATCGATTTTCTTTCGAGATCTTTCCCATAGAGGATCGAGTAGGGTTCGAGATCCGTTCAGGAAAGGGAAAAGTTTCATTCCTCCCGAGTAGATGATTTTGTGTCCGTTCATCCCTCTTTTTCCCTGACCTTTGAGCACCCTTCCCCCGCGTTATCGTCGGGAGAGGCAGGTCCCCTATCGACCCGCCTCGGACCTGGTCTATTGCCTATGCTTTCTGGACGTGTGAGTTATCTACCGTATTCTGAGGACCTGCTAGACGGAACGTCGTCGCCCTGGCCCGCTCCTTTGTCCAATATGAGTCATGGCTGCGCTTCTTCGAGGCCTTGAGAAGAATTTTCGCCAGTTCTCTCAATAGCGTGGCCTTGAAAGCTTCGCGTTTCGTCATCGGTCCCTTCCCCGCGTCGACATCTCCTCTGCCATAGGCGAATGTGCGCGCCTTGGAGATCTTTTCCCGGACCAGAACCTCACGTGAAGCGTCCCGGTACTCGTACCCCGGACAAGCCCTCATTGCAACGTTCTTTAGAATCTAACCATTTTTCCCCCTAATGCACGTTTCGAAGCCTTCTCTTTGTTCAGGTCCGTTCCGGGCTGAGCCTTCCCCTCACCCAAGGCCGTATGCTGCTTTTCCTTTTAGGAGCGAACTTTTTTGTTTTTCTGCTAATCCGCTTCCCGACGCGGGAGAAGCGCTTCTCCCATAGAAATTGACACTATGCTGCGCTACCATTTTGTCTCTTTTTCTTTTTCTGTTCGTGATGTGCTAAACCTCCCCGCCGGAGCCTCCTCCTCCGTTGCAAAAGCGAATTTTTTCCCCCTCCCTGTCTCGGCCGCACCGCCCCTCTGCTGATCTCCGCTTTTTCTGAATTCCCGTGTCGCCTCTAGGCAGCATCCCTCTTTGTCCCACGAGTGTAGTCTTTCCCCCCCCTTTTTGGTCTGTCACACTGTCCCTCATGAATCTTCTCGCCATCCTTTGAGGGACTACGAGATCCTTTTTTCTCAATTCCCCCCTCCATCCTACGTGTTGTTGTTTCCTTCTTTTTTGCGGCAATCGTGATTCTCGTAAGATATTAGTCCTTTACAAAGATGCTTTTTGAACTTACTCCTGTGCCTACCACACAAATGCGATTCCTTATGTGGGACAAGGGGTCCTTCCCCTTCCTGCTTCTTTTCGAAAACACGGTCCCTTCCCTCCACCGGTTTCTCTCGCAGTTTTTTTCGGCCGGCCCTTTGCGTGCTCCCGCTGCCGCGTTTGACCCCTCCTGTCGACACGTGCGGACGCTCGCTGCACGAGTCTCCTTCTTGCAGCTCCCTCGTGGATGTGCCGGTATTGTTCTTTCCCGCATTCCTTTTCAGCGGTGCTTTTAAACTCGGGCCCTCCCTAACACACCTCCCTTGAGGGATTTGCATTTTCCTGGTGCGGGGAAATTTTTCCCCTCCGGAAGGACACTTCCTTTGTTGCGACAAATCTCTTGACGCCCCAGTGCAGATTTCCTTCCCCCTTTTGGGTTAGACGAAAAGACCTCCTTTCTTGGCATTGTCCTCGGGTAGTCGAGTCCCCTGCCCCTTTTTGGACGATTCCGATTTCCTTTGCCGCACTTTTTCGGACGACGTGCTTTCCACTCTTCTCTTGCGCACATTATTCCCCCCCCTTGCTTGCCGCTTTTCTCTCCGGGCTTTCGATGAAGCCTCCCTCCCCTTCCATTTTCCCTTGGCAACGGCTTCTGATCTGGGCGGACGTGGCGTTTTTTCCCGTCGCAAACTTTTCGAGCGCAGAGCGCCTTTTTCTTCTCGATTTATTGACATCTGAAAGCGAGTTAAGGTCCGGGTAGACTCTGTTTTTCTGTCCACGTGAACCCCACTTGGTCAAAAGGTTTTTATAAAAAGTAAGACTCTCCTTCTTCCCCATAATTGATTTTGCCCTTTTTTCATGCAGGCGTAGATCGCCCTCTTTTCCACTCGAGAGAGAAACAGCGACCCCTTGCCCCGCCGAAACGTTAGTCTTCCTGCCCGCTTTTCTCGTTATCTTTTTCTCTAGAACGAGGCCCGGGTCTTGGTACGAGTCTTTCTTTCCCCCGAAGCTCCCCCTTCCGCTTGCACGTCGGATCGACCTTTTTCTAAAAGACGTAGAGAGCTCTTCCCCCCCCCCGCTAGAAGGTTTGTACTCCCTTCCCGGGATTACTTTTCCGCAGCACGGCGTATCTTAGTTCTTGGGCGCGCTCTTCGCTTGATGATCCCACCTATTTGACCAGAGGATTAGATTCGTCCTCCCCCAAGAGGTGCTTGTGGGCTTTTTTCCCGTAGATGGACGACACTTTCCCTACCAAATTGAGTCCTCGATCTTAGAGAGGTTTTGTCTATTGCCAGTCGTCAGCTCCCTTTCCCAGAAAGTAGTTTCACATGAGAGCCATTCTCTTCCCGAGAAGAATTGCCTCTTCTATTTACTTTTCCCCCCCCTCCACCAGCTTGCTTTGTCTTTCTCTCTGACTCCCCCTGTGAAAGAGTCCGCCTTTACACGCGCTCCCCTTTTTTTCCTTTTGCGAGCGGTCGTCGGCCGTTCAATTGACTTTGTTCCGTTGGTCCAGTTGGCCCTCCTGCGTTTTCCCCGTAAGGTGGCTTCCTTTCAATTCAGAAATCCATCAACAGCGGTCTCCGTCAGACAGTACTGACCTTCCCATTTTGTTCGTTCCTCTTGCTGATCATCCTTTTCTTTTCCCGACCACCGCTTTGCTCATACACCTTTAGTAGTGGCCCCCTTCCTCTTTGTTTTTCCCGCTCGGTCGTTCCCCCCCGAGCGGGACCGCCCCAGAGACTATATCTTCTCGCATTTCTTTAGAGCAGAGATGTCCCTTCTCTCCTAGGGTCCCACCCTTTTCAAGCTTTCCTTTTGATTAGTATGTTCCCCCCCTTTTGCTTCCTTTTCATTTCCGCTTTTTTTTTTAGGCGGATCTTCTGCTTCGGTGCGGGTTTTCTTTTTCCCAAGACAGCCTCGCTTCAGTTTTTTTTGTTGTTGGGACAAATCCCCAGCAGCGACCCGCGGCTGGCCCCAGCACTCAAGGACTGCCAGCCAACAAGTTGCCTCTCTCTTTTCCTCACGTGTTTTAGGTTCTCTGAACACTTTGCGCGTTTTTCGGCGACAATTACTTTCAGAAGCGGGTCTGGTTTTACCTCTTGCTGTCGGATTCTCTTAGGCCACGCTGATCGAGGCTTTTCTTCCTCTTTCCTCCCGCACCACCGCTTATCTCGTGGGCCGCCTGGACGTGTTTGGGAACGCGGGAATGCGTTAGAACGGTTTATACTATCTTTTTTTTCGTTTCCTTTTGGACCCAGGACCTCCCTTTTCTTTTTAACCGCGTTGAAGATCCGCACTCAACGGCGCTTCCGTCGGTTTTCTCCTTTTTTTTCTTTTTCCGCTTGCCGAACCCTCTCTCCCGAATGGCCCTTTTTTCTGGCGACAGACTTTTTTTCTTTGTGGCGCCGACATCGGTTTGATCAGACAGCCGTTCTATCGAACCCCTCTTTCTGCCCCTTCTTCGGATCTTCGCCACGCTCCTTCGCATGGTCGCGATGGGAGCCACTGTCCTGACTTCCACTTGACACGCTTTTCCAAAGTAGCCCCCCCTTTTTTTTTCGTCAAACTGGTTCCGCTACGCTTCCATGGTCTCCGAGCGTTTGATGAATCCTTTCCCCCTTCCTTTGGTTGCGGGCCCTTTTCCCCCTGCCCGCAAGCTTGGGTTTTCCCGCCACAGATTCGCCCCCCCATTTTCCTTTCTACAGTTTCTTCAGGCTGTTTACCCATGTGTTTTCATATGTTTTTTTTCCTTCTTCAAAGCCACCCCCTTTTTCCCTCCCGCTCGATCTTCTTTGACCTTCTCCTTTTCTCGAGACTCTGAAGGCAACACACCTTTTTATAGTTCCCCCCCCCCTCGGCCGCAGACATTTTATCCACTTAGAGCGGCCTTCCCCTTGAAGGCTCTTTCCTCACGTGGTTTTGGCGATCCGCGTTCCCCTGCGGCAGAGCTTCAAAAAATCTTGGCCCTCAGGCGCTCGTTCCTTTTTCATGTCTTTCCCTCGGTGCCAATCGATTCTTGTAATGGCCGCTTGGAAGGCCCACCCCTACACAACATCTCGTTTTTTCCTCGGACGAGTCGCTGAATTTTTTGCGTTTTTCATCCGCTTTTCGTGTCCCTCTTTCTTATTCAGCTGTCCTCCCCTCTTTTTTCGAAGAATTTGCCCCTCTACCTCCTGAACTTTGCATGGCACTCCCTTCTTCGGACGTGGGATTTCTTCCCCTTGTTCCCCCCTTTCTTCTTCAGCGGACGAAGTCCGCCCCTTTCTTGATTCCCCATCCCCCCCCCCCCCCCGCCTATCGAGAAAGACCCCGCTCGGGCCATTGTCATAAGAACGCCACGCCTTTAATAGCGTGGCTTTCCCATTTCCTGCGAGGGATTCCTTCATAGTCCCTTCCCTTCCGAAATCGGCCCCTCCTCTTCGAATGTTTTTCATGGTGCTAACGGCCGATTCTCTTGCCAGTCCCCCGTCAGCTCTTTTCCCCCCGCCCGTGCACTCATTTTTTTCCCCCTCGATAACCGATTTTTTGCCACCCTCTCCCTGAACTTTGATTTGAGAAATCCCTCCCCCAGCTGTTTCTTTCTTTTTTCCCCAAGAACACTGGTGCCGCAGAAGCTGACTTCTTTTTTTCCCCCTCGCTTTCGTACGGGATGAGCCTCTTCCCCCTGCCGTCATGCGCTTACCGCCGATTTTATGCGCGAAATTTCCTTCTTTCCCCGCTAATCCGCTTTTTTTGCCCTTTCTCCAGCGGGCTCCCTTCCCAGCGGCACATCTCCTTTTTGAAATATTCTCTCCATCGCGGCGCTCACCTCGTGCAACGCCCCCCTCCTCCGAAAGGTTTTTTCGCCGCTTTCGCGCTTGGTGGCCCCCAATTTTTTTCTCTTCCGAGCTCTCAGACCTTACGCCCGTGACTTTGCCTTCCTTTTTTTCTTGAAGCAGCCTACTTTTTTTTTGCCCCTTGTCTCTCTGTAGCCCTTTAGCAATCGCATTTGTGTTTCCCTGCACAGTATTTCGCCCCCCCCCGGATAGTTTTTCCTACGATGTTACCCCCCGATATGTGCCCCCCCCCAATATCTCTCTCCCCCGTTTTTTTTTTTTGTATTGAGTCCATAACGCTTCCTCCCCCCCACAAGTCCGCCCCTATGATTGGCGAGCCCTCCTTTTCCTCCCCCGTGACAGACCACATCTCTTTTCCACCCAGACACAGCACCAGTCCCCCACCCCCCCCACCCCCATGGCCAGGCTCCTTCGAGATAGGGAGAACCCCTCCTTTTCCAACTCAAGCATTCCCCCCCTCCCCACCCTCTCTTGGCGGTTCCCGAGACCAGTGGAGTTTTTTTTCTTCGATGAGCGTGCCCCCTCCGGCCGAAAATCTTTCTCCTTGGAAGAGGTTTCTTTTTTTCCCCGGACGCGATAATCCCCTCTATTTTTTCCCTTTTAAGATTATGAGTCCCTCCTTTACCGCTTTGATCTTCGCCTTTATAATTGCTCTTTCGCTCCCCCCAACTTAGGTTTCGGGATCGCATTACTTTTTCGTTGGTGAGGGAGTGGCTTCTTCCCTCAGCACGCGAATTCCAAGGGCCTTTTCCCCATAGCGTCGCTTCGCCACTTCCCCTGCAGCACTCTCAGACCACCTTCAGTCGGTTTAACGGGTAGCGATCCCCTTTCGGAAAACGGGCCTGTTTTTAAGAGGCCCCCTTTTTTAAGACAAGGATCTCTGCAGTTCACTCCGCGGAGAGTCCCCAATGTGAATTTTTCGATTTCCTCTCCTGTCTGAAGATGAAGTCATACCCCCTCTGATTCTTTTTCAATTGGTCAATCCGTAAGATTCTCTCGTGGCTTTATTTTCCCGCGTCCCCCAATGGAACCCCCCTAAGAGAGCATCCTTCTTTTTCTTTTTTTTCTCCTGAAAATATGACTGGTGCGCTTTGTCGGGACTTTTTCCCCATTACTCCCCCCTTTTTTTTGAACCCCTTCCCCTCTTCCCCCATTCCCGAGCACCCCTTCCCTTCTTCCCCCATGCCAATGTCCTTTTTCTCGATCTTCTTTTCATCGCGTTTCCCCCGCGAATACTCCATCTGCCTCCCTGTGATGTCCTTTCCCCCTGCCACTCCTTCTTTCCTCGGCCGCTCTCCCCAGATTCCCTTTTTTCTCTGACGATCATTCCCCCTTTCCTCTCCTCGATTGGCCCTTCTCCCACATGCAAAAGATTTCTCTCTCTTTCCAAAGATTTCCCTTCTGCTCGCCGGTTTTTGAGCAGTCTTCTCCGCCGCCCATTCCCCCCCCGGTTCTTTTCGCTTCCCGCTCTTTTGTTTTCTTATGCCTACATCAGGTCTTTAGAGGATTGTCCTCTCAACCTCCCTTTTTGATTCTCCCTTCCGTAGCTGTTGTGTTCTTCGAAAATGCCTCCGAGATATTCTCCTTCTGGTGGCGATTTCCCCCTCACCGCTCTCCGTTACAATAGTCCCCCCCCCCACCTCGGTCCCGAGACCCGATAGAGGGCTCCTTTCCCTCCGACTCACTTTTTTCGAAAGCCCCAGCTTGCTTTCTTTCTCTTTTTTTCCCTAAAATCACTTCTCAAGATTTTCAAAAAAAACCCCGCTCTTGCCTTCTTGGTGAGCTTCTTTTTTTTAGTCACTTTTTCCGAAATGGATACTGGATGCGGCTTTTCGCCGATCTCTTATTTGGATACCCCCTTTTCCATTAAGAAGCAATCCCCATTTTTTTTTTCCTCTCAGCGCCATCTTCTCTTCCAAATTCTGGTTCCCCCTCCTTCCGGGACGATTCCCCCGCTTTCGGCGTTCCAAGAACAACGAGTCGCCCCTCCTCCCTCTCGCAGTAGTGATCGATATTCTCCGTTTTCCCCGGTCGCCTGAGCTTTTAAGCGCCCGTATGAGCTTTTTCTTCGCAAATCTTTTATCCCCTCTTCCAAGACCGATCCCTTTCCCTTTGACAACGCTTGGACACTACCACCATCTATACCGGGCCTTTCTCCTCTCCTGTTTCGTAGCATCAGTTTCCCGTCCAGGATTCTTTTTCCCCCTCTGACTAGGGGGAGGTGAGGCTCCCTTCCTCTATTTTCATTCCCTTTTTTTGGACCTTTTCGACGACATTTCTCGACCCCGCCGGCTGGCTCCCCTCGCCGCAACATCTCCTGCCCATATTTTTCTCTCATTTTTCCTCCTCCCCCTTCGAGAGATGCGGAACATTTTTTGATTGGCGGCGGGTGCCCCAGTGATGAGCCAGAAGCGTTTGTCGTTTCGCTTAGCTTTCCCCCCACGCCCGCTGCTCCCCTTTTTTTCTCGCAAGCCCCAGCCACCGGCTTCCCTCTCTCCTGTTCTTTCAACGCGGAAGCGACGATTCTCTCGGCTTCCCTATCATGCCTCGGCCCAAGCGTCTATAGGACACGAGTCTTTCCCGGCTAACCTCTTTAGCAGTTCCGTAGCTCCCGTAGGTCCGTTTTTCCCCGAACACTCTCTCCGACGTTTTGCACGCTGGTGGCTTCGTCGTCTTTTTTTTCCTCCCTTAATAGGGGTTGGACTAAACGTTTTCTCAGTAGCTCATCTTCTTCTGAATTTGCGAGGCAGTTTTGCCGTGTTTGATTCTTCTGAATGGTAGAGATTCCCCTACGGCCATTTTCTCCCGGCGCACTTTTAATCCTTTCGCAAGGGAGGATCCTTTTTCCCTCCGCTCTTTTATCGGTCGGACTTGTAACCCAGGGTCCTCCCCTTGAGTTGTTCTTCCTTTCTACACATGCCCGCACTTCTTGCTCATGAACTCTCGGTCCTCTGTCTTTTCCCCAGCGATAGTTGGCTGTTACTTGGGCCTCTTTTTGACGAGTGGATTCCTCGCTCTGCTTCCTATATCTTTAGTTTTTTTTTGGTTGGTCGTCACCTCTCACCATTTTCCCGATCCTGTACTCCACCCCCCCCACAGCGTGATCGGCGACTCTCCGTCTCCGACATGATTTCGTCGAAGCGCGGCAGCTCCTCTCCTGGCGGCAGGAGCTTCCTTTTGTTCCGGCGTCAAACCTTTTTCTTTCAAAATCGTGGACTCTTTCCTCGACGGTCTTTGTCCTTTCCAGAGGTGACCTCTTATAGAGTCTTTATTCGTCGCCACACCACACGCGCCCCACCGTTCCCTTTTCTTTTTTTGTCCTGAGTCTCTTCCTTTGGTGTTTCCTACGCTCGTTTTCGCTGCAGATGTTTTCGCGATGCGGAAGAGCCGGGCCAGATCGAAGCTTTCTTTGGCCTCTGGCATCTTTTTTTGTGCTGATGAGCTCTTTTCACAAAAGGGATTCGTTTCCTTACGACGTCGCCAGATCCCCCCTGCTGGAAGTTCCTACCTCGGGCTTTGCTCTGAGCCCCCTCTTCCCTTTGCGAGAGTACGCACTTCTTCCCCAGAGATCCATAGCGTGGCCCTTTCAGCGCGCGGGAGTCCTCTTTTTCTCCCCGGCGCCCTAAGACTCTTGAGGTGAGAATGTGGCTCCTTTCGTTTAAGTGTGATAACTTTCTCTTCAAAGACCGTTTTCCGTTCCTTTGACTTCCCGCTCCCCCCCCCCTGCAACGAGTGAAAGTTGAGGTTGAGACTAACCCAGGCTGCTTTTCATGACACGGTGGAGAATTTCCGGTCCGTTGCTTCCGTTCTTTCCCCTAAGCCTCACCCCCTAATGCGATCAGCACTTTTTTTGGAGCGAAAGCGCTGGTGTTGAGATAATTCTTCTTTGAGGAAGGTTCCAATCCTTGGCACATCCCTTGAATGCTGCGCAGTACATTTTCTCTACATCCCCCCCGTATTTTAAGGGTCGCCGTTCCGAGAAGAGAGGGTTGTATCTTCCGCATCTGCTCCCCCCCCCCCCCCCCCCGTGGGCTTGGACTTCCCTTGCTGACTTGGCCTGCCTTGTCCCACAGAGTCCCTCATTCCGCAGTGTGTTGTTCTTGGCCAGTCACCTTTTCACCCCCAATCATAGGTGTCTCTTTACGAGATCCCTTATTCGCAATCAATCCCTCCTCCCGTTTTGTTTAGATATTGTATTGATGTTTTTCCTGGTAATACTTCCCCGCCAATCCCCCCTTATGACGGGCCCCGCCCCCCCCCTGTTTCAAATGCGATTTGCTATTTCCTTGTGTTGACAAGGGGCATTTTTGGTGGTATTTCGTCGAACCTTCTCCCGTCCTGACGCGCCTCACGAGTTGCCGGCCGATTCTTTGACACAATTCGCCTTGCTCCGGAGGCTCATACTAGAGACTTTTTTCCCCTGTGTAGAGACTCGGCTGCCCTTTTTCCTCTATTTTCATTCCTTTTCTTCTCCTATCCTCCCTTCTTTTTTTTAATCGTTAGCGTTAAAACCTTTCCTTTGCCCTCCCCCAACATTGGTTGCGGTTACTCGTCATTAACCCTGAGGACTAAGACGTACTCAACGGAAAGGCTTTAGCCTTTTCTCGTTCCTTGTTGTTTAGATTAGCCCTCACACGTTAAGTCGGTGACATTTTTTTAGAGAGTACCTCGGTTCCGGCCCCTTAGGTTTTCCCTCGGCACGTTAGTTCCAACTCCCGACGGCGCGCAATTCTCTCTCCCTTCGAGAAGGGTTTCTATTAAGACTTTGGGCCCTTCTTGCGCTGAGCTTTTCGTGGAGTTCTTTCTCTCCCCCTTTGGCCCTCGAGCATCTTGCCCGAGGTTCTTTTCAGTCTCTTTCGACTGGTTTTTTTGCCAATTCCTCCACTCCGGCCGCTCAGCCCGAGCACCGTTATTAGGACCATCCCTTCTCCGCTATCTTTCTCTCCCTAGCGCGTCAGCCCCTCTCCCCTTCCCTTTTTTCCCAGCGAAACGAGTCCTTCGCTGACCGCGCCTCTTCGACCCTTCTGCGTCACCGCTCAAACGTGTCTTGCCTTCACAGAGCTCCCGGCCCTTCCCCGACGTCTTGCCCTCCGATCTTTTTGACATGACAACCAGGTCGAGCGCCTCGATGCAGGGTTGACGCAGGTTTCCCCTTTCTCGCCCTCCGCCTCTTTTGCGTTTTTTTTTTTTCCTTCGAGTTTCTGCCGACTCCCTTTTTATGCGGCCGCTTTCTGCAAGCGGTGATTTCCGTCTCCGGAGCTGTTTTTCCCCATTTCCTTCTGTACGACGCGGCCGATGGTGGAGCTCCGACCGTCCGCCGGACCATTCTTTTCCCCGACAGGAACCGACGAGCCCTTGAATACGAGCAGACGTGTAAGCGGGTTCCTTTCACTCCCCCTTCGAGGCTTTCTCGATGGCCAAACACACTTCTTTGCCTCCCGCCTTTACCCCGTCGACAGATGTTTCTTGAGTTTATCCCCCCTTGCTACTTTTGGTGCAGTGGCGCCCCCTATCAGTAGGTGGCTCCCCTTCCCCCCCCCCTGACCTTTTTTCCCCCAGCGTTGTCCTGCCAGCTTCCTTTCATTCTGGTGTCGATACTTTCTGATGATAAACCCTCCTTTTTCTCCATCCCTTAGCTTTTCCTTCCAGAAGAGCCCGTATCGGAGTTGTTTTTCCTTTGTTCGTTTGTTGACCTGCCCGCGCCGTCTTTTATCGCAGGATCTTCTCTCCGCAGGCTGAAAGACCGCTTCCCTTGTTGTCACAACCCTAGAAGGATAGTAGGTTTCTTTTTATCGCCTCTTCCCCGTTTCTGTTCTGCTCGCTGCGGCCGTTTGGGCGCTTTTAGCCAAGGCCTAGATCAGCGTTCTTTTCCCCCTTTTTCTTCACGTCCCCGCCCCAGACAGGTTTTTTTTTTCTTTTTTCAGAACGGTGCCAAAGAATCTGCCCAGCACAAGCTTTTCCTCCTCCTTTTTCGGCCCATTTGGTGGGATTTTCAGTGCTGAGCCAGCCGCGTTTTTTCTTGTCTGTGTCGGATTCTCCACGGCACGATGACGATTTTTTTTTCCGAGCTCCTCCTCGCCGCTTTACTTCTTTAAGAGGAATGCGACGATTTCGAAATTTTGGATCCCCCCTTCTGTCCCCTTTTCCCGGAAGCGTTCTTTCTAAACGCTGCTTTCTCTGCAAAGCCTTCTTCCTTCTCGGTGAAAGCTCCTTTTTCTTCTACCGAACTTTCCCCCGTCTTCCCGCCTTTGCGGCAGGCGTCGTATCCTTCTAACGCGTTTTTTTTTTTTTTCCTTTTCCAGAGGGTTGATAAGCTTCTCTTTATCCATGCCTTTTTATTAGATGGAGCGGTTTCTTGCACATTATGCCTTTTGATGGGAGCCCCTTCCTAAGCTCGGCTCCCCGCACCCCCGTTCGTCCTATTTTCACCTGGCCGATTCTCCCCTTTCTTTTTAGCGCGGATCCGGCGCCTCTTTGACCGGTTTCGGTCATTTCCCCTCCAGCAAGCTTTGGACACCTCCCCTCCGCTGCGTTCCTTTACGGTCCGCTGGGCGGGGCTTCCGGCATGGGGGGAGATTTGTTCGGAGGCCGACGCTCTGAAGGACCAACACTTCACCCCCCCTCCGAGAGAGGAGAGACCCTTTTCAAATTTTTTAAAAAGATCTCTAAGTGCAATTCCCCAAAGAAAAGCTTCGGAAGACCCCGAGGACCTTACATGATGTAGGTCATCCACTAGAACTAGCCCTTAGAAAAGCGCCTTGCCCAGAAGGTTGCGTTGTCACATTCCTCGTTAAAATGGAGTCCTGAGAGAGAGCTGACCTTTGTACTCCCCCTTGCGCTCGGAAGTATGTCGCTTTTTCGATAGAGAGT
>Ga0179593_1520622_pt1 | contig 12690 bp, 23 predicted proteins | sample CZODoug2_1_08_16_FD_185931 | JGI IMG/M metagenome (GOLD analysis project Ga0179593, IMG submission 185931) | Vadose zone soil fungal communities from Angelo Coast Range Reserve, California, USA - CZODoug2_1_08_16fungal (PacBio error correction) | ecosystem: Environmental > Terrestrial > Soil >... | reverse complement strand
TGAAGTCCCCTCCTTCCCTTTTCCCCGGGTGAGGAATGAAGCTCCAGCCTTGCAGGCCCTCCATCGCCGGCTGACGTTTTCCGCCCTCTCCCCACGATAATCGAGGTTCTCTTTCCCTTTTTCTTTTTGCGAGCAGATGTGACACTTTTTTTATGTGAGTATCGAAGCGCTTGATTTCTCGGGGAAGGAGTGTTGTGTTCCACTTCTTTTTTTTGCATGGCAGTCCGAGACCTGCTCCCTCTCCCCCCCAACTCCTTTTCCACGACGGGCCGGCCTTGCACTGACGTGGACCAAGGTTTTTCCACCTCCCACGTACAAATTAGAAAGTTTCAACCTTTTCCCTTTTCCCCTCCCCTGTTTTCTCGAAATTCCGTTTGAATTATTCGTGCTTTCCTCTTCCGAACACTCGGGCGGGAATACGCACTTTGCTTTCCCTTCTCGTCGGCACGCCATTTAATTTGAAGTTGTCTTTTCCCTTCCGTTTCCAGGTTCAAAAAACTTGAACATCAACATCCCTCTTTGTTGAGTGCCGCGGGGCTAAAGGTCTGGCTCCAATAGTTATCCCCCCCTTTTTCCCCCTTCTTTTCTTCTGAGCGGACCGATAGAACCGGGCGGTTCTTTTGTTTTTGCTTGGTCATTGGCCGGGAGATAGTTCGACTCTTCCCTCCCTTCCTTTTTATGCAACGAACGATAGTTCGTCGTGCCACCCTTTGTCTCCTGGAAGGTTGGTGATGAAGGAGAATTGGAATTTTTCCTCTGCCTCGGGCTGGTCGGGTGATGGCGCCGTGACCGTTTGTCCGGGGTTTTTTTCCCCTCCCCTTTTTTTTTCGGTGGCGACATCCTTCCTTGTCCTCGGCCCAGTGCTGAACCCTGTCTTGTTTGCCAGCCATCAACTCTTTTTCCCCCCCTCGAAAACAATGCGCCCTGTGTCACCATCGAAGCCCTTTCAGCGTTTTTTTCTTTTTCTTCTCCGTCTGCCCCAGACGATCATATTGTTCTTTTTTTCGTTTTCCGAAGGGGGAGCCGCGTCCATTTTTTTCTGGTTGGGCGGCTCTAGCCTTCTGAGGGAAAAGAGTTGCGGCGTTTCCCCCCCTCTTTTCCCCGCCCCTGAGGTAGGTGAAGACCCTGCTGGGCGGCGAGTTCTCCCTTCCTCCACCGGCAGGATGATGAAGAAAATTGTATTCCCTTTTTTTTCTTCCCCTTTCCTATCGCAACCAAACCAGATTGGAAGGCGTGGCCTTCTCCCCCCTCCCTCTCCGCCCCGATATCGAGGTACAGCAGTCTCTCTCTCTTTTCCAGTAGTCGGTCTCTTCCCCCCCTCCTTCCCCATACTGAGGTTGGGATGGAAATGTTTCCTCCCTCCCCACAGTAACAACCTCCCCCCCTCCCCCATTTTGCCTTCCCTTTTTCCTCCCCGTGCGATGGCACAAGCCGCCTCTTATCAAAGCGCCCTTTTGGCCCATTTCCGGGGGGATTGTTAAGAGGGCCCTCCCAGCCGTAATAAGTAAAGAAACTCCTTCCCTGCCTTCGTACGGTCCACTGTGTTTTCCTCTCTTTCCAGCTCACCGCAGTTGGACATGGGAAAGCGTCATTCCTCCCCTTTCTCCCCTTTTCCTCTTGCCACCGGAGTTGACGTGACAGTTGTCCATCATGTTTAAACCTCCTTTTTTTTACGCGGAAGTGAAGAGCCCTCCTTCCTTCTGACGAAGAGGGTGGCCCACTCCCTGGAGTGCCGGAGTCCCCCAAACCCCCTTCTTCCTGTAAATGTTAAAGAAAGGGAGGGCTTTTCCTCTTCCTTTTTGTTTGAAAGATGATGATGAAGTTGACTCTCTTTTTTCTACTTTTCCCGTCACGGCTTATTCTCCTTTTTTTGCAAACATTGAAATGTAGAAGTGGTTTTTTCCCCCCCCCCTCCCCCGTCAAAGGGTGGTTAGTTTTTCTTCAAGGCGGTGGTTCCTTTTTCCCTATACCTCCATTTCGCGGAGAGAGGTGGTTCTTTTTGACTGAGGCCTCGGCCTCTGATCCGAGTTTCCTCTTTCCTTTTTTCCTGCCGGATAAGACGTGGCGAGTCAGTTTTTCTTTTCACTATTTCCGCCACATAGAGGACGGAGAAGGAAACGGATATCCTCACGCAAAGGCGCACCTTCGCCCCGCCTTTTCCCCCCAGTACCGACAATGAACCACCCATTGGTTTCTTCTTTTTTTTGTCGTAGAGATGACAACACGGGGTGTTCTTGTCTTCCTTTGCTTCCTTTCTTTCTGCTATACGTGTCCTTATCCGTTCCTCTTTTCATGCCCCCCCCTTTCATATTAATACTTGAGCGGGAAACCCCTGAATCGCCCCTTTTCTTCCTTCTCTTCCCTGGCCAGAGGCCTCAGTAAAGTAACCCCCCCTCCGTGTCTTTATCTTTCTCCCCGCCTTCACAACGCACTTGCCTTTCCACGTGCGCTCCCCCCCCCCCCCTTACGGAGTATTGAGGTAAGTTCTTTACCCCCCCTCCTTTGTGCAGAGGAGGGCAACCCTGCTCTAAACTATGTATTCGTTCCGAACTCTTTCCCCCTTCAGAATAATATGCCACTCTATCCCCTCCCTTCCGGAAAAAGAATCTCATTTCCCCTTTTGGCATTCTAAGCAAACCTTGGTTCTTTTCTCAAGAAAATTTTAGTAGAAGACAGTCCCTTTTCCCCCTCTCCCCCCCCCTTTTCAACCCTTTTTCTTTCCACTTGCAACGTCAACTAAGGTGCTAGCCTTCCTTTCGCACCGACATAGTAGGAAAAATTTTTTCCCCCTTTCCCCGCTTTTCGCTGGAAATAATAGGCACCCCCCCCTCCCTCTCTGGCTGATTGAGGGGACTTATGATGTCTTGGGTAAACGTTCCCTCCCTTTACTGGAGGGAAAAACAGGAGCTTTTTTCCTTTCTTTTGTCTGCGGCTGTGGAGCGACGGGCTGGCCTGTTGCTCCGCCCCATTGCCACACTTTGAGAGATAGTTAAGGGGATTTTACCCCCTTCTCCCTTCCCCCCTCCCAACATACGTATGGAGGAGGGCGCAACCCCTCCTTCTCGACTCGACGGCGAGAACTCTATATCTGATTGGTTTTTCTTTTTGACGTAAAGGCGCCACGCCTTTTTTCCCCCTTTTCTTCCCTATGGAAATGTCCCCCTTAACAATTTTGGGAGGAATTCATCCTTTCGGCCTCCCTAGAAGTAGCAGACAGCCCCTCCCCCCCCCCCCTGCCAAGGGGCAGTCCCCCCCCTTCCCCATCCCACTCTTTGCCATACGCATCGGCTTGATCCTAACCCCCCCCCTTTTTTTGGTAATGAATAGAAAAGGACGAGGCTCACCCTTTTTCCCCCCCCCCCCTCCCCCCAATGATAGTATTGGGAATAGGCCCCCCCCCCTTCGCACGGATTCGATTTCGGAGCCCCTTTCTGCTGGTGGGAGGAGCCGACTTTATTGATGGAAACAGACGTTCCTTCATCGCGGACGCGCCCTCCTTATTCTTTCCCCTCCCCCCCCAAAGTTTAGAAGTAAAGTTCCCGGTCCCCCCCTCCCCCCCTCCCCTCCCTCGCATGATGAAAGAAGGACACATTCCCCCCTTCCCCTCTCCTTTTCGATTGTTTGCGCTCCCTCCCCTCTTCGATAAGCAAATGGACTGGCTTTCCCTCCTCCCTTCCTCTTCCCGGCCATTCAAATTGAACCCGACCCTTTTTTTCCCCTCCCGGTTCATGTGCTAGCCCCCCCAACCCTTTCCCCAGGATAAAGATTTGGTAGCCAGACCTTCCGTTCTATCCTCGTCTGTCCCCAGTTTTCGGTTCGTCTTTTTCTCCGTTGTTTTCTACCCTGAACGAAAACCCCCCCCTTCTCCCGGTACAACTCAAAGAGAATTTTTTTTTTTCCCTTTCCCCTCAATATTCACGCGCGCTTTTTTTCTCATTATCACGGCCTCCAATTTCCCCTTCCTCTTCGAGGAAACGATATTTAAAGTTTTTTCCCTTTTCTACTTTTTTTTGACGTTGGGTTAAACATGTTGTCCCGTTTTCTCCTCTTCGGCCGATGCGTCCCTCCCTTTCCGATCGTTAAGGTAAGAGAAGGTCTCTCCCTCCCTCTTCCATGGGACTAAAGTACGAGAATTTTCCCCCCCAGTGAACGTATATTCTTTTCACTCTGATAGAAAGACCCCCCTTCCCCCCTCCCTTCTACAGAAGATATAGTGTTGCGATTGAGTCAACCCCTTTTTCCCCCCTCCTTTTTTTTTTTCCTGGCAAGGGTTTCAGTACCCCCCCTTTTTCCCCCCGTGTTAATGAGACTTTTTCCTCCCCCTCCTTCTTTCCTAATACTACGTTGTTGTGGTGAGAGCCTTTTTTCCTCACGCTAGAGTAACACCCCTTGGAAACGGGTTCTTCTTTTCCCCTTCCCCCCCCCTTCCCCCCCCCCTCCCCTCCGCGGCTTACGTGGTTGACGCACCAGCTCAACCCCACTTCCCCCTTGGTAGAAGGAGGCCCCCTCCTTTCCTTTCCTCTTCTAGGTGAAACGCCTCGCTTTCTTTCTTCGTATCGTAACTTTGATTTCTCGGGACATTTCTTCTTTTTTTTTTTTTTTTTTTCCTCCCTTCCGAGAACTGATCGAATTTTTCCCCCCTCCTTTTCCACGACGTTTTCGTCTCATCCCGGCTTCCAGCAATGGAAGGGACCAACCTATTTTCCCACTTCCCCCCCTTTCTCCAAGTTAAACTGAATCGAACCTTTTTTTCCCTTTTTTTTTCCCTTTCTCCGTTTGCAGTATTTCGGCCTTAGAATTTCCCTTCCCTGAACAATCGCGCAGGTCCCCTTCCCCTTTCCTCTTCCCCCCCGGCAAACGAAATTGATATTTGTCCCCTTTCCTCACTGTTTTCTCTTTCAGGTATCACCAACCTTTCCCCTCCCCCCCCCCACATCGAACAGCAACCCTTTTTTCTATTTTCTCGTGTCCAAGATTTTTTTTTTGTACACTCTTCCACTTTCCTTTTCTCCTTTTTTCAATATGATGGGGAGCTTTACACTCCTTCCCCTTTTTGCTTTGTAGCGGTCTTTCCCCTTCTCATGGAAATGGAAGGGATCCTTTTTTTTTTCCTCCCTTTCCCTTTCTTCAACGAATCGATAGTTAGGTTCTTTCCTTTTCCCCCCCTGCCCCCCTTTTGCGCCGGGAAGTTTTTCGGAGTTGTCCCTTTTCCTTTTCCTCCTGCTAGAGGATGGTAAGTTTTCTTTTTTTCCTTTCCCTTTTTTTTTAAGGATGTATAAAATTTGTTTTCGTTTTTTTTTTCTCTCCCCCCCCCCTCTTTCCCGTGCTGATCAAACTTTTATTTTTCCGCCATCAAATAGTTAGAGGCTCCCCTCTCTCCCTGGGTAACCATCCTCTTTTTTTCCCTCTTTTTAAAGCCGATGACCCAGGACTCTCCGTTTTCCCCCATCCGGTGAGTTTCTTCCTTTTGGTAAAGCGTAAATTTAGGAAATTCCCCCCCCTTTTTTCCTTCTTATGCGGAGGGCAAAGATGGTTTTTTTCCCCCCCCCCCCCGCATAGGTCACTGCCCTTGCTTCTCTTTTTCCCCTTTCTCTGCTTGATGGAGGCGATCTCCTTCCCCCTTTTCTATTCCTCCCAATTGTTCCTTTGATCTTCTTTCCCCCTCCTGCAGAGAGAAAAAACCAGTTCCTTTTCTCCCCCCTCCCCCCCCGGGCCAGAGAGCAGATATCGAGGTTCATTTTTTTTTTTTTTCTCCTTCTTTTTCTTGCGCCGCCCGGCCCGACGTCTTTGGGATGGAAATGTATGATCGCCCCTCCCTTTCCTTCCCCTCCGCTTTAAAAAGTGTTGATGTGGCTCCCTCCTTCTCTTTCTTCCACGGCCGCCGACCCCCCCATCCCCTCCCCTTCAAAGAGACTGTTTCCCCCCCCCCTGTTTGCGGGATTGTTCAGATTTTTTTCCCCCCCCCCCCTCCTTAATAAGCGCATTTCCCTTTCCCCTGCCGTAAGGACCAAATAAATTTTTTCCCCCCCCCTCCTCCCCCTCGTTGCCCTGGGCAAGCGAATTTCCCCTTTTTCCCTCCTCTGGCTTTTCTAATTCACTTCGATTGTCCCCTTCTTTCTTTCTGTCCAGGGAAAAGATTAAGGTGTGTTGTTTTTAAAGGCTTTTTTTCCTTTTCTTTCCATTTCCCTTCGCAGACCTGGCCTTACGTCTCGGGTGAGTGAGGTCCCCCCCTCCCTTTTTTGCAGGAGATGAAAAAAGGGTCCCTTTCCTCTTTCGTTTGCCGGAACGGATTTCGTTTTTTTCCTTTTTCCCTTTGACGGAGTAGAGAGCTCCCCCTCCCCCCCCTTCTCTGATATTGCGGAATTGGGGACACTTCCCTTTCTCTTTTTCCCCCTTCCCCTCCTTCCCAGTCCCCTTTTTTTTTTTTTTTTTTCTTCCCCTCCTTGTTTTTTGGTGAAGGCGGGATCATCTCCCCTTTTTTTTTTTTTTTTGTTATGGTATTGGGTGACTCTGAGGCTCTTTTTCTTTCCTTTCAATTAGGAAGAATGTACGACTTTCTACTCCTTTTTTTTTTTTCCCTCCATTATTATATAAAGAGGGGCAGGCAAAAGCTCTCTTTTTCTTTTTTTTTTCTCTCCCCCCCTTCCTCAAAGGTCGCGACCTCCCCTCCCCCCCTCCCAAAAAATTGGTTGAAATATATATCTTTTTTCCCCCTTTCCTTTTCTCTCTCCCCCCCCTTTTTTTCATGGGGTAATTTTTTATTAGAGACTTTTTCTTCCCCTTCCCCCTTTCTTATTTTGCCGACCTCTGTACCTTCCCCCGGAGCGAACTTCCTTCCTTTCTCTTTCTGCTGAAAGTATGCATAAGAAAGATAATACCTTTTTCCCCCCACTCCCCCCCCACCTCTAGACGAGAAGGTTATTTATATTGAATCCTCCCCCCCCCCCCCCCCCCCCTCCCCCCCCCCCCCCCTCCATTGCCGAGGATAAAGAGAGACACCCCTTTCTTTTTCCCCCTTTCCTTTTTTATGCAAAAAAAAAGAATAAATTTTCCTTTTTCCCCTTCTTGCAATAATCATGTTTGAACGAGTTTCCATCCCCAGAGTCTCCCCTCCCTCCCCCCTCATAAATGGACCCCCCCTTCCTTGCCTTCCAACCACTCATTTTACCATGTAAAAGTTTGGAAGATACTTCCCCCTTTTCCCTCACGAAAAAGATTAGGAGACCTCCTTTCCTTTTTTTCCCCCTCTTTTTTCCACACACCTATATTTTCCCTTTTGGACTCCCCCTTCCTTTTGGCAATCGAAGTGATAGACCCTCCCTCCTCCCTTTCCACTTTCGATAGATGGAAAAGGTGCCACCTCTTTTTTTCCCCATCATCGGCACCATTACTCCCCCTTTCTGCATAGGATGGAGATTTTTTTCCTTTTTTAGGGCGGTGTAAAGTTTCCCCCCTCCCCCCCCCCCCCCCCACCTCCATGTTATGTTTTTTTTCCCCCCCATGAGCGTGGAGGAGGTATTTCTTTTTCTTTTTTTTTTCCGAGAAAGGGAGGGATCAGGTTATAGCCACATTCCCCTTCTTTTTTTTTCCCTGCGGCGATTCCTTACTACCCTCCCCACCTCGTATTGGCCGCGGAGGCGCCCCCCCCTCCCCCCTTTCCCCCTTCTCGCCAGACGGAGATGACATCGATCTCTTTTTTTTTTCTTTTTCCCCCCCGTCCGCCACGCCTTCTCTGGTGCTGTTCTTTTTCCCCTTTATGGAAATGTATACCCTCCCTCCCCTCACAAAAGTGGGCGTCCCTTTTTTTTCCCCTCGCACGTCGGCCAGAAAAAACCCCCCCCCCCAAAAGAAGGATCCATTCCCCTCTTCCCCCTTTCCCCTACGGGGCCGGTTCTCGGTTGCAAAATAAAGAACCTCTTTTCTTTCTTTCCCAGCGATAAGAAAAAATAACTCCTTTTTTCTTCCCTTCCTCCTTCCCTTTGTCACCTCCATTTGGCCTCTCCCCCCCCCTCTTATCGTATGGGGATCGTCTCCTCCCCTTTTCCCTCTTAGATGGGGAAAAAGGAGAAGTTTTTTTCCTCTTTTTTTTTTTCTCTTCTTTTTCTTCCCCATCTTATTTTTCTCCGGCACGCGGCCCTCATATCCCCCCCCCTTTTACGAATTAAAAGTTAAGGACAACTTTTCCCCTCCCCCCCTTTCCTTCTTCCATGACGGCACATTTCCCTCCAAACTCCTCCCATTTGTTTGAGAACAGAAGAAAATAATAGAGTCTTTCATCCCCCCTTCCCCCTTTCCCCTTATATAACGGAAAATTTCCCCCCCTTCCGTCCCCTCGACCACCCCCTTTTTCTTTCGGGTAGTAAAAATAATATTGAACCATGCTCCCTTTTTTCTTCCTTGCTAGGCCGAGTGGAACTCACGCTTTTCTCCCCTTTTTGTGCGTGTTCTTTTTGAGACCTGAAATTACGTCCCCCCCTTTCTCCCAACTAAAAGTAGAATTTCTTTCCCTTTTTTCCTGCCCGACCTTTCTAGTGTTAGGAAGAAATTTATCACGGCCGACTATTTTTTCTGAAAAAGATTTGACAGTTTCGCTTCCCCCTTTCTTCCTTTGATGTTCCCCCTTTCCGTCATCTTTTTTTCTTTTTTCTGAGCCGATAGTGTGAAGGCTTTTCATCCCTTTTTTTTTCTCCCTTGAATGCAATTCAGAAACCACCATCTTCCTCTAACTCCATCTTTTTCACTCCCTCCACGTATAGAGGCTGTTTACTCCCCCCAAATTACCTGATGATTTGAAAGACCTTCTTCCCTTTCTTCTTTTCTCTTGAGCAACAACGTACCTTCTTTTCCTTTGTGGATGGTAAGGAAATTTTGCCTTTCTTGAAGAATCAAAAGGTTGCCCCTTTTCTTTTCAGTTCAACCTCATTTTTCTTTTGTTGTAGAGGATGGAGGGAAACGTCCTCTCCCCTCTTCCCAGGGAGGCCACTTTTTTTTTTGAGCTTCCTTTACGTGCCCCCCCTTCAATCGAAGAGATTCCCTTGTTTTTAAAAGATAAGAGGGGTGATATCTTTTTCCCCCCCTTTCTTTTTTTTCCTTTTGGATCCCCTCCTCGATAAGTTCTTTGAGAGGCGTATGCTTCTTCCTTCCCTTCTTTTTGAGTTCTATTCCTCTTGTTCCTTTTCTGAAGGAAGTAGAGAGAACTTCTTCTACCTCACTCCTTTCTTACACGATCGCTTCCCCCTTCTTTCCTTTCCGGGTACCCCCTTTAACCCTCCGTGTCAAAAATTGAAGAGAAAAACTCCTTTTTTAGAGAATATTAAAAAGTTTGATCTTCTTTTCTTTTTCTCAACCCCCCGCAGCGCTTTCTTTCAATTCTATTAGGAACGCCATTCCCCCTTCGTTAGAAGTGACTTTTTCTACTTTCATCCCTTTCCTCCCCCAACCCTCCCCCTCCCGTACCGTGAGGGCACGCTCCTACAGGTCTTTCCTCCCCCCCCTTTATGGGGAGCTTAAAAGATAGAACCGGTCGGTTTTTTTCTCTTTTTTTTTGGCCTTGGGGAATAGTTAAGAGACTTCTCCCAGCCCTTCTTTTCTCGGTTCGTCGTGCCCCCCCCTCCCTTTTTTGACCTTCTTTTCTAATGTTGTTTTTTGGTCAGGGTGATGGGAGGACCGTTTGTCCTTTCCCCTTTTTCGTTGGCGACATAAATGAGGCCCGCGTTCCGCTATTTTCCTTTCCAGTTTCCCCCAGCGAAACAAATTGGAAGGTGTCACATCGCCTTCTTTTTTTTCGATAGGAGGAGATTTCCCAGTCCCTATTCCTCACTTCGACGAGTTTCTTCCATTTTCGGATTCATTCCAAAAGTAGTGATGGGGGCGGATCTTTTCCCCGCATGTTTTGGGGGAGGTGTTTTTCCCATCCCGGCGCGCCCCGCTGCCTGGATAATGCTTTGCTTTTCTTGCGACCCTTCCTCCATTTGTTTTTCTTTTTTGACATTTAAATAATGCCGATCTCCACAGCTTGGAAGGCGTGGCGCCGTCATTTCCCCGTACTTCTGGAAGAGAAGTAGAGTGCTCTTTTGACCGTAGTTAGGTTTCTCTTTATTTTTTTTTTTCTTTTGGTTTTCTCAGCAGCCCGCCTCCCTCTCTTAAAAGTGTTGACTGTGGCGCTTTCCCCTCTCCCTGCGCCGACAGCCCAGATAACCGCCTCCTTGGTGGCCCAAGCCATTCCCCTCCTTTTTCACCCCCACTCCTTAATAAGTACCGCAATCTCCAGTCCTCGGCAATAAAAGGTTGGTGCAGCGATGTCTTCCCTTTTCCTCTTTCCGCGCACCTCATATGGCGGTTGATATTCACTTCGATTTTCTTCCCCCGTGCCATGGAAAGCTAATCCCTTTGGTTAACGGCGTCGAAAGAAGAGGGTGCCCACGACCGGGGTGCCGGGAGATGCCACCTTTCTCTTTTCCCTCCTTTGTTTTCCAGATGATGCTTTTGCCGTTCCTCGCGAATACATTAGTTAGACTCGTCACGGGCGATTGATTCCTTTTCCCCCATTCTTCCTAAAACATTGACAGGACAAAATAAGGACTCCTTTTTGAGAAAGGCGGCACACTTTTCTTTTTCCTGCTTGATCACTATAAAGACCGTCGCGCGGTATCGTTTGACGAGGCCTCGGCGTGGGATGATCGGCTTCGGCGTCCCCTTCTTCTCTTGGTCCCCTTCCAGAGGGCAGGCAAAAGCTGAGAAGGACGGAGAAGGAACTGACTCCCCCCTTTCTCCTCGAAGAAAAGTACATACCGACAATGAACCCCCCTTTTTTTTTTCCTCCCTCCACCAGGTTTTTTTTCTTCCGCGACCTTTGCGGCATTGAGTGAGGAGATCCGTGTCCTTCTCCTTCCCCCTACTTGCGCGTGAAACCAATGACTAGCCACGTGCTTATCCTGCTTACCTCCTTTCTCTTCAACGTCCCCCCCCCTTTCTCGCGCGAATCCACCACCGCACTTCCGCCGGTATCAAGCGAGAACACCCCCTCGGTCACTCACATTGAAGTGGCCCAATCTAATCTCGCCGTGACGGAGTCGAACCTTCCTCCTTTCAGTCACTCCCCTTGGCTCCATACGTGCAGGCAAAAGCACTCCCGTTCCCTTCCCCCTTTTTTGAATCTCGGTCCCCCCCTCCCCTTCCCCCCCCTTTCCTCCGGCACGGCCGCCGTAAAACCCCCTTCTCCTTCCCTTCAACCGGTTGGCCAATCGACTTTTCTCCCCGTTTTTTCCTCGGGGCGCTGGCCATCATCGCACCACCCTTTCCTCTCTGGAGATTGCGGGACTTATCCTCTTCATACTCCTCTTTTCAAACAGGCGCGTTCCTTTTTTGTCTTTCGGAGGCGTTTTTCTTCCTTCTTTCGCCCAGGCAACACTTTTTCCCTTGGCTGCGGCGAGGACGATCATACCTCCTTTGCCTTTTTCCCTCCTTTGCTTCCGACTAAATGTTCTTCCCCCGTATGGAGGCTACGGGAAATGTGCTTTTTTTCTCACCCTTTCTCCGTCCAGGATGGAAAGGTATACCTAAGCAACGCCCCCCTTTTTTTTTTTTCCCCCGCGCACGTAGAAGACATCTTTTTCCCAGCGTTTCTTTTGCCGGGGACTACTTTTTCCTCCCCCCTCTTGCCCGGCCGCATCGGCTCCCCCTCTTTTTTCTGAATCCGAAAATGGACGATTTCCCCCTGCGTACGAACACTATTCTTTTTTTGACCCATTTTCCCCTTCCCCCTGAGGGTGAAACGTTTTCCCCCTTTTTCTTAGGCTTTTCCCCCCTTTTTCAAGGGAATAGCGCACCCTTCTTTTTTCTGTCGAAAAAGACAACACCCCCTTCCCGTCCCCCCCCCCTCCCTTCCCCCCATAAAAAGGAAAAGCGCTTTTCTCCCATCTCACAAGGAAAATTCCCCCCCCCCCCCCTGCGACGTCTCTCTTTTTTTCCCCCTTTCCTTCCTTCCTTTCAGCAAATGGAACTTCTTTTCTGTCTCGGAACGATATCCAGGCCCCTCCCCCCCCCCCCTTTCCCCGCCCCCCCCCTCCTCCCCCGGCTCACCATAAATATTTTCCCCTTCTTTCCCTGTAGGAAGAGTGCCTCCCTTCAAGGTTTCTTTCCCCCCTCCTCTTCTTTGAGGAAAGGGGGGAGACCTACCCCCCCTTTTCCACCGGAGACCTTCCGGAATGTGGTCTTCTTTGCACGGACCTCTTCCCATTTTTTCGGAAGCCATTTCCCCCCTTCTGCCCCACCTTCTCTTTTTCCCCCCTTTTTCGGATTAAATGTGGACCTTTTTCTCATTCTCTTTCAAAATGTTGGTAAAGTCCATTTTCTTTTTCTTGCGACGCTCCCTTATTCGTTCAGTAGAGAGTTCTCCTGTCTCCCAGATTGACATGGGCATCAAGTCCGCTCCGGCGCCCGCTCATCCTTTTTTTTTCCACATCTGCAGACAGTAACCAAATCCCTTTCTCTCTCGTGTTGCGCTTGCGTAAAACCACGGTAATCTCTTCCGATTTTTGGGTCGGCACCCCCCCCGGTGCACGGTGTTAATCGAGCGTTCGTCTCTCCTTTCTATGTATAATAAGAAGGTGTGGTTGTTAGAATCTCTCTCTGAAGCCTTGTAAAACCGGCTTACTGAAGCTTACAAGAATTGCCGGACCATCCCTTTCT
>Ga0179593_1455242_pt1 | contig 12690 bp, 8 predicted proteins | sample CZODoug2_1_08_16_FD_185931 | JGI IMG/M metagenome (GOLD analysis project Ga0179593, IMG submission 185931) | Vadose zone soil fungal communities from Angelo Coast Range Reserve, California, USA - CZODoug2_1_08_16fungal (PacBio error correction) | ecosystem: Environmental > Terrestrial > Soil >... | reverse complement strand
ATTCCCATTTTCGATATACTCAGATAGACGGATCGTCCTGTGTCCCCCCGAAAAAACGCTCCCCCCCTTGCCTTTTCCTTTCTCTGCTCGTCACCTCGCTAAATTCTCTTCAGCTGAGACCCTTCCCATCATAGACCACCCCTATTCAATAGCAGATTCGAGTCGGAGGGGTTGTTTCAGCCTACCCAGGACTTTCTTTTCTAAAGTGTCGTCGTTCCTATATGCCCCAGCCTCATCGAGGCTGATCCTGCTCGTTGGATCAGTTCACCCTAACAGCAGCTCGCGCTGTCCCCCTTCAGATTTTTTTCTTCATAGAAAAGAAACTCGAAAAGAACTTTTTCCTTCCCCCTCCCCCATCAGTCTTGAACCGATCGCGCGACGTTCTTGCTCCTTTTTTCTCCGGAATCTCTGAGTCTCCTGAGCTGTGTGAGTTCGGACCCCTGCGCATTCAGACGGCTCTCTTCTTCCATATTCCTGTAATTCAAAAGCTCCCTTTTCCCATCTTGCCTCTTCTGCTATAAGTCCCGTGCTTTTTCCCAAAGTAGATAAGAAGTGGCTCGAGAGCTTGGTTTTCTGGGGCCCATCCCCCTAAGTCTCCATGTAGGGGGTTCCTCGTCCCCTCCTCACTGATTCACTAAGCGCGTTGCTGATTCTAGTCGAGGTCTTTGCGGGAATGTGTGACTCTTCCCACCCCTTTCTTTTTACCTACATCCCTTCCCTAGCTTTTGCCCCGGCGTCACCCTTCTGCTAGAGCTCGTTTCGGCAGTCATTAATTTGTCTCTCTCTCTCTTCCCTTGTGCAGAATTTAATGTTCTCCCGTGTGTTTTTTAGTTTTCTTTTGTCCGCGGTGCAGCTACTCTTCTAGCAGGTTCTCCCCCTTCCTTCCTACCTCGGTTATACAGTAGTGTCTCCTAGATACTGCTTCCTTTCTGTCCTTGCCGTTCCTGCTCCCCGCGTCAAAGTTCCGTGTAGTACGGATAAATCTCAAAACCGTTTGGCCCCCTCTCGGATACGTTTCTCGTCTCTTTCCCCTTTTGATAGAGTAAGTTTTCTACTCTTTAATGCGACGTCTGGTGACTTTGCATTAGACGTCTCTCCCGTAAATTTTTTTGAAGCGCGTGTTGGGGGTTTGGGGTTTTGCCCTCTGCACGATTTTGCGATCCCTCCCTTCCCCACACCTCTCCTAACGCGCTTTTTTTTTCCCTGTGACCTAGTTTATTCCTGGCATAATCGGCTGATTTGGAAACTAGATGGAAGCGTCTAACGCATCTCCTGGCCGCTCCCCTTTGAATTCCTTCTCTTTCTTCCTCCTGATATTACTCCCCGTCAAGTTGCAGAGGGCGCGACCATCCTCCCTTTACTCTTCGTGAAATACCCGGAACCGCTTGCCACCCACTCTCATTTCCCTATGAATTTCCACGACACCTGACGTCCTTTTTTTCGCTCTCTAGTCTTTTAGGGTTCGGTCTCGCCTCTTCTGTAGAATTCTGATTCGCTTGGAACACGAGTTTTCCATAGTTGACGTAGAGCCCAACTACTTCTATTTTTCTTCTTTCTTGTTTGTCCCGCCTCTCCGTGTCCCTTTCGCCTTCCCTGATTCGTGGTAGTTGCGATTCTTGGTCTTTCCCCGCGCCCAGTCCCAGATCCTTAAGCGGCTTGGTTGTCCCCCCCGAGGGGGTTGGCCTCGACGTTTCTTTGTGGCCCGGGGGTGTTTCTGTGGGGTAATACATCCCCCCGTTGGGAGGGTTTGTTTCTCGGACACAACACACAAACAAACAACAAAGAGGGGGTGCAGGGTTGTTTTTTTGGTTTTTTTCACCAACCCCAACAAACAAAGTTTTTTTGGGGGGGGCATCAAATCTCTGAGTGTTCACGTGCTTCTTGCAACCTCCCCCCCCTTGCATGGCTTCCAGACTTACCGTCCTTTGTTCTTATCCTCTATTTAATCCTTTCAGTTGTGTTGTTTACTATCATCTTCCAATTCCCATTGTGTTAAGTAATAATCAATTGGTTTTAGTGTACGCTCCTTCTTACCCTTAGATTTCCTCTGCCCCCTTTTTACCCCCCGAGTCCCTTCCGACACCTCTTTATCCTCTCGGGAAAAAGATCTCCGCGTCCCCAGCCTCAGATTAGAATATCGGGTTTTTTAGATGTTTCTTCCTCCTCAGCGCAGTGACCCCCCTCATCCTGTTTCTCCTTCTTTCCTTTCCCCTTTCTCCGCTTTAAAGAAACCCTACCTCCTTCCTACGAGAGCGTTTTGTCCCAGCTTCCGTTCCACTATTAACTCCCCTCCCACCATTTCCCCTCAGCGAGATCTTCCCTTCTCTCCCCAGCGTCTAATCTTGAACCCTCCAGAATATCCGAGAGAAACCGCTTCCTTTGTAGGTGTATAGACGAGTGTGACGAGCGAGTTTAACAATTCCGCTATCCTTTCTGTTCACAGTAGTCCTGCAGCTTCCCGGACTGGCCGTCCTATCTCTGACTGTGAAGAGATATAGAGAGGTGTCAGGCCGTCTGTCAAGAGGATTTTTTTTTTGCCATCCTATTCCTGGCTCCCATGCCCCTTTCCTTCCTTTTCCCCCCCCCCTCGTCTCTTTTCGGTTGATCTTCGTTTCGCTAGGCAAAGCCGGAGAATAACTAGGTAGTATAGTGAAGTAGAATTGCCGTGACCCGTCGACCCTCTTGAACACCTTCCCCTGCAGACGGCTTCTCCCCTCTCCTGACTCACAGCCAAATATTTCCTTATCCGCGTCCAACTTTTTTTTTTCGATGTCTTGGAGAAGGGGAAGCGTGCGCCCCTGCCCCGCGATGATTCCTCCACTCGTGCACCGCCCTGAGACTCTTCTCCCTTTCACTGAGATACCGCTCTCTCTTTCTCCTCTTACTTTCACCTGCATAGATTCGCTGGAAACTGATCTTAGCAATGATACGAACCTTGACATGTCGACGGCTGTAAGATCCTATTCTCCCTTGAGCCAGCATTCTGCGACCCTCTCCTCTTTTCTTACTCCTTGCCACGCCCGAGGGCGCTGTCTTTAGTACAGGAGGTGAGTATGTCCAGCGGCAGTCCCACTGCGGGTGCCCCATCGAGACCTTTCCTTTCCTTCGTCGTGGCTGATGTCGTTTCTTCCTCCCCCCCGAGTACCCTGAAGATTTTCGGCCTGTTCCGCCTTTCCCCAATCGATTGAAACCCTTTTCCCCTTAGATAACTGTGGCTCCTCTCTTCTCTCTTCTTGTCCGATCGTCCTGGACCGCTTTTTCCTTTTTCTGCCTCCTTGCTAGAGCTTTTGCGTCCCGTCCGAGGCTGTCGCTCGTCTCCTCGCCCCCGCGACGATTGCGCTCCTCTCCTATGCGCGAATTGAGAGCCGCCGTTCCTCTCTTTTTTCGTGGGGTCTTGATAGATTTGATGAAACATCTCGGCTTGCGTCCCTTTCTTCCTACCAAGCCTCTCTGGACGTTAGAATTCCCCTTTTCTTTAGACTCCTCCCCCCCTCGAGCTGCAGTGATCCCCCTTGCGATGAGTGGTCACTATTTTGACCAGATCAACGAGCCCCTTTGGCGGCCCTTTCCCTTATCGATGGTCGACGGGCTTTCTGAGCCTTTGAGATTCTGCTTTTTCTCTTTCTCCCCCCCTCTTGCCCTCCCCCGTTGTAAGTCGAATTTTACCTCGCGAGACCTCCCGGGGACTCCTTTTAGAATCTAACTCGGTTGTCGACAGTCCTTCTTGAGATTTGGCAATGTCAACTTTCTCGTCTATTTTACTAATCTCTCTTTGTGTTGATCTCTATTTCCGCCCCCCCTTTTCCTACAACTCTCTCCCTCTCTCTTTTTTCTCCGACTCGTTCGGTCGTCACCGCATCACCCCTTTTGTCGGTTCCGACTCAGTAAATCAGCATACGATGAAAATGAGGAGACGGTCTCCTGATAGTCCCCCCCCGAGACTTTCCCTTTCCATCGCCCTCACTTTGTCTTGACCTGCGATACCCGTCTTTTCGACTATGTTGGCTTGTTCTTCTAGTTTCCACCCTATATCTTCCCTTCCCTGACGATTCTTCGGACGTCACCGAAGCTAAGAACAGGGACGTTCCTCCTCCTCCCGAGTCCCAGCTCCTCTCTGGTTTTCCTCTCCTTCCCCCCCTCCTCCCGTCCCCGGCCTTTTTCAAACTCCTAGCGCGAAGGGCTAAAGCTTTTTTTAAGCACGTCCGACGCTAGCGAAATCGAGAGTTGAGTCGATAGCCTCTCACGAGCATACAAGCTTCGAATGAGAAATCCCCCTTCTCTTCTTTCCCCACCTGACGTACCTCTAGAGGATCCTGCCCGTCTCTCTCTTCCTCTCTTTCCCCCCCCTGTATCGACTCCGCATTTTTCTTCTTCCTAGATTTTTAGGCTTCAGAAATGAAGATATAGTTTATGTTCCCCTTTAGAATCATAAATTAGGAACATCTGGCGTCTCATTGTCTTCCCCCTCTCAGACGAGATTTTCGTCTTTTCGCTTCTTCCCCTCAACTCACACTACCAGAAAGCGAACCTTCCCGAGTTCCCAGCTGGCGCTACACTCTTCGGTTTCTATTCCTTTCTAGATGAGCTTGCTTCTATGTTTTTCAGCCGTAAATCCCGGGAAGACGTTTTTAGTTTGAGGTTAGAGAGGTTTTTTTTCCTACACTTCCCCCCTCTGACTGTATTACCCCACTATCTTTCTGTCCCCTCTCGATTTATACTACAGGAATAATCTGCCCCCTCTTTCTTATTCCCAGTTTTTTCAGTACCCTAGTCTTAAGTACTCTCCATTTAACCCCTTTTTTTCGCCCCATCACGTATATTTCTGTTCTTCTTCGCTTCTCATCAGCCTCGAGAAGGTGTTAGTCCCACCCTGTCTACAGTCTTGTCCTTATTCGTTCGCCTCCTTAGTTTCTCCCTCTCCCAATGCCAGATTGGTCTCTCCCCTCCCTGACCTCAACCCTCTCCCGAGATTTTGTAAAGAGGGGCCTGGTAGACGCGATAAGACATGATTAACTTTGATTCCCTCTTGTATTCTCAATGCAGTCCCAATCTCCTTCTTTCGATTCTGCATACCCTTCGTCCGAGTCCAGCAGCTGAGTTAATGCACCATTCTCTTGATCTTGCTCCCGAGTGCCGAACTCTCCTTCTCCCCTCCCGTTTCCCCTCGTCCACCCTCCCCCTCCGTTCGGTTCCGTTTTTAGTCTGCTGATGACGTGCTCTCCCCCGATCTCTATTTGGTTCCCTATTTCCCTCCGTTCTTTGATCGGTGACAACTCCCTCGAGATTGGTCTTTTTCCCCTTATTGGGCCCACGGCACCCCGGACTTCCTCCTCCCCTTGTATTTTCGTTCGTTTCCCGTTGGCTCCGCGCCCGACCGTCTCCCCTGACTCTTCTTTTTTCGCCTTTCCCCCCGATTTCCCTAGGGGAGACAGAGCTTTCCCCTCTCTCCTTCTTTCCTCCTCTGGGTCCGGGAGCGTGGCACTAGAGGGTTCGGCAAGCAGAGCACGGCTCCTATCCTACGGGAACACGTAAACCGTTGCTTGTTTATATATTTCTCCCCATCTCCTGTTGTTTGATCCCCCTCTTCCCTTTCTTGTTTCCAGTTCCTCCTCCATCCCCTTTGGCTTGTGCCCCTCCTGTCCCTCTTTTCCCTTCCTCCTCCTCTTACCCTTCTAGATGCTCGCGGTTATCTTATCGCCACCCTTCAACTAGAGGAAATTCGAGAGGACAAGCCTTAGTCTGATAGGTAGGCTTTCGCCCTCTCTCTCTCTCCCCCTAATCCTTTCTAGAGCTTCTTTCCTTCTCTCTTTCCCCCTCAATCCCAGAGGACAAATAGAGTCGTACCTTTGCGCGCGGACATATTGAACGACCCCATTTCACGACGAATATAGCTTCTCCTCATCTCGAATCAGCCCCTCCAGAATTTAGTCCCCCTGCTCACACCTAAGTATTTGTAGAATTAGCAGGTGCTTTTTCCCCCCGGAGAGAGACGGTCAATACTCGAGAGCATGTCTTCATTTATCTCGAGATCCCTTGACGCTGGCCTTTTCGGCTTCTGTTCTAGCGCCGAGTCGCCTCTGAATTCCCTGATGAGCCCACGCCATTTTCCGAAGAGATGCTCTTTTACTCCCTCTTTGACCCCCCCCCCCCTCTCCTTTCGGCGATTTTGATTTTCCGTGCCCCTCCTCGCCCCCCCATCGGGGGAGTCGAGAATTACGAGTCAAAAGAAAACGTTATATCGTAGAACCTGACTGCGACTTCTATCTGACTCACAGCAAAGCCCCCTCTACTGGATAGCTCCCTTTTTCCTCTGGAGCTCCGGTACTTTGACTCCGTTCCCCCCCTCTTCTTTAGTGGACTGAAAATGGGAAACACCCTATATCCTTTACTGATGCTCTCTCTCTAATTTTCCTCCCCAGTTCATCACCGATGATAGCTTCTTCCTTTGCCCTCGATGATCACCCCCGAGTGGGTCCGTTGCACTGTCGACTCTGAGAGAACTGTATGTCTTCCCTCCTCTCTAGTGAGTCATCGAGCGTCAACTTCTTTTTGGATTGTAGTAACGTATTTTTCTGAGAGGTAAGGGCTTTCACAGAAGCCCTTTTTTCGCCTTCTACCATCTCGCAGCAATTTCTCTAGGTTTTGGGGTTTTTTTCCCCCCCTGGAATTAGATGATGAATCTGTGACCGACTGATCTTTATTCTCGGATCCCCCCCTCTTCTCCTCGCAAACCTGAGTTCTGCGACATCTGTGGTCTTCAAGAGGCGTAAGTTAGAGCGCTTACAGTTCGACCGCCCATTATTAGAGTGCGACTCGCTCCCTTTCTCCTCGTCGGCAGAGGGTATCAGTCCGAGGGTCGAAAAGATTAGGTGCGTCTTCTCTATATTTCCTACTCCATTTTTGGAGCGCCGCCGTAGTCCCCTTCTGTGAAGTCCCTGGGTTGCTTTTGGAAGTAGTGACAAATCTCTAGTAGAAGTTTCTTATCTTTCTCCTCCCTCCGTCCTTCTACTCTCGCTGCTGTTATTTTTTCTCCTTCTCTTAGGCGTCATGAGGTTTCTTATTATTTAGTGAGTGTGGCCAGAGGAAAGACTCCAAGGAGAGAAAGTAATGCTCTTTGCCCTCCCTCCCTTTCTCTACGATTATACTATGGACGTCTAGCTTCATTCTTTTTCTCTGTATCCGCATTGGCGTCGTGTAGGTTCTTCTCTCTCATTATTAAGGTAGTTTGGTTTCAGTCTAACTCGGTAGTCTCGAGCTCGGGATAGGCCTGAACCTTTCTCCCTTATCCTACTTTTTCTTTCCTCCTCCACTTTTTTTTTTTTTCTCTCTCTTCTTCCGTCGCTACCTATCAATCGCTTAGACGCCTGTTTGAGTTCGACAAACAGATAACAGCGTAACTTCTTCTCCGTCACCCTTCCCTTTGCTTTTTCTCCCCTTCTTCGCCAGTTCCCTCCTCTCCACCTCTATCCTTCCCTCTTTTCTCCTCCCCTCATCGGGCGTGGCTTGCCCCCGAGCCTACAGATTCAGTTGAAATCTAGTGAACCCCCTCCTAGTCGATGATCTTAGTTCGTCTCTTCTCCCCTCCCCCCTCAGCTCGACTTACCCATTCTAGGATTCTTTTTTCTCCCTAAGAACAGCGCGCACAGCTATGCTTTCATCTCCCTCCCCCTTTCCCTAACGACCCGGACTGGAAAAACGAGTTGGAGTCCGGAGGAATTTCTCCTTTCTGCCCTAGGTCTCTCGTGCTGCACTGTTATCTTTGAGCGACCTCGCGGGACGAGACATGGAGGATTTCTCGCACCTTTTTCTCCTGAAGCCACCCGAGTCCTCCTTCCTTCTCTCCCCTCTCCTCGGCGAATATTTGCCACTGTTGTATCCGTAAGCAAATGCTGCTTTCGTTGTTTTCTGTCCGCGCCTACACTATCTGTTCGGTTCTCCCCTTCCTAATTGCATCCCCCAATCTGAAACGATTCGCAGTTTTGAGTCTCTCCTCCCTCTTGCCCTGTGCCGTCAATGCTGACCTCCACCTCCACCCCTTCTACTACACCGCCCCCCTCCTTGGTTTCTGCACGACCGCACCAGACACGAGGTTCCTATTCGAGCGCGAGGCTCTAATAGGTGTAGTCCGTTCGGTTCCGGTTTATCAGGTGCTCTCTTTTCCGCTATTTACGAGAAGTCTTTCCTTAGCATGATCATGTACCTTCTTTCGGTATCCTTCTTCTTCTCCCGATTCCCGCTTTAGCCTTTTTTTCAATTCCCATTTTCTTCCCCTTTTTCCCACTTCCTGCCCGAGCCTGGAGATTCCAATCCCAGAGAGATACGGTATTTTTGTTCGTTATTTCTCTCCCTTTTTTTTTTAGCTCTACTTCCGGACTTTGTTCCCCTTTTCCTTCCTCCTTTCTCGCCCTTCGTGATTCGCGCTCCCATTGAAGATTGGGATAATGCAGGAAAGAACCCCTAGAAGTCGGCCCCGTTTTTTTTTTTCCCTATTGAAAGATTTACTCCTCTCCTTCCTCTGTCTTCTGAACTTGTTGCCCAGTAGAGTTTTACTAGGAAGACCCCCTAATCTTCTCTCCTTCAGAGATCCCGGACGGCGCAGTTCCCTTGTTCCTCTCGGCCGGACCCTGCAGGATCAGTATTGCTGCGAACAGCCTCGAAAAACGACTCGGTCTATGCTCACAGAACTCCGTGGTTTTTTTTCGTCTGTAGGGTTCTGATGTCCCGCGTCTCTGCGGTCTAGTCGGATATAGGATGTTTTACAATTGTTTGTAACGCTTCGGGAAACCCGCTCCGATTTCCCTTTATTTTTCTTTGAGAACAGCGCGTCCTGACCCTTCACGTTCGCTCCTGCGGTCCGCAGTCTCTCAGATTATTTGTACAATCCTCCCCCGCACGCTAGAGAGGTTGCGTACGATCGACTTTCCCCGCGATTCTCCTAGGGACGAACAAGCGTTTTTTCCCTTTTCTCCCCCTCCTGGTAGAGGAGCGGCACGAGAGAGAGTTGCCGCCGCAACGGCTTTTCTTATCTGAGAGAATCATAGAACGTGGAGTGCTCCTCTATCTTTTCCCCTCCTTTTTTTTTTTGATCTCTCTCATTCCCCTTTTCGTTTTCCAGTCCTTCATCCCTCCTCGTTTCTTTCCCTCGCCTTCGTGCACCGCTCCTTAACCTTCTCTCAGTATCGTTTCCTTGGCGAGTCCATAGCGAACTGCTCCCGGCCGCAAGCCCCTCTCCCCTTCCTCTTTCTCTTATCCCGCCCCTCCTCTCGATCTCCCCCTCATACTGTCCTTTCCGTCTTGGGCCGTTCCGATTTTCCACGAACCTACCCCCCAAAGTTCCCCAATCCGTTTGTCATTGTTGTCCGATCAGCTTTTTGGAAATACCCTCTCCCCTAGCTCGGCCCTTCGAATCCGCAGAGCCTCCAGACCCCCCTCCCCCCTCTCTTTCCCGAGCGAACACCGACGTCGGGTCTTTTCCATGCCCCTTCGCTTTTGATTTCGACGGGTCTGCGTGGATGAAACGCTAGCCTTTTTTCTTTCCATGTTTTTCTATCAGATGACCTTGCTCTTTCGCCTTTCTCTCTCGAAGCGCACGGTAGTCCGGGAAGGTCGATGCTTGTGACCCAGCCGTTCAGAGCATTCTTCGGACCCTTCTTTCCCCCTCTTTTACCCCCCACCAGCGCTTTCCCTCGATCTTTCGCCCCCTTGTCGGCTCGCCCCACTGAAATGGCGGTTTAATAACGACGTGTATACGTCGACTTCCCCTTCCCTTCGTCGACATTATATTCGTTCCCCCCCCGGATCGAGCGACAGCACTGCAGAGAAGCCAATTTTCCCTTTCGGATCGCCAAGTGTTGAAGATGTGAGCATCCGTCACTACTTGCCTTCCTTTTTCCAGCTCCTCTTCCTGGTCCTGAAGCGAACGCTTTTCCCTTGTATCGGCGATGTTTTGGCCTCTTTTCTAGTATACCGCTTTGAGAGATTTTTTATCCTAACGGTCTCTTCTCATACTTCGGCAACCGCGCCCGACTTCCTCCCGCCAACGCTTCCCTTTTTTGACGAACGGCGGCACAGTGCCGCGTCTCCTCCCCTCCCGTCATGAGCGACTCGCGCAGAGGGAGTACGACCGGCACCGAGGGCGATGTCTGAGTCTTAGTTATTTCTTCAGCAGGTCGGCCCCCGGAATCCATCGCGTGAATTTTGAGCACTGTCTAGCGTCGTGAGTCCTGCTCGAGCCGACCTCTCGCGGCTCTTGCCATCCCCTCCCCCAGATTCTACTTCTGCACACCACGTTAGATAATCTGTCTTTTTGCATGAGCGCTGACTAGAGGCACTACATCCGTCCTTTTTTTTTCCCTAGTTCTATAGAGCGTCTAATTCCCGGAGCGGTTCTGCGCCCCGACTGCGGTCGGTCTCACGGCCGCTGTCCCGATCTCCTCTCCTTTTATGCGACGTCTTTTTCTCCGCCCGTGCGGCTATTTGCCCAGAATTTCCTTGCTGTAGGGAGTCGAAACCCATCTCGTTTTTCGCGTGTATGTCGATGCCGAAGACGGTCTCCTTTGACGGCGTTGCGTGTGTCGCCTTCTCTCCCCGACCTCTTCCAGGTATTTCATCTTTGACGGAGTGGTTGGCTCCGATTGGAACCGACAACGTGCAAGAGTTTCAGTCCTTGGTATCGCGGAAATACTCCCTTTCTCTCTTCCCTATGTTTAGAGGGCCCGTGCCCGAGCCCGTGGACGAGGGATACGGTCTCCTTTCATGGCGATTTCTAGAAGGCTGCCTGCGTCGACTTCGTTTTTTGGTTTTTCTCCTCCTCCCTCGGGTCGTCGAATGCCTCTTTGATAGATAGGATTCAAATTTTTTCAGATTACTATCTCGTTGTCTGTTCAGAGAATAGGCTTGACCGTGCGATAACTATCCCTCCCTCCCTCTACTCCCGCCGTTCGCGTTCCCCCCCTTCCCCCCGGTCGTAAGCTTCCTCTGAGGTTTCCAACATGACGTAACTGTATTCTTCCCGTGAAGCCAGTTCACTTCCACCTCCTCCGCACTTGACCCTAGTCCATCTATAGAGACGTTTCTTGACTCTCTCCCCGTTTAATTTCGACATAACGGTGGGAGTATGTACCTTGACAAAATTAATAGAGTTGTTTCCCCTCATTAAGATTAGGTTCCTTAGTCCCCCATCACCTCAGTCCGCGTCCCAGGGTCTCTATTCTCCCATAAGAAGCTGCCTCCCGAGGGTTTTTCATCGACCCTCTCATTACTTAATTCCCCGTTCGGCGTCAGGCCGTCTTCTCACGGGAGGGAGTCCACCCGGAGCTCTGAGAATTCAAATAGGAGCTTAGAAATTTAATAGATACGGCCCCTCCGCCGGCTAACGCCATCTCTTAGCAACCGTCCTCCCCTTCGCACACAGGAGTACGGTCCCCCGTTGTCTGTCGATTTGCAGCGCTTTCTCCCCACAGGTATCGAAGACGCATTGTGCTATTTGAGATTGGGGAGATTTCTGAAGATGAGTTTGGTTCTCCTATGCTAAGAAATCTAGTCCACCTGAGTTCTATTCTTCTAGCAGGTTCCCCTCTCATTGGCGGACATGGAAGCTGCATTCCAGACCACCATCGAACGAAAGAGAGCCTGCCCCCCTGGCGCGCTCACGTCCGCCACCCTGCGCGATCCGGGTGAGTTTCCCGCAGTACATTGCGTTGATATTTTCTTTTTCCCCTTGGAGCCCGTTCGCAAAGGTGGCCGCGGTTTCGGGCGCCCCCCTTTCGCGGCGCCCCGGGCCGCGAATCCCCTACTTTTTTACAATGTGAAATCGTCGCGGACGTTGAATTTCATCCGCCTTTCAGCGTTCGCTTCCCTTGCGTACGCTGGCGCTGTAAAATTGCCGTCTTATGGGAGATACATCGTAACCTGTTTTTCGCGAGATTTGGCTATGTTTCGTTCTCTTTCTGCGCAGCATTCCTGAGCCGGTGTTCGCGATATAATTCCCCTACTCATTTCGGTTGCATCGACGTCGAGACGACCCTGTATTCTTGCCCGCGCTTCTGTTTTTGAGCCCCGGGCCCCCCGGAATCCACCTCGCCTAATCGTCGGTTGGGTAAAGTCTGACGTGAGTGGTCTTATCCTCGTTTTTTTCTGTCCTTTCTGGCTCTTCCCCGCCGCTCCTGCCCGAAGGAGTATCTTTTTGACATGCAGAAAGCGATCGGGACTCCCGAGTCGTGTTTGGGGCTACTCCTTCAGTTTCCCCTGACCTATGTCATCACGATCCACCTGACCCCCTCGCTCGCCACGCCTACTTGACTCACAGAAAGCGCGTTGTTCGCGGCGTATGGAGGGTCTTGTCTTCTTTCTTCGAAGTCCGTCTCTCGCCTGCTGCTGCAGGCCAAGGGTTCGTTCAATATGTTCCCAGCTGTGTTCCCCCCCCCGATTGCGAGTTCTCTTTCTTTCTTTTTTGGACAGGCGACTCCGCACTATTTTCGTCCCGGGGTTTTTGAGGCGCGCACGGAGACTACCGGAGCGCCCCGTCTTGCTCTTGTTTTTTTGAGTCGGCCACCGCGCTTCTCTTCCTCATTTTTCTCCTCCCAGCGCGGGGACCTTCGAGCCCCTCGCATGTTACGAGTCGCGTGCACTCTTTGGTAGGGCACCTCCCACTTTTTTCTGCTTATCGACGGCAACGTTCCCGTTTTTGCT
>Ga0179593_1420945_pt1 | contig 12690 bp, 14 predicted proteins | sample CZODoug2_1_08_16_FD_185931 | JGI IMG/M metagenome (GOLD analysis project Ga0179593, IMG submission 185931) | Vadose zone soil fungal communities from Angelo Coast Range Reserve, California, USA - CZODoug2_1_08_16fungal (PacBio error correction) | ecosystem: Environmental > Terrestrial > Soil >... | reverse complement strand
GGCTTATCTTTTTTTTTTTTTGATTCTTGGTTGTAGGCGGCCAGGGCCCACCGGATACCACCGGAACGGCCTGGATTCGGCGCAGCACCCTGCCAATCATTTCTGGATTGAACGGGGGACTTTAGTAGTTTTCCGGCAACCCGGGGACGGCTGAACCGGAGCGAACGTGGTTGGAGACTCTTTGGCCGGTGCGCGGGACTGAAGCTCCCTACCTTTCAGGATTCCCGGCGGGCCAGGAGGGACTTCTCGAAGCAACACCCATTCCCAAGTGCAATCAACTACTCACCTGGGATTTCTAAATAGTTGATTATGCACTTTTTGTCCACATGTTTGCCTTTGGTTTTAATTGTGCTGAATAAGGGATTTGCTATTTTTTTTTCCTTGGCTTATTTTTTCCAATGCTCATTCCATCCCACAAATGTGATGGGTGTTCTTGGTCCAATTTTCCTTCACGTATCAACTTTCCCATCTCAGCTTCATTCTAATCCTGCCAGAAAATCGGGTTCATCCATTTTTCAGCATTCCATCCGCAACCATCTGGCCCGTGCCCTAAGCCACAACTTTTTGCCATCCATTGATTGATGAGTCGTCACCAGATGCTTCTATTGCGTTCCTTTCCATTTTTTGTGAGGGTTCATCTGGGTTGAGGTGGGTTGCGACTGCTCGCTCTTCTTCTTGAATCACTTTGGATTTGCCCCTAATCCTTGCCCCCAGAACCGTGTTTGATATTCAGGGGCCCCGAAACTCTGTCTAGCCTCCCTGCCTGACAGATTTGTGCCGCTATGATTGAGTCCCCATTCTATTTTTGGCCAGACACTCTCTCTGCTTGTGTGTATTTTCTTTTTCGTCACCTCATCTCAGTTTTTCGTCCCCCCTAATAACTTAGCCATGCCTTTCTCTTCCGTATTGTCTTCACCCTTCTTTCTTGTGGGCCCCCCAAGCAATCACAGAGCATCCCGCTCAAAACTTTCAACCCCCAACCCCAAGGCCTCACCCGATCTTACCCCCCCCTATACCTTCCTCCTCCTCCCCTCATACTATCCTCCTAAGCTTCTTGGACTTGGCACCGGTTGTCTTGATAAAAAAATTGATAAAAGATTTCCACGATTCATCATCCCCCTCCCCTATAAGATCATAACCATATTGGGCTAAGGGCTTTTTATCTCTAGGTGGTGTGGCTGCGGTCTTTCAGGTTCCCGAGGACGTTTGATATATTTTTTCCTCATAGGTTTCAACACTTACATTGTTTGAGAACCACCCCCCTTCGTTACGTTCACCTTAGGGCATTGCGTCCTTTTTCATAGTTCAAGCTTTTTTGTGGAATGGCGTGCTTGTAGTATTGAAGCTCTGCTTTAACATCATTCTTTTAGCCTTCGTGTTTTTCTCCCGGCATTCTTTTCAAATGCATCTACATCTAACCCACGTGAATATTCTAGGTATTTTATCACTATGTCTTTTCCCACACACCCTTAGTTTTCCCTTTGTCCCTTGTTGGCAGTCCTTTTCTAAATTGCACATAGGGTCCCCACAAATTCGGCCCCTGACCCCCCATTGAGTTTCCCCACTGATCAACCTCTATCCCCAAAGGCCATTTTTCGGGCACACTTTTCACCTATGATTTGTTTTCATTCATCAGTTCTGTATACAAGCCTAGGTTCCCCAACAAAGTAAGTCTACCAATCGCCAGGATAGTACAGTAACCACCCTGGCTCGAATTTCCCAAGCATTGGAACAGACAAAGAAACCGCGCAAGACAGCAACCCTCTCCATTGCCGCTGCTCAAATCATCCATGACCCCCCCCCCCCTATTTTGTACCACCGCCCCAGCCAAAGTATGCAATGTTTTCCTTCAACCCATCTCCTTTTTTCCACCCAATTTGGAATGCCTTTCTATTGGCCAGTCCTCCTTTTTCGAGCGTGAGATGAGCTAGCTATTAGCCAAAGGACTTCTGTTCATTTGCACCCCAGTCTGGTTTGGAAGAAGGCCCCCGTTGGGAATGGATTTCAATAGTGGGAAGGTCCTTGGCGCCACGAGTAAACCCCCCACAGTTGCTGACTCTTAAGCATTCCCCTTTCACACTTGTGCCACCCCATCCAGATTCACCTGGAAGATGATCATGGACGTTTTAAAAGAGCAACACGATGCCCACCGGAGTAAGCCCCAATTCTCCAAGACATATCCGCAACACCCCAAGTGGACCTCCCCTTCAAAACCACCTGCCACATGTTGTCACAGCACGCTTCATCTTCCACACATGTATCTCGCCCCCCACAACCACTTTCCCGACTTCCTTCCATTACACGATTTTTTTTTCCCTTTGGTTTTTTTTTCGGACCTTGAGCAAGATCAATCTGCGATCACCTGCCATGAGGCCTACTGACAGTAATGTTTTAAAAGGAAGGTGAACCCACGTCCTCGGCCAGCAGGGGTGTTCTCCCCTTCGTTTCCCAATGACCGCAAGCATTTGCCTTTTGTGGTGAGGGGAAAGCATATGAGGTTCCACCAAACGATGTGTACTCTAATCGCTCAGTCTGTCAGTAAAGCTTCCCCTTTCTCCCCATAGCCATGATTTTCTTCTTTCCGTAGGTCCCCTTCAAGCATTGAAAACACAGCACAAACTCCCATCACCCCAATGACCCCCCCCCCACAATGTGGACAACCCAACTTTGTATCCTCACAACATCTTCCATTTTCAACACATACAACATCCCTCTTAGAAAGATCCCGATGCTGGTCCTATATCCTGCCCCCTGGACTACTTGGGTCCAAATGGGCCCTTTAAATACCCCCCCCCACAAAAAAACTCTCCCCCCCTTTTGGGTACCAAAAAAGAACCCCATCCTCCCCAACCCCAGCACCCTCCCCCTTCGATACACCACCAGTCTCACCCCAAGCCACGTAGACATGAACCCACAATTGGGTCTTACCGACAATTTCGCAATGTCACAATGGACGGACCAATGCCCAACCTCTTCTAATAAGTGTTTCTTCTTTTGATCGCTCCTGTTGTGTGTACCTTTTGACCATTTCCAACAATCCCCTTTTTACCCCCATTGGGATGGTTAATGGTGTTCTTTTGTTCTATTTTTGGCTCATCTTCTGTCTGTGTGCAGTGGGATTGAGTGCTTTGGTTGTTGGGGGTCTGGGTGGCTTGGTTGCCAATGTTGTCTCTTTTCTTTTGGTGTTTGTACCTCCCCATGGTACACCCCAGCCTTTCACGAATTGCTCTCTCCTCCTCTTGGCTGTTTTTTTCATTTTGATGTGGGCTGTGTTTTCTGTTGTGTTGAAGATGCTGATATTTTACCAGGGTTTTAAAATGGATGTGTGGGTAGTGGGTGTTTGAGTTGTTGTAGCTATTTTTCCAAGTCGCTGGTTTGCCTTTTTCCTCAACAATGCATCTTGTCTACCCCTTTCTCCCCGACAGTGTCCCCCTGAGTTCATAGTACGCTTCCCATAAGTTGTTTTCCATCGATTTTTAGCTTTTCTAATGTGACCACTGAAACAATGAACCCCTTTTCCCTTTGAATACGATGTGTGCCCGACGTGTCATACGACACCTTCTTCTCCAAACTGTCCCCCCTTCCCTTCCCCTTCATTCCTTCCTCCTTGTCTTATCCTTTCCATCTTGTCTTTCTTGTCCTAATTCCCAAGTCCCCCCCCCCCCGTTATTCTTATTGTCCTGTGTCATTGAATGTTCGTGGGAAAAGTTGTTTTTTGCCACCTATGTCATTTGTGAAGCTCGAGTGGCTGTTTCACGTTTCATTTTGTAGGACTTGGTACACTTTGTTTGTGGCACCTGCCTTCTTCTTTAGCTTTTTTCCTTACCAATCAAGGTGTGTATCTTTGGCACATGATCATTTACCTCCCTTTTTTTTAATACCTTCTGTGGCCCCAAAAATTGTGCTAAGTATTCTATCTCAGCACCAGGTTCCTCTGTCTCCACAGGAACTCCCACGCTCCCACTGAACCAACCTTTTTCTTTCCCCACCCCCAGCTTGCCCTTCCTAATCCTTTGATTCCAATCTACCATCACTCTTCCCTCAACCTTCTTATCCACCTCAGGCATCCCCCCTTTGACTGCGACGACGGTCTGCAAACTTTCATATTTGGCTCTGAATAATGTTGTCAGGTGTCAAAATTTGACTTTTCAGTATTTTTTGATAAGCCGGCACTTTTATATGGTTTTTTGATGTATTTTTTTACCCTAGCTTTTCTTTCTTTGCAACTCTTGTGGACAGTGCCTTTCCCTTCTTCCATGGTTTTTAACTTTACTTATAGACTTACATTTGATTGACTTTAGCTTTTATTACCTATGGATTGAAAATCTTTCACCGAAACCTTTCCAGGCAGTTAGGCTTTAGTGTGCCCCTCCTGCCCCCCTGTATTTGCTGCTCTCGTGCTATTCTCTTTTTGGTCTTGTCCTTCTCTTGTTCCCCCCAACCTTTCCCCCTATCCCACACATGTTAACTGCCATGCAGTCTTTTGATTATGTGTTCTTTTTTTAATAATTGCACCTCGGTTGCCTTGAACAGAAGACCCTTCCCTTGATATATCCTTAGTCGAATCCTCCTCCCTTTTTACACTATGCAATGGAACGCGCTTCAGATCAAGCCTGGCGCGTCTGACCCCTCACTTCACCTTTCTGCCAAGCTTTTAAAAGCTCTTACAACCCCCAGACCAAACAGTTCCTAAACTTGTCCTTTCCTCCACCTTAGGGTTGCAACCCCTTCATTGTCTTTTGATCCCTCTCTCCCCGCCCTCCCCTCCTCCCCCCCAACACACTCTCTCTACTCACGCGCCACGAGGGTATGAATCTGTCATTCTGTGCCTGCTTCTTTCTGTCCTATCTTATTCTTTTTAATCCCTCTCCAGACACCACCCTTTCCAATTGCAGAAGGCTTAAGGCGGCGGATGAGTCGGGAAGTAGCTGGTCCTTTAGCGGTTTTCCTTCACTTCTTTCTTCTTCAATGTTGACTCCTCTTTGCTGATCCCATCTGATTTTTCTTTTGCCCAAGATCAGAAACACACAATAGCTTCCGAGAATTCGTTCAAGGCATTCTCACCAACCTATTTGCTTCTTTTGCTCTTATCAATTTTCGATTTTTACCAGTACTTGAACAAATACCACATCCCCATCAAGTGTACCCCTGGCACTTTCCCCGAATTGAAAAGCCTCTAAATCACTCATTGCCAACTTTCAAGCAGGGAAAGATGAACAGGATTTGTTCTTCACCCGTTCAATGATAATCCAAAGGGTATTGGCTAGTTCCAACCCCCCACCCATGATTCCCTCCTTCAGATCCGTATGCCGTCAGGAAAAGACACCTTCCCCCAGATCTTACCTTTCAAGCTTTACCCTTCAAGGAAAAAGGTTATCTGTGATTTCCTATCCATCAAGGCTGCACAGTTGTTTTCTGGCTTCTGGCATAGGTATGAGTTTGAATGCTGCTAACAGTATCGGTTCAACTCAGATTCTTCTTAAGATGTGCACATTGTGAGGTCTCTTGATTGGGAATGTTGAGAGTGTGACGAGTGTCCACGGCACAAACAAGTCAAATTTGTGTTTCGATCTGTGAAAGCCGATCAAGCCCCCTCCCTTTTTCAATTCCAGCCAACCCCCCATCCCTCCCCTTCCGGATCCCAACCTTCACCCCCACTCCCCATCCTCTTGTTGGCACCTCGGTCATATCAAAGACTTTTTTGATAAACCCATGTGATCTTGTGCTTTCCCCGGCAACTGTGGTTTGGTTTGCGTCGCATTTCAATCAGTTCAAGTCCCAGATGCAGACTGTTCTCAGAGAAGACCACTGCCAGCGGCAAGGAGTATACATTCTGGAATCCCCGTTGACGCCGGCAAAGGCCCAGTTGTCCGAAAGAGCCTCATGTGCCGCCGGTCATTCCGATGTTGGGTGAAGCCCACCCGCATTTCAAGGAAGTGCCAGGTTGATGGATACGTTTTCAATGGTACACAAAGAAGCACGACTCCCTTGACTCATGTTCTCCCCTGTCAGTCCGTTTGTTTCCACCAGGTTCCCTCAGTTAATTAAGACTTGACTCCGGCCCCAAAGTACCGGTTTCCCTACTATGCACTAACTTCCCTTTTGGGACTAAGGTTTTTTCTTCCTTCTCCTAAACCTGTTTCCGTAACAGGCCTACTTTCAGCCCACTCCCGCGACGGAATTAACCTGAGGCGCCCTTTATGCGTGCACTGGCAAACTGGATTTTTCCTCCCGTCTCAGCAACCGGTTGAACGACGGTAATTCGATTGTTGCCTGTTCCGTCCGAGGGCCAGGCCGTTTATACAAGTTCCGAGGAAGGCTACACCTCCTCCGCGATTGCCTCATAATACGGTAGACCCTTTCATTCATGTTTTTAGGTGCCGTCTAAGTTCGACTCCTTCAACCCTCCTTGAAGACAGATGCGCCTGCTCCTCCGGTGTTCAGACGTCGTTTGTTGAGTCAAGAGTCCTTGTTGCCTGCAGATTCCTGAGTGCCTGACCTGCCCAACCTAGAGAACCGTAGCGCCAGTTGAAGGTGCGACGGTCCGGAGGTGTCGAACCTCTGCCTCCGTTACTGATTTCTTGCGGTTCTGAAGACGAACCAGCCGTTGCACTTTTGCTACGGTGCCTCAATGGACGCACACCGCCGCATCCGAAGGTCGCAGATTTCTCCGTGAAAGGTCAGTAAGGTTTACGGTGAAGGTTCTCATGTTGCAGAAAGAGACTCCTTCCCAGCATTTTTTAATCAATAGCCTCCTTAGAAGATATTGGCTAATTGTTCCCCACCGTGGAGTAGAGCCTTCCATCCAGGTGGAAGTCCCCCTTTCCTAGACCCAGGTTCAAGTCTTTCCTGTCCACGGAAGTTCGGACGACAGGTTCCACTTGTGCTTCCAGGAAAGGAGGTTTTGCCCCCCCTACCGAACCGCCTTCAAGTTATTTCTTCTTGAAGGTGCCACTGGTCGGAATTTAAGGTTCCTTTCCCTCATTTTTCCTCATACACGCCTCAGGAATAAGGCGAACTAACTTTCGAAAAGTTCAATTTGATTTTTTCGTGACGCCCGTGCTCCCGTCTCAAGCCCCCTAATTTGAAGAACCGGCCGAGACGCAGGTGGCCTCACTGAAGGTGGGCTTTGAGTTTTAGTGCAGAGGCCGAATTTTTGTGAAGATTTGCCGCCTGTTCCAGACTTATAGTTACGAATTCCACAGGATGTACGGTTTTCCTGAAGCCAACCGTTCGGTTGCACGACAGTAGCAGCAGGTTGCCCGCTACAGTTTATAGTTACCCGCGAGTCCGAATTGGAGAAACAGCACTCGCCTTCCCCTTGACTTTGCTGTGGATCTAAGTGTCCTGTACGCATAACAGCAGACTCCCTGAAGCTACTATCTCTTTCACCGTTTACTGAAGGTTCCCCGTTAAGAAAAGACCCCTGAGGACCCTTAAGTTTCCTCCTATTACCTCCGTGGAAGCGGTTTTTAGTACGCGAACCTCGACGGTGGAAAAGATGTCAGAACCGGTTGCATAATCTTCCGTCCTAGATTGAAAAGTTCTGCGAAAATTGATGCCGGTTTCAGAATGACGGCGTTTCCGTCCCGCAGCAGAATGGTTTTGACTCTTGGTCGCAGATGTTTTCCGTTGACAGAAGAATTGGAGTGAAGGTTGGCTCGCCGCCGTGGCTCAAACCGCCGACAGCCGCCGATGAAGAAGACCTAATGTCGACCCGCGTCAGTCCGGTGGAGGCGGTGCTTTCTTTGCCCCGCCCCACTCGCCTCCCACCGCCCGGTTTCACGACAGCTCAGATATATCGTTTCTCCTCATCCGTTTTGTAGATTACTAATAGGCCCCTTGCACGGACGGGAGGCCGGCCCGTATTGCTTGCACGGGCGTCTTAACCTTCCCCTCCACGGACCGAAAGGCAGTGTCTCCCGCTTAACACTTTCGTTATGAGGTCATGTCCGGCACCCGTAATAAGGATTGAAATTGGGGCGTCCGGACACAAGGAACCGAGGGAACCGCTCAACAAACAAAATTGTGGGGAACAACCCCCCCTTGGGGCAACCGGCGTAGGGAGTGCACCAACGTTGTGCCGTTTTTTCCCCCGGGAGGAAAAGGATAACGTTTAGACTCCGCTTCATTCTTATGGGTGGCCCAATAGGGCTGGCACGGCAGGAATATGGCGCACCGTCTTGCCACGGATTCCCTTCACCCCGACCCGGTCCCCCGGTTGCGAGTACTTCTTCATAGGAGGACCTTCTGGCCGCTGTTCGTCCCCTTCCCGGCCCCAACATCCAACGGACTGTCCCTGGGCGACAGGAGTCGGCATCCCAGGCGGAGGACCTGGCCGGTATGGAGGCAAGGGCTTTCAATTTAACCTGCCGGGAAGCGGCGGCATTCAGGAAGACACCATGGACTGAAAGGCTTACCGCCGTTTCTTTTTTCCCGTTAACGCATTGGCAGAACCGTTGACCCCTAATGGTCTCCTCCCGTGGTGTGAGGCCGAGTTCGGCAGACACCGGTCAGTTCGGCAACCTGGCCTGTGTCCTTCGCGACGACAACCACCCCCCGTCGCCCCCGGATGCGATTCTTCCATCTGCGGAACTGATGGACATTACATTCTCGGGCGGCGGTCCCCCCACGAGTGCCCCGTCACTCCACAGGTAATGACCGGGGCGACCGGAAGAAGGTAGGCACCGTCGGCCCCATTCTTCAGGTAGAGTCCGGGTCCGGAAAACGGGGACCACCGCAGGAGGATTTCAGTGTAGGCTTCAGGCAAACCTAGGTCCGATGAACTGCGACCTGCGTCGCCGGGGCGAAAAAGCCCGTGGATAAAGGCTCCAGTATGCTCTAATGGGCTAAAATTAATGCCTAGGACGGGATTATGGCACTCAGATCGGACTCCCCCGCCGGGGATGCGCTTTACGCAACCCTAGCTCCCCCTTCGGAAGAATGGACGGCTCAACGGCTTTTCCGGCGTATCGAGGGCGGAATCACGGCGAACGGACAAAGATCAAGGACTTTCGTGGAGCACGACCGCTTAATGAGGAGTCAAAGGAGTGACCTTGCTAGGACCCTTTGGGCCGATTCCAGGGCTAAGGTCTCCAACATGGAGTGGACCGCGCTTTTTTCTCGGCAACTTTTTGCAACCCTTCGTGACTGTCCGGCTCACCCGCGGCATTTCCCCTTCCCCTTCCGTGTTCCCTTCACCCCCATCTGCTTTCAACCGGTCAAGGAATGGTGCGAAAAAGGCGCACCGGAGGAGTGGACGGAAAAGGCTCCCACTTGAACATAGTCTTCACCTAGTTTGTTACCGCATACCGGAAAGCCACACATTTCGCACCCTTGGCCCCGGCAGCGTATCCTCGCATTAGTTCCTGCTGTCTCCGGCGTCACCTGACTGAAAAGGAACCTTCCCCCCGGCTGGACGTTGCTTTAGTCTGCCCGGCAGCGGATGGAGCGGTTTTTTAGGGTAAGTTCTCCTGATCACGGACACTCCGGACAAGCCTACGGAGGCACGATGACAAAATAGTCTCTGTCCCATGGCCAGTTATTTCGCCGGCACTTTTTTTTTTTTTTGTTTTTGTGTGGTGACGGCGTCACCTTCTCCAAGAATGGGTGTCCCCCCTTGGAAGGAGGTCCTTCTTGGGACGGCCAGATGTCTTCCAACCTTGCGTCTCTATTTTAGTTTTTCCAGGATCAGACCCCTATTTCCTTTCCCCACTTCGTCGCAGGCCTCCATCGGTCTGAAAATGCGGTTATTAGGATCGGTAGGCCAGGAGGCACCGGCACCTCTCTGACCCTGTTTCTACCCGATCGGTCCCCCTCGCTGCGGGGTTGTTTATTCCTTCCACACGGATACACATTTCAAGGGTACGTGTTCCAGCTGTGGCGGCTGCAACTGCCCCATCTTCAACTGCCGGAGTTAAGGCGGCGCTTTCATGGTTGGAAGGAAGGAAACTGTTTCCAGTCCCTGTTTCAGGTGGCCTGCTGCCTGATGTGCTCACTCCTGAGGCACGGAGATCTGCCGGATGGCTAGACAGGCGGGGCCCGAACCATGCCTTGTCACTCACGACTACAATGGTTTGATTCTCCCTTTTTCTGCAATGAGTCCCCCCCCCCATTAAAGATTTTTGATTTGTTAATGTTGCTTCATTCTTGTAACGTTTTGCTATTTTTCTTGAGGTGATCCTTGATCCTTTCAAAGACCCCCCCCCCACTCACAAATGTTTCCCTTGTGACACTCATGCAAACTCCCACAGAAGCAAGACTCCATAAGCATATCATCTAATCCCATGCACCTTCTTGGTCTCTTAAACATTTTTAAGAATCTTTTTTTAAACTCAGACATCTGTTCATTGGCCTTCCCCCCTTTGCCATCCCCTGATGGCTCGGAGCGCACAGTTTCGACTTCCTCTTTCCCCCCTTGGAGGATTCTTTGCCTGGTTGCGGTTCCTCCCGTTTCTCTGCCTTCCTTGTTATCAGATTGTTCTTGATTTTGAAGACTACAATGAAAACTTGTTGCTAAAGGGGCCTTGACTCCAAATCCCTGTCAGCTTTCACATGGCCTTGACATCTTTGCAGTGCTGAGTGAGTCCATTTCCTTTGATTGGGCAATTTTAATCTGGACCTCTCTTGTTTTCTTGGTCCCTCATTTATCTTTTTTTCGACAAAATAGGCTTACCTTCCTCTTCTCTTCCTCTCTTTCTCTTTTTGATTCAATTCTCTTGGGCAACCCCCCACCCAATCAGACGGATTCATCCACTTCAAAAGATTCCCCCAACCTTGCCTCAGCAGAGTCTTCCTTCACAACCCTTTCCCAATATAATTTCCCTCCGTCCCTCTCTCCTCCGATGACAGCTTCCTGCCTTGTCCAGGTTTGTTCTTTCTCTATAAATGGATTTAAATATCATCTTCATCATCCTCCTCCCTAGCCAGAGGAAAAAATCTGGCTCAGGTGCTTAGATCTTTGTTTTTTGTTTAGGGTTCCTGGTCCCGAGGATTTCTGGGTTTCCTCCCCTTTAACCAACTGAAGTGTTGTTCTAACCTCTAGCATTCCTTTGGGCCGTTTTTCCCTTTTTTAAGTTTTTTTTTTTCCCCACGAGTGTCAGCATGTATCTGGTGTAGGATCGAGTCTGCTAGTCGCGTTCCATTGACGTCCCTTGTCTCCTGCTTAGACCAGTAAGGCCCTTGCAATTCCTCTTGCTTCTGTGCACCGCGTGCATTTTATTAAAAATCCAATATCTTCCTTCTGCAGCGCCTGGTCCGGAGTTTCTTGTGTAGCTCTTTTCCACGGAACCCCAGGAGCCTTCCCTTGACCCAGACACCAGGGAGAGCACGTCTTTCCCTCTAGCGAACAAGCCCCACCTTTTTTCAGTTCACATGTCCCTCCTCCAGTTAATTGCATTCTGCCCTCTCGGTTACAAGCCTTTATGGGTCTAAAATCTTATAAAAGTTCTATTCTTCGATTAGTTACCCCGTCCACCCTTAGGCAACTGGCCCTGTCCACAATCTGTTCCCCAAGACCACTAGCTTAGCTGGACCCCCAATACCCAACACGATAAAAGTGCCGCTGATCCATCATGTCCCAATATCAATTTTGATTTACCTCCGCTCCCAAACTTCTCAATTTGCACCCCCTCCCTGCATTACACACCCGTTTTCCTTTTCTTGGAGATTTCCCTTCATTCTGAAGAATTGCTAGAATTTAGGCAGTGCCCTGGGTCAAGCTTTTTTTTTTGGCTTCCTTTTGGTTGATGTGCGGTCAGGTTTTTTCTTTTTTCCGTCCTGTGTCGACAAGAGGACCCAAAAAAGGTTTGCTGATGCTAATGCCGCTGAGCACCCGGGAGTCAATTTCAGTACCGGGCATTGGCTCCGCCTTGACAAAGCCCCATTTTAAACAAGAGACCCCCTGTCTTGGCCTTCCCCCCCCCCCCCCCTTCTCCTCTCTTTTCCACCCCACTTTTAAATGCCTCCACACCAAAGTTCCACAGAAACAGTAATATTGCAACAATGCTTCGAGTGCACCCTTCACCTACATTCCCTTCCCCCCTGTACCAGAACTTCACTGGTATTTCGGTTTTAGACTTGAATTGTCCAGATTTGAAGAAGCAAGGCCCGAGGCCGTCAAGCCTGGTAAAGGCCTTTGCCCCCCCCTAGACTTCAGCTTGATTTTTTCGAAACGGAGATGTGAACAATGCCTACTATGCAGGCACCTGTTTCCCTGGTGATGTGAACTGCAGATAGTTCCCACGGTTTTCCTTCGATACTATGAGAATAGGACATGTCAGTACAAGCTGATTTTGCGACCCCCCAAATTGCCTTTAGTATTTTACTAATTTTTCACCCCCTTCCCATTCAACCTCGACCCACCAAACTCATCACCCCCCTCCCCCCCACCCCCCCCATGTTGTACCTCCATGCATCCCCCAGCTTCAACATCACAGACACCCCCTAACATACCAAGAGCCCCCCGTTTCTCAATACAGAACGTCCCAAGCCGCTTGCCCAGTGCTATTGGGGGATGACCTCAAAACCACCAATCTCCTATCCCACCCCATGACCAAAAAAAGGGCCCACCCAACCCCCCCAGACCGCCCCCCACTGAACCCGAAGACCCAAACCTCCCCCCGCCCACAGTATCATGCCATGTTTGTTTTTACCGACCTGTACATGCCCTTTACATTGCAGGCCCAACAT
>Ga0179593_1288063_pt1 | contig 12690 bp, 17 predicted proteins | sample CZODoug2_1_08_16_FD_185931 | JGI IMG/M metagenome (GOLD analysis project Ga0179593, IMG submission 185931) | Vadose zone soil fungal communities from Angelo Coast Range Reserve, California, USA - CZODoug2_1_08_16fungal (PacBio error correction) | ecosystem: Environmental > Terrestrial > Soil >... | reverse complement strand
CTTTCCAGTCCGGACGTCCTCACTCGTGGCTGGCTTTTGGACTTGGGTCCCCGTCACATAGTATTAGTATTTCAGCCCCCGGAACCTCCCTTGTTTCCCTGTTCGGTGTTCAAAGCCTCAGACCTTCTAGGCTCCGCGCATGTTCTCACGAGAGAGTCCCCCTCTTCCCCCATCTGGCGCGCAGTCCAACTTTCTTCTTTTTCGTTACTGCAAACGTTCACTTTTTGTTACGTCCACTCCCAAGCGTCCTGGTCGAGATCGATAATCGTCCTCAGCTTGGTGGTTAGTAAACCCTCGTTGCCACGCACTCAGCGAGGAGGAAGTTGGGCACGTCCTCCCCCCCTCCTCTGCGGCGTTCAATATCCCAGCCCTGACCATTTCTTTCCTCTCTGCGCTGGCGCCTTTGGCTAATGCGCAGAACCCCAAACCTTGGGTCCTTTTTTGATGCATTTCTCTTCCGGTTTTTTCTTTCTGCATCCCTTCCTCCCCACCTCTCTTCCGAGAAATGTTTCGTGGTCTCGCATTAGGTTCCCCAAGGGCGCTTCCGACTACGTCCCAGGGGTTCTTGGAAAAGGTGCAGGTACTCTGCTTTTTGTTAGGTGCAGGAATTACTGTCCCTTCTCATTTTCCCTTACCCGTCCGTTCCTACCCCACACTGCCTGGAGTCACTATGTACGATCGTCGGAATTTCCTGCATTGGCGTGGTAGGCAACGTACGTTGGTCTCCCCACGGTTACTTCGTCCCGCCGCAAATCGGTTTGGTCTGTCCCCTCTGGGTTGCATGCGCGGGCTGAGGGATTTCATCTGTTTAACGGACCCCGCAGCCTTGAGTTGCCAATCTCTGGTCATTTTCACCCCCTCTGGTCCGGCACCAATCTCCCAATTTCCTTCGCTTGTAAGGATGTCATTCTCGACCCGGATCGCCCTCCCCCCGGAGTAGCGTCCAAGAATATCCCCGACCATTCCATAGTGTGCGCACGAAGTTCTTGCTTTTCCATCCCTCCTGATCCCCACCCACGTCTTTCTTGTTAAGTGCGTTTGCAAATCTGTTCCGTAAGGTATATCTCGAATTTTTTTCGTTTAGACTCTTTTGTCTACCCTCTTGCCCGTTTAGCCCTTTTCCCCACCCGTTTCACGAGGGCCCGACTCCCCCCTCCACCCAACGCGTGTCATGCCACGCGTTTGTATCTCGCACCCTTTTGTTGCTTTGCGAAACTGATTTTCCCTCCCGAGCAAGTCGTCTTCGTAGTACCCCCGACGATCGTCGACCCTAGAGTTGTTTTGACTCCCTGAACCACTCTTTTACGTCGACCTCTCTGTTGCAACTTTCGCCCCCACCTTCCACTCCGATTGTTAGGGCCGCTGTAATGTACTTTAGGCGGCGGCCTTTGTTGACCCAGCACACCCCTTGTTCTTCCCCTCCTTTTTTTCACTGCGGAGCCTCAATCTTTGCAGAACAACGCAACTGCACGCTCGAGGCCCGCGACCCTTTCGCGTTTTTTGCGAATGCATTTGAACCACGATGGAGCGAAGGTGCTCCCCCTTCGCTGCTGTCTTGTCTTTTTTCCCCCCATTTTTTTGCCGTTTTCTTGTGCAATGCGTTTTCGTTTTACTGATCGTCCAAATGATTTCGAATCCGATGGCCTCCCCCCTGCGTAGCAAGGACACCTCGTCTGCCTTTTTCCCCCTTTTTTCCCTTAATTTGTCACCCCTTTTCCTTTCTTTTTTAAGACACCCAAGGTGGGGCCCCCCTTTTTTTTGAGAGACTTACCTTTATTCCCCCCCCCCCCCCCATGACCTTTCCCCGATCTGAGGAGTATCGGTCTGCCGTATCTCCTTTCAATCTGCTTTTCCCAGCCCATAAACGCCACCCTCAGCGTTGTGTATTTTGAGACTGTGCCTTCCCAGCCGCACTTTTTCCCTGCAGGTTCTTGACCGGTTTACGCCCTGCGTTTCATTTTCCACAACACTTGTCCAACTAAACTTGTTACTTAGTCTTTTTAGACCGTTCCCTCCCTGCAGAGCCCTTCAACGCAATGACTTGGGGCATTTTTGACACTCTCGAATTCCCCCTCTGGGTAGTCCCCTTTCTTTTTCCGTGCCTTTCCGCACGAGGCTCCTGGAAGGGCCCCTGGTAATTATTTTGTCAGGCCTCAGGTTCTCCTTTCCGTACCCGCCCTTTGTTATGCATTCACTTTAGAGGTGAGCTGCAGCCGGTATACCACGGACCGACGCCTCGCGGGTAAACGATTGTCTGACCTGAATGGCCTTCCTTTCGGTTGCGGATCGGTTTCTTTTTTCTGCCCTTGCGTCCAACCCCACCCCGGTGTTCATTTCTCATCTTACCCTCCTCTTCTGGCGGTTATGCAGGGAACGTCCTTTGCACAAAAGTCTGAGGACCGCTGTCCTCTCCTTCACTCCGTCCTTTCTATTTTTACGATCCAACTTTGTTCACATCCGGCGGCCATCCGCGAAGATTCGGAACTTTTTTTTTAGCCAAATTCTTAACTTCAGAGGGTCTATTTCCCTTTCCGTATTACAGTCCTCTTCCGAGCGCGTGGGGATCCCCTGGCGGGACCCACAGGACTTTTGCGGCGTTTGCGCACTCTTTTCTGTACGGGGATTTCGTTCCCCCGCATCCTCTCTCTTTAATACTACTTTGTTTTGTTGAGCTGCGCCTCCGACCTTGTTTACCCGCCCAGCCTTCCTCTTTTGGCCCGAGAAGTTTTTCCGACTTCCAATTTCTTCCTAAGCCGGCGGGACGCTTTTCCTTTAACGAGCTAATTGCCCCTTTTTTGATGTCTAAGGTTAGCACTGTGGCGGCCTGGGCGGTTAGACCGTAACCTGGTCGCCGTTCGGCCGGAGTTGAAAATGGACCGTGGATTACCTCCAGCGCCTCACAGAGGCTTGCGTTATTTCGGTGTTTACCGGCAGGCGGAAGGTAGGCATAAACAGTACGCCCGTTCGTTCTATTGAGACCGTTCAACGGTTTGGTTTGTAAGCAACCGGTCATCTGATTTTCGGATCCCGGCCATTTCCAGACCTTCTTCCCTTTCCACACTTCAGGTTAACAATCGCTGCGTTTGCCGTTCGGTTTGCAGGGGACCTGAGATATTAACGTGAAATGCTCCAGAAAGAGTTTATTTTCTTATTCCCTCCCCCCCGTGGTATTGAAGAAATTAAAGCGTGGCAGTGCCTTCCCTCAGTGAGCCCTCCCTTTTCCTCCTCTTGGAGACGAGACAAAAACTTTTTCGTCAAGCCGCTTTAGACGTTTTTTCGTGTAACCCTCCCCCTGTCTGCTTAATTGTCTTCAGTCGATTCGGCACCCCCTGATGAGTTACGTTCACACAGTGGATGTTACGTGTCTATGAAAATGATGTCCACACGCACTTTTTTACCTTAACTTTTTTCGAGAACCGTCTAATTGAGACAGTCGGCAAAAGACTCCCAAACCTTTTGGCTTTACTTGATGGTCCCTCTTCCCTCTTCCTTTTTTTCGCACCCACTCGATACCGAGAGAGGACTCCTTTTCATCCGCTCGGCCTAGGAGAATCTGGCAGCCCCATTTCCGGAAAAGACCGTATTTTAATGTCGAAACCCACTTTAGCCTACTCTATTTCTCTTGGACCTTTTTCTCTCTGTGCTACGCTCCCCCGGGATTCGAAAACAAGTGACGAGCAAGGAGAAGCCTTAACCTCTTTCCTTAGACCTAAGGGTTTTCTCCCCAGTCCAGGCGGTTTCTCGTTGGAAGCATGCGGGCTTCTTTTTTTAAATAGTGTCGCATTCGAAAGACGCTCCAAATTAGCCGCGCCTCGACCAGTTTCATATGTTGGGGGGTTTTATTTTGATCTTGGATTGCCCCCTCTCTTTGCCCTTCTCCCCAAATAGATTTTTTTTTCCATCGCATGCTTCTAGAGTATTTCAGAACATCAGAGCCCCTCGTTTCGGTGTTGTTCCTAATGTGCTGCTGTAAGTGTTGGTCGGTCATATTCCTCTGGTTCCATCGGCCATACAACTCTAGGTTTGCGCTTCCTCCGCTGCTGTTACTCACTTCAGAAACTTGCTTTTCTAGTGGTCGGCCTGCCCCCTTCCCTCCCAAACGCCTCTGTTTTGCAGACTCGATGGCCTTCCTCAAGCGTCTGTTACTTCTTGAGGTTTCTTGGACCCTAATGTTCGTCAATGCTCCCCTTTCCTCTTTTTTTGCACTCTGTTCCTTGACCAAATCCTGATTCATCCGTTCGATCGACCCCCATCGGACAGACTTCGTTTCGGGGCGTCAACCTTTCAACGGGAGCTCCCTCTCCTTTTTCCTTTCTAAGCCCACCCCCTCAATTTCCTCTTCCACCCGTCGGTCATCTGATGATCGATATGTTGGACAGCGGTTGGTTGGGAAGCGTTATTACTACCTCGGAAGTCTCTCGACTTTCATTCTTTTTCCCTTGGGCCCCCCTTTGTTTCCACATCGGATGCCTTCATGATCGGCATGTTCCTCCCCAATTTGATCAAATCAGGCTGCGGTGTCGTTTTTAGTCGCATTCGTTCCCTTTCTATTGGATGCGACTGAGTCTTGACCCCCCTTACAATGATCGCGCTAGGACCCGCACTTCTTTAAAAAACGTCAGGGGTTGGTCCTCCTTTTTCCTCAAATTTCGTAAGGTACTACGCCTCAACTCTCCTCATGCCTGTTTGGTCTAGTAACGGATTAGGCACGGCCCCACCACGCCACTCTCGGCCTCGGGGACGGGCAAAGTCGCCTTTTCCCTTTCTCGTCTCTTGAGCTCCACCCCCTTGTCCCTTCTGTTAACTTCTCGGCTGTCGGGCCTTGGGGCTAAATGTCGCGTAAAGGACGAACCATGCGATTCTTTCTGCCCGGCATCTCTCTCTTCCTTCCTCGGTGTTGTGAGCATCTTCCACCAACCTTACCCTCTCTCCCCCTTCTAATTTGTCGTTCTGGCTTTTTTTTATCCCAAATGGCGCGAAAGCCGATGAGGCTTAGGCTGTTTTGTAAGGCTGCAGTCTAATCCCCCCTGCCGTTGGAAACGTCTTCCTCTGCCCCAAGTGACCATCTGTTCCCCAGTGTACTAGACCACAAGGTCGAGGACTATGTAGAGACCGAACTGCGTTGCCGTGCCAACCTAGCGGAATTTTCCTCTCTCACTTTGCGCCCTCTCAAGTAATTCTTTTCGTTTCTTACAGGTGGAGGGTTTCAGAGATGTTCCCGCAATTTTCTACTTGATAAACGCCCCTCGACCTTTAGTTGCAAACGTTTCGCTGGTTACCTCTCCTTTCCGTCATCCGCATGTGGTTGCACCGTACCCTGCGCTTTCTTCCCTTCCTTCTTCTTCTTTAAAGGATCGCTCTACCACCCCGCGTAGCCTTTTTCAAGAATCTCGCCCTATACAGTATTCCCACAAGTTCAGACTTAAATGTCTTTTTTAGTCATGCACCCATCGTCCCAATCCGGCACTTTCTTGACGGCGTTCCTCAGTCGGTCCCTACCTTTTCCCGACGAAGGTCCTCCCTGTTTAACGACGATTGCGACGTCGTGTTTGCCATCGCATTGACCTTTTCCCCCTCATTTCATGACCCCCCCTCCCTCATTCCCCACTTTAATGCCTTCGCAGCCGCAAACGCTCGGAGCAATTATTCTACCCCAACGCATTACTTTCTTCTTGAGTTCCCCCCTCTCCCTGTCACTCTTTTTTTGCCGCGCTCGCCAAAATCCCATTTCGATTCGGTAGTGGGGTGATCCCTCGCAAACAATTATTCATCTGTTCCCTTCCCCAGGACCCTCCCCGTCACCCCTCTTGCCATATCCATGTTAAACCCACTTCCAACGTAGTTTCCTTCATTCCTAATTGCCCTTTCCCCTTCCTCCTGTCACCCCCCCCAACCTGCCCCATGACTTTCCCAATGGTTCCACGATTTGCACACCCATCCGCTTTCGTCTTCTACTTTTTCTTGGCATCCCGATGTGTGTTCTACTTCTAGTTCGCGCAGAATTCTTGCACATTCAGATGTTCGCTCGATTCGTTTCCCTCGCCCGACTCCCCTTTCTTCCTGCTTGCCTCCTCGCTTTTCCTGTCGTATATATGTCCTCCACCTGCCTTTCTGAAGTGAACGGCTAATTCTCCTTTCCAAATAGTCCCCTGTTCCGGGCCCCACCTTGTTGTTCTCTCCTGCCCAAATATTTTGGATTTTTTTTTCTCTCGTCCCTTTCTTCTTGCGACTTTTTTTTTTCCCCCTCTTTCATTTTTTTTTTCTTTCTTTGTTCCTTGTTTATTCCTCTGCCCCTTCTTTGTTCTGCTTGCCTGCCGCTTTGTGCCCTCCTTTTTTCCTTGTTTGTCTCCCTTTCTTATATTTTCTCGATTAGTTTCTCCTTCTGACTGAGTAGCTCCACCACGCGCTTGAGGAAATTTCCTCGTACACCTCTCTGACCATTATAGTTTGTCATCCTTTTGTTTCTTGTCTGCTGTCTCCTTCGGTCTTTGTTCCCTCGGGATCCTCTACCGAATCCCTTTATAGATATAATCTCTCTTTTGCCCGAGCTTACTAACTCCTCCTCTTCCCCTGTCTTCTCTTTCTTACTTTATCATTGGTTTGTCTTCGCCTTCTTCCTATCCCTGCTTTCATTGTTGCCCTTCTCCTTGTTCGTTCTCTTCATCGCCCTCTCCCTTTTTTTCAATTTTTTTCTCCGTATGCTTTTACAAGCACAGTTCCGAAACTTCAAACGTAGAAGTCTGCTTTTGTATCTCTTGTCTTCCTGTTCTTTTTGTCCCTCCTCCCTTCCTCGCATCCTTCTTTTCCTCAGGTTCCTTGTTCGTGACCCCTTTCCTGGCCTTGATAAACTTCACGTGTGGGTTTTTGTTTTCTCTTACTCAAAAGTAGTTTTTCACCTGGGGTCGTTTTTGAAGGTGTTCCCTTACCTTGATTTTGTTCCTATCTATTGTGCTTCTGGGTCCTTTCTCTCTGCAATGAACTCCGTAGTTTCCCTTTTCCTACTCCTTCTGTCGATGTCCCCAATTTTTCATTTCTTTCCTCCATCCCCCGTCCATGTCTCTCTGCCGTGGTTGTGATCCATCTGCATGATACCACTCTATAGACCTCTTTGTACCCCCCTTTTTACCTCTTTATTGGTATTCTTGTCCGAGAAACACCTGTTTTGCCCTCTTCCCCGTAGGTTTTCTCCCCCCAGCTTTTTTCCTTTCTCCCCCCCTTTTCCTTTGAACTTCTTCCCCGATTCCTTTTTCCTCTTTTATCCTTCTACTGTGCAATAAGATTACGTTTCTTACGTTCAATAGTGTTCCTTCACTTCCCCTTTGGCCTAGCGCTTTTTCCTCTTTTCTGGCTCCTCTTTTTTTTTTTTTTTCTGTCGTTTGTACTATCTTTATTCCCCTCTTCCATCTTCGCCCCAACTCCTTTTTTGAGTTTTCCTTGTCATTTTTGTGCTGACTTTTTTCTTTTTACCGTTTGTTGCTGTCCTCGTCCTCCTTCCCCTCGCATAGGCTTACCTGTCATTTTTCCCCCTTTTCTTAGTTTATTTTGTCCCGCCTGCTTAAAATCTTTACCTTGCGTCTTTGCCACCCTATCTCCGGCTCCTCTAACTATGTCTACCTGACCTCTGATCGGCTGCTACCGATCGTGCTTCTTTAATTTACCCGTCAGATCTTCCTCCGCTCGATGACCATTTCCAGGCCCCCCTTCACACCCTCCCCCTTACCCCCCCTTGGTGGAACCATCTCTCATCTTTTTCTATACCCCCTATCCCCCTTCCCACCTTCCTTTGTGCGTTCGCTAGTTTCTGTCGTCCCTTTTTAGGTTTGTCGAACCCCAACCTCTGTCTTCGCCATCTTTTTTTTTTTGCTCTGTGTCTTCCCCCCCTCGTCTCGACCCTTCTCCCCCCTCTGTCGCACCGCCCTATATCCTTTTTCGCTCTCTTATTCGTACTGTTCCCTCCTCAATCTTCCTTCTTTTCGTTTTCACGTACTTTCCCCCGCGCCTACCCTCCCTCTACCCCTCGTTCCTTAGTAGGCTATTTCTCTTTTCAGCGTCCCAGTTTGATGCATATTCCTTGTAAACAATCCATTCAGCGTGTCCTCTATGAGCTGCCCCCCTTACTCCTCGGTCTTGTCCCCACTTCCTCTTTTTAGGTATTCCAACTCCCCCTCACACACCCTCCCTACCCCCGTTCCCGCCCCCCCTCGGGGAGGGATCCTTTTGTTGTCCGTTTTCTCCCTCTGCTAGCCTGATTAATCTTCTTGGTGCGTTCCCTCTGCTTGTTGTAGTTCAAATTACTCTGACGTTGAAGGTAGGATCCTTCTCCATATATTATTCATCCTTCTTTACCTACAGAGAAGGGGGGTTGTCTGAGAGATTATGATGGGTGTTTTTTCAATCCTTGTTATCTCTTTTTTCAATGCCTGTGACCCCCTGTGTCTCTACCTCCTGTGTCCGCCCTTCCCCCTTTTTTTTTTCTTTCTCCTCAGTCCAGCCGCGAAGGATCGCTGCTCCCGGAGCTTTCCCCCACTTCACCTTTCCCTCGCCCCGTCCCTCACGCCTCATACCGCCCTTACTTATTCAGCACGATACCTTCTCTTTTTATTGTCTCTCCGCACCGCCCTCCTCCCTCAAGCTTTTTTTGAGTTTCATTTCATTTCCTTTCTTTCGACCTTCGAAGACCCCTCCCGTTCCCATCCCATATTTGTCTTGCCTTACCTTACCATCTGTACTTGTGACATCTCTCTGCCCATTGGTTCTGCTCCCGAAGCTTAGGCATCTTCTCTAAGTAAGGCCTTCCCTTCCCCCCACGGATTTTCTGCTCCTTTCTCCCTATTTCCGCTTTTTTGTCAAATCACTTTCTGGAATTGTCTTGTCTCTTTGTTTCGATCTCGTCTAAGCACTTCTCGTCCCTATCCCCGTTTTTTCGCGTCTTCGATGGTTACTTCCCCCTGTTTTAGCCCCTTGCTTGCATCCGATCCTTTTCCCTGGCGTCCTTTTGTCCTACTAACTCTGGGAAGTCCCCCCCCCCCTTTTTAACATGTGCGGGAGCGGATTGGTTTTTTGTATCCTCCTTATTTCTACCCCCACTTCGCTTTCCTTGCTTTTCTGTGTCCCAGTTTCCCCCCATTATGCCGTTTTTTTTCATTTCAAACGAACGACTTTTCGTTTCGGTGCAATTCGGCCTGCAGACCTCCCCCTTTGCCTGAAACATTGATTGATGTGCACTTTTCAGTTCCTGCACATCAATAGTTGCCTTCTGCGAATTCCTCCCTTCCCTCTGCCCTCTTCCCCCTTTTTTTCGTCTCCTTGATTCCGCTGTTGGCCCCCCCTCGCTTGCGATCCCTCAAGTCTCTTAGCCTAATAAATGACTGCATTTTTGATTTCTCTTTGTTTGCGCTTGTTATTCTTATGGACGCGGGATGGTATTCCCCCACTCCTCCCTTCTTCTTCTGATGGGTATTTGTACCAGAAAGATAGATTTTCCTGCTAGCTTTTTTGTTCCCTCTCCCCCTTCCTGTTCCGTACCTTTCTGAGTTCCTGCGTTCATCTCCCCCTTTCTATCTGGTGTCCTTGTACTCACACACCTGTTCTTCAGCTTCCCACTCTAACGCCCCTGTCTATTGCTTCCGCTTCCCTTTCTTTTCTTTTTACTAACACTTTCCCTTTCCCTCCTCTCTTTTTTCGGCCTCTCTTCCCGTCGAGTCCTGTTCTTCTCATTTTCTGATTAGCTTTGCTCCGCGGCTTTCTGTTCATTTCATCCCCCGTTGGTCTTTCCCCTTTTCCCTTTTTAATTTCACCCATGTAATCTCCTCGTTTTTTTCGGACGGTCGAAATCCGTCTGAAAGTTTGTTCTTCCTTTTCTCCCATTCTGTTGTTACCACTGTCCTGGGCACTTTAAGCTCATACCACCACCCCCTTTTCTCTCTGCTTAATTGTTTTTTAGTTAACCCTCGGGCTGTCGGACTCAGATTTCCCGTCCCCCGTTAAGAGGATTCGGATTGAAATTCGCTACTATCTCCTTTTCCCTGGTTTCTCCCTCGATCTTTCTCAGACTCGCTCCCTGGTATCTTCCCTAGAGTGTCTTCCTTTCTGGCTCCTCCCATACAAAGAGTGTCCGCCCCATTTAAATCTGGTTAATCCGTCTTTTCACCTATTTGGATCACTAGCTCTCTACTGTCCTCCCCTTTTCCGTTTTCTTCGATTGTTTAGTTGTTTTCTCTGGATTGTGGCTCTATCCTCCCTTATAGTTACCCCTACTGTCTTACTCTAGAACCTCTTCCTCATGGACGAGTTTCCTCTTTGCAGCTCGCCCCCTGTAAGATTCCCCTTCCTTTGCACCCCTCCTCTTTCGTTCATGCCTTCTGTCTTACTGTCTCTACTGTCATTTCTTCTTTAAAGGCTTGCTTTCTCTTGCTCTTACCCCTTGACTTCTTCTTGTCCTTCTCTCTCCTCTCTTTGTCTCTCTTTTTTTTTTTCATTTCAAGCTCCCTTGTATGTACGTTGGTATGTTCATTACTATCCCCTCCCTCTTGTCCTCTTCCCGTTATAGCTCTCTGATTTTCCTGCGCTCTTTCAGTCCTCACCCCATGCCCTACGATACATCCTTCCTTTCCAGTCAATCTTATCTTTGATCCTCTTCAGTCCAATTTCCTCCAAGAGTTCTTGATGAGATTAAGGTTCTGCCTTGTTTATTCTTGTTTAAACAATTCTTTTTGCCCATTCCTCCTACTTTTCTCTTTTAAGTTACACCACACCCCAGACCCCGCCACGCCCGTGTTGCGCCCCCCCCCCCCCTCCCTCCCCCCCCCCATCTGCCCGCCCCACCACACGTTCGACCCCCCTCAGCGCCTACGGTCAGAAATTCACACACCAGTCAGCTAACTACAACCCTCCCCCACACCCCCCTTCCGCGCTCCCCTTCTCCCCCCTTCTTTCCTGGTCCTCATTGAACCCGTCTACTCCTCCCCGTTCTCCCTCCTTCTTCTACTGGGTCCCCTCCCTTCTCTTGTTCCTAGTTTTTTTTTGGCCTGTGTTGGTTTGTACACTGTTATTTTTTACTGAGGCAAACAAAGAATCTTTATTCATGATGTTCTCTGCTTTTCCTTCCCTACTTCCTTTACCCCCTCTTTATACATTTCCTTCCTCCGGCTCTCCCCTATCTCACTCCTTTCCCCCCTTACCTAGCAAATAATCCTTTGATTCTCATCCTTTGGAGCCTGTGTCTGCCTGCATACTTTTTTTCGCTGCCCCAGTCCCCCCGTCCAATACCTAAGTATTCTCCTTTTTGACTTCTGCCGACTATCAGGATTTCTGTTTCTGACCCCCAAAGCGTTGTGTACGGCGTCCGCCCCCTCCCCCGTTCCTGTATCCCCTTTGGTTCCGTGCACCGTGGCCCTTTTCTTCTTGTTCATCCCTGGCCTCTTCCTCCGTTTTCTTCTCCCTTTCCCCCTTCCTCCTCCGTAATGCATGGGTTCCTAAAACTTCCGTTGTGCTCGTTGTCGTTCTCCTCCTTTTCCCTTACTCCCCTTTGCCATATTTTTCCCCCCCTTGAGGCCATTTCTCCTTCTCGTGTCACTTTCTATTTCCTTCCCCAGCCTTTTAAACTCTTCCCCCGTCTTTCCCCATTCGTTCTGCCATCAACTCCTCTATACTTGCTCATGTTCCTACTTCGTCCCCTTTTTTTAAATTCCTTCCTCGTGGATTTGCCAGTATCGTCGTGACTTTTATCTGCTCTTTAGTTCCCCCTCCCCTTGGTTCCTCCCCATACTCAACCCTTACTCGCGTCCTGTCCCCCCATATCCCTTCGTTATTTTTCTGACCCGCGATGATTTTCGTGAGTCTTCTTGGCTGCCCCTCCTTAATGCCTCTCCTTCCCCCTCTTTTTGGTTCTGACGAGGTGTCTCATCCTTTCTTCTGTCTAATGTATTTTCGGACTCCCTTTTCCATTTTACTTTTTTTTCTTTACTCTCTCCAGACCCTTTCTTGGTGTTCCAGGTATTTGTGACGTATCGTGCCGATGCCTCTACGCTTCATACCTTTCCTTGATCCCCTCAAGTTGAGGAGCTCTCCATAAGCTTCCTCCGCTCTTTTTCCTTTCTGTCCCAAACAGTTTTCCCAAAGTTTTCTGCGGTTTTATTTCCTTTTTTCTTCTTTCCTTTGTAGTTGCGTTTGTCCAGTGAGGGCAGTTCTTTCTAGGCTCCGCCCTGCCACCCCGCCTATTGACCAGCTTCCCTTTTTGCACCTATCACTTGTCCACCATGATCTGGGAGCTTGTTTATGGGAAATATATTCCTGGGTAGTCCTTGGGAAGGCACAACCCCCGTATCACCCGGCTGCCCTTGTCTTACCTTTCTTCCTTCCCACATTTTCCTACCCCTTTTTTTTCCTACGATTCTCCCCTCCCTCGATACATACGTTCTTCCTTTTTTCTCTCTTTTCGCTTGTTTCTACTTTGGCCTTCAGTCCCCCCAATGCCCCATCCTTCTCACCCTGGGACGATGTTTCCCGACGGTTCACCTCTTACCAACCATTTCGGTCCATCTTTCCTTTCCTGAGCTGCCAGCATCTTCACTCCTCCTCCGGACCTCATGCCATTTTCCTCCTCTATGATGAGCCCTCCTTCTCTCTATGCGACCTCTGTACAACAGGAAGACCCTCCTTCCCCCTTGGTTGAACTTGATTTTAAGTATT
>Ga0179593_1634761_pt1 | contig 12691 bp, 12 predicted proteins | sample CZODoug2_1_08_16_FD_185931 | JGI IMG/M metagenome (GOLD analysis project Ga0179593, IMG submission 185931) | Vadose zone soil fungal communities from Angelo Coast Range Reserve, California, USA - CZODoug2_1_08_16fungal (PacBio error correction) | ecosystem: Environmental > Terrestrial > Soil >... | reverse complement strand
CTTGTTTTACCCAGCAAGTGAGCCAGTGTCCCCCCCCACCATAATTCTCTTCTCTGCGTGGTCCTTTATGCCGAGCAGCAGTCCTCCAGGCAGGATGGGCTGCCCAAACCCTCCCCCCCCCCCAACAAGGGGGCCCCATTATTAGGCGTTGCGCGTGTTTAAGATTATTTCCCCTCTTCAGCAAACACTATTCTTCGGACACCGTTCTTTTTTTTTGTTTTGTTTTTTTTCGTGGGAGCCATCTTCTTTTCCTTCACAAATGGGACCGCTGGAAGTTTGGTTGGTTCTTCTCCACAATGTTCATTCGAGAGGAATTAAGCCTTCTCGTATCGCTTCACGGCAATTCCTTTTCTTTTCACCCCACTAATGGGTTACCCGTAGGTGTTCGTCATCTCTTTTTTCACTTTCCCCATCTCTTCTTAAGCTTTCCCCTCCTAAGCGTTTTCGAGCCGGCTTCGCTGGACACTTTCTTTCTGCCCCGTGATTTTCCCTCAGTTTTGTAAGGACAATCCTTCCTTCGTTAAACTTTTGTCTCCAACGGTTGTTAAAACTCTCTTTTGGTTTCTTCATCTGTCAACCGATTGTTTCCCCCCAAGAGTGGCGCCCTAAGAGAGTTTTTTAATGTTACACGGTTCATTCCAGCCTCCTTCGTAACAAACGTCTTGAGAAGCTCGACGTAAGAGTGCAAAAGACCTTTTGGAATCGACTCGCCATCCTCCCCCCCCCTCAGAGAACTTGCTTCTTAACTCGGGACCCTTTTTTGTTCCAAATGCGTGAGCTTTTTTTTTACGCGTATCGCAGACTGTTCTTTTCCCCCCTGAGCTTATGTCCCCCCTCCTCCTCCGTTGTTTTAACCGCCTCCGTGAAGTGTATGATGGCTCTTGTTAATGGGAATAGGCTCGCCCCTTCAGCCTGCCCCCTCCCCTTGAATCGACTCTTTGCCGAAAGCCGTTTGTCCTGATGGAGGTCCTTTCGTAGCCGCCCCCACGACCCCTGAAAATGAAACCCTTCTGGAATTTCATTCCATGTCGCTTCTTTTTTGGGTTTCGTTACATTCCCGCGGGAAGACCCAGGCTGTTTTGTAGCTCTTTTTCCCACATTTTTATGGATAATTCTGAGTTTTTTTGACCTTAACGTGTTTTGGCGGGGCCACTTGGCTGACCGTAAAATTTCTTCTGGCAAAATGATAACGGTGGCCTTAATACAAATCCCCTCGGCTTCCCCATGTCGATATTCTAGTTTTTTCGGGGCTTGGTTGTTTTGGTCTCGCCGTGCGGATGAGGTCTAATGGTTTCAACCGCAGTCCTGATTTCTCCCCCCCGCTGCTTTGGTGGCTGCGGGGGTCTCGTCTATCTACAGGGTCTGTCTGTTTAAGAAGAGTACCTTTTTTTGTGCCAGGGTTTCAGTGTTCCGCTTCCGGGGCGTTTCCTTCTTCTTCGGCTTACCAATGACGTTGTTCTTTTCAAGATCCCTCGATGTTTCTTGTGACGGATGGCATCATTTGCACTTATGCTTGCATAGGTATGAAATTGGACGATTTGCCTTTTCCCCTCCTTCCTTAGAGTAATACTTTTTGCGACGTAAGGAGTTGGACGATTTCTTTCTCCTCCTATCAGCGCGAGCAGATGCCTCCGTTACGTGTGGGTTCCTCGGAAAGGTGTCGTTAGTCACATTTCTCTCCCTCTTTTTGGATAGGCATGTTTGGCGAATTGACAGGGAGGACTTTCCTCAGGGAGAACAGATCCGCGACCCCTGTTTTTTTTACTTTCTCGTCCAACCCGAAAAAGTTTCCCGCCAACAGCGGTTTCCAAGATTTCCCCCGTGAGTTCCTTGAAGGATTTTAAGTCCCTCCACTCCCATGAGGATCGGCCCCGAGATTCAATCGTTCGCATATCTTTATTTATTGTTTCCGAGAGAGAGAACGGTTTCCCCGACGATTCTTCCTTTTTCCGTGTCCATTGAACCAAGGGTACAACAAAAAACCAATTCTGACAACCCCCCCCCGCCGTTTCTTTTCCCTCAACACGCACGTTGACCGCGTGCGGGTACTATCGGTTACAGATGGGGACGTACACTTCCCCCTTTCTCGGATCTGGTTTCTTTTTTATGTCCCCTTTTCCTTGTGGCGTGTTTTCTGTCGACTCCACATGGTTTCACCAAAGATTACCTTTTTTCGGCACTCTACAACTTTAGACATCCCCACGGGTCTTTACTCCCCGATCCCTCGAGTTCGGTGCGTCTCATAATTGTCCCCTCCTTGGAGCCCCCTCCTTTTCCCGCGATAATGCCGTCGTCAAGTCTTTTAAACCTAGTCAGTTTATGCAGCCAATCAGTCCCAATTTCCAATGGACCCCATTCCAGCGGATTTGATTTCTCCTTCAATCTGCGGTGGGCACTCGACTTCAGCAACTCGCTGCCCATGGTGACCCCCCCCCACCAGCTTTTGATATCCCACGTCCCCCTTTTTTCAGCGTACATGGCTTCGGCCACACTTCCCCCTCTTTTCCCGGACAAAGGAAGCCTCTCTGATCGTCCGCTTCCTTTTGATTTGCCGTGCCAAATTTTACTCCCCCGCCGCTTGCAGCTACAACGCCGCGACCAACAGAATGTAACTTTAGCATCTTACAGGATCAAGGCGTCCTTGGCCTCAACCCCCTTCCCTGATTTCCAGAAAAGTACCCGTTTTTCCCTTGCCCCAATACCACGTTGTTTTTTTTGATCGCGAAGTTACCCTGATCCCAAGCGAAAGAGCAGTACATTCCTTTTTTTTGCCCCATTTTTGATTTTAGTACCTTTCCTCCCCTCACAAAGCCCATCTTTTAATGATATGCAGTCCTGTCTTTTCTCGTTTGGGGGCGGCCATATGTCGACTCCTTAGTAAAACGGTTAGTCCCTGGCGTCTTTTCCTCCGGTGATTCAACGGATTTTAAGGGCAGAGCTAGTTCCCTTCCATACTTCTGAGCCCTCCCTTCCCCCCAGCCGACGGAGTTCGTTTTCAAATCCCTGTCTTTTTGCATTCCGACGGTGTCAGCTTTTGTAAGTATAAGTTCCCCCCAGTAGACGGTCCCGTGTCCCCCGCGTTTCCTGTTCATCCGAGGCTTACGCTTCCCCCCACGGCATGCTTGCTTTTTTCTACTCCTATTCCAATATTTCCACGCCCCCACCTTTGCCTCTTACGGAGCTTTAGTTTTTTTCGGATGTTGGTAGAGGACGAATTTCCCATTTACCCTCTATTTAAAGTCTAGTGCTTTGTCTTTTTGTTAGAACCGCCCCCTTATACGCACCTCGCGCTTTCCCCCCCCCTTTTTCCTTCTCTCATTGAGGACCCTATTTCCCTAAGAGATGGTCTTCCCGTTTCTTTTTTTCCCAACACAAGCTGTTCCCCGCCTGGTTTTCCCCCGTCCCGTCAGCGGCTTCTTTTCCAGATGGGATGCGACCACCTTCCTCACTCTGGTTGTCCACCCAAGATGACCGCATCCACGTGCCTTTTCTGAGTTTCTTCGTATTGTTGTTCGTTCCCCCCCCCCCTTTTGGTAGTCCTCCGCTGAATTTCTGTTCTATAACGTTTTTCTTTGTCCGGTCCTCGTTTTCCCTGTGTTTCTTCTCTATTCCCATCTCCTCCTCCCCCCTTCTCGACGGGGAGTGAATACCCTGTCACCATCCCCCTGATTCCCTCTTTCATTGCCGTCCTCCAGGGCCGTGACTCCCTTCAGGTTCCACCCCTTCCCTTTGGTGTAAACACCCTCTTTTCCTTGTTGTGTGAGAGATTTTTTTTTACACCCAAAGGAAAGGAGTATCCATTCCTTTCTCGCTTGCTGGCTTCTCTCCCTTCTCTTTCCGGCATGTTCTTTCTTCACGTTTTTCGAGAGTTTAAGTTATCTGCGAATAATATCCCCCTACTATTTGTCTGGACTTCCCCCCCCTAGATGATCGGGCTCCCCCCAGAGACTTGAATTTTACTTTTTAAGTATCCTGGCCCCGCTTTGCATGATGACTTTCATCTCCTTTTTTGACTCTGCCCCCCCCTCTCTTTTCTTCCCCCTCAAGGACGCGTAAACTCCTTTGGGGTGACACTATGACCTTCTCTGTTGCCGTCCCCTATTTTATTCGTCTTCCTCAGTCGCCCGTCTTCGCCCGGATTACCCTCGTCCTGAGAAAAGAGCGTCTTATCTTTGCTTTCCCACTAGATGCAGATCTCTTTTTCCAATCTTCCTCCCTCCTAAGGGCCCTGAGTGGTGTTAGAAAGCTCGATTTTCGGTAAACTTTCCTGTAGCCCCACACCGCGTCTCCTTCTCGGTATTTTGTGGGATTCCCCCCCCCGCCCTTCGACGTCCTCCTCGGACCATGATCCTTATTAAACCTTTTCCAACGCTGCTGACCCACGGATGTGCTTCCCCCCCTTTTCTTACGAGCGTCCTCTGCAGCACTTTTTTTGTCATTAGCGGCACTTGAGTTGGACGTCAGAACCGTGTTGCACCCTCCTGCGTCTCCCTTCCCCCCCTGTAATCGAAGACCTTTCACATATTTTTCTTTGATGCAGCGCGCCTTTGAGAACCTCGTTACTTTTCGTCGCGGTCTCTTATTTTCTCCCATTTCACATAGTTCTTCTACTTTCCCCGCCCACGTGAATTTCTTTTGTACCCATGTTTAAAGCATCCCAGTTCTTAGGAGCGCACTTTCTCTACCCCCCCCCCCGTCCGCGACCCAGCCCTTTGGCTTCAGATCATTTCATCTCTGAGTGGGTTTCTTTCTCTCCCCCGGAATAACATATTTAGACCTTCCCCCCTGACTCATTTTTTAGCTTTACAACTCTGGATTCCCTTCGAGCTTGACCTTCTCTTTTTTTCGCGAACTTTCGTCTGACGTCCACTCCTTTTGGCCCTTCATCTTTGTCTTGAAAGGCCTTACTCTCGCTGATGCGTGTACTTTTCTTTTCTTCTCGTTAAATCTTTTTGAGAGGCGTGGTTGTCTGCGGATGAGGCTCCCCCTATGACGGTCCTCCCGCGCCTCTCCCTTTCGATTTTGCCACGATGCAGCTTTTTTCGAGGGCATCGCTTTAAATCTTTTCCAGGTGATTATTTCGCACCCTCAATTCCCTCCCTTTTATCGGCTCGTTTTTCCTGTTTTAGACCTTCCTTTCCTTGTTCGCTTCGCGGTTGGAAGATTCGTGTGGGACAGTGCGATTTCCCACTTCCTTACTTCTTACGAGCTCCTTTTCTCCTTCCAGTGAATCAGCTTAAGGTTTTTTTTTTCTTTTTTTTTTTTTTTTTTTTTCCCCAGAGGTTATGAAGCTGCCGTCCCCGATGGTGGCATAGTTCTCCTGTCATTTTTGCGGCTGGGATTTTCCTCCCTTTTGTTTTTCAGGAATTGAGGTTCTCCCTCCCGTTTGCGAAGATCCGTGGCGCTTTTTCCTTTGCGGGCGGATCTGTACGTTCAAAGTTTTTTCCCTGTCCAATTTGTGGATATGGCATTTGGCTCCTCTTTTTCTTCCATTGAGGTTTCTCTCCTCCTTAGGTGTCCCCCAATCCTCGAGCAAAATAACGATTTTTTTTCTTCGTACATAGCAAGGAGCCCCTTCGTTCCCCCCAGTACGTTGATTGATTAACTTCCCCTCTCCCGTGGCAGGAGGTTTTTTTTCCTCTTCCTTTTTTCATGAGGCTCCGTTCATCGGCTTTTCTTTCCCTTCATAATCTGTTGTGTTGATGATGGATTCCCCCTCCTTTTTAGGCTCCTTTCCTTTCCCTGAGGACAAAAAAACCTCAGTCCGTCCCTCTGAATTCCCTCCCATTCCTTTGCCGCTGTGACGTTCTACTTCTTTTCCCCCGCTTGTCCGAGACATCTCTCTTCTTCTTGGTTCCCCTTTCCCACTGCGTTCCGTTTTTTTGCCGGCCGTTCAATTTGAGGATTCCCTCCAAGTAACACCCAACCTGACCCCCCTTTTTCCATTTCCTCAGAGCATACACACCCCCCTTCCCCTCGCTTCGCCCCTTCTCCGCGTTACGGATTTTCGGGGCCTTTTCTCCCCCCATTCGTCCACGCCGGACGGTTTAATCCCCGCTGATCATGACTTTTTTCCGGCACAATCGTTGATCTTTTTCTACAGCCCCTCCCCAGTGCACTCTCACCACTTTCCCCTTCTTTGGTTATCGTCGAGCCACGCTAATTTCCCCGAAGTCAACCGAACTGATACTTCCTTTCCCCCCCCCATGAGTGATTTCAATCACCCCGTCCCCAAAATCTCCTCTTTTCTGACCCTCTTCTTTAAGTAATAAACCTGGCCTCCGAGACACCCGGCAGCCCCGGAGCCCGTGGCAAAAGCGTCCTTAGTTGTCTTTGCAGTGTCCTCTGTCCTCCGATTCTCTTCTTTTTTTACACCAAGCCGAACTCCCCCTTCTAGATAATCACCTTTTCTTCCCTACGTCAGGCGTGGGAATGGCCGGCACCTTCAGTTTTCGGTCCTCCTTTCCCCCCCCCGGAGTCCAGGTCCCTTATCCTACGTGAGACGTTTCCCCTAATCGCAAAGTTCCCATCAAATTTTTGAAAAGGCAGTATGCTTTTTCCTTTGACCCGCGTTTTTTACATTTTTTTAGTACTTGATCATTCCCCACGGGTAGTTCCCCTTGAAATTCCTAAGCCCCGCTGGGGTTTTCCTCGGTTTGGCGGATAATTTTTGTCTCATCTTCCCCAAAAGGCTTTGTTCCTCTCCACAGTTTGATCAACGCTTTTTTTGGGTCATTTTGGGAGCCATTCTCCTTTAAGGCTACAGTTTTCCCTCCTGCCCCAAAACCCCTCCGTCACGGATTTCACAGCTCTTCGGAGGGGCACCTTCTGCAGCGTTCATCAGGGTCTTGTGCTTTTCCCCCTCAACGGCGTTACTTTCGTGCTCCCATCCCCCGGGTTCTCTCAATGAACCCCCTTTCGCGGATGTTTTCTTTTTTTTTCCCCGATATTTTCCTACATAATGTTGCCCTAGCGTCTCTCCCTCGGAGGTTTCCTGCGGTTTACGTGAGCGTCCTTTTTTCTCCAAGACTTTGTGCTTTGCTTTTTTTTGTCCCGAAGTTTCAAGATGAAGAAGAACTGATTTATTTCCCCCTTCACCGTTCAGCTATTGAGGTTTGCCCCCCTTCTTCTTCTTATGAGTTCGCTCTTCAACAGCGCTGTTCCGTTAAGCCGGATTTCCTTTCGGCGTTATGACCCGTTCTTCCAGAATTTTCGACTGCTTCGCCTTTCCCTAGGTTGTACACCATTCTTTTTTCAGTAAGCGTTTTTTTTTCTCCCTCTCCGGTAAGCCTTCTCTTGCGATCACAGGTCCTCTTCCGCTGGTAGTCTTGACCCCTTTCCCCCCTTGAATTCATGCCTCGATTTTGTTTCTCCCCCCCTCTCATCTTCTTTCCCTCGTCCCAACTCGTTTCTACTTTTCTTCCCAACTCGGATCTCCGGGGTTATACACCTTGCGGTTCCCTCTTCTCCGTGAGGCTGTCTGCATGCGAGAAATTAGTTTTTCCCCCCTTCTTGTGTGTAACCCCATTCTCCTTTTCCTTTGTGTAGAGCATGTTACACAGTCCTTTTTGACGATTTTCCTTCTGAGCGGCGCCTTTCTTGGATCCCCCTTGCCCTCTCTCCCTTTCCTTAATTTTCCTTCCATACCGGTCGGATTAGTTGCCTTCTTGAATTTTTCCCTTGCTTCCTGATTAAACCACGATGACCTCGGCAAAGAAGATTCCCGCCCCGTGTTCAATCTTCGGAATGGAATTCCAACGGTTTGGACTAACGCCCGTGATTCTGAAAGTTATCGTTTTTGTCTCGAAGGACCCCCTTCCCTCTCGACTGCCCCTACCCTTACGTGAGGGCGTGGGGTTCCAATTTCTTGGTTCTAAGCTTAGTCAACCCGGGGCCTCCACCGTTAATTTGCCGAGGTCACCAGCGACTTGAAGCTTCTTCCTCATGCAGCCTTTCTGCGAAGGAACCTTTTCGATCAGGCTTTCCCCCCACTCCGCCATCTTCTTACCGGTTCACCCTGGTTTAAAACTCTTTTGTTTGTTCCGGAGTGTGCTATTCCTTCTTCTCTTCCTTTCCTGTTTTTGCTAGCACACACCGCCGAAGAACTTCATCCCCCTTTTATATGGTTTTCTTGGTCAAAGGACCCCATGCCCCTGATCTTAGCTTTTCCCTCAACGATCACAGATACAAATCTTTTTTCGTAACTTGATGGTACCCTTGCTTGAGCCATCTTTTCTACGAGCCTTAAGCGCCCGTTTCATCCCCTTTTGTTTGCCCCCCCGGATGGACCCCCCTTTTTTGTAAGTTGTGCACCTTCCATGTCTCTTTCCCTGTAACACTACCTGCTTACTTCTGTTACGGCAATTATGCCGCCGTGAGCACTTCAGAACACTCTTACGGCATGTTTGCGGGGTCCTCGACCTCTGAAGAAATCTCTCGCCCTCTCCCTTCAAATTCCCCTTTGTAAATCTGTTGCTTTCCTATCCCCTTTGATCCGGCATGTGCGAACAAGTTTATCTTCCCCCCAAACCCACTTCCTCACCCCAAGGGGCGGTCTTTTGTTCCAGAGGAGTCTTTGGGTGTCGAAATAAAAAGATTCCCCGAGTAGACCCCAGGCATGATCTGCCCCTTCAACAATCTCATGATCTTCTGCATTTTTCACCTTCACCAAAGTGGACTTCGCACTGGGCTACGTCAACGCCTTTTTTTGTTTCTTCCAAATGATAAGTTACTTCCATTCCCAAGAATTTGATCTCTCTTGAATGGTCTCTTCAATGGCGTTCGTTACTTATCGGTGTTCTCGGCTTTTGTCTGAAGCGCCGGCGTCTGCTTCCCCTCAGGCACAGAAGCGCTCTTTTCTCGATTGTACCCGCTTTTTCCGGCCATCGCGTCCAATCTCTCCATTTCCGCACCTGGTGCCGACACTCCTTTTCGTTTTTTTGCCGTGTTCTTCTCCTGGTGCTTGGGCTTTCCTCGATTCGCGGGCTCGGAATCGTTCTCTTTGACCAGTGCGTTTGTAAACGACGCGTTTCCCCTTGTAAGGATCTCCCCTCGGTCCCATCTTCTTGCAACTTTTTCTTTCGAGGTTATTTCAGCGGCTGACTAGGATCTTTGCAGCACTTTTTTTCTTGAACGGATGGGGTAAGGGAATTTGATCCTCCCCCTACCTTTTCTCTCAGACGGTTCTCGTTTTATGGGGGTTCTCCCCCGTTCTAGTGCGAACTGTGCTGGATATTGGAGAGGTCGCTTCCTTAATGTCCGGTCACAGCAGCGTCATCCTTTGCATCTTGACTCCCCAAGACAGATCCTCGACACCAATTTTCCCTTCTCGGCCTATAGACCTGGTCGAAGTCGTAAATACCCGTTAATTGTTGATTTAGTAACTTCTAGGAGGAGGTTTTGGCATCCGGCATGGGTTCCTTTTTCCCTTCTATCGGCCCCTCGGCCTTTTTCTCCCTCTCTCTTTTTCATAATACCTTTTGAGATAGATTCTCCCTTCTTCCCTGATTTCCATAAGGAAGGAACCTTCTTTTTTTTTTTCCATTCAAAAACTCGACGCCTCTTTTCCCAATCCGCAAAGTGTGGTCCCCCCCACACCCCCCCCCCCACCACCCCCCCCCCCCCCACCCCCCCCCCCATTTGCTTGCCCTCCTTCGCGGGTTTTCAGGAACTTCTTTTCTCCCACCCCGGGTGAGTGTTCGCGGAGATCCAATGCGGAAATTTGGAGCCCGTACCCTTGAGTATCATTTATCCACCCCCCCCCCCAACCATCCCGCAGAGACCCTTTCGACACCCCCCCCCACCCGCGATCCCCTCTGCTAGCGTAACGAGAGATTCTTTGGTCCATAACTTCCTTTCCAAAGGCCTCTCCATTCCACGTATTGCCTTTTCTTTACAGTCCTTTCCACATCTTCAGTCCTCTGCGAGTTCCCCCCACTATGCCAAGGCCCCATTGTGTCGAGTCTTGGTGCCAAGCGTCTGTTTGCCCCCATTCCACCGAACTCCTTTTGCACCCCCCTCCTCTTGCCAATGCTTCCTTTACCTCCCAAAACGATCTTATGGCTTTTGCCCCCTAGTGCTGGAAAGAAACCTGTTCCCTTGACTCGATGCCCGGTTTTCTCCCTTCTCATCGTGCAACATCTCCTTCATCGGCTCGGTCCTGATCCCTCCTGAGCATCCGCCGGCTGCCGCGACCCCCCACATCCAAACCTCAAGGAACTGATGATCGCCCCTTCCCTCGACCTCGTCTTTAAGGCGTGGGTTTCTTCCTATTTATCATTGCCGGACTTGCCTTCCCGTTTTGAGGGCCTCCCAATTGCCCGCAGTGATGGTTCAAACGATCGCGAAGTTCTTGATTTGCCCATCCTCCAGGAGAGATCCCCGGCCTTTTTTCCTCGAGTTTTGCTGAAAACCGAATTACGAAACACCAACGGAATCGAGGGAAAGATATGCGCCCCGGGGTTTTTTTCGTTGTTGGGGCGACCTTTTTGCTCCTCCGGGTAAAATTCCCGGCGGCACTGGTCGTTTTCTTTAGGGGCTATTCACGGGGGCGGTAAGTTTTCTAGTCTATTCCCCCCTCAGGATCGGCTAATGATCAGATTCCCTTTTTAACCCCAAACATGCATGTCCGAGTTGCGTTCCCCGGTGTTTCTCTTCATTAATGCGGGTTGTAACTCGAGTTCCTTCGACGATGAGAAAATGAAAAGGGTGCCCCCCTATTCGTGCTCACCACCATTCCTCGAGGTTTCCTTCCCAAAGTGGATGTCTAGTTTTTTCTTCTTAGAGACCTGCTGCAAGCACCCATGTCTCGATTGATTTCGTTTGATAGTTTGGTCGAGGGGCCCGGGGCGGGTCCATGCATTTACCTAAATAGAAACCGAACTTGCGCCTTGGGGTTGTTTTCGCAAAGTTTAACCGCTTTTTCTCGAGCTTTTAGCCCTTGGAGACAAACTTCTCTCTGACCTTATTACTGTGCTATCATATTCTTTGGAAAAATCCTCTCTCCCGCTGTTCCCTCGATCGCTGCTTGTTTTCAAATACGGCCGACCTCCCCTTTTCGTCTTGTTTCATCCCCACTCGACGGGATTTTTTTGTTATACCCCCTATGTCACTCGGTTTTCCCCCACCACCCGGATTTGATGATCCCTTGCAGATGAAGCTGACTTTTCTTAAGTCCCTTCCTGCTTCCCTCCTTGCCCTCTAGATCAACGTCGATAGTTCCTTAATTAGTGCCGTTTGTGAATCCCTTGCCCTTTTCCCCCCTTTTCGCACTTTCTTTTTCCACCTGTTCCCATTTTCTTCCTTTATTGCAGTCCTAACCTCTCCCGCTGCGGATAATCCCCTGTGTTTCAATCACTCTTGTAAAGGTGAGGCTGTTCATCAGGTCCTCCTTTTTGAAAGTATTTTTCACATTCTCCTTGTTGAACATCTTCCCCCCCACCCTTGCCTCCCTGTTGTTTCTCCGTCGAGATTCCCCCAAATTTAAAGAGAATTTTCCAAATTTTCCTGGCTCTTTCTTCAGAGCAGCCTTTTCCTTCCTTCCTTTAGGTGATGTTTGGCCCGGACACCTAGGCCGTTCTTAGTAGACACGGTATCTTTGGTAGCTCTTGCTCCCTCACTAAAACCCCCGATTTGAGTCCCCCCGGATAGCGATCGTGGCCCCCCTCGAGTCCTTCTCAAAACGGGGGCCCCCCGATTCTTTTCCGAGTATTGGATGCTACAATGTCACGCCGAGAGTTCGTTTCCCCGGCGATTCGACTTACGTCTTCCTGAGTGCGTCCACTCCTGTGGATGGACAACCCACTTTTTTTTTTTCAGCTGATTTTTTGTTTCCCATCTCCTTCCTGCCGATGTTCCCTATCTGCGCCGGGCACGATTTTATAGGAGTCTATTCCGGAACCGCGGTTGCGTGTTTCTTTTTGCCCCCACTCAGATTCCAGACGCTCCCTTCCCCTTCTTTTCCATTGCCGGTGGCTTCAAAGCCGAGGCGTTCATCTCCCTCGGGTATTCGAAAACCCCCCCCAGCCCCTTCCATTTTTTCTGGTTCTATTGTTGCGTTTCCCTTTTACACGCTCAATTGACCCGCCTAGAAACCCCCTCTTCCGTCGAAACTCCCTGATTTTCACCTCCTGCCAAAAATTATGTTCTGGCTCTCTGGAATCTACGCTCCCCCTCAGCGAATCCACTTTGTTTTGTTATTCGAGTACCATTCTTGTTGGCACATTTGGTTGAGGTCCCCTGCGCCCTTTCACTTTCATTCTCCCTGATGCCCATCGCTGATGCATTAGCCGCCGAAAGACCTGTTTTAAAACCTTTCCTTCCTCTACTTAGCGGGCTATTAGCCGTCTTTTGCCTTTTCTTTTCGGTAGCCCTCCCCTACCCCCAGTCCTCAAGCCTTCGGTACTGGCGACGACTGCGTTTTTTAGCTCGGAGTGTTTAGCCCTGCCCCACCCAACGCCTTCGCCCCTCCACCCAGGCGGGGCCTCTTCGTCTCTCGAATGGCTCTTTGGGTGTAGTGATTCCATGATAAACCACGATGGGGACCACTACCCCGTTCCTTAGTTCTTTCTGATCCTTGGAAACACTTCGCCTATGCGTTTGCCAAAGTCGAATGATTGCGGGAAATTCAGGGTTTGTGACGTAAAAGAATTTGTTCCGTTGCCCAAGGGATGAGCATTAAAAGAATGATCCT
>Ga0179593_1601210_pt1 | contig 12691 bp, 15 predicted proteins | sample CZODoug2_1_08_16_FD_185931 | JGI IMG/M metagenome (GOLD analysis project Ga0179593, IMG submission 185931) | Vadose zone soil fungal communities from Angelo Coast Range Reserve, California, USA - CZODoug2_1_08_16fungal (PacBio error correction) | ecosystem: Environmental > Terrestrial > Soil >... | reverse complement strand
CGAGGAGGCTCCCACAACTTCTTTTTTCCATGCCTCCCCCCGGTCCGGTCCTCCCTTCGTTCTTGGGGTACGACCGGCGACTCTTCTTACTTGGGACAGACCCCCGGCGCCTTTGCCTTGGAGGAGAGGAAGGGTAATTCTTTCCCTACCCCCTGGGTTTCCTCCTTTACCAGGTCCGTCTTTCGGGAAGGGGAAACCTCTTTTGGTTTTTATTGCCGTACCTGTCGGCTCTCCTCAATTTCGGAGGATGGCCCGGCTTTTTTTTTCCGTTGGGAAAGGAAGGGGACGTTTTTTTTTTTTTATCTCCGGGGAGGGGAAGCACCCCCTTTCCTTTTTCCCTTTCCTTCGCGGAGCTCCTTCCCCCTAGATTCTGTCCTTTTTTTTTTTTTTTTTTTCCCCCCTTTTTTTTTTTCCTTCGCGGGGCCTTCTTTTGGGGCTTGGGGAACCCCCTTTTCCCTTGGGAGTGCGTTGGGACACGTGATTGAGATCCCCCCCTTTTTTTTTTTTTTCTTTTTTCCCCTGTGGGCCCCACTGACGACAATCTCGCCGCGGCGATCCTCACTTTTTCCCCCTCCGGCTCTTTTTTGACGCACCGGCGTCTCCCTCTTTGCGGGGAAACGGGTGGTTTTTTCTTTTTCTTTGGGACCTTTTTTCGCCCGACGCGCAACCTCGTGCTTTTTTGCGAAAAACGTTTTCTTTCCCCCCGCGCCACTCGCAGGGACGAAGCCTTCTCCCTTTTTTCACGTTTTTTCCGGGGTCAGGCAGACCAGTTTCTTCTTCCCCCCCTTCACGTGAGTAAGGCACATTGACCCCCCTTCCTTTTTTTTTTTTTCCGTGGTTGACGGAAAGAGTGAAACCTTTTCTTTTTCTTTCCCTTTCCCCCCTTATTGACTTCGTCGTAAAGAGTGGAATTTGTGCCCTCCCCTTCCTGCCGCCTTTTCCAGTAGTGATCTTTCCCCCCTTTTTTTTTGTGTTGCGGTAGCCGAAAGAATAGGCTTGTTTTTCCTTCCTCCCCTCCTAACAGATAAGGGCATCCCTCCGAGCCCCCAATCCAGGACTAATCGAAACGCTTTTTCTCGGGGTTTAACTTTCTCCCTTTCACCTTTTTTTTTTCCTTTTTTTCTGTAGCGTTTTTTTAAGGGATAAGAAATTCGTTTGGTCCTCTCTCCCTTTCGCGTTTTCCTTTTCTTCCCCTTTCCCTCAGCGGTCGAAGGGTTATTTATTGGGTATTCCGGGTATCCCCCGTTTTTTTCCTTTCTTTCGGCAGGGGATAGTTAGTGGCTTTTTTCCTTTTTTTTCTTTATAACAGGCCACGGGGTTCTTTCTCCCTTTTCATTCCCTTGCCGTGAGATTAATTGATGAAAAGGAGGATCTTTTTTTCTTCTTCCTCTGTTCTCAAGGAAGAGAGCCCCTCTTTTCTTGGTTCCGGGATTTATTGGTTGAGGAAGAAGCTTCCTCTTCTTTCCCCTTTGCCCTCCCCTTTCTTTAATGAGTAAAAAAATAGGCGTCCCCCCCGGGAAAGGCGGTTTAAAAAGAGAGAAGGATACTTTCCCCCCCTCCCTTGGGCATTTTCAGTATTTAAAGGAGACCTTTGGGCCCGAGGAGAGGTTCCCCCCTTTTTTTTCTCCTTTTCCTGGGCGATTACTAAAGGGATTTGAGCCCTTTGGGTAGGTTTTTTCTTCCCTCTGGTTAGAAGGATCTTCTTTTTCCCCAGGCGAAGAACAACATACTGCTCCCCCCTTTTTTATTTTGTTTGCAGCGGTTTCCCCTGCTCCTTTCTCGGTAGGTGAAACTTTCTTTTTTCGTTATCCCGGCCATTAGAGTCGAAGGGGGCCTTTCTTCCTCCTCGAGGAAATTTGAGCTCCTTTTCCCCCTTCCTGATGTCTGGGGTTCCGTGTTTGGTTGACTTGGTGCAGCGGTCCCTTTTTTTCTGTCGGAAGAGAAGGAAAGAATTATTTTCCCCTCCCTTGCCCCCCCTGGGGCCTTTCGGCGAAGGGTTACGGATTTCCCGCCCGTCTTTTTGATTAGCCGTTTGATATCTTGAAGCACAAGGCGCCCCTTTTCCTTTTTCCTTTTCCTCCCCCCCTTCGTTCCGCCCGTGTTGTAGATGTAGTCCCATGTTCCTTTTCTTTTTCCCCCCAGTTCGGTCTGATCGGGAGAAGATTAAGATTTCCTCTTTTCCTCTTCCCCCCTTTTTCTTCCAGTTTCCTTTGGTTGGTAATATTTAAGTGAGGAAGGCGCCCCCACTTCCCCAACAGGCGGTTTTTTTTTTTCCCTTTCCCCTGTATCGAACGGGCCTTTTTTCATTTTCACCAAGGAGATGAGTGTTGTGAAGCTTGCTTTTTCCCTTTTTTTTCCCCCCCCCTTGGCGGTTCAGACAGGAAGGGCAGGAAACAACTTCTTCCCTCTCCCCTCCCCTTTTTTCTTTTGTGCCTTTTCCTAGAAAGATCTTGACCTTTTTTTTTTTTCCGTGTTCCTCTTTCCCCCCCCGCGGTTATAGTATAGTTAGTACAATTCCTTTTCCCCACCACCGGGACAGTAGAAGGATTAGACATCGCCTGCCCTTTTTTCCCTTTTTTTCTGCCCCCGCCGACGGAAGGTTTATGGAAAAATGTTTCCTTTTTTCCCTTCCCCCCCTTTTTCCCCTTGGCCCACTCCCCTCAGAAAACATCTCTAGCTTGTAATAATCCTCGTCTAGAGATTGTAGTAGAAGATGGGCCCCCCTTTTTACCCCCTTTTTTCTTTTTGTTTCTTCTCCTTCACCCCGAACCAGGAAGTAGGGGCGGGGCCTCACCTCTTTTTTTTTTTTTTCCTTGCGCTGGAGAAGCTCCTTTTTTCCTTTTTCTCCTTTCCCCTTTCCGATTCGGATAAGAGGGAACTTCTGCAGGACTCTCCCCCTCTTTTTTCCCCCCCTCTCAAGACCGAGGATTTTTTCTTCCCCTTTTTTTTTTTTTTTTTCCCGTGGCGGAAGGAGAGGGGCCTTTCCCCCACGCAGCATGGTGGCCCCCCCCCCTTCCCCCCTTTTTCCCTTTTATCCGTCCTAGGACGGCCCGCAAGAAATGTTGGTTCCCCTCCCTTTTTTCATCTTTTTTACCCCGGCAAAAGGAAGCTGGGTTCCTTCCTCCTTTTTTTTTTTTTCCCTCCTCTTTTTTTTCCCCCAGTGTCGGACACTCAGAGTCAAGGGACAGACTTGGGAACAATCCACGTCTCTTTCCGCCCCCAATGCGAAAAGGAGGAGTGTTTTTTTCCCCTCCCTTTTTTCCCCTCATTGTTGTCAAAGAGATCAAACGGCTATTTTTTTCCTTCTCCGGGCAGGGAGGAGAAGGAACTTTCTTTTTCCTTTTTTTCTGCAGTTTTTCGGAAGGGGTTCGTACCTTCTCCTCTTTTCCGTCGGCGGAATGGACCCCTTTCCCCCCCCTTTTTCTTTTCTCCCCCTACTTTAACCCATGGACGGGAGCTTTCCCCGGTGTCCCTGAAAGGGGTACCTCCCTTTTTTCCCCCCTTGCGGTTTTTATAGAAGGATCTACCCCCCTTTCTTTTGCACCCGAAAGATTTCCCCCTTTTTTTTTCCCCCCACCAAGGAGGCCCAACCTCTCCAGGCCTCTTTTTTTTTCGAGGAAGTGGGGCTTCGCTGGTCCCTTCCTCCTTTTTTTTCCTTCCCCCACAGGTGGCTTTTTTGAATTCATCGAAGGAAAGGAAATGGACCAATTTCCTTTCTTCTCCGGCCAGTTTCAGAAAGAGTTTTTTCCCTCTTCTTCTTCGGCGTCGTTTTTTCAAGTGGATGGAGAGCTGGGTTCCCCCTTTCTCTTCTGGGGGGGCGCCGATTTTAGGCTTTTTTTTTTTTCCCCCCCCCTTCCAGTTGGATTTCATGCTTCGGCGTGGGAAGTGGGCCGGTACTTTCCCGAAGCCCCGGGAAAAAGGACCCTTTTTCCTTTTGTCATCTAGTAGGAGAGCACCCCCCGCCGAATCGAGTTAATTCATTTCCCCTTTTTTTCCCCCCTTCTTGGCTTTTCCCCAGTGCATGGTAGACGGGCCCTATTTTTCCCTCCTCTGGCCCCCCGCGGAATGAAGGTGAAAAAACCTTTTTTTTCCCCTTACTACCCCTTTGTAATGTGCGGTTAGGACCCACTGCACGGCTTCCTTTTTCCACCCTCTGGCGGAGGGCCGGAAGGACCTCCTTCCCCCCCCCCCTTTCTTCAGTACCGCTTCCCTGCTCATACACTGAGGCGGGGTCGGATTAGTCTCTTTTCTGCTGATGCGGAGCTGTTATGAGAGATTCCCTTTTTTTTTCTTTTTTTTTTTTCCCCCTGTGTGTGTCGTCCCTAACCCAAAACGAGTGTGGACTATTCCCCCTCCTTTTTTTCCTCTTGTCCTTCACGATCAGGGGGGAAAGGGGCACTCTTTTTTTTTTTTCTTTTTCCCTTTTCCCGTCCCTGGAATTAAGAAGAGAAAAGGGCGAGGTACGCGTCTTCCACCCCCTTTTGGGTACAAAGGGGGGCATGAAACAGGTGACGTGTTCCCCCCCTCCTTTTTTTTTTCCCCTTCGACCCGACACCCTCAATCAACGAGGGGAAGGTCTTGGTCTTCTCCTTCCCTCGGTGTAGGAAAGAGCAGGCGTCCTTCCCCTTCCAAGTGTCGATCCTCTTGTTGCGTGTCGGGGAAACGTTCACGACCTCCAACAAAAAAAAAAGGTCCTTTTTCCCCTTTTTCCCCCCTTCCCTCTGCCTCCAACCTTGAGGAAATCGGACCGGAGAGATTGTTCTTTCTTTTTTTCCCTTAGGGACCCTTCGTTTCAGTGCCCGAGGGGTTGATCTTACATCCCCCCTTTTTTCCCCTCTTTCTCACCCTTTTCCCCCAAATAGAAGAGAATCCCCCCTTTCTTTTTTCTTCCCGCGGAAAGGTGAAGGGTTCCCCCCCCCCCCTCTTCCCCCTAACAAGTTTTCTACCCCCCAGGAGATAAAAGGGGGGGAACCTCCCTTTTCCTTTTTGACTTTCTTCCCGCCAGAGGGAAGAGATAGGGAGTTTTTTTTTTCTTTTTTTCTTTTCCCTTTAACTGCCCCCTACATAGACGAATGAAATGCCACGAATTGGCTTTTTTCTCCAATAATAACACTTTAAGATTAGAAAGAAGTTCTTATTTCTCCTTTCCCTTTCACCCCCCCCTTTTTCACCGTGAATGAGACAGAAGGCGATAGTAGCTCGGTCCCTGAAGAAAGGCGGAAACACTTTTTTTTTTCTCTCTTCTCGTTTAATTAATAATACAGTTGTTTTTTTTTTTTCTCTATGAGCCTCCCCCCTTAACGTTTAAGAAGTATGAATAAAGCCGGCGGACTTCTGGGGCTAGAAGGGAAAAAAGGTTTCTTCCTTCCCTTCCCTTCCCCTCTCTGAGGGAAAACTACCTTCTTAGAAGAAAAAGGACCTACTGGAGTTTTTCTTTTTTTTTTTTTTTTCTTCTTATTCCCCGAGAGAGGCAAAGTTCCCTTCTCTTTTTTGTTGGATTCTTTCCCATTCAATGGGCAAGGGAGGAGAGTATTTCTCTCCCTTTTTTTTCTCCTTGAAAGAATTTTAGCTCTCCCTCCCTCCCCCCTTTCCGAAAGAAGGGATTCCCCCCTCTTTTTCCCCTGGCCCTTTATTTACAATTGTAGGAAGGATCCTTTTCTTCTTTTCCCTTTCCCCTTTTTTCTGGAAGGAACTTCTTCCCCCCCCCTTGCGTGACTTCGCGGATATTGGTGGGTCCTTTCTTTTTCCCTTTCCCCCCCCCGATTCCTTCCTTTTCTCCTTTTTCATACAAAAGCGGGCTGAAGAAAGTCCTATGTCGGGACTGTAGAAGGATGGACCCCTCCCTTCCTCCCTTTTTTTTTTCTCCCCTCTTCCAATTTTGGAAGACGGGCGAGGACGGCCCCTCTGTTATGGCGGGGCGGGAAAAGGTTTCTTTTCTTTTTCTTTCTCTATGACTTTTTCGTCCCCTAATTCTTTCCTGGTAATAGTTGGCGCGCTGTCCCCCTCTCCCCAGGTGTAATAGGAATACCGCGAGTTTCCCCTCCTTCCAGGACAAGGAAATGTGTAGCCTCCTTTTTCCTTTTTTCCCTCTTTTTTCTCCCCAGGGCCTACCCAGGTTCATTAAAAAAGTAAACTTCACCGTTTGCCTTTCCTCTTCCCACTTTCATTCCGGAAGTGTGTGGACTTTCCTTTTTTTCCTCTTCTCCCCTTTTTATCACGGTAACCTTTTTTTCACGATTTTTGAGGAGAGTTCACGTGAGGTTGCCTCCTCTTCGTCCGCGAGGAGAGTCGTTTCCCCCCCCGAACTTCCTTTGGGTTTTCTCCCCCCTCCGGACGGAATAGGCCTTTTTTTCTATTTCCGCAATCACCGATTCCGGAATAAGGATCGACGAGCCACCTTTTTTCTCATCGGAAAAGATAAGGGATGATAGGTCCTTTTTTTGCTTACCTGTGGGTTTTTTTAGCTTTCCCCCTTTTCCGTCTCCGGAAATTAGGGTTGAGAGTTTTTTCCTTTTTCCCCCCTTCCCCTCCCCTCCATCATACCCCCCCGTATTAGGGTATAAGGATTACACCATATTTATTCCGTCGGGGCTCCTCCGTGCTTCCATGGGAAGGATTCTTACCAGGGCTGCCTCTCCCTTGGCGTAAGATGGTTAATGATTTTATTTTTTTCTCCTTTTTTTTTAGATTCGCGTCGCTTTTTGTCCGCGGAAGCCTCCCCCCCCCCACCTCGAACCCTTTCTTTCCGGGCTATTGTTTGAGGGAAGGAAGTCGGTTCCCTTTTCTTTTCCTTGCAATAAAAAGTATGTTTTGTTCTTTTTTTTCTTTTTTTCCCCCACAGCTCCTCCCCGGGAAGGACGTGTTCCCCTTTTCCTCAGCTAATGGTCACCGACGAGGCCTTTTCCCCTCTTTTTTCCATACGAGGAGAGAAAAATGGCCGGCGATAATCCTTTCTTTTTTTTTGCTTTGCCGCAGTATCTTTTTTTTTTTTTTTTCCCCCGAGGACCCCACCGGTTGTAGGAGGATGCGGCCGTTTCTTTCTTTTCCTTTTTTGAGAAACACCCCCTTTTTTTCCACCCCCTCTTCCAACGGAGAGGTTGGCCGCCTTTTCCCTTGGCTCCTTTGGATAGGGCTTTTTTTTTTTTCCCCCTCTTTCCCTGGCCCTTTTTTTTTTTTCCCAGGAGGACGGCAGCCTTCCTCAGGTCCGCGAGGCCCTGTCTTTTTTTTTTTTTCGTCCCTTTTTTTTCCGTCCTTTTTCTTTTTTTTTTGGGTTCCTGTGTCCCAGAGAAGAACGGCGCCTTTTCCCCCGGAACCCGTCCGCAAGGAAAGACCCTTTCTTTTTTTTTTCCCCCTTTGCGGACCCCGATCACGTGATAGAAGTGATATATTTGCTCACCAGTCTCCCCCCCCCCTCCTATCTGCCAAATAATAGTTAGACTTTTTCTCTCTTTTTTTTTCTCCTTGTCTCTTCTCGTTATGATCGGAGAAGCTCGATTGCCTTCTTTCTTCCCTGTTCCCTCTTTTCTTGCCGGTAAATATTCAGTGGAGGGGAGGTTTCTTTTTTTTTCTTTTTTTTTCTTTTTTTTTCCCCAACCATTTTCTTAGGGCGTAGACGGAGATCTATTTTCTTGACTTGCAACCAGGGATTGGTTTTCTTTTTTTTTCCCTTCCTTCCCTTTCTCCAAGTCAGCCCGGGCATGCATCCCTTTTTCCTTTGGGAGGAGAAAAGATCTTGTTTCCCCTTCTTCTTTTTTTCCTTCCATAAGTTCTATCCCCGTATAGTTACAAGGGTTTCGCGCACCCTTAGCCAAGTAGAGGATTAGCCCCGCTCTTTTTTTCCCCCGGTTCCTTATGCCCAGCACGGAAGGGCAGGGTTCTGGCCCATTTTTCTTCCCCCCCTCTCTCCTGAAACCATCTATATTCTTTAATACTCCTCCGTTTCTTTTTTTTTTTTTTTCGATTGTCCCTGAAACATGAAGGGTTTCTTCGCAAATGGCCAGAACCCCTTTTTTCCGCTTCGGTTCAAGAGGGAAGGCCTTTTTTTTTTTTCCCCTTTTCACTTTCTCTTTTGCAGCCGAACATGTAAAGGAGACGGAGAACCTCTTTTTTTTTTTTTTTTTTTTTTTTTTTTTTTTTTTTTTCTTTTTTTTTGCAGGAATAGAAAGAATTCCCCCCTTTTTTTTCCCCCCCCCTTTCTTCTATTCGACCCCCCAGTGTTACTGCTGGAAGGATGCCGCTCCTTCGAGGAAGCTTAACGTCCCCCCCCTTTTTTTTTCCCAATTCCCCCCCCCACTGGAAGTACGATCCGTCCGGGCCTACTCCCCCCTTTTTTGTTCCCCCCCTTTCCCATCTGGTGCGCATCACTCCCCGGATCTTTTTTCTCCCCCCCTGGACTGACGAGTGAAGGCGGGGACGGACCCCGATTGCCCTCTCACTCCCGGGACTGGCCGATCCACGCCTTTCCCCCCATTCTCTTGGAGTGGCAGATCAGGGGACGCGTCCATCGGGGTCTCCCTTTTTTCCCTTCTCTTTCCCACGTGATCGATCAGACGGCGGCTCCTTCCTTTTTTTTCTTTTGCTTGTCTGTTCGGACCTATGGCGGGCCGTCGCTGTTTTTTTCTTTCACAGGCAAAAACCCCCCCCTTTTTTCTTTTCTTCCTTCCAACACGGAGCTCAAGGGCCTCGCGTGTTCTTTTCCTTCTCTAAAGGGCGTGCGGCGCTTTTTTCCTTTTCCCAGTCAACGAGAAGGAAAAGCCGCTGGTGCCACCCCAACCCGCTCCGGAAGAAGAATGGGTGGCTCCTTCTTTTTTTTTCCCTCTTCCACCCCAGAGAATAATATACAAAACCGTTTTTTCCCTCGACGGAAAGCAACTGTTTCCCTTTTCCCCCCCTCTCCCTTTTCTCCTTTTGACAGAGTTTAGCTCCGTTCTTTCCTCTCCTTCCTTCTGCGAGTTAGGTGAAAAGTCTCTTTTTTTTTTTTCTTTCCCCCCTCTTCCTTATCGTGCTCTGGGGAGCCCTTTTCTTTCTTTAAATACCTAGTGGGAGGTCCCCCCCCTTTTTCCCCTACTTCCCTTCCCCACCTTTCCTATGCCGGACCAAGGCAAAGGAGGGCTCTGCCTCTGGCCCGTGCCTGCACGAACGCGAATCGCCGGTCCTTCCCTTCCCCCTCTCCTTTTTTTTTTTTTTTTCTTTTCCTCCCCCCTTTTTTTACGGCCAGATGCCAGACGCACTCCCTCCGGTCGGCAATCGCCGGTGAAAACTTTTCTTTCCCCCCCCCCCCCTTTCCTTTTTCCCTTTCGTTCCCCACGGAAACCGCGAAGGGCATTCCTTTTCCCTTATCCGGAAAGACCGCAGCTACCAAAACACTGTCTCGACTTTCCCTTTTTCTCCCCCCCCCCCCTTTGGAGCGGGTAGATGACACTTCCCTTGGGGCAGTGGATAGTAGCGAGCTTTTTTCTTTTTTTTCTGCGGAAGATATGAGACTCCCCCCCCTTTTTTTTTTTTTTTTTCGGCCGTAAGCAACAACCTCTTTTTCTCTCCAAGAAAGCCTCTTTGTTTTCTTGCCCCTCCCCTTTTTTTTCAATTTGCAAGAATTTCCGGCCGTTCCCTTTTCCCCTATAACCGCGAGGTTTTACCTCCCCCCTCCTTTCCTCTTTGGCAATGGGGTACAAGGGGGCCTGGACGCACCTGGTTCTTTTCCCTGTACATGTAGGACCTTTTTTTCCCCGTTTTTTTCCCACGTTTCCCCCAAAGAGGAGAAGTCTTCCGTCTGCGACGTGGACCTCTTTTTTCTTCTGTTTTCGCCCGACGCGCAACTTTCCTTCTTTTTCCTTTTCAAAGTTCAGAGGCATCCAACACCCACCACCTTTCTTTTCTGTCCCTCTCGCGGGGCCACCGTGAGGATCGCCGTCTTTTCTTCTTTTTTCCAAGCCCTTCCTCCTTGTCGTAGGACGTAGTCAGCGCGTTTTTTTTTTTCCCCCCTTTCGAAATATGAAGAGCACCAGTTCCCCTCCCCCCCTTTTTTTCCTTCCCTCCCGGCCTTTTCTGAGCCTTTTTTCTTCTCCGGCAGGTGCCGGGCGCTTTTTCTTCCCCTTTCTTTATTCTTCCAGACGATAACGGAAAACCGGCCCGTTCCGTTCGGACCGTCCTTTTTTCCTGCTGTAGGGCGAGGTTCCCTTTTTCCCTCTTCCTTTTTTTCATCCCATCGCCGCCATGCCCTGCACTCCTTTCCTCACACCTCGCAAGAAGAAAATTAAGGTTTTCCCTCCCCCCTTTTTTCCCTCTCCTCTTTCATGAACCAAGAAAAAAGTGGCATGCGATCTCTTCTGGCTTTTCAGAAGAGAGGAAAACTTTCTTTTTTTCCTCCCAGTTGATATATATATTTTAATTATACGTACGTTCTTTTTGAGTAGAGATCAGAGGAGCCTCCCCCCCCCCCTTTTTTTTTTTTCTTCTTTTTTTTCCAAGTTCCTCCCTTTTTCTGGGAGAAGGCTCGCAGGGCCCAGGGTATGGTTCACTCCTTTCCTTTTTTTTTTTCTTTTCCTCGGGGTCTCGTCCCTCCTTTTTCCCTCCTGGCCTGTTCGGAGCGGTGATCGTCCAAGGCCATTCTTCTTTTTCAGTTATTGCGTTTACCTTTTTTCCTTTTTTTTTTTTCCTCTTGACCGACTTAAGAGCTGCCCTCGGCGTCCTCCCCCCCTTCCCTGGCCGTGTTTAAGGTAATCTTAGGAGGTCCCTCCTCTCCCCCTTGTTCGGGAAAGGATTCTCGACGATTCACCTGGAAGAGCTTTTTTTCTGGTCCCCCCCCGGGACTTTTAGCGGATATTGTTGGGCTTGGACCTTGTGCTCGGCAAAAAGAGCCCTGGATTGAGAAAAGGGTGATTGAGATCCCCCTTTTTCCCTATTACCATAATAAGTGTAGGGGCTTCTCTTCTTTTTTCACTCTCGCCCGCTCCTCAATTCCAAGGTGGGCAAGAAGGCCTCTTTCCGCCAAAGGGTCTCTCTTCTTTTTTCCTTTTCTCCATTTTTTTTCTTCCTGGGCTATATGATCGTTCGGTCCTCTAGGGTAATAGGGATTGAGCGTATTTCCTTTCACTCCTCCGCTCGCCTACCCGAGCGTCACGTTTCCTCTCCCTCTTTGATGGTCACGTTTTTTCTTTCTCGACCCCTCTTAAACCAACGTCACCTGTTTTTTTTTTTTTTCCCCCCCCAGGTGAAAAGGGCCGTTCCCCTCTGCCTTAGGGGGGGGACAGAGTTACATCGGCCTCCTTTTTTTTTTTCCCCCCCCCTTCCCCTGTTGGAGGGACGAAGTAACTCTCTTCTTTTCCTTTCCGTTCGTTTCGGACGCTTTCTTTCCCTCCCCCTCAGTTCTGCTTCAACGTTCCCGCCTCCGGAGTGTTCCGGTCCTTTTTATTTTTTAGCCATTTTTCTCCTCTTTCCTCCTTAGAGCCACGGCAGGGCCAGCTCTTTCTTTTCTTGCTCGGTCAGGCGTTTTCCTTTCCCCTTTTGGGTGGGGTAGCGGCGTCTTTCTTTTTTTTGGGTTTTTTCCTTTCTCCTTTTGTTGGGTGCGAACCGCACTTTGCCCTTTTTCTTTTTGTTTATCCGGAGACACCAGGGTTTTCCCCCCTTTTTTTTTTCCCCCCCCTTTTGGGGGCTTTTCCCCCCTTCCGTTGTTGCAACCTTTTCCTTTTCCCCTTCCTTTTGTTCTTCGTACAGCAAGAAATTGCCCGTCCGCATTCCTTTCTCTTTCTTCTGCGTATTTTCCTCTCTTCCCTCTCAAGGCCAGCGACTCCCTTGGCCCCTTTCCTTCTTCTTTGAGACGAAGGTTACCGGGACCACTCCACTCTTTTTTTTCCCTTTTTTTTTTCTTTTTCTTCAGGAGTTAAATCCCTTCTCCCCCCCCCCGCTCCCATCCGGAAGGGGGTCAAAAGGCGCGCATTTTTTTTTCCTTTCCCCTTACGAGAAGAAGACTCCTCCCCCCCCCTTTAGGCTCAAGTCTTTCCTCAACTGGAACGGCGAGACGCGCTTCCCCCCTGGCTTGAAGTTACCCCCTCTTTCATCTCCCGTTTTGTAGAGGATGGCGGCGGGTTTTTTTTTTTTTTTTCTCTCTTCCCCTCCCCAATAATGCTCCCCCCCTCCGTCTCGTTAGGAAGCTTTTTCCAAAAGCTGCCTTTTTCCTGGTTTTTCAACCAAGGCGCACGTGTGATCCACTTCCCTCACCTCGCCCTAAGAAGTAGTAATTAAGGTCTCTTTTCCCCCCCTTTTTTTCTGCTGGAGGAGGACGTCCCCCTGATAGAGGATGGGGTCTTTTTTCCCCCTCCCTTTTTTTTGACACCCCGGCGACGGCCAAATAAGGTCCGAAAAACCCCCTCCCCCTTCCCGAAGAGAAAGGGGCTTTCCCTTTTCTTTGGTCTTCAAACTTGCATTAGCCGTTGGGGATTCTCTTTGAAGCACCAGTTCTTTTTTCCCCCCCCTATGGTGTAAGTTGATATTGACCCCTTTTTTTTTCCTCTTCTCTTCTATTCATTAACAGGTCCAGCGAGGTGGATCGGGCCCAGTTTCCCCTTTCTCTTTTCCCGCTTTACTAGGGGTAGTAAGCCTTTTCCCCACCTCTTCTTCCTTTGTCTTTCTTACCAAAAACCAGATGGAACGGGTTCCCCCCCTTTTTTTTTTTTTTGGGCGGGAGTAAGAAGGG
>Ga0179593_1595440_pt1 | contig 12691 bp, 14 predicted proteins | sample CZODoug2_1_08_16_FD_185931 | JGI IMG/M metagenome (GOLD analysis project Ga0179593, IMG submission 185931) | Vadose zone soil fungal communities from Angelo Coast Range Reserve, California, USA - CZODoug2_1_08_16fungal (PacBio error correction) | ecosystem: Environmental > Terrestrial > Soil >... | reverse complement strand
CCTTAACAAAAAACTCCCCACCCTACACTTAGGGTAAACCTATAATGTTTTTTTCCCCAACTCTCAATAACAAGTGACCTCCACTCCCCAGTCGGATGTCACTTTCCTTCGTTCAATGATCCCAGGACCCGAAGAGTCAGGCCCCCGACCCGTTCACTGGTCGGTTTCTCGTTTCCCGGGTTGGACCTCCCCCTCGGTGTTTTTGGAATAAAGAAAGGAGTCGTGTTTTGGAAGATTACCTGACCCCCCACCCACGTTTTTTCGCTGTTTTACCCTGATAGCAAGTACACCCTCCGAGGATTCAGTGCGCCTTCCTTTTATCTACCGGAAGGTGGGCGCAACACGGGCCGTCGGCCCCTTCCTTTGTTGGTTTATTTTTTGAGCCTTCCCCCTCAGTTTTTTTTCATTTCAGGTTTTTTGGGGCGTATTTTTTTTCTGCAGGGGCCCCAGTTTTGTCCCTTCCGCGAACTTAAGTTTTCACCCCCCCACGGACCCTTTGGTCTCCGTCGCCCGCAACCACCCCTTTCAACTGCGCTCAAGCCGCCCCCCGCTCCCCCCCCCCCCCCAACCTGGCAGCCACCAACCCCCCCCCCCCTGCGCCGTGGCCCACATCCGCCCCCATGTCTTTCACCCGGGCGGAGTCTGTTCCCGCACCCCCATTTCCCGTGCTTTTGTTTTCAAACAGTGGACCCCACCCCCCAAAGGCCTTTTCCTCACCGCTTGTTTCCGGCCTGTCCTTCCCTTGGACCCTCCCCCTCGTCCGTGCCAGAATGATCCCCATTTTCCCCCGCGAGATCCGCAGTGTTTTTTTTTTTTTTCCCCCAACCGTGTGATTTTTTCACCCTCTCCCCCCGGAGGGCTTTACAGAATACTTGCCCTGAGCAACGTGGTTTTTCTGTTCAGCCTTTTTGCAGGCACGGCAGGTCCTGTGCCCGTCCTGGGTGGTTTCACTTTTGGTTTTCAGGTTTTTATTACCTCACATGCTGCTGGTTATTTCGCTTCCTGGTACACCTCCGGGCCTATTTTCTGCAAGATCCCTTCCAGGGTGTCGGTGCTTCTTTAACTATTTGGAAACGAGGACTCCAGTCCAGTCGTTTTTTTCGTTCCTCCCCGGGAGGGGGCCTTTGGTCGAAACTGCACGCTTCGTTTGTTTTTTTATTCCACGTCCTCCCCCCCCAAGTTTTTTTTTTGAAACCATCTTCCCGTCTGGTTTCTACTGGGGTCTTCACCTTTTCCTGTAAAGGTCCAGGCACTGATCGACACCCGCTCACACCGTGGCCTTTTCTTCCTCCGCCGTCTCTCGTCAAAGCGTTTAATCCTTTCCTTTTAAGTCCCCACCCCAACCCCCAGGTGTTTCGTTGCCCTTCACAAACCGCAACCCTGCTGAACACGTGTCCGGCCTCCCTTTTGCGTTTGTGAACTGGGAAGGTTCTTTTTCTTTTACAATTTGTTTAAAATTTCTCTTTCTCCTTTCCCCTGTACATGGCCGGACCGGGCCGTTTCGTCTGCTTTCTCCGCGTGGGACGTTTCAGTTACGTCAGCATTCCTCTTGACGTTCTGTTTTTCCAGTGGCATTCCCCTGCCCTGGTTTTTGCACCGGTGCCCCTTCACAAAGGTTCGGCGAGGACTTACTAATCCACTCTTTTTGAATCCACAACCCCCGTCCTAAGTTCTGACCCCCCCCTTGCGCGACAGGCCGGGCTTTTTCTCCACTTTGCTTTTGGCCAACCACAGACCCCTCACCCAGGCCGTCGCCCCTTGCCTTTCCCCACGTTCCCCCGATCTCCAACTAGTCGTACTTGCGGGCTTTTCAGGCCGGGGTTCTTTTCCGGCACGCTTGTCCCACCCTTTCTCCCTGACAGCACCTGCCCTGCTTCTGTTCGGGCGGATAAGTGTTAGTTGACATCAACTGGTCCCCCCCGGCTCTCATTACGATGTTTTTTTCATTTTTTTTTCTCAATCATTAGACCAATTTCCCCCTGACCGCTGACAGCGGCCCCTTTTTTTATTTAAGTATCCAAGTTCAAAAACGAGATTCCCCCCCCATTCCAACTGGCCCCTTTTCCCAACGCAGAAGGAGTTGCTCCCCTCCGGTCACCACTTTCCATGTGATTTTAACGTTGTGAACCGTTCTCAAGATTTCCTGAAATATGCGTCAATCCCAACCTCCGGTTTGTCACTTTTTTTTTTTTGGACGCAACCCCCAATCAGATTCGTTATCTTTTTTTTCCCCTCCGGAACAGGGGTTTCAAGGAGTTCGAGGTTTTCCACAACTTCCACCCCCCTCAACCAGTCTCTTGGGTCCTTTCACACTTCCTTCCCCCCAACAGCATAAAACGGTACGATTCCCTTGGTGAAGGCGTTTTTTCGGGGTCTTTTAAGTTGGCTAATTTTTTTTCCCCCCCCTTACCCGGCCCCCCCTTGTCCTACCAACACGACATTGGCCTTTTCATCCTTCTCCGCTTCCCGGTTTTTTCCCCTTTCCCATTTCCTTGTTTTCGGCGAAACCCCCCCCCCCCCCCTTTTTTTTACGTTTTTTCGTCGCGGCCGATGCCGGTTGTCACTCCCCCCTTCAACGACGGCTACTCCGGCGGTGACTGTTCCCTCTGTGCGCCATAAGAGTGGTCTTTCGCGCCTTGTGATTCCTACGTTGGACTTTGGCCCGGGAAATTTTTAACCCTCCCCCCGCCCGTCCGCCTCTTTCAGACACAGGGCGGCCCCCCTTTTCCCTTTGGCACTTTTCACCGGTTTGACGTGGATTCCCCCTTCCAAAATCTCTTATTTTCCTCCTCCCTCCGTTTTTTTATTTCCTCCCCTTTTTCCCTCTTTCCCCCCAAACTGTGCGTTAAGGTCCCTGGTGGCTGTCCTGACTTCCTTTGAGGTCGTTCTACCGTTATTCCCCCTGTCCACCCCTTTTTTTGAGGAATCATGGGCATTTCCCTCCCCTTTTTTGATTTTTGGAGTCTCCCCCCCTGCTTTTTTCGCGTCGCCCTCAGTCGGAGGTTGTCTTTTGGCTTTCTTTCCCCCACCTTACTTTTCTACCCACAGTCATGTACTGGCTTTTGTCGAGACCACTTGGTCTTTTCCTTTCTTACAAGGATTCTTCCCCCAGGCGGTTGTTTTTTGTTTCCGGAGGCCTGCTACTTAGTTCACCTTAGCAACTTCCCCTTTCCGCCCTCGGGACGGCCTACACCCCGTCCTTCTCCCTCCGGTGTTCTTCTTGTGGGACCGAGGGGTGATTTTTGCCTTTCCACGCTGACTTCGGACCGGTGTTTCGGTGGCGTCCTTATAAATACTTGCCCTTAGCTTGTCTGTGATCTTTCACCTTCGAGAGTCTTTGGCCCTCCCTTTTTTCCCCTGTAGTTTTCTCCATCGAGTTTTTCTTTGTCGCTGTCGCCCACCACCTGCTTCCTTCCCCGGTGGCATTTCTTCCCTCCCTTAATTTCGGAGTTTTGTCACCTAAGTTTCCTCTTCCCTTAGACGCTTTCTTGAACTGACGACGGCCGCCTTGTACCTTTGCTTTCCTTCCTGACCTTTTTCGGTTTCTCCTTCCCCAATAGTTCGATCGGACCCCCCGTCTTTGCTTGCAACCTTATTTCAGGACACCTACGGCATTTCTTTTTTTTCCCCGCTACTTTGCAGTGCCTTTCATAAAGTTTTTGGACTTTGATCCCTCGCCTCTTGTGAGTCTTGGTTGAGATATTTCCCCGCTGCCTGGCATTTTCGTCCTCCCTTTTTCTTTTTTTTTGGAAAGTTTTAAGTGGAGATTCTCCTGCTCCGCGTCCCTGGTTTTATTTGCCCTATCCCTGCTGGTGTGTTAATATGTTTTTTCCGATCCTGACTAGCCTAGCCCCTTTTTACGGTCCTGTTCTTAGGTTCTGGCCGAAGAAATTTCCCGCCCTCTGTTCTCGTGTGCATCTGCCTTTTTTTTTTGCCTCCGGTTCCCACCGTGTGTTATCTTTGCCTCATGCCACATTTACCTGTTTCCCCCATTGTTATTTCACCTTCAGCAGTCCGCCGGCCGGTGTCACCTCTTTTTTTTTTTTTTCCGTTTTAGGTTTCTTTCTTGCACCGACCCTGCTTTTAGTTGGAACCACATAACTTACTTACTTACTCTTGGAGAGACTGCGTCTTTTTGTGTTCTTTTTGCCCTACCGGTGGTCGGTGTTCTTCCTTTCCCAGTTTCCTTCTTTGATTTCCCCAGTCGCACCTCTGGACCATTTGATGTTTCCACGGTTTTAACAATTTCTATTTTCTTTTGCCCCCCCCCTGACTGTTGTCGCCAGTTCGCTTATGGAGATCACCCACATTACTTTTGGGAACCCCTGTTCCCGAAGGTTCGGACCATTCCCTGTCCCGCAGCTTTCCCCCCCTCAAGGAGTGCCCCTGCCTCTTTGGTTCTGCTCGTTCAGAAGTAATACTTTGCTGGACCCCGGGGTCCCTTTTTTTCAAGTTTCTTCCCCCTGACGTTGTGCGGACGGGTGGCCGGAAGGCTTTTCCTTCTCCAGCAGTCAAGCCCGGACGACTGCGGGTCGGGCGTCTCCTTTTTGTTGTGTGAAAACTCCCGGCTTTTCGTCGTTTTTTCTTTTTGGCTTCGCGAGCATTAGGGCCCCTTCGTCTTACCCCCCCCCGCGGTTCCCCCGGTGATGACTGCCAGCGGGTTTTTTTTCCAACGTTCCCGCATTTTTCTGGCCATCTCGTTTTGCCGGCCCAACTTATTTTTTGCTTTTTGGTTTTGTGGCTACATTTCCGTGCCGGGTCGTCTTTCTCTTTCTTTACTTTTGTAGCGGGGGTGTTGCCCGAGGAAACGTGCGCCACCTTTCCTTTCTCCTACGTTGACCCCGGTCATGGTTCCCCCTTTCTTCGCGACGGGCCCCCCGGTCCCTCCTTTCTTTTCATCTTTTTCCGGTCCCCCGTCTTCTGTCGTTCCAGCTCCACCCATGTTCCCGGCCACTTGGCGCGCCGGTCAGACTCTTGCGTCCCCCGGTTTCCCAGTGGTGCCAAAAAAGAGGGCCCCGTTCTTTTTCTCGGTCCTCGCTGTTCTTCCGGATCAGCGTTTGTAGGGGGTTAAACCCCCCCCCCCCAGGTTACGCCCCCTCCCCGACCCTTGGTAAGTGTGGGGTTCCTCTTTTGTTTTCTGATTCTTTCAGGTTTTAACCGGGAGTTACCGTCAGGCACGCTTCTTCGTAACCGTCTTGTTCCCCGTGGAGACTCCACGACTTGGTGTGTCTTGGTGCCGTCCGGGCATATCCTTCTATTTCCTATATTGTTTTTTTTGTTGATACCTTGATCTATTGACGGAAGGACCCCAACCCCCCCCCCCATTTCGATCGGCCAATCCCCCGGGAAACAACGGCCTCCATCCACCCCCGTAAGAACCGGCGTGCTGACACGGTAGTTTCAACGCCACCTTCTCTTTGACCTTCCCCTCCCGCGGGCCAGGGGCACCTGTTGCCCCCTTTGGACGTTGGTTCATCGATATTGCGACCCTTTCCCCCCCAAACGTTAGGTGGGAAGGGCGATTTCTGGTCCGGTTTCCCGCGACTGGAACAAACAATCTCTTGATTTTGCATGTTCCCCGCCCCCCCCCTTTTTGGCGAAAAAAGCGGCCGGGTTGGGATGTTCTTTTCCGTCCTTTTTGCGTTGGAATTTATGGCTCACTCCCCCCCCCCGGTCCGTGCCGACCTTTTTTTATGGACGATTGAAACCCAGCCAGACTTTCTCGCCTGGCGGGTTTGTTCGCTTAGGAATTGCACCGTTTGTCCCCTCCCACTGAACAGCTTACCACCCCCCTTTTGGGAACGTCGGGCGCATTTCTTCCCCCCCCCACCCCTGGACCTCACGAGATCCCGCTTTCTTCCTTTCCCCGGCCTGCACGCAACCCAACCGTGCGCGGGCCAACCCCCCCTGCCGTCCCCTTTTTTGTTGGAGTAGATTTTGCACCACCCCATTCGTTACGGCTTTTTCCCCAACTTTTTTTTTTCTTCACACAACTTCGTGCTTTCATTCACGCAGGGTTGGACCCGCTGGGTCGTGGTTTTCCTGGCCGGCCCCCATCGTAACTGTTGTTTTAAGACTGCTTTTTGACTTTTTTTCCCCTTTACCTATTTTTTTTCCGCCAGCCGGTCCCCTTTCACCCCCCCCCCCTTGACTTGCCTCCGCCCCCGCAGTTTCTTTTTCTTTTTTTTTGAAAGCCTTTCCCCCGTCCCCTTTATTCGCAGCCCCGGTCGGCTCCCTTTCTTTCTACTGAAAGCTGTGGAGGCCCTCGTCAGCTATTACGACTTATGTTGCTGATCACCCCCCCCTCCCGACCCCGGGCGGCCTTGTCACCCTTGTCCCCCCTCAACCGAGCTGTTGCAAGTTTTTTTTCAGGTATTTTTTCCGTTCTGGCAACGTGGTCCAGAAACCGTACCCAGTTGTCGGATCCCCCGTCCTGCGACAGGCCCCTTCGCCTGGTATCCTAGCTCGTCCCGCTTGTTCAATTTTTCCCCCCCTCTTAGGCGGTGCAACGAATGGTGAATGGTAAAGCCCGGCCGATCCCTCCGGCTCGACCACGTCACAGTACTGGCCCCCCCCCACTCCCCCAGCCCTCTCCCTCTCAAAGCTTGTTGTTTACTCCATTCTCCCCCCCTGTACAGTCCTTACAACTCCAACCCAATGCGGTTTCCCCACCAAGGCACTGACACCCCCTGTGGGAATAAAAAACCCTCCTTCGCATGGAAGGAAGGAAGCCCTCAAACACTCCCATTACTACAGATCCTATAAGGTTTTTAGTTCCTTTGAGCCTTTTCTTGGGCAACAAACCCAAGGTTTGTGGGAACAGTTGCAAAGGAGAGATTTTAGCCTGCAACCTTCCAGTGCCGGAAAGGCTTACCTCCGTGCCGATAACTTCTGGTTCCGACAACCCCATGCTGCGGGCTCCCCCAAGATTCTGGGCGGAAACCCCGGGCCCGTTCCCCACAATTCTTTCTGTTCTGTCGTGGAGTCAAGCAAGTCAAGAGGAAACCCTCCCCTAGATTCCACCACCCCCAGCCCTCCCCTGTTTCCCAACTTTGGGCGCCCAGCCGTGGGAGTTTTTTGAGGCGGCTTCACTTTTTTCCTTCAGTCAAAAACCCAATCCCCCCCCCCCGCGGACATGAAATTTCCTCAGTTTTTGGAAAATTTGATTGATATCCTTCCCCCCGTCGAGTTCTGAGAGACGCTGTTTCGCCCCCCCCTTGCCAAAGTGCCCACCCCCGGACCGCCTTGCGGGGGCTGTCAGGGCCCCTTTTTTGAGGTGCCATCCATGTTTTCCCCCGTTGTCCGCTTTAGATGCAACGGATGTCTTTCACCTTCCGCCCCTGGGACCCCGTTTTGAACGGGGGGCCGTTCCAAGTCACTTGCCATCCCCCATTTTCACCGGAGGTAGGGCCATTTCCTGTTTTTTTAGTGCTTTGAGTCACACGGGCCCCATGTTTCGCTGGCATTGGGATCGACCCTTTCACATTTGTCCGCGATTTTACATCAAACTCTGTACGAGTGACAAGCAGCTCTTCTTTTTGGGATGTGCTTAGAAGGGTACAAGGAGTCTACTTTTTTTTACGCCCTCCCCTTTGCCACATTTTTCCTGCATTTGAATCCACGTCCTTCGATTTCACTCTTTCCCCCGTCTCCCGTTCCTGGGAGGCGTCCTGGGGCGCTGATTTGCTATTTCCCTAGAGTTGTTTTTTTTGCCCTCCCTTCCGCACATCCTTTTGCCCTGCAGCTTCTTGTACCACATCCCTGATCCGTAGGTCAGTGTCCTCCCGAATGAAACCAACAGTGTGCTTTGCATGTGGTGACCAGGGTTGTCGTCCCATCCCCTATTTCCCTTCTTCCCACCCCATTTTTTTTGGTGTCCTTGTATTGGCAGGGAGTACAACTACCACCGCCTCGTTTTTGTATATCCCCTGCCCCCGCACCGACCACACGACCCGGGTTTGCCCCCTTTTTTCTTTTTTACTTATGAGATTCCCTTTTTTTGCCCTCTTTTTTACAAACGGTCTTGACCCTTTATTTTTCCCACCCCCCATTGGTTGGATTGGGACCTTCCTGTCCCCCCAGTAGGGCGCCGATTTGACAGCACCACTTTTTTGCTTTTTTTCCCACTCACACGGTTTTTTTTTTTAGACACCCTCCGCAAGCAACTCCCCCACCCCCCAACAACACCTTCTTGTTATCCTTCCCTTATTTTGTTTTTGTTTTTTATTTCAAACCCGGTGTGCGTTGCAGGGTTTTTGTTGGGGGTGATGTCCGACCTTTTTTTCACACCATTCTCTTGTCTGTTACAGTCCATTTTCCCCCTTTTTCCACCCACTCCATGGGGACCAATTTTTTTGTATTTTCACCCCATGCAAACTTTTTCCACCCATTGACGCTTTTCGCTTTTTCATGTACTCTTTTTGTACCTTTAGCCATCCGTTTTTTTCGGTTCTTTTAGTCTCCTTCTTGGTACCCCCCCGCGGACTGCGCCCCCCTTGGTCGGTTGTCGCGACCACCGTTTCCAATTTTGTTTTTTTTATTTTTTACAAGAGTCCGGGCAATTTTGGTTTCCCCTTTTCCTTCAAGCAGACTCGGGTCGTAGCCATCCAGCAGTCTACTTTCCCACTCCACCCTTTTGAGGCTTTCTTGTAGGAGAGGCTTTGGGTGTTCTTTTTTTCTCACGCCTACGTGCGATGTGGATTGTCCCTTTTTCTTTTTGTGTCCTCGTACCTCCTTTTTTAGACTTTCCCAGCGCGGTCTTTTGGAGGCCGTTTCGATTGTCCCGGCCTCGGACCCTGGTAAAGTTTTTTTTTCTTTTTTTTTTCCTTCCCCCTATCCTTCTCTTTTTCGATGCGTTCCTTATGTCCCCCCCCCTTTTTTGTAGCTTTCCCCCTTGAATCGTGCCCTTTCGGGTCATGTTTCTCCTCGTGTTGCCCTTTTTGAGCGGACTGACTTGAAACCCTTTGGGTTTTCTTGCTTTCAGAAGGCCCTGGTCATTTTTCTACCAGTGTTCCCGTTTTCTCACTTTTGTCTGCTCGTTTATGGACCCCGGTGACCCGTGATTCCCCCTGTTACCCGTTACCTCCGGGCAAGGTCTTGGCTTGATTTTTTTCCCCCTTTGCGTGGCCTTGGAAAAAACCCGGTCTTTTCTCCACGTGAGCACGTTGAGAATAGTCTTCTGGCCTTTTTCCTGATTCCCCCCTTTGGGGTTTGATGTTATTTGTGTTTGTTGTTCTCTCCGGGTTTGAGGCTCGGTTTTTTCTGTTCTGTCCGCATTGATGCGGCCTTTTCTTCACCCTTTCGTACAGTACTTTACGAATAGACCTGTTTCAGGGCCTTTTCCACGAGGTATTTTTGCCGCAGTCATATTTATGGGCGTTTTTTTTTTTTCCTTCTCGTTAAAAAGCTGGCGCTACTTTTCGTTTTCTGGTCCGGGATTTTTTTTTTTTTCCGTGCTACCCCTTGTGCCCCTATCCGACTTTTTCAGAGCACTTTCCCTTCTTTCCAGTCCCTTTTCACCGCGTTGGTTCGTTTTGTACCCCCGGACCCCCGTGGTTCTTTTGGTGTAGGAACTATCAGGAGCCCCTTGAGGCCCCCCTTCTTTGGCTGTGGGTTCTGTTTGGGTTAGTGGGGCTGTTCCTCCTTTGTGTTGTGTTTTCCCCTGATACTTTTGTTTGAACCTTTTACCCCGTCCTGTTTGGGATACGTTCCCCTTTTGACTCCCCCAATATGCCGATCCCCCTTTTGACACCTTTCCGTTCTGTGTCCAGACGGAAAAAGACCTTTTTTTTTATGGGTAGCATGTGCGCATTTGAGCAAACTTTCTTTTTTTTTCCCCTGCTTCAGAAAAGTTCTTTAAGATGCCCTACTCTGTTTCCTCTGCAGTATTTCCGTTCGTGCCCTGACCCGCTTTAGCGGTTTCGTCTTTTTTTTGTTTAATCCCCCTTTGGAACAGCGGCCCTGATTCAGCCTTGTCCCCCCGCGGCCCTTCTGGCCACGAGGAGACTGGCTTTCTCCTCCGTTTTCGGGGGGGCTGGAATCAATGTCGGTTCAAACGGTTCTTCCGTAGTGGGTGGACCTCGCCTTTGTTTTTCTTCGGTTTGCCGGGGGGTGCTTTCCCTCGCCTTCCCCTCGGGACACTGTTTTGTGGATGTGGACCCCCCTGATGACACGACCGTCTTCCACCGGTGAGGTTTTTGTACCCTCCCCCTTCGTTTTGTGGGGCTCACTTTTTAGTTTTTTTTTGTCCCCTTTCCCCTCTCAGCCCGTTCGTCACCTGCGTTTTTGGTTTTTGTTTCCTGTTGGTGGCCGGCCTTACGGGTTCTGGGCTTTGTTTGAGGATTGGGGCAGTTGGTTTCTTGGATGCGCCCCGCGTCCATTTTGTCTTTTTGGTTTTTCACCGCAGGTGTCTTGTAACACTGTTTGTAAAGTCCTTCTCCTCTTGAGCTGTTTTTTTTAGTTTTTTTTTTCCGGGTTGTTAGAGCATGCCTTCTCCACTGTCCTTTTTGCCCGGCAGGTGCGTTGTTGCTCCCTGCTTTCCCTTTGACACGCCATCCGTTTCTGGTTTTTTCAGTCGCAAACCGGGCGGACTCCACCCCCGTTTTTTGTCCCGATGTGTTCCTTTTGCCGAAAAAGTCAGCACGTCCCGGCTTTTTTTTTCATTTCTTTTTCGAGGTCTTAATAAAGTTTAACCGCCTTTTTTTTATCTACGGGTGATTTTTCGCCGTTTTTTGGCCCAGTTTTTGGGCGATGAGGCGTTTGCGGGGCCCTCCTTTTTTTTCATACCGTTTTGGTTTTTTTTAGGTCGATGTCCGGAGCCACGGCAACACCCCCCCCACCCGTATTTTTTTTCTTCCGGCCACACCGTTGCCCCCCCGTGACCCTTTCTTCCTGCGTTGTGGACTTCCCAGCCCATATCGCACCTCCTGGACGTTTGCTTTTTTTTTTTTTTTCGTCCGATTTTCCCGTCGGGATTTGGTTTTTTGCATTCCCCCCAATATGCCTCTCAAATCGGTTTCCCCCTTTCTGCAGCCGACAGTCCCGGCCCGGACCCACACTCCGCTGGGAACTTTTCCACCGGGTGGGGCTCACCCACTGCCGTGGTACTTTTGTTTTTTTTTTTTTTTGCGTTGTTGTCCCCCGTGGACCCCTTTTTTACGATGAATTTCCGCGCGACAACCGTGGCTCCGTTTCGAGCTTGATTTTTTTTGTGACTTTATTTATTTTTTTTGTATGAACCCCCCGTGCCGTTTTCCAGGTTAGTTTTTTTCGAGACCGGGGACCCCGGGGGGCATCGACTTGAAACTGTCCTTACTAAAAAATTACGGGGATCTGTTTTTGCAAATTTAACCGTCTGGGGCTCCATTCCTGCTTCCTTCGCCGGATTTCCTGTCCTCCACCCCGCTTCTTTCCGCCAAACCCCCCCTGTTTTCACTTTCCCTTCCAGGACTTCCCCCCTACGTTTTTGCCCTGTGTTTCTTTCACGCAACCCTTTGTCACTGCAATGGAAAGAACCGGTACCACGTTGGGAGCCACCCAAAACTTCTTGTCCCTCGGTGGGGGACGAGGGTTTTCTCCCCTGGCTAAGGCATGCCCCATTGCCTAACAGCGTGGAAGGCCCCTCTTCCCCCCCGAGTGGCAACACCGTTTCTCAACTACCGAGAAGTAGGTTTCCAGGGCGGGTTCCGCGGAGTCGTAAAGCCGCCTAGAGTAGAAAGGTTCGCAAGGCCAGGCTCTGCCGCGCCCCGGCGGAGAGTTCCCTTGTGTCCTGGTATTACTCCACTTTGCCTCAGCTTTCGCTAACTACTTTTGGATTGGACCCCTTGACTTTTCCTTAGCTGGCCTGAGCCGTTTTGTAGTCAGCTTTACAGACGGACTTTTTGTTTTTTCATTTTTTTTGTGTTCACGCCCCCGAATTTTTCGGTTTTTCGTTTTTTTACATTCTTCCTTGCTCCCCCCCCCCGCGGTCCCGTCGTTGTTTCTTTTTTCTTTTCCTTCTTTTATGTGCGTCATCTTTCAGGACTGACCCTTCCGCCGTTTGATTCACAGCGCCTTTTTTCCACCCAGAGCTCCCCCCCCCCCCCCCCTCCATTAATCACCTGGTTCCTGACGGTAGTTTGACCTTGTTTTTTGCCCCCCCTCCACCAGGCGTAGGGTTCTTCTCTGCTGCTTAGACTCGCCTACCCTTGGACCGTTTCCACTCAAACTCAGGTTGGCCACAGGGATTCCCCCGTCCCTTTTCTTCCAATCTTCTCGTGTTCAGTATGAGTCGTTAACTTTTTCCCAGTTCACCCCCTCTGCCCTGCCTACGTCTCCGGTACCCTCTCCTCCCTGTCCTGCGTTATGCGTTCGTGCATTCGATATCCCTTTTACCTTTTTCCCACCCCTTTGCCTGTACCCGAATGAATCACCCCCCCGTAGCATACTGTCCCTCATCCTCACTTACGCACCTCTAGTTCACGTTGAGAATCCTATCGGTTCTTTTTTTATCCCCTTGCTTTTTTTGGTGCTCTTTTATCACATATCCTGGCTTTTTTTTTTTTTCCGTTTTTCACCAAGTACTTTTCATCGCGTAGGGCTGTCTGCACCCCATCATTTTCGGCAGGTGTTATGAGTTGCATAAATGTTCTCACAGCTGTGCTTGGCCCTTTTTTTCCCCCCCACCCTTTCCACTGCAACTCGCGGTGCACAT
>Ga0179593_1436205_pt1 | contig 12691 bp, 14 predicted proteins | sample CZODoug2_1_08_16_FD_185931 | JGI IMG/M metagenome (GOLD analysis project Ga0179593, IMG submission 185931) | Vadose zone soil fungal communities from Angelo Coast Range Reserve, California, USA - CZODoug2_1_08_16fungal (PacBio error correction) | ecosystem: Environmental > Terrestrial > Soil >... | reverse complement strand
GAGTTCAGATTGTGACGCAGGATGCCAAGCTACAATCCTTTTCTTCCCCAGCTCAATGTCCCCCTCTCGTTCTGCCTGATGAGGCCCCAAGAAAGTCCGATTCTTCTCGTGCCAACCTTTTCCTGTAAGGGCACCTGACCCCTCCCTGCCTTAAAATCCCTTTTAGGACGAGTTTTATTGTTTCCCTTTTCTGGAATGAAGTCTTTCCATTCTGGCGCTGTATGTCCGGTCATGGACTCCGAAAAAAGCCAAGGACTGCTTCCTTTTTGTGAAGTGGCCACAAATGCCCACAACTCCGACGACATGGCTCACTTGTCTCCTTTTTTTCCCCTTTCGGCACCCCTCCCCCCCTGCACCGCTTACTGCCCTGGCACCCAGGTGAAGATGCTATCCTTCCTTTCCCTGTGGCCCAATTTGGTACGCTTAGACCCGGCAAGTACCACCAAGGGAGAGTGCGTCATGCAAGCCTTTTGTTGTGTTTTTCTTTTCTCAGCTTCCCCCCTTTTCCCGCGGACCCTATATGAAGTCATAGGGGCGAAAAAATTCTCGCCTCTCCTCCCCTCCACTCTTTCGCCTTTTACTTTCAAATGGGAGAGGTTTTCAGAGCTTTTCTCATGGGAGGATTTCGGACATCCATCGTGAAACGGACTAGGACGTCTAAGGACGTTTTCCTCATCTTCCTTCTTCAACCCTTTCCCTTTCGTCCCCCTGGGCACTTCCCTCCTTTTACGCAAGACCGACTCTCTCCTTCCTCTCTACTTCTCGAAATCCCTGATTTCTTTAACTTCCCCTCATGCCGGGCCGATGGCCCCTACGGTGAGTTCAACCCAGAAGGTTCCCCCAAAGTTGAATGTAAGTCCTCTACGTGAGCTTCTTTTGAATCCTCTTGCTTCGTTTTCACTTGCGCAATGCCCTACCGGTTGCAGCCTCCCCCCCCTTTTTTCCCTGGATCCCTTTTATGAACTGAAACTCCTTTTGCCCCTTCGACTATGAGAACAACCGGCTTGTAGGCGTTCCTGCACCTGATCTTTTCCTACTATATCCCTTCGCCTGGAAAATGACCGTCCGGTCCATCCTTCGCGGCTTTTAGTTTTGGCTGGTGCGTTTGGCCGCCCTGGTTTTGAAGATACTGGAGTATCCTCCGGCGTGTGACCCCCCTGGAGTTTTCGATAACGATTCCTTATCCTGCTATCAAGATCCTGATTGCACCCTCTCGGCAGTCCTTTTTCAAGTCCGATGGCTGAAGCCATGGGCGCTCACATTCATACCAGCTGGACCACGACCTCGCTTGTGCCCCCCCTCTTTCCCCCTCCTTCACCGTGCCCGCCAAGTGCTTTTATTCTCTGCGCCCTCCAGTCCAAATTTGCAACAATTTTTCAATTTCGCCAAAGGATGACGAGAAACCGGAGGCGACCTCCTGACAACCACACATTCCGCACATTCGCCACCCCCCCCCCCATTCTCGCCCTTAACGCGCCCCACGATCCGGAAGTACAACTTCTCCGTCTTCTATCATACCCCTTGGCCGGCCGCCCGAGCACTCCGAAGGTTCACAGACCTCTTTCTCCTTCGCCTTTCCCTGCGTGTTTTCCCTCGGATTGAACGATTTTTTTTGGTTTCTTTGCTGGAGAATTTTTTTTTTTTCTCGACGCGCGAATTGTGTGTGTGGGACTATTTATTCACTCTCAGCTTTTGTTGTCCATCAATTTCTTGGCATTCTTCGCATCACCCCCTGAAGGAGAAGAAGACATTCCCTTCGTCCGTGATTTTTCCCCTTAAGTGTGTCCACCTGACTTTCCTCCCTACCTCAGCCGATCTTTCTCGGATTTTCCTGACCCCCATCGTCTTTCCTCCTCCCTTCCCCGATTCCACTGCTGCACAGGCCGGCTTATCTTTCCCTCCTGCTGATACCCGCGGTGTCTCTACAGCGAAACCGTGGCGCGGGCGTCCAAGACTTTCGAGCTTCTACTCTTTCTCGCCTGACCTCCGCCAGCGGGTGTTGATTCGCAACTATTCCCTCCTATGCATTGCCTTTTTTTTCAAGTTTTTCTTCACATTCCGAGCCCATCGGGCCTGTCATCTATCCCTCCGCATGACCCCCTGGTCACGCCCTAGGTCCCTTTCTTCATTACGGCGATGCTTTCCCCTTTGTTCGGGAAATGCAAGGTAAGCTTAATGGCAACCCAGCTCTAGGAGCCACGTTTTGGGCCCATTCCTGCGCACAAATTCCCTGCCTGGCGAGTTTGACTATTTCTTCTTCTCTTCTTTGCCAACTGATGGTCAGCCTCTAGTGGGCCGAGCATCAGACCCTGACCCAATCCATTTTGCTTGGCGATTTCACACGTTCACCATGCTCCCCGACCTTTGGTGCATATCTGAGGGGCGTTATCGCGATTTACACAACTATAGTTGACTTCCCGGTTTCGTCTTCGAAATTCCCTGATGCTTTTTTTGACTTTTTCGTGAAGTCCCCCGCTGGATTACTTTGAAGGAACGCCCATGGAAACCTGAGCATTTTGGCGGTTTTGTTTTATTTGCTTACCCAACCCCTAGGCAAGCCTCTCACGCAAGTGCTTGGAAGTCTTTTTCTGGGACGGCTGGGACCTTGAGTGCTCATCTCTCCTCCCCGATCTGTGTTTAAACTCTCTCTTTTCCCTCCTCCTTTTGTTGGTTTTTCTCGACTCTTTTTTCCCAACATCCTTTGGGCGATTTTTTTTAGTCATTTCCATCTTGACCCGTCCCAGTCCCCTCAATACTCCGTTGCCAGGGCGGAGTCAGTTTGTCAGTTTTTTTTCATATTCCTCCGGACCCCTCCTTTTTCCCCCGCATTTTCTTCTTTCATCCAGTCTGGTGATGTCTCAGGAAGCCGCCATAGCTTCCCCTTGGTCTTCCTCTAAACCTTTGCCTCCAGCTTGGGCATCGCGATAAAGTATCTATCTTCTGCCCCCCCCTCGTGCGCTGTCCCTTTGAGCCCCGCCCGGCCAATCTTTATAATGGGCTGCCTCAGCTTTTCAGTACCACTGTTGCGCCCAAAGATAGAGCTCTCCCATTTCCCCTCAGACCTGTGAATTTGGACGACACTTCCTTTTCCACTTTTTTAGTCGCGCTAGGTTGGACAGGAAGATTGCACCTCCGGCTTTCCTGGCAACCACCTGTGCCCAATTTTTCATATAGGCGGCCCTCCGTGAAGGTCGTCTTCCTTTGAGTGTTTTAGGGGCCTCTTCTTCTGTTCCTGGACAGGACCGTATGGCTGTCTGGCAATGGAAACTCGAGACAGTTGTTTATCTGCCCGCGACTCTTTGAAAGTGGACCCAGGCGGAGGGAAAGGATTTGACCTCCTTCCCCCGAATCCTTCCTCTTGTTGTGCCACTCCACTTCGGTGGTTTTCGCGGGATGCTGTTCCGCAATTTCCCCTCCGGTTTTTTTTTTTTTATAAGCAGCTGCGTAGCGAGGACGGACTTTACGGTGAACTGCGAAGCGCGCCGGGGACCTGATTGGTTGCGGTCAGCGATGAAAATAGGCGGCTTGAGATTTCTTTGAGGCTGATCCACTTCCAGGGTTCTTCCCACAGTATAATAGATCGGAGGGCGCCTTCCTTTCTCCTCAATTATTTCCAGAACTTGCTGGAACCGCATTCCTTTTCCTGCCATAACAATTAAATCAGCGTCTTTTTGTATTTTTCGTCCCCCAGGCTGTCAAGCCGCACCCCCCCCCTCCTGGCCCTTGCCGCTCCGCACTTGGAACGTTATCCAAAGAACCCGTAGCGGGTGCGTGGCCCCCTGCAAAGTTTTTCTTCCCTTTCTCCGGTCTTCCTTTTTTTAACGGTCTGCCGTTGCGCTGTTGACTTTTTTTCCGCGCTTTTTTTTTGGACCGGCCTTGTTGTTTTCGGCGGCTTTCGTAATCGTTTGCTCATAAGACTGTTGCGCGTTTTTTTCCGCTTTTGCCACCATTTCTGAATCTGAGTCCCCTCGCTTTCCTCACGCTTGAGTTACGTTAAGTCCCGGTGGCAAAGTCCCTTGGCTTTTCAGTTGGTAATTCCTTGGATTTTGCCCGGTGGACATAGGTGATCACTTTTTGGCCTCCTGTATGTATTAGCGCTATATGGCCTCCTTTACATGTTTTTTATCCTTGAATCGGAATTCCGTTATCGTCACTTCACTTCGTTTGTGGTCAATCCGTTAGTCGTCTCTTTCCCCCATGGCGGTCCTCTACCCCTGGCCCCTGAAAATTGCGTCTTTTGCAAGAACCTGACTTTTTCCGGATGCTTTGGATATCCCGTTTAGTGAAATCCCTTGTCCTCAAGACCCCCTTTTTTAATTTCTCCTTATTTCCCGTTGCGCCGGCTCTCGGTCATGACCGACCCCCCCTTTTTGAATTGACCTTTTGGCGCTGCGTCAACGTTCTTTCATTTTCGACCCGGAATTATCTTTCAGCGATGTCTGTACCACTTCGCCTCTCTTATCTGCTAATGTTCAACTGACCCATCTTCCTTGTTCCCCTCAAGTCGCAACGTCTTTCCATTTCGGCTCCGGGAATGACCGCCGGCCCCCTTCCTCTCCGTTCCTTGCGTCGCTGTTTCTAAAAGGGCGCTAGACTTTGTTTTTTCCTCCCCTTTTGAATTTCCCCCCCCCCGGCCTTTTCTGCTGAGTTGGAGCGGCTTTCCGGCCGCCGTCCGCAATGATTCGTTCACGATTAAGACAAGGAACAGAGATTAGAAAAGCGCCCTTCGGGACATGCTGCATTTTTTTGTGCGATTACTTTCTTCTTCCCTGTTCGCTACTTTCGGTTTTTCCGATTAACGGGTTTACCTTCCGTGCCCCCACACCCAATAGAGGGGTCAGCCCATCCAATTTTGCAGGCTTAAGGTCACTTTACCTGTCGACTGTTTTTTCCTTTGCGTTCCAGGGCATGGGTCGTTTTCAGTTCCCGCAGTGTGAAGCTTCTGACGTCCCTGGCGTTTTGCCTCTGCCCCGGGGATTACGGCAGCCATTGAGTCTTCCGTGAATTCCCCAGTTCTTGTTGGCAAGATTGTCAGCGTCTTTTGTTTTCTGTCACTTTTCTGGCTTTTCCTCCCTCGAAAGACTTTCCTCTGTCATTTGTTCCATCCCACAAGAGAGCTTTTGTCCTTGACTGCCGGGCCCGTTGTTGGCACATTCATGGTTTACCGGTTTTTCACCCCAGCGCGGCCCGCGTTTTCCCTCTCCTCATGCTTCATACGTGACATTGATATGGTCGAAACTTTCTGCTGGGCGCTCTTTGGCAGGGTTCAGGCTCGATACTTTTCTCTCCTCCCTTTGTTTGGTGCGCTTTTGAGATGCGTCGCTTTCGCTTGTTCCCTCCAAGGATCTCCCATATCGACAGTTGATACTAACCCTGCCCACTATTGGACCCAGCAGTTGAGGAAAAAAGGCAGATAAATAACTGGTTTTTTTTGTCAACCCTCTTCCCCCTGACTTCCCAGGACGCCGCCCTTCTCTTCACGCTCGGCGGCCTCCGTTTTTTGCGGTGGAACCTTGAAATTTTTCCGGGTCTTCCCTTCTTGGAGCTGTGTTTCATTCTTCTCCTCAAACGCCACGGACGACGGTTCTCTTTCCAACAATCTTGACGCCTGGCCACAAGACTCAGTCCTGGCGCCTTAAGTTTTGAAGAGGGGCACCCGGGCACCGGAGTGAATGACCCCAGGAACCCCCTGGCCCGCTGCCTCCCCTGCACTTGGTCGCCTTCCCCACCCTTCCGCGGTACCCGATCCTCCCCTTTACGAAGGAAAAAGTTCCCCCCTGATCTTGCTTTAACCGCTTGTGGTGGCCCTCTCAGGCGTAAGGTTCCCCTTCCCCTATGACGTCAGGAGGTCCCGAACGCATCTCCCGTCTTAGACCCACTATTGCCCCTGCATAATGAGTGGCTTTTTCAGCGCTTCTTCTGGCTTTGACAAAGCTTTCCCTGAGACGGATTAAGGCGGCTCGATTGGCCCTTCGTCCTAGGCTTCAATTAAGCCTCCGCCGACCCCCGGAGTTGTGTTGTACCTTCTGACCGGCAAGACCCTGCTCCCTTCCGCTCTCTAGAAGAACCAGTGCCCTAATTTTTCCGTCTGCAATGCCTTCCTTCCCCTGAGCACGAACCTTTTTCTTGTCACGTTGCTGTCAGCCAGCCGGCGTGCGCATTGGTCTACATCTTTTTGCTTTATGATTTCCCGTTGAGTACAAATGCCCCAGAATTTTGCCTTCCTCCAAAGCCCCGGTCAAACAGTTTCTATCGCGTCCCTTGCCCGGCTATTCAAGCTGCGCACCTTTCTCTGCTGACATTAACCGGCTGGTCTTACGGTATTTTCTTTCCCCAAGGTCCCGGCCTGTCCCACTTTAAGTCCTGTCCATTTGGTTTTTTTTATTTTTTTTCTGGTGGCGTATTGCGCCCGCGGTTTTCAAGAAGCCTACATGGCGTTCGACGGCCCGTTTACGCGTGAGTCTCCCGTCTCCCCCTATTTACGTTTATAACAGTTCCCCTTTTTTTCATATAGTCGCTCGCATCCTGGGCGCCCATCCAGGCGAGCTATTTCCTCAGTCCCGTACAAAACGGCACATACTCCCGCGTTTTTTTTGACCCCCCAGCCCTGGGACTCAAATAAAGTGAACAGGGACCCTCCCCTTTCCTCCTCTGGTAGTTCCAGGCCATTGTTGCCATCCCCCCTTAACCCCTGGCCCCCCCGGCGGCTAAGCGCACCTTGCCGGCGCCCCGAAGAATAACCCCCACCGAAGCCCGGTGACCCACACTCTAGTCAAGTTTACCAGCCGCCGCCGTCACGCCGCCTTGTCCACGGGCTCCGCCGGCCGCCCCTAATCCCCATTCCGACTTTTCCCGCGCGGTTTGCTTTGAATGAATCAAGGGCCGGCCGGTTCCTTCAGTGCAGTGCGGTGTTTGCGCGTTTCCCGCCTTGGTTTTGTGCTTGTCTCCTGCGCGAAATTTAATCGGCGGAATTTGAATACCTTTGCGATATGCATTGTCTCAGAGGGCCGAAATGGGATTGGAGGGAAAGTTTAACTGCCTTTTTTTCCCTCCGAAATCCTGCTGCTCTTGGGCCCGAACCCCTTTGGCTGGACCATCGCATACATCGTTCCGAAGCCGTTTAACTCTTCCTTTTCCCCGCACACCTCCGATTCCCGGCTCCTTAGCTTTTAAACTTTTTCTGCCAGTTTCGGATCCTTCCAGTGTATGCTGCATTCCATCTAACCCTCTCAACAACTGACTTTTTTTTTTTCCCCATAGCCCTAGATTCCTCCTATCGGCAAGGAAGTGACCTTCCTCAGTGTTTGCTACTCGAATACATTTGAAGATGAAGAAGAAATTCACGACGTTCTCCATTTCACCATTTTGTCCACCTGATCCCAGACTCTGACCTTCCTAACGACCCATGAGAAACCGGTCCTGCTTTAAGTATCTCTTCATTTTGAACTTAACAGCACTTTCGTCTCTTATTCACCTATCTGAGATATCCCCCATCTTTTTTTCACACATCCGTTCCCAAAAGGCAGCATGGAGAGATATTGAGCCTATTTTCTCTCTTCCCCCCCCCCCCCAAACTTTTTCAATTTTTTTTTCCGGTTTCTGACTCATTGTTGAAGTCACCATTCTTTCCCCGTCCTTTTTGGCGAGCCTCCCCTTCCCTGAGCGCGGTGGTCCCTGATTTGCGCTCTCGATTCCCACCCCCTCTTTCGGCGCCCCTGGTTCGCTGCCTCTTCCCGCTCTGTTTGGTTTGCCTGTGACTCGATCCCCACTCTTCTTAGGAAGTAAAGGCCCCCCTTTTTTTTTCGTGAGGGTTCCTCTTCCACCTGCAAGCCTCCGCGCCCATTTCCTTCCTCCTTCTTCCTTTCTTCCTGTCTTCTTTCTGCGTACTAAGAATCAATGCATCTGTCACAAGGTGTGCAACCCCATCTTTTTTATATCTTCTACTAATCCGTTTTTTTTGAGAGATTCAACCCAGATTTCCTTCTTCGATTGATTTAGTCACGCCAGATTCCAGCCGGCCCCCTACAGTCCGCACGCCTTCCAGCTTCTTTTGCCGTCCGGCGGCTTGCCTTTGAACGCGTAACCCCCGACCTGCACCGTGGAGTTATAAATCTACCTGGCGGCTTCCCCCCCTCTCAGGCCACAGAGAGGCACTTTCTCACCTTGTCCGCCCCCTTTTTCATCGCGATACCGCCCCAATCTCTTCCCCTTGCCCACCGGCGCGCATTTTTTTTTCCCGTGTTGCGCATCCGGTCCAGTGTGCATTACCCAATGTACTGAACAAAGAAGTTCCCCAGCAGTCCAGGCGGCCCACACGCGCCCATTTGGCCTTTTGCCCACCGGCCTGTCAAGCTGTTTGACGCTCGCGCTCCGGTTGTCCGTCAGGCTGCCCTCCGCTTCATTTCGGCCAAACCGTTCAGGCCTCTCATATGCTGCCATTGCCGTTTTTTCGTTGCGCAGTTGCATCTCTGCTTCAAGGACAGGCCGAGGTCCGAAATGGAACCCCGCCGTGTCGGCGGCCCTAGATCCCTCTTATAAGTTTACCCTTTCGGAGTTGCAAAGGATTCGAAGTCGCGCAGTTTTTTTTTTTTCCGCCCGCGCCCCGGTTGGCTTCATGATTGTCCTCTCTCCCCAATTTTTTGATCCAGTCAGTCTTCCTCCCGCCCGGCACTTTTTTCCCAGTCCGGCCAGCCTGGCCTTTGGGCGCAAATCCGCTGTCACTTCGTCTGCTATTGCTGAGGTTTCTTTCCACTCAGTCGGCCCTCGCGCCGAGATAGGAGGGGCGCCCCTGCAGGGTGTTTTTTTATGCTAGGATGCCAAGAAAATGAACGTTTCTCTTGCGCCTAGTCTCCCCACCGTTCTTCAAATTCCGCGCGCGAATTCTTATTTTCTCAGGCCACCCACTTTCCAGCCGCGCACACCCCAATGTCGCCCTGAAAGTTAGATGCAAAAGTCGAGGGTGATGCTTTTTGCATGGTATTCCTTAGCCTGGTCGCTCGGGCGGGTCCCTCCTTCGGCTTTTTTTGGCCTTTACTCCTCCCGAGGTTGCGGCCTTTCTTTTCCTTTTTGTTCGTCGGCTCTCCTCCGTGATCTGATTTGTAGTCTTTTTTGCCAAGTCCCTGAAAGCTGCGCCCGCGGCGCATCTTTGCGGCACGGCTGTTTTTTTGGGCTGGGGCACGGTCATTTTCTTTCTGGTACAGATGTATAGGGCTTTTCCGGCGGGACTGTTCGCCCGGTCTTTTGGCGAATCTGCGTAGCGCTGGCTGACATTCCTTTTCTTTGATCTCCCGGCAGTCGGTCTCTATCGACACTCCACGGCTGTGTGTAGTCTCTCTTTATCGGCTTCGTCTCCCCTTTGATTCAAACTTTCCCCCGCGACTTTTTCCACATCCCTGACTGCCGGTGCATTTCCGACGTTCCTTTTTCTCTGGTAGACTATAATTGGTCCGTCAGTGCTCATATCGCCGGTTGCGCAGCTATCTCTTCTTTCCCTCCCCCTATCTCCACTTTTTTTTTTACGCCGGTGTGCGGGCTACCAGTGGAATTCACATTCAGACATTTCCGAAATTTTCAGTCCGCTCTGCTCTCATACCCTGATTTTTCAGGGCATCTCCTTTTTCCCAACTTCCCTTCTGACCGCCTTGCATTAATCGCGGCTTCGGATGCATCGCTCCTCCCTTTTTCTTTTCTCAAAGGAAAATTCAAAAAAAGCCCTGTTTCGGGCCTTCTCCTAAGCCGTATCGAATTCTTCCGAGCCGCTTCCCTCTACCCTTTTACCCCGATGTCCGCCCCAGCAGCGAGCTTTCCCACATTGCCAGTGACTTCCCCTGTGCTTATATCGTTCTGCAAGTTTAGTCTCCGCTTCTTGGCGGGGGCCAGCTTCACGTGGTCTCCTTTCTTCCTGACCACCACCCGTCCTCCCTCCATATACCCGTACCTTTTTCCTGCTTTCTGGCTGACTCCTGGTTAATGCGCCTGGCGGTCAAGTATTGCAGCGGTAACTTGCAGGTGTACCTTAGCCTGTGTAATCTGGTCACCAGGGCGCCCTGCTCCCCCCTTTTAGTTCCCCCCCTGTTGTTGACATGCTTTTAACGTCTTGGCGTTTTTTCGAATCTGATGTTTACATAAAAGCGAAGTCATTACTTGTCCTTCTGCCCCCGCCCATCCCTCGTCCGGCAGAGATTTAGCTGAGTTCCCGGCCTTTCTCTTCCTTGGTGGACCTTTACCAGCCTGCGTTATTGGCCTATAACTTTGAATGATATGGTAATCCCGATTATTGGCTGATCTTTCGTCCCCCTCTCTATTTCGTCTCTTCTTTTTCCATAATACTCCCTTTGTTTTGTTGAGTCGCTGTCCTGAGCGCGCGTGTACGCCCCTCTAGCAGCCCGCGTTTGAATGCCAAGCCATTCACTTTCAGAGTGTATGATGAGGCCCAGGAGCTGGATCGCCTCGTGGTGTGAACCCCCCCTTCCCCCCCTTAAGGCCCCGGCGATCTAATTCTTTCCCCCATCTCTGGGCGGTTTGCTTTTGTTGCAAGACCCTAGTTTTCTTTTTGGTGACATCCGAATTCCCGACACCGTCCAAAGGGACGGGACGGTTGGCTTGCGCCCACCTTGCCCCGTCCGCCACCGTGTTTTTGACGTTCGCCTACCTCACTGCGCCTCACCTGCACTTTGCCTTTCAGCCCAGGCCTGGCCTCTCCCGGCACCACGGAGCACGTTCACCGGCTTTCCCCGCCAACTTCAAGGTAGTCTAGTTTCTATTGACACCGCCCGAGATTTGGCCGCTTTCCGGCTAACCCCGGGTTTTCCCGCTGACCCCGCCCCCATATCCTTTTCAGTATCGCCCTTCAAGAGCCCCATGATTCCTCCGGCGCCATGGCCCTGGCAATGGCGGGTCTTCTTCTGCCGGGCGTTCCCTGTTCACTAAGATGCATTTCCGTTTCCCGACACCGATTACGGCTTCAAGTTCCTCCCCTCCCCCGTGACACATCGGTTTTTCATTTCTTTGCTTGCATCGCCCTCACCCCAGCTTCCGGCCGCCCTGCCGCCGATTCACGGCGGGTTATGGCCTCCTCTTTTAAGACGTTTGCGTGTCCAACCAGCCAGCAATAGACAGATATTGCGGCCCAGTGGTCGTCGGTCTCTTCCCATTTCTCAATGACCCCTCCGGTTTGCCGCTCCCCAAAGTTGTCTAAAAATTTTTGAGACGCGTCCCGACCACTGCAAGTGAGACACAGTGCTGCCCTATACCATGTGTCTTCGACTGGCCAAGTTTGATCTTTTCACACCGGTCCTATCCGGTGTCCGCCGTCCCCGCGTCCTCAATGCCCGCGCGTTGAAGTTTCTCTTGCTTATTCCGCTGTGCCGACCGCCTCCTGCGGATTTCGACCGTGCCCTGTCCGCCGTATTCCATTTTCCGGATTCCTATCCCCAAGGATGGATTCCTGCTAGATGTTTACCCAGCCGCTGGAGGATGTCCGCCGGGCCCCCAGCCCTTCTTTCCCCTCTGGCCCCCCCCAGTTTCACGCCCCCAACCACAGTCACAGTGCCTTTAAGGGGGGAGCGCTAGCTTTGACACTTTTTTGCCAAAACGCGACACGCCACCGGCTGAATAAGAGCAACCGTTAGGTAAAAGTCCGTTACACAAACCGGCCTCCAGCGCCCCACCCCAATCTTTTGAATGAGCACTCCTGAAAATGCTGGTTTAAACCTGCACTAAGAAGGCCTTTTCATCCCCGTTGTACCCGCACCCCGCGGGGTCATCCCCCCTCCCTCTCCCCTTCCTTCTTCTGCCCGGTGTTGTTCGCTTGTCCTCGGTGTTCCGACTCTCCTCTTAAGAAGGCTGACAATGCCGCCGCGAAGAATGTTTCCCCCCTCCCCCTTTTTGTTTGTCCTTTTTCCTTTGGACCACCCTGAAGGCGCCGCCGAACTCCTTGGGAACGAACTGGAGTGGAAATCGCTACATGCGGCCTTTTGCACGCCAACCAATCCGATCCCCCCTTCGAGCTCGCTCCCCCCCCCCACTTTGTTCCTCCCGGATCATCTTTCGGCTGTGGCACGGCGGTGATATGATGAAATCATGCGACAGTTCTCGGGCTTGAAAACCCAGCCTCCTGCTCGACTTTCCCTCCCCTTTCCCCCCCCTCCGCCAGCGGTTTGTATGCCACTTGATACAGCGATCTTTATTGACGGCTTCGTTTATCGAGTTGGCTTTGAAGCCGCCGCAGGCACGCCCCCCCCGCCTCTTTCAACTTTCCGGCTGATGTTCCGTCATATATGAATTTCCCTTGGAAAGGCCACTTTTTTCTGAGGAGATGAGATCACCCAGACTTGTTCCTTTGCTCCAAGGCCTCGCGCCTTCTGTCCGTTTATGCCCCAACGTGTTTGTTAGATCCCCCCCTTTTTCCTGCTCAATATGCTGCTCCCTTATATGGGAGGGAGTTTCCAGGTAACATTCCTCCGAATCATTATGGGGCGTCGATGCCCACAAGATGTTCCCTTTCATTCCGTCATGCCGCTTCTGTGTCGTTGATCAGACCGATGACTGGAAGTGATTTTTCATTGGAGGCCGGGGTTTTTTTTTTTCGATACCCCCTTTTTCCCCTCCGCCTGGGACCGGATGCGGCCCCGTACTTTCTTTTGGAATGGTCCGGCACTCCCTCCTCAATTTCCTGACAATTCATGGGAAA
>Ga0179593_1646953_pt1 | contig 12692 bp, 12 predicted proteins | sample CZODoug2_1_08_16_FD_185931 | JGI IMG/M metagenome (GOLD analysis project Ga0179593, IMG submission 185931) | Vadose zone soil fungal communities from Angelo Coast Range Reserve, California, USA - CZODoug2_1_08_16fungal (PacBio error correction) | ecosystem: Environmental > Terrestrial > Soil >... | reverse complement strand
ATTTTTTTTTTTCTTTTTTTTTTCTTTTTGATTCTATAGAGCTTTCCACTCTCGAGGTATTAGACACTCCCGGATAGAGAAGTCCTTTTTGCCCTCCCCGGCCACCAACCCTTCTCGCTGCGTCATGAGCCCTTTCCAGCACAATGGTCAGTGCGACCCCTCTTTCTGCTCTTCCCCCCTTCTCTCTTTAGGTTCTCTAGCAGGTCCACCTCCGGGCGGCCCCCGTACGCGAGCCCTTTTCAGGCTGTGGTCGACCGAATTCCCACTTTCTTCACCCCGTAACTTCTTTTTTTCCCCTCACTTCTAGTGCGGTGTTACGTCCTTCCCTGCCGTCCGATGAGGGTACGCTCTTTTCTGATCCCTGTGCTCATCCCCCTTGAAGCCACCGCTTCCTTCCCCTTTGCGATCTTTTTTATATCCTACCCTGGCAGACCGCGCTCCCGAAACTTTTCTGCAATATGATAGACGTTTTCCCTGGCGGCTAGATATGAACTCTGGGGCGAATAATGGCTCCCTTTAGCCTTTTTCCCTCCGTAGTGCTTTGACCTTTCTTACTTCTAGGGTGGAGGCCGAAGAGATTTAGCTCCCTCTGGACTACACTATCTTGCGCGCAAAGATTCTTCTCCAACGTAACGATCTTCCCTCTCTTGTTTTTGTCCCACAGAATTTTTGCTGGTCCTGCACATTGGTTTTGGCAGGAAGTTTCTGGTGCCAGCACGAAAGCGGAACCCCCCCCACCCCCATCCCCTTTTTTTTTTCCTCGACCCCCTCGGGCCGGGCGATTTTTCCCCTTCATGCGCGGGCATGTGCAGAGCGCGCAATCTTTTTTTGTTATCTAACCGTACCGGGATGGGAAGTATATCCAGCCTGATTACGACCGTTGATTTCCTAGGATTTTAAAGCATCTTTGGACTCCCCCTTTCCTTTTCGTACGTCCTTTGGGAAACGTGTCCCCTTTTCCTCCCTGTGACGGGTCTATTCTCAGGTTTGTAGAGCTTTTCTTTTGCGCCTAGTCTGATCCGTACGACTTCAAGGAAGGGACTGCTTGACATGGAGGAGTCTTCCCCATGGTCGAGTTTTCTCCCCCGCCCACTGTTCCCCGTCCGTGATCATCAACGCGTCCTTAGAGCGTCTCGCGCTGACAAGATTTTCCTGAAAGATGTCAGCTCTGCTACCCGCTTTGTAGGTTGTCGACCGACGTCCCCTCCAAATTAGCCCCTTCCTTATCGCCCTTTGGCTTTTCGCGCGCTTTTGCGCGTTTGGGTTTCATAATTGATCAGGGAAGGCCTTACACCTTTTCCTATCCCGTTGCCGGTCTTCTTCGAACTTTTTCACACGCGCTATTCTCCCCACTAGTATTCCTCAACGAAAGACGTGGCTTCCTCGAACGCAGACAAGTTTCCTTATGATTGCCTTACTGCCCCCTTCCCCTTAACGTCCAAACCCCCACACGGGGAACTCCTGATGCTCGGGGTCCTTTCTGTTCGGATCCACATTAGCATTTCAAAAATCGTGCGCCAGCTTCGTTATTCATCCACATTTTAATGTGTCCCTCCGTTACTCGGCGTGCCCCCACAACCCACTGTTTTACCTGCCGTAATTCTCATCTATATCTTTCTAATAATAGTTTTATGAGCCTCCCTTTTGACCTCCTAGTCCCCCATAGTTCCCCGTGATCGAAATTTCCTTTTTCACCGGCGGTTTAGAACTCCTTTTTCAAACGCAGCTTGTTGAAGGGCTCTTCCCTCCTTTTTTCCCCCCCTTCTGTTCCCCCTTTCTGGTTGTTTTCCCCACTCGTACCTTTGTCCCGTCTCAGAAGTCTCGCTTGCCCCAGACTGCGTGAAATTGTTCTTCTCTTTCTCCCTCGAAGACTTCTTCAGGTTAAAATAGCGCAGTTCTCTCTCCGTCCCCCTATGCAGTCCTTTGACGGAAGGATAGAGGCACCTTTAGCAAGTGAATTGGTCCCTCCCCACTTCCCCCCGCTGTGCTTTTCCTTTTCCTGGCAGATTTCTTCCTTGAGGACTTTCATTTTTCCGTTGGTCGGCTCCCCCCCCCGACAACGATCTCCCCGTTCTCCAACGCGCGTTACTTCTTTCTCGGTAGAATGCGATTAGTCGTGTGCACTTGGGTTCTAACGTCCTTGTGTCGCCTTTTTTTCCTAAGTTTTACCCCCCCCCCTATACATGTTCTTCCCTGAATGTAGGAACTGAAAGAGAATATTTCGCCTCACAAAAGAAAACGTCTCTCGCCGAAACTTGCCGTCCTCCTGACGAGAGTCCTGCCCCTCGAGATTTCCTTTCTTCTGCCCTCACCGTTTTCCTGTCGGCTTAAGAAAGGCTGGGCTTCCTGTAACATTCTCTAACCTCCATTCCTGCGATTTTTTTTGTCTCCATTTTGGACTCCCTTCCCCCTAAAGGTCAAGCATTCGTGGTAGCTTTTTTCCCCTCGAAATGAGTGATAGGCGCTTCGGATCCCATTTGCGTCCTCTCCTTTCCCTAAGCGTTTTCTAGAACCCGCATAGGGCCAAGATTTTAGTTGACGCGAGAGTTTCTCGAGATGTTATTAGCTTTTCCTTCCTCCGTTCCCCCCATTTCCCCTGCAGGCCGTTCCTGTTTCGGAAAAAGACTTTCCTCTTTTCCAGTTTCGGTGACTTTTTCAGGAGAGACCCCTCTTGATCGAGCCGCCTCCGGACCCCGATTAAAGATTATTTTTTTTCTCTCTGTCGGCTTTCTCCAGAAGCTTCTCCCCAGATTTTTGCTACGTCCCTCCTTCCAGGCGCGATTTTCCATTGGCTGCTCCCGGTTTTCAGAGAGGTAACCCCACCTTTCACTCCCCCCCCCCCCTTCGGGTCTTCCTCCCCCTTTCGGATTTGGTGCTTTGGACCCTAATGGCCCCCCTCTTTTTTTTGTTTTTTTGATTAAACTATCTTCACGTCCGAACAAAAGCCCCGCCTGTTCCCCGTCTCTCGTGTTCTTTGAGAAGCGGAAACCCCAAGGTCAGACGACCTTCCAAACCTTTTACCTTGACCATAGACCGAGTTTGGTACCAGCAAACCAGTTCTTTTAAGGAGATGGTCCCTTCGACTTCCTCTTGCCCTTCCTTTGGCCCCCCCCCCCAGATGGGTCGCCCCAGCCCCTCCCACATTAATCTCTCTAATCCTTGTGTTGTTGTAGAGGATTAGGGTTCTCGCTCGGCGACCCAATCGGTCTCTTTTAAGACCGAACCGTTCTGGCGGTGTCTCCAACTTTCCTTCCAGCATTCTTTTTCCCCCCCCCCAGGAGATTTTCCTTTTTTCTAAAAGGTTTTTTCTTTTATGACCTGTTTCTGGTCCGCGGCTAATCCCGTTTCTGAATGGACCTGCTGCTTCGGTTCCCCCCTCCCTTCTGAATCTTTTTTCTTTTTTATGTTAATCCTTCTCCCCCCTTATTGAAGCCCCCCTCTCAACTGTCAATCCCAATCATTTTGGAGTTTTCGTTAAATCTCGTCCCCGGTTCGATGGAGTTCTCCCTTTTATATTCAAATCAGGTTCCCTTCCACTCCCCCTTTTTCCTTTTTGAATTATCTCCCCCCCTTTTGTAGAGAGAATGATGGACTAGCACCCTTTCCCCACGCAGTCATCCAGAAACCCCCTGTGCGCATCGTGCTCTTTACTTTCCCCTTCTTGATCCCTCGACCCCTTTTTCCCCTTTAGCCTTCTTCTCCCACCTACGAATTGTTCCTAGTCGGTTTAGTTTCTTTTCAGGCCCGTGACGTTACGTCGGCAAATCTCTTGGGAGGCTGCTCCCCCGCAGGAAAGATCGGCCCCTTCATTTTTCCTCCCTCCCCCCGATTTTTTTCGTAAACTTTCCCTTTCTGCACTTGCGGGCTCGATCCGGTTTGCGAATTCTCGTTGATTCTTTTTTTTCCGGCCTTTTTTGTGCCCCTTCCCTTAAATCGGCAACTATCACCTTGCGCGAGTTCACCCTTCCCCCAAGCATTTGTCGGCCGGGAGAGCTTTCCCCCTAGCGCTCTATGGCTCTTCTGGCCCGGGATGTCCTCTCCCCTTAAAGTATGAAGATCAGCATTTTATCGCCCCGTTAGTGCGCCTGGTGACCGACCTTCTCCGGGCAGCCTCACTAGTCTTCTCCTCTTTCGTCCCTGCCTCAGGACATTTTTTTTCCCTCGTGTAGGGAATGAGAGAGAACCGGTAGGCTGGACTTTCCTGACATTAACATTTTCAGGGCGGCGTCGCCCTGGAGGAGACCTGTAGTCCCCCCCCAGGGGCTTTCTACACCATTTCCCCCTCCCCCCGTCAGTCTCGAGCATTATCCGCGCGAAAGACCTTTTTTTTCCCAAGAGTGGATCTGCTCCGCCCGTACGAGGGGTCCCCGAAGAACTCGACCAAATTATAGCTCTATCTCCACTTTTTCGGTTTTACCTGGTTTTTTTTGAATTTCATTGAGTTGAACGCAGGAACCGGATTAAAAATGTGGCCTCTCTCCGTGCCCCCTGCATCTTCTCCGCGTCCTTAGTGCCCCCCGTCTTCCTAAAGAAAGAAGTGGTATTTTTGCCGCTCCCCTCCCCCAGAAAATCCACCTCCTTCGCTTCATCATGAGATCCTAGGCGAAGTTTTCTCCCCACAACCCCCCCCCCAGTTTTTTTTTTTTTTTTTTTTTTTTTTTTTTTTTTGTTTTTTTTTTCTTTTTTTTTTTTTTTTTTTTTTTTGTGGACCGCCGAGTGCTCGTTTTTCGTCCTTTCCCTCGCCCCCTTGCACTCTGAGTCCGGCACGGTCCGAAAGGTTTATTACCCTGTACACTCGGCGTTCCGCAATGCGAGACGCCAACCCCTCCCCCCCCTTTCCCATAGGATCTTCTCGAGCTGAAAGGAACCAAAGAGGACCTAAGATGGCCCCGGGATAGTCCCGCTTGTAGGTGACTCCCCTGTGAGCCTCCCGATTTCTTCAGACTTCAACGGTGCCTATTCTGACCAAAGACTTGGCTTTCCCCCGTTGTTGTTTTACATCAGTCTCCGCGTGTTAGTGTTATAGTCCTCGTCATTTTTTTTACCTTTTCGTTTTTTTACACGTCTTCTTTAGGCTCTGTTTTTTTCCTTGCTGGTGACCCGCGTTTTCCTTTCCCCTCTCCACTATGCCCCTTTTTATGAGAAGGATTGAGCAAAATTTGTCTCCTTTTGTTTGCACTCACCTTGATTTCACCTTCGCCAACAGTTTTCCTTTTGAAACCGTTTTGGTCTCTGATTCCTTTTTAGCCTTTCCCCTTCCAAGCGAACCCCCCTCTGTTCTCTCGTAAAAGTTTTAATTTATTTAGTTGCAGCGAGAGCATGAGCAGCCTTCGGGTTGAAAACGTTCTCTGATCTTTTCAGGTTTCCCCTCCCCCCCATGGCGAACTCCTCATTAAATTGAATTTCCGCAGACCCCGTCCTGAGCCCTTTTTTCGGTGAGAGTCCGTATTCCCCTACCCCCTGACCGCTCCCTCTTCAATTGACGAGTTTCTCTCGGAGTGAAAGGCCAGAGAGCCCTATCGGCAAGTCAAATGCCTTCCCAGACTTATCCCTTCGGATTCTCAAGCAACTTCCCGCGAAATAAGGTAGATTTTTTTCTGGATCCAGTCGCCAGAAACCCGTTTCTTCAGAGATTTTTTTCCGGTCCCGATTAACCTCTCAAGTGAGGTAGTTTGTCAGTCCCCCCCGAAAATAATTCTTTCACCCCTTTTTCTTTACACAGTACTCCCTCAAGTCGCGACAAAGGATCTCCCTTTTAAACGGGTGAAAGATCTTTCTTGACGCAGATGTCCTTCGTCTTTCCCTCCTCCGGTTTTTTCTCTGCTCCCCCTCCCAAAGAACCCCGAGTTTCTTCCTAGAAGGGTTTTAGCCAGACTATGGGACCCCCTTGTCGGTAGCTGAGAAATTCCCCCCCTCTCTCTGACTACCCCCCCGATAACTTTCGCCACGGACCGTACGGAGATCCCTGCGAGGTCGCCATTTTTCTATGGACCTCCCCTGCCCCAGTCCTGCTCGATTCCCCCCCGGAGCCTCGGATGTTCCCCCTTCTTTACCAGCTCTTAGTAACCTCCGTTCCCCGAGGACGGTTCTGTTTCCCGCATCCCCAAAATACTTTTAGGATGACAGTTGCTTTTGGAGGCAATCATCCCTCTTTATTCGGATTCCAACCCTCTTTTGCAGTTAGAGCCCCCGAACTATCCAGTTGGTCATTCGTTTACCTTCTTGATCCGCGACTTCACGGTCAGGCGCCTTGCCCCCCCAAACAGTTAGACCTCCTACGCTTCCCCCTCTTTTGCTGTCTCCTCTTTTCCTAGCGACCTTTCCGAGAGAACTTCTCTGAAGGGCGAGGTTCCCCCAGACTCTTTTGTGCGATCTCCTACCATCTACAGCTATTTTTTTCCCCCCTCCTCGTGTTTTTTTGTTGAGATAGGGTGGAGGCGCATTCCCTCGCCCTTCCCCTTGCAGGTTTTTTCCCCCCCCTTATCTTCTTCTTATTCGCCGCTATTCTAAATTTCCCTTTCTGTTGTGACCACCTCCTTCGTCAGGGTCATTTCTTTTTGGCCAGGGTCGCTTCCCCCGTGCGTTTTCCTCGTCCTTGGTCCCCACTCTGCTTCGCGTTCGAGCGCTTCCTTCCCTTTTTAGACCTCTCTGTAAGAATAGTGCTTTTTCTTCCCCAAAGCCCTGTAAAGTATCCAATCCAATTCATTTTTGTGATTGCGTGACTCTCTTTTCCCCCAGACTTGCGTTTTTAAACTTGATCCCTTGACAAATCCTCCCCCTTTTTCCCCTCCAATGATCTTCTTTTCTTTTGAGACTCGTGCTGCTGGAACGTTCCACCTGCGAACTAGCAGTCCTATCCTCCCCACCCCGTGCGCATCCGTTTCTGTTCCGTGTTTCTCCCCCCGCTCTTTCTCCTTAAGGGAGTCATCAGATCAAAAGACGTTCCAATTCTTTTAGTCGCCTAACCGGCCCGTCTCCTATTCCAACTTCGCCTTCTCTCACTGATACTCCCCATATTTCTGAGAGAAGAAGAATCGGTTCAACGTCCCCCACGCTACCCTATGCTTTCGATCCTGCGCCTCGACCCCCTTCTTGGTGCATTGCCTCCCCCTTATGGTGACCTCTAAAGAGCCATTTTGCGCGCGTTCATCTCCAACGCCCAGGCGCGCCTGGCGTAGTCCTGGCGGTCTTTTTCGCGACCCCCTCTTTTTCGAGAAACGTGTCCTTTTCTTAAGCTCCTACCTTATCCTCCCGGGATTTCTCAGTTTTTGACCGACCATTATGAAGGCATTTTCCCTCTGTTCTTTTCCGCAGTCTTTTTCTTCTGGCTTTTTTTTCGCGGTGTCTTTTTTTTTTCCTCTTCTGGGAGTGACGGATTTCCTCCCTTAAAGGACTCCGTGGTCTTACTTTAGTCTGAGGGCCAACAGTTTTCGCTTTCTTCTCCCAAAACCAGTTGCCCCTTTCCCCCACCCCTTTTCCTCGCGTCCCTTTGATAGACCCCTTCCCTCCTTCAAGGAAAGAGATTTTTTCTGTATCCCCTGCTTTTTCGGCGGGTCTCGACTAACTCTACCACCTTCCCCCTTCTCTCTATGTGCATGTCAACCTCCTAGGCCTGGTGTAGTTTGATCCTAATGATTTCCCAATCCTGGACGCCTTTTCTCTCTCTGGCCGTCTTCTTAGACACTCTGAGTCTTTCAGTTACGTGCCCTCCACGTCTTTCGATAAAATCCAACTCACGTGGCTTCCCCTAACGCAGCACTACTCAAGTTCTCTTTTCTATTCCTTCTTGTTTTTCCCCAAAAACCCCCCCCCCAATGACCAAGGTTCAAGTCCCCTATTTCTCGGGGGTACCGTCGTCGTCTAAAATTCCTCATCCAACCATCCTTTCTTTCTTTCATTCCCCCTTACCAGTTTTTTTTTTTTTCAGCCCCCGGGTAACGATCATGGGAGCCTTTAGGGTTCTCCTGCATCTATCTTTTAATCATAATCGTTGTGAAGAGATTCCGTTTTCCCGGTTGGGCCCTTTACGTTTTTCTGATCCACTTGGCGGTGTTTCCTACGCTTCCGAAGTTCACTTGTGAATTTCCGCAATGTGTAGACGCAGAAAATCTGCTAGTTCCCCTCCCCCTCCGGTTCTTTTTTGGTACCCCATATTACCGAGCTTTTTTCAGTACTATTGACCCACCTTCTTTAACTTGCGTTTCGCGGGCCTTTCCTTTTTTTCTTAGTTCTTTTTCACTCTGCGCGTATTCCTTAGGAACCCCCTGCCCATTGACTCCCGGATTGATTGTGCCCAAAATTTGTAGCCCCATGATGGGCAACTCACTATACCTTTCCCCTGCCACCCTTTTAGCCCCCTTTTCGCTCATAGGCATTGCCCTGAGTCGTCTGTCCAGAAAGACGACACCTCTTAGCCGAGGTCACTTGTTCCCCTTTTTCACTTCCTCTCTCCTACCATAGATTTTTCTTTTTATAACGTTTCCTTGTTCTTTCCCTTGGGTTGTCCCCTGGGATATGAAACGGCCCCCCGTTTTTTCCTTTCTCTTTTTCCTTTTCCCTCCTCTTGGACTGCTCAGCACCCCCCCGACCCGAGTCTGCCCTCACCTGCAGGAACCCCTTGTTGATCTTCGCTTATCCAGTTCTTCCCCTCGTCGTAATACCTTCTTTCAAAGAATGCCTTCCCCTTCCCCCATGTCGGATTCTTCCCTTTTCTGGAGATTAACGTCAACGTGAGCGACGTCCTCTTTTTCGAGCCCTCGATCCGCTGGAGATAGCATGCTCGAATTTGGTCTTTAGTATGCCTCTTTCGCAAGGTGCGGTATTTTTTACTTTTTTCACCCCCCCGCCTTTTTTTTTCTCCCGCCCCCTTCTTTCCTTTTTTGCCTCCTCGCACCCAGGATACTCTCATAGGTCCCGATTGACGTTTGAAGAAGCGATTTCTTTTTCGTTTTTTTTTTTCTCGTCGGTTCTCCTCCCCAAGTAGCTCCGCCGGCGCCGGTCCGTTTATCGACCCCGTCCTACCCTTTTTCGTTATTCTGCTCCTTTTTTGGATCCTCTTTCCTATCCAGAGGAATCCCTTTGAAGACAAGGATCACATGCGCACGGATTTTTCCACAGGAATGGACTCTGAGACCCTTCCCCCCCCTTCTGACCCACTCTTTTTCGATAATTCTCCCTTCTCCTTGGGATAATGGGCTGCTAAAGTCCATTTACCTCTAGAGTAAACCCCACACCTCGGGACTTTTACAAGAACTTCCCCCCTTAGTGTCTCTCCAGTTCTTTTTTGGGCCATTCCTCCCCCCATAATATTTCACACTCTTCTGGAAATCACAAACAGCATTCGAGCCTCTGAGGAACAGAATCGACGGGCCTCTTTATGCTCTCAGCGGTCACCCCTCTCCTCTCTTGACACCACTCCCAGTGCAGAGTTTTTCCCCCCTCACTCAAGGTGATGGAGCGTTTCTTTAATTACTTTCATCCTCCTTTTGAAGCGTTCGTCCCCCTGCCGGATAGATCCGTTCTGGCTTCCCCTCGCGATTTTCTCGACCATCCCTTTTTTCTTTTGAGATATTTTTCTCTTCTTCGACCAAATCCGGCGAGGACTTTTCTTCCAGGTCTCTCCCGAAGGGCTCCCGAGGTAACACCTCGCTGCGTGATGATCTTCTTCTCACCATCCCCTGGAGTTTTTACACCTCCTTCTCTCTTTTCTTGTGTAGATGCCTTTTCTTCCCCGAGGCCCCCTGAAGGTACCTATTCCCCGCGGTCTTTTCCTCGAGAGACCTCGTTTTTTTCTCCGTCTAATCTTACTCCCTTTGAGTACTTCCCCCTTTAAATTTTCTTCTTTCTTGGCTTTTTTTTTCTTTCAAGCTTCCTCTGGTAAGATATATGTTCCCTCTCCTGAGCAGCCCCCTGAATCAACCATTTTCTCTGCCGGAGTATTCTCTACTTCTGAGCGTCCTTCCCTTTCTAGCCCTACCCCTTTTCCTTACATACGCCCTCACTTTTCGAATAGTGATTTTCCGGACCGGCTCATACCGCCACGATAGGGCGTCATCATGGCTGCTTCCTTCCGAGCCTGGTTCCATACGTGGTAGCTTACCCGGCCCAGGCGCCGCGGCCCGGTTCTTCCAGGCCTCCCCTCCCTTCTTAAGATTCCTTTTTCTCGGAGTCTATTCCTTTAAAGAGATACTTTTCCTTCGGGATTCGACGGTGCGCGGAGAGCGGTTTCTCTTTTTTTTTCAAGGTTCCCCAGCCTTTTGCGGGAATTTCCCCCCCTCCCCAGGAGAGGTTTCCCCCCCTCTAACCTATGAGTATTTCTTCCTTTCTAGAGAGTCCCCTCGCGACCTTGCTGTTCTTCGTCCCCCTGGGCGGACTCAGAAAGTGTAACTTACTTGGGGTCTTTTTCCCTGATTTCTCGATCTGGTTCTTCTCAGTCTGGCCGCCCTTCAAACGTGCATGGTTGCAGGTTCCGGCGCTCTTTTGGGGCATGTCCGTCCTCCTCTTTCCTTTGGGTTGGGACCGGTATCCGGCTTCCGACATTTACCGGCATTTCTTCGTTTTTTTTTTCTTTCCCCTGGCACTGCCAGGACTTGTCATCCAAAAACCCTTGTCAACGCCTGACTTACCGAGCGCCTTCTCGCGCGCGAACTTCACTGAGCTTTTTTGCTATTCCTTCCGGCGTTTCCTTCTTCTCCAATAGAAACTTCCTCCCTGCGAGATCTCCAATTTTCGTTTGGACGAACCGAGAGGAACTTGGCCGGTGTCCATCCCTTCACCCCCCTGGTCTTTCATACCGTCTTTCTTTCCTGGCATAGGGATTCCTCCTTTCCGAGACAACGCCTATTTTCCCCCCTTCCCCTCCCAATTTCTTCGCTCCCCTAAAGGACGTGGATGCCCTTGACACTTCTCCAATTTCTTTAAGATTCTTCAGGATGTGTTCCCACCAAACTACCCCTTGTGAAAAGCCTCCTCGGGGGTCTACTAGCTCTGTTCTTCTTCCCCACCTATCTCCCCGAATCTATACCCCCTTCCGGTAAGAAAGCTCTTTTTCTCTTTCCCGGTCCCTTCGTGAGTTGTTCTTTCCTTTCGAGATAGAATCTTTAATCATCCTCCGTTGTTGAGAGAGATGTCCTCAGTCCCTTCCTACTTGGAATCCCCCCCCGTTGATCCCCCTTTGTACAGTCAGGTGAGAAAGAAGCCTTTTTCCTCTCCGCCTTGTTCCTTTTCGAGTGTTTCACGAACAGGATAGTCTCCCCCCCGAAGTCCCGTTTTTCCCTTTTTTTTTTTTCCTTAATGCCTTTTTCAGAGCCCCCGTATTTCCGTCCTATACCGATGTCCCCTTTTCTTCGCGCGGGCATAAACGTTTTTCTTTTAGCGAATTTCATATTTTTTTCAGACGCACTGCACGTCCCTGAGACCTCTAGAGCCACATTGTAGCCCCAGTGATCGGTTTGCAACTCAATTTCTTCAACGTCCAAGTTTTTCCCCCCCCTTCCCACCTTCCGATATCGGTTTTTTCCTTTCAGAGTCTGGCGACCCCGCCGACACTCTTCGTATGCGTTTTCACCGCGCGTTTCCTTGAGTCGTGCAGCGCTTCTCTAGCAGCTCCGTCGACGGTTGAACTTGGTGATACGTCTCTTGATTTGACATTGTTTTTGCGACCTTACCCAATCCCATACATTTTTCCAGACCAGCCTTCAGTGAAGGTCCTCACGTCCGGCTGCGCCTCGGCGAGATGCCTCCCCGACACCGCGGTTATATCCAATGATGCGTCCCTTTTTTGACTGAGTCGCCCCCCCCCCCCTCCTTCTCGAGGATGCTTCCCCCTTGAACTACTGTAGTTCCCCCCCTCTGCAGACTCCGGTCGGATAAGGCAATCTGCTTTGATCTTTCACCGTTTTATTTTCCCAAGAACACGGCTAGTCTCGCAGCCCTCGTCCCTCTCTCTCCATAGTTGAGATCCTTTCCCTCACTGGAGTTTATGAACGCGCAATTCGTTCGGGCGAGTGCGTTGCACCATCAGGACGTCCCGGTGTTGCTCCCCTTCCTTTATCAAGCCCCCCTTTTCCCCAGATCGTGACCCCTTTTCCCTCCCTCTCTTCCTGAGAGCTCGAGTGATGCCGGTTCGCGGGCCTGCGCGGCTTCTTCACACGAGATTTCACGCCGTTGACAGGGTTGACACCTTCCTTGTTTCTGCCGCTTTTTCCCTTCAGGTGTACGTCTCCCCTCTTCCCCCTTCCGGAAAACCGCCCCAAATAGCGCCCAGGATTGTTCGGACCTACGCTGGCGCCCTTAGGACCTTTTTCCCCAGCAGAAAGATAAAGAGCTCGATAATTAAGGGCAGGCGCGTTTCTTTTTCTTTCTCCACCTTATTTCAGATCCCCCTCATTTCCCTTCTGCGTCCCACGCACCCCCCACCAATTTTTTTTTGTACTTGAAAGTTCAGGCTGGGCGGACAAATAACCTCAAATCCTTTCTCCCCCTTCTTTCTTATTTACCTCATGAGTCTACGGCTCTCCTTTTTTTCAGTTGGATATGAGAGACTGAAAAGAACCCCTTTCCTCTTGGCCCAACTTAGAAATTACACACTCGAAGAGGTCAGCACATCCAGGTGCTGGAGATCTTTGTAATCCGCCCTCTTCAAGGTTGGACTCCCATTGATGAATTTTTTTTACGATCTCTCCCCCCCCCCT
>Ga0179593_1535179_pt1 | contig 12692 bp, 10 predicted proteins | sample CZODoug2_1_08_16_FD_185931 | JGI IMG/M metagenome (GOLD analysis project Ga0179593, IMG submission 185931) | Vadose zone soil fungal communities from Angelo Coast Range Reserve, California, USA - CZODoug2_1_08_16fungal (PacBio error correction) | ecosystem: Environmental > Terrestrial > Soil >... | reverse complement strand
GCTGGAGTTGTTCCCGGTGATTATTCAGCCGAAGATGAAGGCTCAGCTTTCCCCTCTTTTTTTTATACTGTTTATTCCTACGCTTACTGATCATGTTATCGGCGAACCGAGCGTCAGAGTCCCCGCCACTCGTTGATACACTGCGCGGGACGCAACGATCACTTTTTTCCTATTCCCCCGTTGAGCAACCTAAACACGTATGAGGGGCTTGTTTTTTTTTGCTTGGGGATGCAGTGCACCTACTAGTCGGTGTACGAAGATTCCTTCTCTCCGCATCATGCGCGCCTGGCAGTGACTTTTATCTACCTTTGTCTGCTAGAATGCGGCCGTTAATCATGTTTCCTGTAACACATTCACTCCTCATTTCCGAAGAGCGAGCTGTACCTAGTCCCCAACCCTGAGGTGCTGTCCCCCATCGCGTTCTTATCCCGCAGAGCCCTAATTTTAGTCCTTGTTGATAGCCTGTCTGCGAACATCGTCGTTGGCTTGAAAACGCTTGCCATGATAATTAATTATACTTCCTCTATATGCTATCACCCCCCCATATATCCCCTCCGGTATTGCGATCCCGTCTGGTGTGGGCCGTGACTCTTTTAGACCTTCGGCGCTTTCCCTGTGCACTATATACCCGACAACACAGGCAGAATACTTTCTCCCCCCCTGTTCCACTGTACCCTAGACCTTTGGCCGCACCCCCTCTAGTCGCCCATTTCTCGACCAAAGATGTTCTATTACGATTTCGTGTTGCGAGATCCTTCGCTAAACTCTAGTTTCTCCTTCTTTTATTCCCTGGTCTGGTCGGTTCCTTTGATAACCTTGTCCCTATAGGATACGCCTCTGACTTTTGTCGGTAATTCGCTTTTCTCAACCCACTTGTCCCCATCCCCCCGCACAATAAGTTGGCCTGTAAACGCCGGATCTGAATCCCTTTCCCGACGGTCGGGTTTATGAGGACAGCGGCACAATACCCGAAAGCGACCCCTTTGTTCCTTTCTGCTGGCCTCTAACATCGTCGTCAAAGTGGGATTGCCGATTTCCGTTCGCCCTCCGTACCCCCCTTTTTCCGAAATGTCTCCCTCATCACCCCAGATTGTCCCCTTACACCCCAAATCCCATCTAAGTAAGACTTTCGTGTGCTCCCCCAGAATTCAGTCTCGACCCTTCCCCTCCTGAAGACTTAACTCCTTTCTTTCTGCTCCAACAACCAATGCTTCAGCGCCAGCAGAAGGACTTGGTGTGTAGGAAGACAGGCCTCCCCTCTTTTATCCAGTTCCCCCCCCCCCTGCATCGTCTCTGCCTAAGCAGCTGATCCCCCCCAATGCTTTACAGGCCAAAGAACCACTCCCGGTGTTGATGAAAGACTTATGGGACTTTCTACTGTCTTCTAGAATTGGTTTTCTCTTGTTTGTATTTCTGGAGGCCCACCCCCCCAACCAGATTGATACGTTCATCCAAGGTTATCCGGTGGCAGTAGTAACTTTCTTTCGTCTTTCCCTTCGTAACATTTCAATCCTCTCCTTTTTTTTCTAATCCCTTTTCTGCTCCTCAAGGAGATTGTATTCTTTTAGCCGCCCCCATCCCCCCCGTAAATTATTTCTTTGATAAGAAGCCCCATCTTCCTGCCCCGACCAAACGTCAAGTTCGCCTGTTAGCCCACCCCCACTGGCACTGATAGAGCTTTTTTAGTTCCTGTCCCCCCCTTTCATTGATTTATTTCCCAGCCTCAATGTTTTTGATCCTCGCTACCCCGACGGTGTCTATGAGCCTTTTTTACCCTTGGTCTTTTCCATCGGCAGAACCGCACGAGTTCCCCGTCAGCAAACTTAGGCTGCCCCTTTTCCACCATAGGAGTTTAGTTGTATAGAAGAGCAACCCCTACCCGTTTTTTGATCACTGGCCCCCTCCACTTTGTGGCCCCAAACCAGGAACCCCTTCTATTTAGGGCGATCTCTCCCCGCCTTTTTTCTTTCCATCCTCGCATGGGCTTCTAACCGGTCCGGACACGGTAGTCATGCAAGAGCTAATTTTATTCCCGACCTCCTCCCTTCAAAGCCCTTCCGTTACTTGCTTCAGCAGCTTGTACGCTTCCCTCCCCTTCGTAGAACACGTCTTCCTCATTTGAAATGTCGCTTCGTCGGAGTTTACCATTTTTCCTCCTTTCAATCGTGCATTGTGTTTCTCCCCTCACAATGGCAGACCATATGATCGTTTTCCGGCTTTGGTAGCGCCGTTTGTGGCGCTCCCGCTTCGTGACTTTTTTCCCCTCCCCGTTTCCATCACTCCCGGTTTTTTCTTTCCTGATCACTCGACAGTGTACGAGGAACCGCTCTCTGCGACCCTGCTTATCGCCGACAGTTTCCCCGGTAGCTTTTTCTGACCCAGGGACACCACCCTCCTCCCCCCCTCTTTTGAGGATTCCCTGATTCTTCCCGCTTCCCGATCTAGCGACGATTTAAATCTTTCTCCCCGGTCCGTACTTTGCCTACTATCCTGCTTCACCTAATAAGTATAAGGCTGTTCCGTCGGATTGCTGACCACTTTCCGTCCGGAGACCTCTTCTTTCCATGCGCTTCGGGTCGCCGCCTCGTGCCGTGTTTGACCCGGAAATGTTTGTCCCTTCACAATTAGACATTTCCCCAGAATTGCTGCCATCGTAACTCACTTTTTTTTCCAGCAGCGGATCTTTTCGGACGTTTTTTCTGTTTCCCCTTCATAGGCAAAGTTCCACGGCATTACCCTTTTTCGAAACTTTTTCCCCCTCACTTTTATGGAAACGCTTGTTACTTTCTAACACCGAAAATTAAACATCTCCCTCCCCTATCTCTGCTTTATTCTTTTTTGGTGGGTGGCTTTGCCGTGGCTCCCCCCCGTTTGTTATATTACCACCTGAGGCCTTTCCCAACGCCCCCCCTTATGTGGACACTAGCGCGACGGACCCTGTGCTCTTTTCGTAGCCAATCGAGAATTCGAAGTGAGGAGCTGTGCGTTCTTATTTCTTTTTTTCCTGAATTTTCCTTCCCCTTCCCGAAAGCCCGACCTTTCCTTCACCCTCTCCCCAGGATAACCTGGCTGCCGACTCCTGATTCATATTGTTGCCTTGACGACCGTCGATGTTTTAAGCCCCCCCCCCCAACCTCTCGCGTACTTCCCTCTCTGATAGGTCATAACCCCACTTTTGACGCTTGCTCCGGTCCCCAGAGGTGTGCGAAAATTCTATAATCGACCCCATACTCTCTCAGGACCTATCCTTCAGCCCCCTGGTCGGCCTACCCCCCCCCAGTCCCTTTATGATCAAGATTCTTCTTTGCTGGCTTTTTTTCACTTCCCTTTTACCTGGCTGTAGATGATCGTGAATATCCAATGTATGTTTCAACCCCTTTTTTATTGACACTCCGCTCTCACGTTTTCATTTGGTATTCTTTTCCCCTCTATTGTATTTGAGAAGTGTTAATAAGGTTTCTGGACTATACATCCATCTTCCTTTTGGAATCCACCCGATGATCTTCCTTATGTGAGGACAGACGCCCGCCTCTTCCTGCCATAGGTTATGTTTTGTTTCTTGATGCTAGATTTAACCCCCCGTCCCGGCCCCTTCTGTACGGTGTTACAGACCATCCAATTCTCTTTTTCTTTTATTGACGGTTTTTGTGATCCTAGATGGCTCCCCTTTCCTTATTTTTTTTGTAGGAAAGCGTCCAGGCTCTTACCTTCCCCCCGCCGCACCCTCGGTGTCGATCTCCCTTCTGCCGTCTGTGATGCTTTCCTTTCCAAACGACTTGCCTCTATCAGCGTGTTTCTGTCTTGTTCCTGTCAGAGGGATGCTGGTCGCAGTGACCCATTTCTCTGGTGTTTTTTCCTTTTCTCTTTTCCTTTCTTCCTACGCGGAGGTCCCACTCGGCTTTCCAATGTTCCCAGACTCCACCACTACTTCTTTTATACCTTAAATGTTAAAACTGGGCTTGGTGCTTCCTGAGCACTCCCAGGACCTCACTGTTTTTGCACTTTAAGCTCCCTTCTAAAAGTTTTCCGATCTTGGAAGAGCGTTGCTTTGCTTAACCTAAGCAGTTGGCAGCTTTTTCCAGACACAAAGGGAGACAGAATTGCGCCCTATTTCCTTTTCTCCCAAGAAGCGAAGCCACTTTTTTTCGTGTCGTCGACGACAGGTTCCGCCCAAGGAAGGTCAATGGAGTCCTTTTCCCCAATTTCCCGAGGCTCCAGTCCCCTTCTCTCATCCCGGACGCCCCGAACCTTAGCCTGAAGTGTCTCGGAGATGAAACTTTCCCTCCTTTCCCCACTCCTTTTTTTTGAATTTCTTACTATCCCCCCTCCCTTGATAGTGCTGGAGTTGTTCGCCCCCGCGTAATGTTATGATTTTTCCTTCTTTCTTTGAATCCCCCTCCCCTATGTTCAGAGGCCTGCCAAGGCGATTCCTTTTCCCGTATTCTTGGGCATTCCCTTCCTTTTGCAGATGTGTTCTTGAACTTTTTTCTTTCCCCCCCCCGAGATTAGATCTTCGCCCAGAGAATTAGCTTTTTTTTCCCTTCCATTTTTTCCTTTTGCTCTATCGTCATGGCCTGCCTCGAAATGATCTTTTTCAAGTTACTCCGTCAGGACGACGTTCGCCACTGTCTTTTGCCACTCTCGGTCCCTGAATTCTCCCCTACATTTTTTTTGGTCTAACCCCCTGTTGACCGGAGAGTGTTTAGCTTGTACTTTCTTTTACGGCTATTTTCCCTTAGTAGTAGAAAGATAATAACCCCGGCTAAGCGCCCGCCCCCCTTCCTCCTCTTTTCTTTTTCTTAATCCCCGCTAAGCCCGTCCCCACATTTGGGATAGCCCCAATTCTTTCTCGATCCCCGATTTCGGGTAGATCGGAGAACAGGCTTCACTCCCCTTTCGTCGATCATGCTTAGGCTTTGCGAAAGTGGATGCAACTGCCCTTTTTCCCGCGCGCGGCGGCTGTTTTTCATTGATGAGAATTCTCCTTCCCCTCCCTAACACCTGCACATTACCTGGCTGTTAAAGACCCCCCTATATTTCGTTCAGCGGTTAGGTCTACTCTCGCACTGCCATTCCGGAAGCTATTTTCGTTTTCTCTTCCCTTCTTCGTTTGTCTACATCAAAAGTGGGATGCATCTTTTTCCCTCGCCTTCCGTTGCTGACGTGACCTTATACAACTTATTGTAATCAACCCTCTCCAGCCGATGCGGCTCGTCGGTGGCCCCCAGACATGGAGCCTACAAGCTCTTAGCTCCTTTTTTTCTTTTGAACTTACTTCCGCCAAGCGTAACCCCCCACCTTCCCTGTTCTTTTATCCGCTGAGGTTGTTCTTCCAACATTGTCTGAGAGATTCGTTTTTCCCTCTTTTTGTTTCCCCATATGACATCTGACCTCATTCCGCGGAGGGAAACTTTTCCCCAGGGGCCCCCGCCGTTTATGAACGCCCTTGTGGGATGATTTTTAGAGACTATTTGGTTTAACTCCCCCCCCCCTTCCTCGGCGGCAACCCTATGATCCGCTGACCGGCGCAGGCCCCTGGGCTTTCCCTTCAGATGATTCGACTTTTTTTCTCAGTTTCGCAATTTTCCCCCCCCCTAGCTACATATTCTAATCTTGAGGCATCTGCCAACCCCCCCGATGATCGTTTCCCCCGCACCTTTTTTTTACCCCCCCAGAATTGGTTGGTTCTTAATCCAGACGGAAGGTGGTAATGCGTACAGACCCAAGTTTCCCCCGGAAGAGCGCCCCCCCCCCCCCACTTCTGCCCTCTAGATCCCGGAGGCTAGTCCTTCTGCTGGTGCTTTTTTTTCCCATGTAGACCTTGCTGAACCCCGAAGGTGGTCTATTTAAAGGTTTACCCTTTTTTCCATGCGGTTCTATACTCCATCCCCTCCCTCACAGCGTCCCGCACCAAGTCCTCTCAAATCCGGTCCTGGGTATTGCCAGCGTAGGTAGAGGATCGCAATTCTCCCCCGACCTTGATGATTTGTCACTTCCCAAGCCCCAGTTTTGTCCCACCACGAGAAAGCTACCAGCTATTTTTCGGCGACCAGCCTGCCTTTTCCTTCCTTTTTTTAGTCCTTCATTCTCCCGTATCTCCTCCCCGTCCGCCAAAATTCTCCTCCCTTTTCTTCGTTGACCATACCCGTTGCCCCCTCCCTTTAGTGACCCTCCCCCTATTCCATTGATTTTCGCTTTCCTTTTTTTCTCCCCGATTCTCATATCTTGCTCTACAGGGATATCCATTAAGATTGTCGCCCTTTTTCATGTGTCTTTTACCCTGTCAGTTGCTTGGACCCTCCTTGCTGGGTCAGTTTTTAGACGGAACTTTTCCGTCTCTTATATCCCCCCCCCCCCCCCCCTTTTTTTTTGATAGAGATCCGCCTCCAAAGTTCAGATCCCCCCCCAAACGCGTCCTTTTTCCGTTCTGTCCTCTTTTTACTATCGGAATTGGTCGCATTTGTGACCTTTTACACCCCCCGACATCCTTTGGAATAACCCTCTAAAGACCTTTTCCGAGATCTCTCTCCCTCGGGAGAGGACGTTTTTTTTTTGTCCTGGGCGACGTCCCAAGCGATGAGGGCCCCCCCTATTTTCTTGTACCGGCTTTGCGCGGCTTCTTGCTACTCCCCACTCCTTTCAACGGTCCCCTGCGCACCTATCCCAATCTCTTTGGTCGACCGACATCTTTTATCTGTTTTAAGACAATTTCTGTCTTTGGCCGTGATTCCAAGATCGCCCAGGACTCTCTGACCCGCCGACTCTGCGTATGGCAGTATCCCCCCTTACTTTTGAAGTGATTTGACTCAGATATGATTGAGGTTTTCTGATCCTTCCTTTTCCCCTTTTCTCCCCCCTGCACAGAGTGCTGCACAAGGCATCCCCAATTGAGCGCTGCATAACCAGAAATTTTTTTAATCCTCAGAGCGCTTTAGCAAGTTTGGTTTTGTCCATACTTTTTGAATGTGGCAAAAGGCTGATGTTATTACCATGCTGCGCTCTCCCCCAACGCCCACATTTGGGATCCCCCCAGATTTTTGGCGTAACGAACTGGACTTCAAGTGCTGGATTCCCCACAGATCCCTTTTCGATGTTGAGGTTGGCAGAATTTTCCTGCCTCCGATTCGAAAGTCGAGCGGAAGGGTTGCCAAGCAGCTTATCCTCTTTTTTTGGTTTAGCTCCCCTCGAGTTAAGCCCACCCCTAACTCGCGAATCGATTACTGCGGTGGTACCACCCGTTTGACTCCTTGACTTTTCCCCGCCCTCGCATGAGTGTCGCGACCCATTGCCCGTACGTTCACCAGGCCGAGCAGCTTCGTTTCCCTATGACTTTGTTCCAGGCGCCGCCCCCCTTTTTCTTCCCCGTCTCTTTGGTTTTTCCCCCTTTAGTTCTGGAAAATACCCTTTACCCTTCCGTCCTTTTTTTTTAGTATTTTCATCTCCCCCAAGGTTCTTTCCCCCCTTTTCTTGCAGAAGTGAGCATTTGGGGGACTTCCCCTTTCTTAGGACCCTTTTTCATTTTGGGCGATCCTCTCAGTGAGCAAGCCCAGTGCCCCCCCCTTCTGATGAGTGCCCTTGGTATGAGGACCAGCAGCCCCTCCACTTTCTATTTTTTTCCATTCTGCTCGCCTCACGAACGATTGACTTCTTTTCCCTCCTTCCCGTTAAGCCACTGGACTTTGTAGCCTTTCGTAGGGAAACGCCATTCTTCCCGCTTCAAAATCTTTTTTTTCCCCCGATTTTTCCCCAAAATTAAAGAACTACCGCCTGTGTGATTCTAGCCGTGCTGTTCAGACCTCTCCTCAAAAATCCCCGAGTTCTCTCCTCGTTTTCCCAGAAATTAGTTTTCCTCGTTTTTTAGAGTGTTTTAGAAAGCACCTGTCCTCTCTCTGGGTGACCGGGTTCGAAGTTGTTGTCTTTCATCGTCTTACTCCTCGCGGGATGGGCGTAGCCCGTCAGTCGGAAAAGATGTCCCCCGTCCTCCCCTCCTAATCCATACCGTTCAATGGTCCCCAGATTTCTTTCCTTTCTGACAGTTACGAGACGTAACCCGCCATTAGAACGTCGCAAGCGGACGGTCACGCATCCTTTGTTGCGCGCCTTCCGTAGCCTTTTCTCCCCCATTTTCGATCCTTCCAAAGAGCATTAGACCCAGGGAGCAGAGGATCCCTTGAGTCGTCCCCCTCCGCTGATCTCCCCCTGACCGTGATTACTTTCTTTTTCTTTTGTCAGACACCTTAAGAAGCCTACACCCCGTTTCCGCCCCCCCGGAACCTCGTTCAGTAAGGCGCGCCGCTTTTCTGAGCCTGAAAAGCCCCGTACGGCAGATAGAGGTTCTTTCCCCATTTCCTGAAACACCTAAATCTTTCCTCTCATCCGTTGTTGTGGTTTTCTCAGCCCTTTTTTTTTTCTTTTCCGTCCGGTTATAATGAACAAGAGCCCTGTGTCGAGATTCCCACGATTTATTGGTCCCCCCCTTCCTTGTTAGAGCCTTATGACTCCGTGATCATAACCCCCCCTGGGGGTGGTTTCTTTGGGAACCTATCCCTTTTGATATTCTTTTGCGGGAAACCCTCCTCTTCCCTCATACTCCGTGACTTTTCTTAGAGCAGCGCAGTCTCTAGCCTTTTTAGATCTTTCTTTCCTTTTTTTTGAGCAATCTTTGTCCTAATGATCGGGTCATGGCCATTGAGAAACCTTTCGCGTTAAATGTCATCTTTTTTTATTTTTTTCGTCTATGATTTCTTGGTGCACTGACTCTAGGCTATAATATTCACCTCATTGAACCATGTTCAAGTTTTCCGATTTTGGACGATGTTTCCTCATTTCAAATGCCGGAGCCTTTCCGCGGCACTCGTTCAACCCGAGTCTCGTAAAATTCTCGTTTTTTCACCCGCCCAGATAAGTGGGCTACAGATTCCCCGATCCTACTCCCCTTGCCACAAGTCCTCCCCCTATGATCGGACCCCGTTTCTTTCCCCTCTGGATCTCGATCCCATTTGCAGCAATTCGTCTATACGTTATGTCGCTTGGCCGTGCTAAAATCCCCTGCGTGCTCTCGCGTCCCTGTTAGGGAAGTGGCGTAAATTGAGCAGTTTACACATTCTCCCCAACTTACAGTTTCTGTCACCCCTCCTTTTTTCGATTCCAAAGCTTTCGGGTTAGAGGAGCAGCCAATCCACATCTCGAACTCGTCTTGTGATCATTATCCCATAGTCCTAGCCACATTGGCGTCCCTGCTCTCTCGCGATCCCCTAACCTTTGACCCTTTCTCGTCAGACACCCAAACGCCTTTTTTTTCCCTTCCCAAAACAAAGCACTTTCAAGTGGTAGCGGCCTGTCCGAGGTTATCCCATTTGCTCTTATCTCCATCTCCCCGTTGCCCCGCAACCGTGATTCACCTACCTCCCTTTCACCACAACCACTAGTCTTTTCACGAAGCCTTCCGGTGTCTTTTCCCCTTTGACTTATCATTCCCTTTACCTCCGTCGGGAAATAGTAATAGCCCTTTGTGCTCACGATGCCCTTGTTCGGGACCGGCCATTCCCCTTTCCTTTACACTTGTTGATACCCTTAATGGTTGTACCTCCTCTTCGCGCACCCTGTGGTTGGTTTTTCCTCGAGTGTCGTCGAGGATGAAAACCCCCGATGTTCTCACATTTCCCTTCCGCAGGTATCAGGGACTTTAGAGCTTGTATTCAGTTAGATGATTTCGAATTTCAACATACCCCCTCTTCTATTTTTTTTTCTTTTTTGTTTTTGTATCGGAAACTGAGAGTGCGTAGTCGCTCCCCTCTTAATCTCCCCCTTTGATGTGTTGAACTCCATCATTTGCGTATTCAACTTAGATTCAACAACCAGTTGACGGCAGTAGAGTTACCCCACCATTCTACCCACTCTCCGTTCCTCCTGGTTTCGATTGGTGCAGACTATAAATGTCCTTTTTTGCATTCCCCCCATTTGAGAAAGGGCTTTTTTTATTCCGGTTTTAAGGCAAGTTGCTCTTCTCCCTCCCACTCCAGCCGGGAATCCCTCTTAAGGGATGACCTTGTACGTTTCCCCTTGGTTAGTATTCCCTATCGAATCTCAAGTCAGACTGAGATTCCTTTGTTATCACTGGACCCCCATCCCCCCTACGTTTAAACCAGGACGTCGTTATTTGGCGACCAGTATCCTCCTTGACTTTTCAGAGTCTTTAGTCTGAATGGAGTAGTCAGCCCTCACCTGATTCCTCCAGTGATTAGTTTTAGAACCCCCCCCCCCCCCTCTTTAGGATGAGTTTCTCGGAGTTAAAACTCTTTCCCGGTATACCCCGTTAAGCTTTTATTTGAATATCTTATGGGTCCCCCCAGTGGTCAGGGTCGGAAGTACTTCTTATTCACCATGGATACCCGGAGTGCTTCTTCAACCGCTCCTTCTAGGTAGATCGTCTGTTGGGCAGCACCGTGTAGACTTTACATATACCAACCTCAGTTTTTGGTGTAGAGTTTCACGCTGCTCCCCCCCCGGATGCCCCCCCAGCCTGAGGCGAACAATGACCTTTATTACGTTTCCCAGCCAATGGTTCCTTTAAAGACCCCAAGCCCCTTCTTTTCTGAACCCCTATCTACCCCTTTATTTGGGTATGCACACCTTCCTTTTCCCGTCTGGAGCTTCCTCATTTACATATGACCTCAGTTCCTTTAGGAAGTCTTCGACGGGCACTCCCACCAGAAGGAGTGTCAACGATTGCCCTTGCACTCGTTCCTTTTTCCCCTTTCCCCCTTCCAACTTCGCGGTCGAATGCCATATCACGGTTTAGCAGGTCATATTTCTTCCGGTTTTGCCTAACCCACTGTTGCCCGCCCCCTGTTGATCCAATCTCATTAGTTTAATTAATTGCGACTAATCGCGATTTTTTAGTCCGCGTGATTTTCCGCTTAGGGAACTTTTGCCCCCGTTTGCTGGACCTTCCTTATTCAACCCCGTGTCCCTTCAACCCGGCCTCCTCTCCCCTCTTTACCCATTCATGTCCCCCCCATTGACCCGGACAGCACGACGGGAACTATCACCCCGGACGGAGTCTTAAGTTTTGGGGTGGCCGCTTACTGTGTTGGCCGATTCTGTCATAAACACTGCTTTGCTATTCCCCCCCCCCCTGAAAAAATTGACCCGATGTTTCCTAGATCAGAGTGTCTTTTTAAGCTTTGCCCGGTAGATTTTCTTACTTTTTTAGAAGTCGCGCCTCTTTTTTTTTCCAGAGACCGAAAAGAAGCAGCACTGGTCCCTATACCCTTGGTTTTAGCCCCCCGTTCTTCTCACGGTGTTTGTCCGCCCCCACGCGGATGGATGAATAACCCCCCCAGATGGCCCCTAGTCCCTGTTCAAAACGTATCCAAAAAGGCAGTTGCCCCCTTTTTGCCCCAGCCCCCTTCTTTGTTCATCCCCTCTATGACTTCTCCAAGACTCTCCGTATCGTACCTTCTCAAGAACTGGTCCATCCCACCCGTAAGGTCTTTCCTCTTCCTTTTTTTTACTGCTTTTGCAGGAAACCTCGGATTATTCGCTTTTCTATTATCAATGTATTGAGACCCCGATTTACGGACGCTGTATGGGGTACTGACATGGATCCGGAGCCATTTATCCTTTCTTTTTTCTGATGATAAAGATACCTCCCATCCCCATTGATCCCCCCCTGTGTCGTTTTTTGAGCCTGCCCCAGTATCACGTTAAAATGCAGCTTATTCCCCTTTATCGGGATTGTTTTTCGGTTCCTATACCCCTCCACTGCATGTCCGATCACTTCGAGTTGACCTACCCCCTTTTCAGGTTCTTTTTTTCTCTTCACGCGGAATGCCTTCCTCTGATTCCTTTCGACACCGAACTTTTTCTTCTCACTACAAAAATTGACTCCGGGTGAAGGCTAGAATCCCTGATGCACCCCCTCGGAAACCTCACTTCCCCCCCTAACGCAGGATACTATTCTCTCTTTTTTATAGCCCCTACTTTCTGTATAGGTACTTCCCCGGTATCCAGCCCCCCCTGGCTCGGCTTCGTTCGATACAGACGTGCCCTATATAGTTATCACCTCTCGTGTTTCCCCAGACTCTACAAGCGGTCAAATCCTCACCTTCTCCTTCCCCTTTCAATTTTACATTCTTTATACATATATTGAATGCGCAGATCTTGTATTTTGTTGCCTCCTCACAATTCTGACCTGTTAGTCCCTTTCCCCTTCTTTCCTTGCCTTTTTCTTTTTGGACCATCCGAGTCGAAAAGCAGGATTTCGCCACCCCTTCCGAAGACCCTAGAATTTCGCTATCCCTCGTCTTTCAAGAATCCTGCTCTCCCCCCACTTTCTTTTGAGTACAAGCGGAGGCGCCCATCAAGAACAACCCCTTATCGGCCCCCAATCCCGAGTGCACTCATCCAAGTGGGATATGCCAGCGATAATTGGTCCCCCTTTCCCGCCCTCACGAACCCGAAGAGCGAGCTAAATCCTAAAACCACCATAACAACCTCCAAAAGAATTATCTTTCCCCCTCCTTTTTGAGTGAGAGGGATTGTTGGCGTTTTCCCCGGCCCCTTTCTTGCCACTTCTTCACGCGAGGATGAGGCCGAGTTTCGTATTTTCTTCCAGGCCACTGCGATTTTTTCTGTTAGAACTAGTCTTAAGAGATTCTTGGCTCCTTTTTTTTACGTCTCGGAGAATA